>Ga0268287_100261_pt1 | contig 19837 bp, 22 predicted proteins | sample MetcocultureR3M_FD_191348 | JGI IMG/M metagenome (GOLD analysis project Ga0268287, IMG submission 191348) | Soil microbial communities from Anza Borrego Desert, Southern California, United States - Methanotrophic co-culture R3-M | ecosystem: Environmental > Terrestrial > Soil > Desert | place... | reverse complement strand
CTTCGTCCAGCGCGCGCGGACCCGTACGCCGCCGCGGCCGGTGGCGTAGGTTTCGGCCAGCGATTGCCGCGGCTCGACGATGACGCCGCCGGTCGGGAAGTCGGGGCCCTGGACGTGGGTCATCAGGGCCTCGGTGGAGGCCTCGGGATTCTCCAGCAGGAGCAGGCAGGCGTCGATCAGCTCGCCGGCGTTGTGCGGCGGGATTGAGGTGGCCATGCCGACGGCGATGCCGGTCGAGCCGTTCGCCAGGAGGTTCGGGAAGCCGGCGGGCAGGACCACCGGCTCGTCGTCGGAGCCGTCGTAGGTGGGCTTGAAGTCGACCGCGTCCTCTTCGATGCCGTCCAGCAGCAGGGTCGCGGCCGCCGTGAGCTTGGCCTCGGTGTAGCGCATGGCCGCGGCGTTATCGCCGTCGATGTTGCCGAAGTTGCCCTGGCCGTCGACCAGCGGATAGCGCTGGGCGAACGACTGGGCCATGCGCACGAGGGTGTCGTAGATCGCCTGGTCGCCGTGCGGGTGGTAGCCGCCCATCACCTCGCCGACCACCTTGGCGCACTTGCGCGCGGCATTCTCGGGGTTCAGCCGCATCTCGCGCATGGCGTAGAGCACGCGGCGCTGCACGGGCTTGAGGCCGTCGCGCACGTCGGGCAGCGCCCGGTCGGTGATGACGGACAGGGCGTAGGCGAGGTAGCGGCGCGACAGGGCCTCGGACAGCGGCTCGTCGATGATCCGGTCGGGCTCGGCCCCGCCGGGCGGTGCGGTGTGGACGGTCATGGGCGTCTCTTAGCAAGGCGCGGGATTCGGGGCGACGTCGCAGCGCGCCGCAGGCGCGGGTTCGTGGACCGCCTAGAACGGCAGCGGGGCGAGGTCGGGGTCGGCCCAGGCGCGGCGGGCCTCGGGGCTGAACAGGCGCTCGCGGGACCAGTGCGCCAGCGGCCAGTCCGAGCGGCCGAGGGGGCCCGCCAGCAGCTCGGCCAGGATCGCCGAGAGGCTGGCGTGCGGCCGGGCCGCCAGGTGCGACTGGGCGGCGCGAAGGGAGGCCAGGGTTATGGTCTCGTGGTAGCCGGCGGTGTCGGTGTTCTCGCCCCCGGTGGCCTCGTTGTAGGCGCGGATCAGGCCCGGCATCTCGGCGAAGGCGTCGCGCCCCGGGCGGGTGAGCAGCCACAGCGCCGCCGCCCAGTGGGCGGCGTGGGTCCATTCGGCCTTCGGCAGGGCGCGGGCGGCCATGCCCTCGCCGATGCGGGCGATGTCGTCGTCGGTGTAGGTCGTCGTCATGTCGAGCGTCCTGAAGGCTCGGCGAAGGCCATGAAAAAACCCCGCCGGAGCGGGGTTTGCGGGGTCGGTTCGTGAAGCCGGAAGCGTCAGGGACAGACAGGCGCAAACACCGCCGCGGAGCGGAGCTGTTGCTGCTGGATCCGGTTGAGCTTCGTCGTCACGGCCGCGCAGATAACGACGTTCTCGACTGGAGGCAAGCCCCTGCGGTCAGCGCATATGGGTCCCGGTCTTCGCCTCCGGCGAAACCGGGATGACAAGTCGAGGGAAACTACAGCCGTCCCGCTTCGGAGAGGCGGTCGAGGAGCCAGAGGCGCGCGGGCGGCAGGGGCCGGTTCAAGGGGCCGAAGATGAAGGCCTCCAGGAAGTGGCCGGTGAGCGCCAGGCCGGCGGCGACGTCGCCGGCGCGCAGGCCGCCCTGGGCCGAGAGCAGGAACGGCGGCAGCGCCAGCAGGCGGTCCTTGTAGGGCTCGCCCGCCTGGCGGCTGACGGCGCGGCCGGTGCGCGGGCTGACCCAGACGAGATCGTCGGTGGTCCCGGTGGCGGCGCACTTTGAGAGGTCGAGGCCGAAGCCCAGGTCCTGCAGCAGCCCCGCCTCGAAGCGGACGAACACCGCGGGCCAGACGTCCGGATGGGTCAGCGCGCCGGTCAGCGCCTCGAAGGCTAGGAAGGCGCCCGGATGCGGCTCGCGCTCGGGCAGCGCGCCCGCGGCGACGGCGGCGGCGGCCGAGAGGCCCGACAGCGCTAGGGGATCGTCGAATAGGGCCGCCGGCCCCTCCCCCACCGGCTCGATGGCGGCCGAACCGAGCTGGTCCGAGACCCGCGCGCGGTAGCGGGCGATCACCCGCGCGCCCGGCTGCAGGAACGGCCGCACCTTGCGCGAGGCGCCGCCGGCCACGTGAGCGGCGTACCTGCCGTGGGCCGAGGTGAGCAGCTCGACGATGGCGCCCGTCTCGCCGTGGGCGCGGGCGGCCAGCACGAAGGCGTCGTCCTCGAATTCCATCAGCGGGCCGCGGCCGCTTCGATGACCGGCCGCCACGACGGTTCGACCGGCAGGCCGAACACCTCGCGCAGGACCCGTTCGATCCCGTCGGCGTCCAGGATCTCGTGGGCCGTCTCGCCCCCGCGCGGCCGGACGGTGAAGCGGTTGAACAGCAGCCCGTAACGCGCCTCGGGCGTCGTGCGGGCGGCCAGGAGGTTGTGGCGGAAGTGGCTGGTCGGATGGGTCGAGGTGAACCAGTTGGCCATCTCGTAGTCGCGGGGGACGCAGGGGCTGGGTCCGATGTCGTAGGCCGGGACCCAGCCGGCCTCTCGCAGCACCTCCAGACGCAGGTCCTCGCCCACCGGCGCCAGGCGGTAGCGGTCGTGGTCGGTCGCCTGTTCGACGCCGGCCTCGTTGCGGAGCGGCGCCGTCAGCACGCAGCCGCCGAAGCCCACGTCCACCAGCCAGGGCTCGCCCTCGGCCAGCACCTTCAGGACCATGTGGGTGCGCGGCTGGTCCGGCGCGCCCGGCGGCATGTTCCAGCGGACGCGGGCCGCGAGGCCCTCCACCTCGTAGCCGAGGGCCGCCAGGACCCGCCGGAAGAGGCCGTTGTGCTCGAAGCAGTAGCCGCCCCGGCGGGCGTGGATCAGCTTGGCGTCCACGGCCTGGGGCGAGATGTCGATCCCGCGGTCCAGCAGGCAGTCGACAGCCTCGAACGGGATAGCCGCGGGATGCAGGGCGTGCAGCTCGCGCAGGGTCTGAAGCGTCGGCTCGCGAGAGCCGGCGTAGCCGATGCGGGCGAAGTAGGCGTCGAGGTCGACCATCTGGTGAGAGCTAGGCTCTCACACGTCGTAGTCCAGGCCCAGCGGTCCGTAGAACTCGCGCTTGTCGGCCCAGCGCTCGTCCACGGCCACGTGCAGGAAGAGGTGCACGGGGCGGTCGAGAATGGCGGTCAGCTCCTCGCGGGCCTTCTGGCCGATCCACTTCAGGGTCTGGCCGCCCTTGCCCAGGACGATGGGCCGCTGGCCTTCGCGCTCGACGAAGATGGTCTGCTCGATGCGCACGCCGCCGTCGCCCTCGGGCTTCGCGGGGCGCTCCTCGAACTTCGTCGTCTCGACGGTGGCCGAATAGGGCAGCTCCTCGTGCAGGCGCAGGTAGAGCTTCTCGCGGGTGATCTCGGCCGCCAGCAGGCGGGCCGGCAGGTCGGCGGTCTGGTCCTCGGGGTAGAACCAGGGGTTCTCGGGCATCAGGGCCGCGAGCCTTGCCTTCAAATCCTCCACGCCCGAGCCGGAGGTCGCCGAGACCATGAAGACCTCGTCGTAAACGCCCGTATCGAAGAGGGTTTTGGAGATATCGAGCAGCGCCTCGCGCTTGACCGCGTCGATCTTGTTCAGCGCCAGGATCACCTTACGGCCGGATTTCTTCAGGCCCTCGACGATGGAGTCCACGTCGGCCTGGGCCTTGCGGTCGGCGGGCTTGTCGCCGAGTTGGGCGGCGGCGTCGACCAGATGGACGACGGCGTCGGCGTCCTCGGCCCCGCCCCAGGCGGCGCGGACCATGGCCCGGTCCAGCCGGCGGCGCGGCTGGAAGATCCCGGGGGTGTCGACCAGCACGATCTGGGCGTCGCCCGCGATGGCCACGCCGCGCACGGGAAAGCGCGTCGTCTGCACCTTCTGGGTGACGATCGAGACCTTGGCCCCGACCAGTCGGTTGGTCAGGGTGGACTTGCCCGCATTGGGCGCGCCGATGATGGCGCAGAAACCGGCGCGGCTCATTCTCCGACCTTTCCGGGCTCGGGCCCTTCGCGCTTCAGCAGCATGCACTGGGCCGCGGCCTTCTCGGCGGCCTGGCGCGAGCGGCCCTCGCCGCGCTCGGCGCCGAAGCCCGCCACCTGCACCTCGACCGTGAAGGACGGGGCGTGCGGCGGCCCTTCCTGGGAGACGATCTCGTAGGTCGGCAACGGCAGGCCCATGCCCTGCACCCACTCCTGGAGCTGGGTCTTGGGATCCTTGGCCCGCGGCTCGTCGAGCCTGGCGAACTCCTCGTCCCAGAACTTGAGGAAGAACGCGCGGGCGGTCTCGAGGCCCCCGTCGATGTAGAGCGCCGCGATCAGCGCCTCGCAGGCGTCGCCGAGGACCGCGTCGGACTTGCGCGCGCCGACCTTGGTGGCCGAGGCCGACAGGCGCAGCGCCTCCTGCAGGCCGGCCCGCTTCGCCGCCCGGGCGCAGGCATGGTAGTTCACGAGGCTGGCCAGCAGCCGGCTCATCTCGCCCTCGCGGGCGTCGGGATCGAGGGCCATCAGCCGCTCGGCGGCGCACAGGTTCAGCACCCGGTCCCCGAGGAACTCCAGGCGCTCGTTGTGACGCACGGCGCGGGCGCCGTCGCCGACGCTGGCGTGGGTCAGCGCCCGTTCCAGCAGGTCGCGGTCGGTGAAGACGTAGCCGATGCGCCGCTCGAGTTCGGCGACGGCGGCCGCACGGGCGTTCATGGACTAGTGCAGGACCTTGAAGAAGCGGCTGGGCCGGGCGTCGAGCACCCAGGTCCAGGGCTTGAAGACCGAGGCCTCGGGCTCCCAGGACAGGAGGACGATCTGGGCCTTGCCGACCAGGTTCTCGGCCGGGACGAAGCCGACGCCGCCGGCGCCGGGCGGAACGCGGCTGTCCATCGAGTTGTCGCGGTTGTCGCCCAGCATGAAGTAGTGGCCCTCGGGGACCACGAACTGCTCGGTGTCGTCGAGGTCGCCGTCGGTCCCGAAGTCCTGGGTGGCGAAAGAGGCGCCGTTCACGGTCTCGCGGTACTGGGCCACCTCGCGGACGAAGCCGCCCATGTCGGTGCGGGCCGGCGGCAGCGGCTGGCGCTCGACCAGGGCGCCGTTCACGTAGAGCAGGCCGTCCTTCATCTGGACGCGGTCGCCCGGCAGGCCGATCACCCGCTTGACGTAGTCGGTGCGGTTGTCGCTGGGCAGTTTGAAGACCACCACGTCGCCGCGCTCGGGCGAGCCGCCGAAGATGCGCCCCTCGAACAGCGGCGGGCTGAACGGGATGGAGTGCTTCGAGTAGCCGTAGGACCACTTGGAGACGATGATGTAGTCGCCCTCGTACAGGTTCGGCTCCATCGAGGCCGAGGGGATGGTGAAGGGCTGGAAGAACACCACGCGCAGGACGAGCGCGATCAGCAGCGCGTAGACCACCGTCTTGACGATCTCGACGAACTCGTTCGCCGCGCCGGATTTTTCGGGGCTGTGCGCGCTCTGCACGTTCTCGCTCATGAAACGTCCCTGGTGGGCCCCGGCGGGCCGGAGCGAAGCGTTGGGTAGACGCTGGATAGCCCACGGGCAAGCGCCGCGCCCGTGAACTCTGCTTCACGCAAGCGGGCCGGATCGTCGCAACTGGCCCTGTGAGCCCGCCCGCCGACGCCTAACTTAGCGCCATGAGTCGCCCCGCGCTGCCGCCGCTGCACGCCCTGCTGGCCCTGGCGGTCGTCGCCGTCTGGGGGACCAACTTCGTCGTCATCCGCTGGGCGCTGGACGACCTGCCGCCGCTGACCTTCGCGGCGCTGCGCTTCACCTTCGCCCTGCTGCCGGCGGTGTTCTTCCTGAAGAAGCCGGACGTGCCCTGGCGCAACCTGGCGGCCTACGGCGTGCTGATCGGGGTCGGCCAGTTCGGCCTGCTCTACATCGCCATGACGCAGTGGATCTCGCCGGGGCTGGCCTCGCTGGTGGTGCAGGTGCAGGCGTTCTTCACGGTCGGGTTCGCCATGATGCTGGCCGGCGAGAAGATCCGCCGGTTCCAGGTGGCGGCCCTGGGGCTGGCGGCCGCCGGCCTCGCCTGGCTGATGGCCCACACCAGCGCCGACGCCACGCCGCTCGGCCTGGCGCTGGTGGTCGGCGCGGCCCTGGGCTGGGCGGGCGGCAACACGGTGGCCCGGGCGGCCGGCCCGGTGAACATGCTGAGCTACGTGGTCTGGTCGAGCCTGTTCGCCGCCCCGCCCCTCTTCGGCCTGGCCCTGGCGTTCGAGGGCTGGCCCGCGGTGCGCGAGGGGATCGTGCAGGCCGACCTCGGAACCTGGGCCTGCGTGCTGTGGCAGTCGGTGGGCAACACGATCTTCGGCTACGCGAGCTGGGCCTGGCTGCTGGCGCGGCATCCGGCGGCGACCATCGCGCCCCTGTCGCTGCTGGTGCCGGTGTTCGGCATGGGCGCCTCGGCCGCGCTGCTGGGCGAGCCGCTGGCCGGCTGGAAGCTGACGGCGGCGGTGCTGGTGCTGGGCGGGCTGGCGCTCAACACCCTCTATCCGGCCTGGGAGCGCCGGCGGGCGGCGACGCGCGGCGCCTGACCGAAGGGCGCCTGACCGAAGGGGCGCCTGACCTAAGGTCGGCCTTGCCACGACTCCCAAGTTTGGCGAACTGACACGCAGTTGCAGTTCGCGTGAGTTCGCATGCCCAAGATTTTGTACGCCCTGGCTTCCGCGGGCGGGTTCACCGGCGGCCAGAAGATGGTCGTGCGGCACGTCGAGACCCTGCGGGACCTGGGCTTCGAGGCACGCCTGTACGTGACGAACGCCCTGCCCGCCGGGCTGTCCCACCAGGCGCCGATGATCCGGGGCGGCTTCCACAACGACGACATCCTGGTCGTCCCGGACGACGACGTGGACATCCTCCGCCAGTGCGAGGGGGCCCGCTGGCGCTCGGTGGTCTTCGTGCAGAATCCCTACGCCCTCGCGGCCGCGGGCGCCGGCGAGGTGATGCGCCGGATGGCCGATCAAGGCCGTCTGACCCTCCTCTCAGTCGCGCCGCGGCAGACGGCGACGCTGCGGCGGCTCTTCCCAAAGGCGGCGATCCACGACATCCGCGCCTTCGCGGACGAACGGCTGTTCCGCCCGGCGCCGGCCAAGCAGCGCTGCATCGTCTCCACGCCGAAGAAGCGGCCGCAGGAGCGCCAGGCGATCGAGGCCTTCCTGCGCCTCATGCATCCCGCCTGGGACTGGCCCTGGCGCGACCTGCAGGGCGCGAGCGAGATCGAGACGGCCGAGAGCCTGGCGCAGAGCGAGGTGTTCCTCAGCCTGAACCGCCTGGAATCGGTGGGGCTGGCGCCGCTTGAGGCCATGGCCGCGGGGTGCGTGGTGGCGGGCTTCACCGGGATCGGCGGGCTCTCCTACGCCACGCCGGACAACGGCTTCTGGGTCCCGGACGAGGACTGCGAGGCGGCCGCCGACGCCCTGGCCGAGGCCTGCGCCCTCGTGAAGGAAGGCGGGCCGGCCCTCAAGCGCCGCCGGGAAGCCGGATTCGAGACGGCCCGGGCCTGGTCGCGGGCCGCCTGCAAGGCCGAGCTGGAGGCCGCCTGGACGCAGATCGCGCCCGAGACGCGCGTCTCGGAGGGGTCGCTGGACTAGCCGCCGCCCTCCTCGGCGAGCGCGGCGCTCTCCAGCTCGGCGAGGATCTGCAGCAGCATCAGGGCGCCCTCCACAGACAGCGCCTCGGGACGGAACCCTCCGGCCGGGACCGGCGCCTCGCCGGGCGCCGCGGAGCGGGCGCACATCAGCCAGCCGGCGAAGAGCCGCGCCTCGACCGGACCGCTCTCGACGACGTGCAGGTCGCGGTGGCGCGGATCGACGGCGATGGCCCCGTAGACCTGACGCACCGCCTCGCGTCCGCCTTCCAGCGCCTGAAGGTAGCGCCCGTCCGAGGCCAGCAGCGCGCCGGTGATCCCGAGCGCGGCGTTGCTGGGCAGCGACTGGCTGAGGATCTCGTCAAGGTCGCGGGCGAGTTCGGTCGTCTCGGCGGTGCTGTAGTAGACCAGCCGGTACAGGGGAGACGGCTCGGCGGGAGGGCGGGCGTCCCGCCGCTCGCCGCCCTGCGGATGACGCAGCCAGACGCCGACGGACCCGTCCGTCCGGGTCTCGAACGTCACCCCGTGGCGGGCCAGCGCCTCCAGCAGCGCCGACAGGGTGCGGCTCTGGGCGTTGACCTCGCCGCGCACCCGCTCCAGCCGCTTGATGGTCTCGAGGCTGAGCCCGGACTCGAGCGCCAGTTCCTCCTGCTCCAGGCGGGCCATGGCCCGGGCCGCCCGCAACAGCTCTCCCGTCAACACCCGCAGGCTCCTTCCGCGACGCCGGCGGCGGAAAGCCGGCCGAAAGCGGCGGGCTAGGCGACGGCGGGCGCCCGCGCCTTGATATCCGTCATTCGGCGGCGGGCGGGGCGGCGGGCAGCGCCTCGATGATCACGAAGGCCTGGGCGTAGGGATGGTCGTCGGTCAGCGACAGGTGGATATGCGCCGTCATCCCGGGCGGGGTGATCTCCTCCAGCCGCCTCAGCGCCCCGCCGGTGAGCGCCATGGTCGGCTGCCCCGAGCGCATGTTGACCACGCCCATGTCGCGCCAGAAGACGCCGCGGCGCATGCCGGTGCCCAGGGCCTTGGCGCAGGCCTCCTTGGCGGCGAAGCGCTTGGCGTAGGAGGCGGCGGCGTCGGCCTTGCGGTCGGAACGCGTGCGCTCGATTTCGGTGAACACCCGATGCCGGAAGCGGTCGCCGAAGCGGTCGAGGCTGGCCTGGATGCGGCGGATGTCGGACAGGTCCGAGCCGATGCCGATGATCACGCGGCCACCTGGCGCCTGGCCTCGTCCATCAGCGCGCGCATGCGCTGGATCGCCGGGCCGAGGCCGATGAAGATCGCCTCGCCGATCAGGAAATGGCCGATGTTCAGCTCCATCACCTGGGGGATGGCGGCGACGGGGCCGACCGTCTCGTAGTCGATGCCGTGGCCGGCGTGGACCTCCAGGCCGAGGCGGGCGGCCTCGGCGGCGGCGGCCTTGAGGCCATCGAGGAGGCGGGCGGCCTCGTCGCGACGGCCGGCGCGGACCGCCTCGCAGTAGGCGCCGGTGTGCAGTTCGACCACCTGCGCGCCGACGGATTTCGCGGCGGCCACCTGGGCTGGATCGGCGTCGATGAAGCAGGAGACGCGGATCCCGGCCTCCACGAGCCGCTGGACGACGGGGGCGATGACGTTGTGGCCGCGGGCGACGTCGAGGCCGCCCTCGGTGGTCACCTCCTCGCGCCGCTCGGGCACCAGGCAGGCGGCGTGCGGCCGGTGGGCGAGCGCGATGGCCTCCATCTCGGGGGTCACGGCGCATTCGAAGTTCAGCGGCCGGCCCCGCCGGCGGCAGGTGGCGGCCAGGGCGTCGATGTCGGCGTCGGAGATGTGCCGGCGGTCCTCGCGCAGGTGGGCGGTGATCCCGTCGGCGCCGGCGGCCAGCGCCAGCTCGGCGGCGCGCACGGGATCGGGGTAGCTCTCGCCGCGGGCGTTCCGGACGGTCGCCACGTGGTCGATGTTCACGCCCAGCCTGAGCTTGCTCATCCCTTCAGTCTCCGGCTGCCGGGGTCCTCGATGGGGATGGCGGCGAGCTCGGGCGGGAGCTGGTCGGCGGGATACGCGGGCACGTCCAGCCGCGCCAGGGCCACCAGCGGCGCGCCGGGGTCGGCCCGGCCGCCCGAGCGGTCGACGATGCAGGCGGCGACGACGACGTTGCCGCCGGCCTTGCGGATCGCCTCCACGCATTCGCGGGACGAGAGGCCCGTGGTGACGATGTCCTCGACCATGGCGATGCGGGCGCCCTCCGGGATGGAGAAGGCTCGGCGCAGCTTGAACTCGCCCCCTTCCCGCTCGACGTAGACCGACGGGCAGCCCAGGTGCCGGGCCGTCTCGTAGCCCGGAATGATGCCGCCCACCGCCGGGGAGACGCAGAGGTCCACCGGCCCCACGGCCTCGGTGATCTTCGCCGCCAGCGCCTTGCACAGGCGCTCGGTGCGGTCGGGATACTGGAAGACCAGGTTCTTCTGCAGGAAGACCGGCGAGTGCAGCCCCGACGACAGGACGAAGTGGCCTTCGCGCAGGGCGCCGGCGCCGCGGAACTCGTTGAGGACGTCTTCGGTGTTCATGGACCCGGGAGATAGTCGCGTTTCGCCAGAGGCGGAAGATGCCAGCCGTTGCAGGCTGGCCCCTGCCCCCGCTACGACGGACGGATGGTGAAGGTGCTGATCGGCCTGGCGGTGGTGCTGGGCGCATGGCTCGCGGCAGGGTTCGCGATCGTGGCGGCGGCGGGGGACGTGACGCCCCACGGCCGGTTCGTGGAGATCGCGGAGGGCCGCAAGCTGCGGCTGGTCTGCGAAGGGCCGGCTGAATCCGCCCCCGCGATCTGGATGGAGCACGGCGCCTTCGGCAGCGCGACGGACTGGGCGGCGATCCAGCAGAAGCTGGCGGCCAGGGGCCTGCGCTCGTGCGCCTACGACCGGGCGGGCCTCGGCTTCTCCGATCCCGGGCCGCGGCCGCGCGACGGGGATGCGGCCCTGGCCGACCTTGAGGCTCTGATGGCGGCGGAGGGGGTCACGGGACCGGTCATCCTGGCGGGGCATTCCATGGCCGGCCTGCACCTGCGCCGGTTCGCGGCCGAGCATCCGGAGCGGGTCGCCGGCCTCGTGCTGGTCGACGCCACGACGCCCGAGAGCATCGACGATCCCCGCGTGCGGCGGTTCGTGGGGGTGTTCAAGGCGGTGGCGCGCCTGGGCGCGTTCGCCGGCACGACGGGACTGATCAAGCCCTTCTACTACCTGGGCGAACGGATCGGCCTTCCGGAGGCGCGGGTGGCCGAGAAGCGGCGGATCTTCGTCTCGGGCCGCCACATGCGCGAGGCGGCGGCCGAGGGGCTGCAGTGGGAGCGCGCCGCGCGGCAGGCGATCGCGGCGGGTCCGTTGCCGCCCGGCCTGCCGGTGGCAGTCGTGGTAGCCGGAGAGCGCCGGCAGGACAGCCCCCGCGCCGCCCCGGCCAGCCAGTCGCGGCACGGCTACTTCGAGGCGGTCCCTGAGGCCACCCACACCAGCATCCTGGGCCTGACCCACGGCGAGGCCGTGGTGCGGGGGATCGAGCACGTCCTGGCGGCCAGCGGCCGATGAAGCCGGGCGCCGACCCGTCCGCCCAGGATCCGTCCGCCAAGGGCGGCTTCCACGCCCTGCGCGGGGAATGGGCCAAGGCCGAGCCCCACCTGCGGCTGGCCGCCGCCCTGAAACCCGGCGACCCGGCCCGGCGGCACGCCCTGGCGCTGGCGCTGATGGCCCAGGGCAAGCTGCGCGAGGGCCTGCCGCTCTACGCCCACCGCTGGAGCGTGCCCGGCCTCGGGATCTCGCGGCCGCGCTTCGACTGCCCCGAGTGGCGCGGCGAGGATCCGGCCGGCCGCCATATCGTGATCTTCCCCGAACAGGGCCTGGGCGACCAGATCATGTTCGCCCGCTACGCCCCCGCGCTGGCCGCGCGCGGGGCGGAGGTGACGCTGATCTGCCTGCCGCCGCTGACCCGTCTGTTCGAGGCGCTGGGCGTGCGCGTGGTCGCCGCACAGGGCCGGATGGAGTTCCCCGACCCCGACTGTTGGGTGCTGCTGGGCGACCTGCCGCTGCGGCTCGGGGCCTTCGAGATCCCCGGCGCCCCCTATCTGCGGGGCGAGGCGCAAGGCGCCGCCAGGGCGGCCGGCGGCGTCGGCCTGGTGCGGCGCGGCAACCCGGCGCACCCGAACGACGCCAACCGCTCGCTGCCCGACGGCCTGAAGGTCCCCTTCCCGACCGTCAGCCTGGATCCGGCGCACACCGGCGCGCGCCACATGCAGGACACCGCAAACATCGTCGCGGGCCTGGACGCGGTGGTGACGGTGGACACCTCGGTGGCCCACCTGGCGGGGGCGATGGGCAAGCCGGTCCACATCCTGCTGCCCGCCGTCGGGGTGGACTGGCGCTGGGGCGAGGCCGCGCGGACGCCCTGGTATCCCACCGCCAGGCTCCATCGGCAGACGCAGCCCGGCGACTGGGGGCCGGTGCTGGCCGGCGTGGCGCGGGCGTTGGAGGCCGGCGGAGCCTAGAGACCCTGGCCCCTAGCCCTTCATCCGCTCGACGGTCTCGACGCTGGGATTGGCGCGCAGGGCGGCGGCGATGTGGGTCAGGTGCTTGGCGTCCTGCACGTCCACGTCGATATCCACCTCGAAGAAGTCCTGCTGCCGGTGGTGCATGCGCAGGTTCATGATGTTGCCGCCCGCCTCGCCGATGATGCTGCACACCTGGCCGAGGACCCCCGGCGCGTTGCGGATGGTGGCGGTGACGCGGGCCCGGGCCACGGCGTTGCGCTCGGCCTCGGGCGTCCACTGCAGGTCGCGCCAGAGCTCCTCGCGCTCCTCGAATTCGGCCAGGCGCTCGCAGTCGATGGTGTGGACGGTGAGGCCCCGGCCGTCGCTCTCCAGGATGCCGACGATCCGGTCGCCGGGGACGGGCGAGCAGCACTCGCCGAAATGGATCGAGACGCCGGGGGTCAGCCCCCCGCCGCGGACGTAGAGCCGCGCGCCGGCCCCGTCCTGGATGTGGCGCCGGGCGGCGGCGGCCTCGCGTTCGGCCGCCTTCAGGCCCGGGAAGACGGCCTCCAGCACCTGGGCCGGCGGGGCGCGGCCGCGGCCGATGGCCTCGAACAGGTCCTCCTCGCTGGCCACGGCGAAGCGGTCGAGGGCGGGACGCAGCGAGACGTCCTTGCGGCTCTTGCCGGCCGACTCGAAGGCCTGGTCGATCGTGGCCCGGCCCAGGCGCACGAACTCCTCGCGCTCGGTCTGGCGGATGTGGCGGCGGATGGCCGAGCGGGCCCGGCCGGTGACCGTCAGCGAGCGCCAGTCCGGCGGCACCACGGGCTTGCCGCCGCGGATCACCTCGACCACGTCCCCGTTCTGAAGAGTCGTGCGCAAGGGCTTGAGTTCGCCGTTGATTTTGACGCCGATGGTGGTGTCGCCGATGTCGGTGTGGACGGCGTAGGCGAAGTCCAGCGGCATCGCGCCCCGGGGCAGGCTGACCAGCCGGCCCTTGGGGGTGAAGACGAACACCTGGTCGAGGTACATCTCGAGCTTGGCGTGCTCGACCAGCTCCTCGGCGTCGCCGCCGTGCTCCAGCACCTGGACGAGGTGGCGCAGGTTGACCAGCGGGTCGCGGCCGCCGGCGGCGGCCTGGTGCTCGGCGTCGAAGCCGTAGCTCTCGTTCTTGTAGCGCCAGTGGGCGGCCACGCCCTCCTCGGCGACCTGGTCCATGGACTCGGTGCGGATCTGCATCTCGATCCGCATCCCCTTGGGGCCGACGACGGTGGTGTGCAGCGAGCGGTAGTTGTTCCGCTTGGGCGTGGAGATGAAGTCCTTGAAGCGCTCGGGCACGCTGGGCCAGGCGCGGTGGATGACGCCGAGCGCGCGGTAGCAGTCGTCCTCGGTGTCCACGATCACCCGGAAGGCGTAGATGTCGGAGAGCTGGGAGAAGCCGATCGACTTGCGCTGCAGCTTCCGCCAGATCGAGAAGGGATGCTTCTCGCGGCCGAACACCCGGCTGGGCACGCCGGCTTCCTGCAGGCGGGTGGTGATCTCCTGGCTGACCAGGGCGACCGCCCCGCCCTGCTGCTGGCGCAGCACCTCGAGCCGGCGGATGATCGCATCGCGCGCCACCGGATTGAGGTGGGCGAAGGCCAGCTCCTCCAGCTCGGCGCAGATCCGGTGCACGCCGATGGAGCGGGCCAGCGGGGCGTAGATGTCGAGCGTCTCGCGCGCGATCCGCTCGCGCTTGGCGGGCGTCTTGATGAAGTGCAGCGTGCGCATGTTGTGAAGCCGGTCGGCCAGCTTCACGAGCAGGACGCGCACGTCCTTGGAGATCGCCAGGATGAACTTGCGCAGGTTCTCGGCCTGCCGCAGGTGCTCGGACGAGAGCTCGAGCTTGGAGAGCTTGGTGACCCCCTCGACCAGCTCGGCGATCTCGGCGCCGAACAGCTCCTCCACCTTCTCGCGGGTGGCGTCAGTGTCCTCGATGACGTCGTGCAGCAGGGCCGTGACGATGGTCTCGGTGTCCAGCCGGTAGTCGGTGAGGATGCCCGCCACCTCGATCGGGTGGGCGAAATAGGGGTCGCCCGAGGCCCGCTTCTGCGAGCCGTGCTGGCGCATGGCGTAGACGTAGGCGCGGTTCAGCAGCGCCTCGTCGGCCGTGGGGTCGTAGGAGCGGACCTTCTCGATCAGCTCGAACTGGCGCAGCATCTTCGGCCGCCGGGCAACGGCGGCCGACAGCTGGGCGGGAGAGTCCTTGGGCTCGGCGGGGCGAGCTTCCGGGAGGGCGGCGGGTTCGATCGCCGCCTCGTGAGTGAGTGGTTCTGCGCCTTCGGGGCTCAGTACCGCTCCTCCTGACCACCGTCGCGGTCGCTCTGCAGGGCGCGAACCAGCTCGAGCTCGCTCATCTGCATGTGGGTGGGATCGGCCAGCAGGGCGAGGGTCTCGGCCTCTTCCTCGGCCTCGGAGCGCTCGTCGACGCGCTGCAGCGTGCCGATGAGGGTTTCCTTCAGCTCTTCGGCGTCGACCACGTCCTCGGCGATCTCGCGCAGGGCCACGACCGGGTTCTTGTCGTTGTCGCGATCGACCATGATCTGCGAACCGGCCGAGATCGCGCGGGCGCGATGCGCCGACAGCAGAACCAGCGAGAAGCGGTTCGGGACCTTTTCGATGCAGTCTTCGACGGTGACGCGGGCCATGGAGTCCTCAAGTCGGGGATAGAACCGGGGAAAATAGAGCCTCGGGGCCCATTGTGCAACGCCGCATCGGCGAAAAGCCCTTATTCCGCCGGGCCTTTGCGCCGCACGACCCGCCGCAGCAGGAGCCCTCCGAGCGCGGCCATGAGCAGCAGCGGCAGGACCGCGACCGCCAGCCGGACCGCCCCCTCGCCCGCCCCGCGGACGATGTCGGGCCACAGCGGCGCGCCGCCGCCCTTGAGCCGGCTGACCAGAAACGAGGCGGCAAGGCCGAACAGGAGCCAGGACGCCACGGCGGCCGCGACGCCCCAGCCGATCCCGCGCCCGCCGAACCGCCAGGCGAGCCAGGCCAGCGCCAGCGCCTCGGCGGCGAGGACGGCCTGCAGCCAGGCGGGAGCGGCGAGCAGCGGGACCAGCGGTCAGCTCCGGGTCTGGCCGAGGGCGCGGTCGTAGGCCTCCTTCACCTCGCCGGTGAAGACGTCGCCGAAGTCCTCCAGCTCGTAGACCTGGCGGATCTCCAGGGTGACCTCGGCCTCCTCGAGGATGCACGGCCACTTCTTGGCCCACTCCAGCACCTGATCCCAGCTGTCGGCCTCGACCAGGGTGTAGCCGGCGACCAGCTCCTTGGTCTCGGCGAAGGGGCCGTCGACGACGAGAGGCTTGCCGTCCCTGAAGCTGACCCGCTTGCCGCGCGCGCTGGGGTGGAGGCCGTCGCCGCCGAGGATCTTCAGGTGGCGGCCCATCTCCTCGTGGTAGTCCATCATCGCCTTGGCGAGCTCCCGGCTCGGCATGACGCCGGCCTCGGTGGCCGCGTCGGCCTTGCGGATCAGCATGAAGCGCATTGTCGAACTCCTGGATGCGGGCGGCCCGATGCGCGCCCTTCGGCGGGACGACGAACGGGGCGCGGAAGGGCCGACATTTTCGTCAGACGGACTAGTTTATCAGACAGGCCTGGCGTCCAGCCCCACGGTGGCGGCGCGGGCCAGCTCGGCGGCGGTGCGGCCCAGCACCGGATGACGCCACTCCGGGGCGATCTCGGCCAGCGGGCCCATGACGAACAGCCGCTCGTGCGCTCGCGGGTGGGGCAGGACAAGGCCGGGCGCGTCCCGCACCTCGCGCCCGTAGGCGATCAGGTCGAGATCCACCGTCCGCGCCGCATTCCTGAGCGATCTCGTGCGTCCGAACGCCGCTTCGAGGGACAGAAGCCTCTCCAGCACCTCTTTCGGGGGCGCCGTCGCCTCGACAAGCGCGACGCCGTTGCGGTACTCAGGCGCCATTGGGTCGGGCCAGGCGGCCGAGCGCCACCAGGACGACCGAACGAGGATTTTCAGCCCCGCGTCGGGGAAGCGCGCCAGAACCGCCTCCAGCAGCGCCTCGGACGAGCCGAAGCCGTCCGGCAGGTTGCCGCCCAGGGCGACGACGACCGCCCGATCGCTATCCAGGACCCCTGCCAAGATGACCTTCTACCCCACGGACCGGCTGGCGCTGTTCATCGACGGGGCCAACCTCTACTCGGCGGCCAAGAACCTCGGCTTCGACATCGACTACCGCAAGCTGCTGGAGGAATTCCGCAAGCGGAGCGTGCTGGTGCGGGCCTACTACTACACGGCCCTGGTGGAGAACGAGGAGTATTCGCCGATCCGGCCGCTGGTCGACTGGCTGGACTACAACGGCTACCGGCTCGTGACGAAGTCGGCGCGGGAATACACCGACAGCCAGGGCCGCAAGCGCTGGCGCGGCGACATGGACGTGGAGATCGCCGTCGACATGCTGGAGATGGCGGCCCACGCCGACCACCTGGTCCTGTTCTCGGGCGACGGCGACTTCCGGGCGCTGGTCGAGGCTGTGCAGCGCAAGGGCAGCCGGGTGACCGTGGTCTCGACCCTGAAATCGCAGCCGCCGATGGTCTCGGACGAGCTGCGCCGGCAGGCGGACAGCTTCGTGGACCTGGCGGACCTGGCCGACATCATCGGGCGGCCCAGCCGCCTGCCCCGCTTCATCCAGGAAAGCCAGCGCGACGCCCAGGCCGATGCGGATGCGTGAGGCCGAGGCCGCGCTCCGCGGGCCCGAACCACCGCGCGACTGTCCGATCTGCCCCCGGCTGGTGGCCTACCGCGAGGCGAACCGCGCGGCCCATCCGGACTGGTTCAACGGCCCGGCGCCCTCGTTCGGCGACCCTGACGCGCGCCTGCTGGTGGTGGGCCTGGCGCCCGGCCGCACGGGGGCGAACCGCACGGGCCGCCCCTTCACGGGCGATTTCGCCGGCTGGCTGCTCTACGAGACCCTGCTGAAGACCGGCTTCGCGCGCGGGACCTACGAGGCGCGTCCCGACGACGGCCTGACCCTGACCGACTGCATGATCACCAACGCGGTGCGCTGCGCCCCGCCCGGCAACAAGCCCGAGACCTCGGAGGAGGCCAACTGCCGGCCGTTCCTGACCGCGCGGCTGGCCAGCCTGCCGCGGCTGAGGGTGATCGTGACGCTGGGCGACGTCTCGCGCCGCAACGTGCTGCGGGCGCTGGGGCTGAAGGCCTCGGCCGGGATCCCCGGCCACGGCTCGGAGTTCCAGGCCGGCCCCTACACGGTGCTCAACAGCTACCACTGCTCGCGCCTCAACACGAACACCGGGCGCCTCACGCCGGACATGTTCGAGGCTGTCTTCCAGCGCGCCCGGGCGCTGATCGGCCCGGCGGATTGACGCGGGCCCGGGGGGCTCTAGCGTCGCACGGCCACGCTTCCACGGAGTCGCCCTTGCCCGCCTTCCGGACCTTCGCCGCCGCCGCGGCGCTTTCCGCCGCCCTCGTATCTTCCTTGGGCGCGCCGGCGCTCGCCGCGCCCAAGGCGGACCCCGCCCTGCACGCCCGGGCGCTGGAGATCCTGACCACCGGCATCGGCTACCGGACGGTGGCGGGCGGCGACCAGGTCGTCCCCTACGCCGAGTACCTGAAAGGCGTGCTCGTGGCCGGCGGCTTCAAGCCGGAGGAGATCACGATCGAGCCCATGAAGGGCACGGCGTACCTGCTCGCCCGCTATCCCGGTCAGGACCCGAAGAAGAAGCCGATCGTCATCTCGGGCCATATGGACGTGGTCGAGGCCAAGGCGCAGGACTGGACCCGCGATCCGTTCAAGCCGGTGGTGGAGAACGGCTGGATCTATGGCCGCGGCGCCGTGGACAACAAGTTCGACGTCTCGATGGTGGTGGCGACCCTGGCCAACCTGCGCCGGCAGGGCTGGCGGCCCGGCCGCGACGTGATCCTGGCGCTCTCGGGCGACGAGGAGACCACCATGGCCACCACGGCCGCCCTCGCCGAGCGGCTGAAGCACGCCGAGATGGTGCTGAACTCGGACGGCGGCGGCGGCAGCCTGAAGGACGGCAAGCCCCTGCCCTACGCCCTGCAGGGCGCCGAGAAGACCTACGCCGACTTCAAGGCGACCTTCACCGACCCCGGCGGCCACTCCAGCCGGCCGACGCCGACCAACCCGATCTACCGGCTGACCAAGGCCCTGGACCGGCTGGCGGCCTACCGCTTCCCGACCATGAGCAACGAAATCACCCGCGCGGCGCTGGCCGCCGAGGGCGCGGCGACGCCGGGCCCGATCGGCGAGGCGCTGAAGGCGTTCGCGAAGAACCCCGAGGACGCCGCGGCGATCGCCACGCTGTCGGCGACGCCCGACTACAATCCCGTCCTGCGGACCACCTGCGTGGCGACCATGGTCGAGGCCGGCCATGCGCCCAACGCCCTGCCCCAGAAGGCCGAGGCGACGGTGAACTGCCGGATCTTCCCCGGGACCTCGTCCGAGAGCGTGCGCCAGACGCTGATCGAGGTGATGGCCGAGCCGACGATGACCATCACCCGGGTGGACGACGGCTCCATCGACAGCCCGGCCTCGCCGCTGCGCCCCGACGTGGTGGCGGCGGTGACGAAGGCGGTGCATGCCCGCTACCCCGGCCTGGCCATCACGCCGTGGCAGGAATCCGGGGCCTCGGACTCCATGCACTTCCGCGCCCAGGGCGTGCCGAGCTACGGCGTCTCGGGCCTGTTCATGGAGCAGGGCCAGGCCTTCGCCCACGGGCTGAACGAGAAGGCCCCGGTGGCCGCCATCGACGGCTCGCTGGCGCACTGGGACTCGCTGCTGCGCGACCTGGCGAAGTAGCCGCCGGGCCGCGCCGGGCGGGCGCCTACTTCGCCCCGGCGATGTAGGCGTCGACGCGCTGCTCCAGGACGTCGAGCGGGATGGCGCCCGCCGCCAGCACCACCTCGTGGAAGGCGCGGACGTCGAACTTGTCGCCCAGCGCCGTCTCGGCCTTGCGGCGCAGCTCGGAGATGCGCAGCTGGCCCAGCTTGTAGCTGGTCGCCTGGCCGGGGTTGGTGAAGTAGCGGTCGATCTCGCTCTGGATGTCGCGCTCGGAGTTCAGGGTGTTGTCGCGCATGTACTGCACGGCCTGGTCGCGCGACCACTTCTTGGCGTGGACGCCGGTGTCCAGCACGAGGCGGGCGGCGCGCCAGATCTCGAGCGAGAGGCGGCCGAAGTCGGCGTAGGGGTCCTGGTAGAAGCCCGCCTCCTTGCCCAGCTTCTCGGCGTAGAGCCCCCAGCCCTCCTGGTAGGCGCCCTGGTAGGCGTAGCGGCGGAACATCGGCAGGTCCGTCTGCTCCAGGGAGCGGGCGATCTGGAAGTGATGGCCCGGCGCGCCCTCGTGGTAGGCGATCGCCTCCAGCTGCGGCTTCAGCACCTGGGTCATGTCGGACAGGTTCACGTAGAAGATGCCCGGGCGCGAGCCGTCGGGGGTGCCGGTGTTGTAGAAGGCCACCGAGGCGGTCTTCTCGCGGAACGGCTCGACCGCGCGGACCTCGAGGGCGCCCTTCGGCAGCACCGAGAACTGCTTGTCCGCCGCGGTCGCCATGTAGTCGGCGATGATCTTCTTGGCGTCGGCGAGATACTGCTGCTTGCCCGCGTCGGTGTTGGGGTAGCGGAACTTCGCGTCCGTCTTCACGTGGGCGAAGAAGTCGTTCAGCGAGCCCTTGAA
>Ga0268287_100260_pt1 | contig 20094 bp, 17 predicted proteins | sample MetcocultureR3M_FD_191348 | JGI IMG/M metagenome (GOLD analysis project Ga0268287, IMG submission 191348) | Soil microbial communities from Anza Borrego Desert, Southern California, United States - Methanotrophic co-culture R3-M | ecosystem: Environmental > Terrestrial > Soil > Desert | place... | reverse complement strand
CGATCGGGTTGGCATCGGGGTGCTTGCGCCGCAGGATTGCAAGTTCGCGAACAAGGTCGACGACTTGCAGCGGGATTTGCTCCGCCAAAACGACAATCGGATCGTCCTCAGAGGCGTCAATCGCGAGTCGGCTTGAAAACCACGCTGATAGTTCTGCCATGAACAAATTATCAGCGACGGTCGCATCGGCGATGCGAGCGCCGGGATCAAGGCCTGCCTGGATGCCATGGCTGCGAATGATCGCCTGACAAAAACCGTGAATGGTTGTCGCAGTCAACTCGTCGAGTTGTGTGGATGCGGCAACAAGCGCACTTCGCTGCTCCTCGGAGAGACCCAGCGGAATAACCGCCCTCAGGAAGGCCGGCACTACGCCCGCCAGCAGCAGGTCGACAGTCTCTTTGATTCGCGCGGCAAGTTGGCTTGCCGCCAACTCGGTGAAGGTGATTGCGGCGATCTCCTCAGGGCGATGACCAGCGGCGAGCATCATCGCCACGCGCCCGGCCATGAGCGACGTCTTCCCCGTTCCCGCAGCCGCTTCAACCAGCAGGATCGATGAGAAGTCAGTCATTGCCCGGCAACGGTTGTCCTGATCGACGAGCGTCATGTCGTTGCGCCCCATAGCTTGTTGAGCTGCTGGTTGGCTGCGCGGAATTCAGAGGCTTTGCGCCGAAGATAGCTTTCGCGATCCGCTGGAAGTGCAAGACGCATGTCATCATAGAAGGCGTCTTTTTCCCAACGGGGCGCAATCCGGCCACTGCGTAAAATTATCGTTGCCGCCGAGAGGTAGCCGGTGGCTTGCGTGATCGCGTCATCGAGTTCGTCCCCTTTGAGCTCGAAGGATACCGGGTCAGCCGCCAGATAAATTAGACGTGCCACCACAGCCCGCACCTCAGGCAACAGCGTCCGCACGGCAATTGCGTAAAGCACGCGCTGCAATTCGCGCCCTTGTCCAAGCGTGATACGTTGGGCTTTTGGTGGCGGCCTAATACTCTTGTAGTCCGTGATCCGCGCGGCGTCGCCGGTCGCGCGGATATCTAGGCGGTCTATCCGGCCACCGAAGACCAAGCCGGTTGGCTCGATCGGAACGACCAACGTTGCGTTCCATGGCACCTGTTCCGCTACCGGATCGATTTGGCCGAAGGGTACCTCGGTCCAACTTCTCGTGTCGGATCGCACCAATTCGTCGGAGGCAAGGCCTTTCGCCGTTCGGCGCGCGGCCTCCTTCACAGTGTGGCGCCAGAGGATCGGCGGCGGGACGGATCGTTGCAACGGCCATGCAGTAAGAACAGCCGCTGAAGCGCTTTCGATTGCTGCTTCGATTTCCTCTGCAGTCGCACGCGCAAATCCTGGCGTGGGCTCGAGCGCCGAGACTGCACCGCTGATCAACTCGTGCACGAGCTCGCCGAAAGACGTCGGATCGAGCTCCAGCGGTTCGGGTTCTTGTCGAGCCGAGCGCCAACCCAACGCATATCGCCAAACAAATCCAAGCGGGTCACGCAGCAAACGCTGCAACGACGTCGTCGACTGGACCCGCACCAGGGCCGCTTCGATCGACGGATGATTGGCGTTCGACAATCCGTCATGTTCGGTGAGATCCGCACGCCATTGCCAGTTTCGCCAGCAGAGCTGGGCCTGCCGCACATGGGCGAGCTGCCCGGCGTCGCGGGCGCGCGCTAGCAGCCTGTCGGCTTCGCTGAAGGCATGTTCTGGCACGCGGTCGCGCTTGTGAACAACCGAGTCCCCCGGCCATAAGGTGCTTGGTGATAGCTGACCGCCTCTGGCGTTTCGTTGCGCGCGCGACACGACAAGTTCCGCACTCGTTTGTGCCTTTATGATCTCGAAATGAAGCCGGTCCCTCTCGGCAGTGCTGACTGGATGCAGCTTGCGACGCTCGAGCGTATGATGTGGGATTAGGGGATCGTCATGGTCCGAACGTGGCCAGGACCGGCTGGTGAAACCAAGCAGACGTGTGAACGGTCGCGGACACGACACCAACTGCGACGCCGGACACCAGACAACGCTATTGGCTGGCTCGCGTTGATCTGCGACGCGCAGCGATTGGAGCGATAGCGCAATTGCGTGCGGCGGGGCGCTTCGCAATGCTTCTTCCCACATCGTTAGGCTGGGGCCGCTCAATAGCCGCGTTCCCGCCTGGCTTCCAGCGTCCGGCCCTCGGCTAAGGAGTTCAAGGATCGGCAGAAGAACTTGCTCGGCGCGCTCGGCCCCCGTCCGCTGGGCTCTGGCCGTGGTCAGCGCCTCGCGCCATTGATCAAGCGTCCGTAGTGCTGCCCCTCTCGGAATGCCGGCGAACCAATCTTCAGGAAGTGAGCTGGCGAATGGTCGCGCTGGAAGGCGCCGGATCAAGCGCCAGACGCGTTCCTGGGTGAGACCATTGCCGAGGATATCCGCCAGGGCAGCGCAGGCCTGACCGTCCGCTGTGCTCAGAGCTGGAACGCCGTGAGAAAAATGAACAGGCAGCGCCGCACTTCTCGCGTAGGCAAGGAAGTGGTCGTCCCAGTCTTGCGTCGAAGTCGCAGCGATTGCGATTTCCTGTGCCTTGACCTGGCCCGTCGATAGCAGTCGCCTAACCCATCTTAGCGCTTCGACGACTTCTGACTTCGGATCGGCGCTCGTTTCGGCGAAAATGTATGCGGGGCCATCTGCTGCGCGTTTTCGCAGCGTGCCGCCGAACCAAGGCTGCTCAACACCGTCTGGAATATCCCAGGACAGTTCGGCTACCGGTATCATCGCTGTGAGAAGCGGACGCCAAACCGGATCAATCTCGACAATTCCGGTCAGTGTAACTGTGCCCAGAAGAGCGCGCGCATAACCGGCGCGTTTGACGGCGGCGTCGCGAAGGTCGCGTGGCAGCAGATGGGTTGCTGGTAGGCACTCACGGATTCGCGTCTCAATCAGGGCAAGGTCGTGGAACCGTGCTGTTTCGTCGGCGAGGGAGGTCAAATCCAAGTCTGCTCGCCAGACCGAACCGAGCGATTGAAGAACCGCCCGTGGCATGCCTGGCAAAGCTGCGATACCGGCAAAATCCTGAAAACCACCAACATCAAGTGCGGCCTGAATCGCCGGGTAAAGCACATCGGTCCCAGCGGGCGTCGCAAACCCGCCTACCAGGCGACTAGCGAGAAGGGGCAGCGTCAGGATCTCCCGGCCAATGGCTCCGTCCCGGGCGGCCGCCGCGCGGGCAGTGCGTAAGGCGAGCAAGCCGTCGACGATGTAGGTGGTACGGGTGATCATCGGCGTACTTTACGATGTTGTTCGATCGGTTTTCTATGTTGCGCAGACTCAAAATCTACCGAAATGCTATAGTGATAGTGTCCGATTCTGGGAGGCGAAATGCGTCTGAGCAAGTTGAGAATAAGAAATTTCAGAAACTTTCAATCTATCGATATTCCGTTTTCTGGCAATGTCGTGCTGCTCGGGCAGAACAGGGTAGGAAAAAGCAATCTTCTCTTTGCAATCCAGCTCATCCTCGATCCGACGCTCCCCGACTCGGTGAGACAACTGAAACTGACTGATTTTTGGGATGGCGGGCCGGCGGATTACAGCGCGCCGATCGAGGTGCATCTGGAGCTTTCCGATTTCGCGACCGACATGGCCTTGACCGCCCTTTTGACCGATTTCCGCGCCGCTCACGATCCGACGGTCGCGCAACTCAGTTACGTCTTCCGCAAAAAGTCCGACATCACTGGAGCTCCGCAATCATGTGCTGATTGTGAGTTTCTCGTTTTCGGCGGCGGCGATGAAACTCGTTCTCTTCCGAGCCGGCTGCGTCGCCGCATCGCAATCGACTTATTGGACGCCTTGCGCGATGCCGAAGGCCAATTGGGCAACTGGCGCAGCTCGCCATTGCGCCCTCTGCTCGAGGATGCGGTCTCGGGGATCAGCAGCGCGGACATTGATGCCGTCGCTGCCGAACTCGACAAGGCGACCAAGACGCTCGAAACGTTTCCGACGATCAAGACGCTTGAGGATGAATTGCGCGCTGGCATCGCCCATCTTTCCGGAAAAGCGCATGACATCGATGCTCGCCTGAGATTCGCGCCGACCGATCCGCTGCGGCTGTTTAGGGCGATTGCGATGTTCATCGACAATGGAAAGCGGGGCATAGGGGATGCCAGTCTTGGCTCGGCCAACGTGGCGTTGTTAGCCTTGAAACTGGCTGAATTCTCGTGGCGTCGGAAGAAGAACGAACGAAACTTCTCGCTCCTTTGCATCGAGGAACCGGAGGCCCATCTTCATCCGCAACTCCAGCGATCGGTCTTCAAGAAGTTGCTGGGCAATGTCGACGCTTCGCAGGCGATGATCGTCACCAGCCACTCGCCGACTTTGGCGGCGGTCACTCCGTTGCGCTCGATCGTCCAGTTGAAGAAGCAGGCTGGGGCGACTCAGGCATTTTCGCTGGCGAACCTACCGGTCACGCCAGATGAGATCGACGACCTTGAGACCTACCTCAATGCGACACGCGCGGAGCTGCTGTTCGCCCGCGGAGTCATTTTCATCGAGGGCGACGCCGAGGAAGCGCTCCTGCCCATCTTCGCCTCATCACTCGGTCATTCGTTGGACGAGCTGGGGATCACGGTCTGCAATGTGGGCGGCGTCAACTTCCGGCCATATGTCAAGCTCGCTGAAGCGTTGAAGCTTCCCTATAGTGTGATCACCGACTGGGATCCTCTCGACGGAACCAAGCCTCCCCTTGGAAAGAAGCGGACGCTCGATCTTTGGCAGGACATGCTTCAGGTTCGCGGCCTACCTCTCCCGACACCGGCGCAGCTGGCAACATGGGAGCCAATGGATCATGCCACGTTCAGCGTGCACGCAGCAAAAACCGGCATCTTTCTCAACGACCGGACCTTCGAAGTTTCCATTGCCAATACGCCCGCCTTACTGAATCCGCTTCTCGATATTCTCGGTGAACAGGACTTTGGCTCGGTGCGAACTCGGCGCATCGCCGCTTGGCGGACTGGTGCGGCGGTGGACCCGGCACAATTGCTTGCAATGATCGCCGACATTGGCAAGGGCCGGCTCGGCGCACGCCTGTCGAAGAAGGCCGTCGGCCTCAAGCCGCCTTCCTATATCGAAAGCGCAATCAGCGCAGTCATTGGATTGGTCGGTCATGTGTAGTGATCGCGCGCTTCTTGATGCCCTAGCTGAGCTCAAGACCAACCCGGAACAGTCGGCCGCTGTCGCTGAAACCGGGCATTGCGTCGTGCTAGCCGGACCCGGAAGTGGGAAGACCAAAACCTTGACCACGGCTATGGCTCGGGTCTTGATGCAGGACGTCGTCGAGCCGCGAGGGGTCGCTTGCATCACATACAACAACGAGTGCGCTATCGAACTCGAAAGCCGTCTTCGCCGCCTTGGCGTTACTCCGGGGGATCGCGCTTTCATCGGCACCGTGCACGGATTTGCGCTGAGCCAGGTGATCAGTCCTTATGTCCGCTGTGTGCCGGTTGGCTTGCCTCCGAACTTCAGGGTTGCGACAAGATTGGAAACGAGAGCTGCGGTGGAGGTGGCGTATAGGAAGGCTATCAACGGCACCGACAATCCGCACCAGCGTTGGGAGTTCGCGTCCGAGAAACGGAAGCGCGATGTCGATCGCTCACAGCCAGCATGGCGTGGGCGTAATCCCGAACTAGCTGCATTCATCGAGGCATATGAGGCTGAACTTCGTCGACAAGGGTTGCTCGATTTCGACGATATGCCGCTTCTGGCTTATCGCATGATCAAGGAGAATGTCTGGATCCGCGACGCGCTTCGCGCGCGTTTCCCGGTTCTGTTCGTCGACGAGTATCAAGATCTCGGGCACGCACTGCACGAACTTGTTCTGCTCTTGTGTTTCGAGGGAGGAATCAGACTTTTCGCAGTAGGCGATGCTGATCAGTCAATCTATGCCTTTGCCGGCGCCAATCCCGAACTCCTCGAAAGCTTGACGTGCCGCACGGACGTGCGGACGATCAAACTGCGGTTCAACTATCGTTCCGGCGGCAAAATAATTCGCGCGTCTCTGGGCGCGCTCGGTGAAGAACGCGACTACCATGGCGTCGATGGTGCGCCCGAAGGCGATCTGAGCTTCTGGGAGGCGCCTTATGGCCTTGACTCTCAGGCGCACGTGATCGCCCACACGATCATCCCAAAGCTCATCGAACAAGGATTCGAGCTTGGGCAGATCGCGGTCCTTTACCGAGCCGCGTGGCTAGGCGACAAAGTGGCCACCGTTTTGAAAGACGCAGACATTCCCTTCGTTCGGACCGACACCAACGCCCTGGTTAGGAGAAACTCGCGCTTCGCGCGCTTCACTGAGGAGTGCGCGCGCTGGGCGACCGGTGGTTGGCGTGATGCCGATCCCCCCTATGCCCGGCTTTTGTCGCAGGCGATCACGCTCGTGTTCGGGCGGTATGCCAGCGAAGGTGAAGAACAGGATTTGTCCGCCCAGCTAATGGCGTTCCTCAATGCATCAATCGGGAGTGCGGAGACGACGCATACGTGGTTGCAGCGTTTCTCTCGAGAACTCATCGGGCCATGGCGCGATGTTGCCCGAAATTCCGAACAAGAATGGCAGGTCTGCGATGAAATGATCGCCAATACGGATCCGGCGCGTGACCTCAATCTTTCGCTGGCGCACTTCGCAGGGCGCATTGAAGGAGCAGGGCGCGTCAACCTCAGCACACTGCATAGCGCGAAGGGAAGGGAGTTCGATGCCGTCATCATGTACGGTGTCAACAACACAGATTTTCCGAGCGATCGCGACAAGCGCACTCCGTCCGGACTTCGAGAAGCACGGCGCTTGTTCTATGTCGGCGTGACGCGGCCAAAGAAACATCTAAGCCTGGTTTTTCAAGAGCAGCACTACTCTCCGTGGGTCCTCGAGCTGTATCAAAGAAGCCAGAAAGAATAGCATGCCGCAGCTAGGTTATTTTCATCAAAAACCGGTCGAGATGCGACCTAAGCGCGCCGTCGAAAGACAATCTTGCGCCGTGAACTTTCAATAAGGTCGTAGGGCGCCCAAGTCATATCCACGGCGATGTTGTCGGAAGGGGTGATCAAGTGGCGTACATAGTCAAATTTGGCGAATTGGCCAACAAAGTGACGATTGAATCCCATGGCGGTCGGAACGTCGATCTCTCGGTTTGAAAAGGCGCCATCGAAGTCGCCAAGCACCAGACAAACGATCGTCGTTGGGTTAAGGGTCAAGAGGAGCTGATACGGAATCATGCCGGGAAGTGGAAGCGCCATTGCCGGATGCGCGGGCGCAGGTATCGCGAACACTGGAGTAGTCGAGGAGCGAAGCGCGATTGGTGAACGAAGCACCATCATAAGCGCACCCCTAAAGTTTCTCTCCGCCCATGCTGTGGTCGCAGCCATCCGGTTCAACATTGCTTTAGTCAGATTCGGATTGGCGCGCATCTCTCGGTAGGCGGCGCGTTCGTCGTCATCGAATGGCATTTCCGAAGTAGGCTCGCTCGCCATTCGCGCGAGTTCACTCATGGTGGCTTCGTAATGTGGTGTGCGGGCTTCGAGATGCCGAATCAGCGAGTAAAGAATTGCTCTGTCATATCGATCAAGGGCGTCGGTTCGACCGGTCGCAATTTTTATCCATGTATCACTTTGGGAGATTGGCGTTTCTACCCGACGGTTGATGTCCGTTTCGACAGACACGGGAATGCCGTCGCGCATGTGCACATAGAAGTCACGTTCATAGCCAAGGCTCTCTATGGAGCGCTCAGCCCAGACGGCCATTGGCCCATGCTTTCCCACCGTCGTTATTCGGGTTTTTGCCGAGTCGATGGCAAAGTTTCGCAGGAAGAACTGTGGGACGTAGTGATGGTCGCGGGGTTCATCTTGTGTCATTCTTTGCTAATAAAGCAGTTGGAGAACTCTACTCGCCGAGCTTTCCAAGTCAGCGAATCCGGTCGGGTAGCGCTTTCTACCGAGCGCCACTGACTTCTTGCCGGCTTTTTTGGAATTTTCGGAATCTGAGCATTCACGATTTTCTCAGCGACTTCGGCACAAACTTGTCGATTTCCTCGTCACTGAATGTGTAATCCTCGAGTTTCTGTAAGGCTTTCTGTGCGTCCGCGTAGGCTTTGGCGGTAGTTTGCGGCGCTCCCAGATAAATTGCCGCGAGTTTCTTTTGTAGTTCGTCCCGTCGTTTTGACGACTCCTCCACGGAGATCACCCCCATTCGAAGATCGGCCAAAAGCGATAGATAGGACTCCCGTATTGGCCATAGATTGGCTGCAGCATCCCTGTGTTTTTGTGCAGTACCGCCGGGGTCAAAGCCTTTCATGTATCCAGAGGCCCAAAGGCCGACTATCGAAAGAAACGCCGTAGCGAGCTTCAGCCAGAACTGATCGAGAAAAACAACGGAAAGTGCGCCAGAGGTTGTCAGGACAGATACCCCAATCTGACAAAGCTTGTATCTTTGCAACGTAGCGGAGCAGCGATCGGCCATCTTCTCATGGGTCTTGTGAGTATACACAACCCTCCCGAAGCACTCACGGATCTGGTCTTCTAGGGGAGAGAATTCCGCACTATGTAGTCGCTGCTCAAGCTGCATCGGCGTTCACCTGATTGCCTTGGATCGGAACATGGATACGATCGGTCGCGACAACGACGCCATTTTGCACGGCGTAGCATTCCACGATATGATCCCCCCTGAAATCGGTCCTTTCTGTGCGGCTTAAACTACCCCGATCGCCGTGAATTTGCCCACGGATACAGTCACGACGGCGGGCCTCCTCGCCACGATTGAGGACCTTCCAATAAAGATCGAACTCTCCCAAAATGTCATGATCGACGACGCTAAATTTCAGCGTCTTGGCCGTTTTCAGAGGCAGGTTCAGTCGCAGCATCTCCCTCAGAAACCGCTCTCGGAAGCCGTTCTGCGATATTTCACAATCCAGTGTGATGTTGTTGCGTATATCGATCGGAAACCTGTCGTCGATGAACTCCTCCGTATTCCTCCACGAGGACGAAGCAAAAGCTGCCTTTTGTGTGGTCTGCACTGCGGCGGGGAATCCGCGGCCATAAATCTTGCGCCACTTTGCATTCTCGGTATCGGAGCCCGCAGCGGCAATGGCGTCCAAGGCCAGCTCGTAGGCCTTTTTTGCCTTTTTTTGAAATTTCTTCTTAACTTTGACGCGTTGGCCGCTACCAAGAGCTGCGAAGTAGTCCTGATCGGGGCATTCCGAGAGATATTGAAAGAAATCTCGGCTCATATAGTCGTAGTAGAGGTAGCTCTTTTCGTCGTATTCATCCGTGGATTTCATAAAATTATAGGCCAGAGTGTCGATCAGCAAACCACCCATCGCGAGGCCGTGTTTGTTCTTCCATGCCCGCGCCATTTTGCAGAGGCGGCGCAGGTTCTTGTTCTTCTGGTCGTTCGATTCTTTCATCGCCGCGATTTCTTCGCGAGGCTTGGTGATCTTCCATGATCCGCCATCGTAAGTATCGGGGTATTTGAAGCTTCCGTCGGCTTGCTCGAAAACTGGCTGAACTTCAATATGAAAATCACGATAAAGCACCCGCACGACAAGCCGGTCTACAAGGACTGTTGTGGTCGGATACCGGTCCTTGATCGCATTTTTGGTATCATTCAAAAGTCGGGACTGTCCGCCATCCTTGTAGGTTTCCCACTTCCCGGCCGGCATAATGTAGAGCATGTCGAGGTCTGAAATGCCTTTGATTGCAGTCCAGCGGCCGTACGAGCCGACTTGAAGCGAGTTCGCAAGCTTCGATTCAGTATCGCGAAATTTCTTGTTGAGGGCGGCCGTTATTTCGCCGTAGCGCAGGCTAATGGTATCGCCATTGTCGACCGCGATATTGCTGAGAAACTGTTTGAATGTGTCGGCGATGGTCATAGGTTAGTCACCTTGTAGATTTTGAAACGTCCGTTTGAGCTGCTAAATGGATCGGTCATTCAAGGCTTGGCCACCCTTGGTGGGGTAGCCCCGTCGGCCTGTTGATCCGGGAAAAGCTCCAAGGTGAAAGGGTCACGCCGTCGGCTCAATCCGACGCCGATTGTCTGACACGGGTGCTTGATCCTGCTAAGCCCGTCTTTGCTCTCGAAGTGCGCCCAACCGCCGTTCGGCAGACGCCTCGTCAGAATAGTCGCCCCGCACTTGCGACAAGGGTGATAGTAGCTTGTCTTCTCAGTCGCATCGGTAGCTCGATAGCGTACGAGAGTTTTGCTGACTGATGTAACATAACCCGACGGTAAGCACCTCATATGAGCTCTGCGTGTAAACCGGCCTTTTTTCATGTCGCAATTCCCTAGATCAAGATCGACCTGCCCTTGGTAGGGCGCTGAAATTCCAATCACAGCGTTGCAAATTCGGGTGAAGCAGGAGTCATGATTTTCTGCTCTGCTTAAAAAGATCAGATATCCGATCGGTCATTTCAAGAGGGTAAGTTTACAAAAATGAAAAATTATAGTAATTTGTAAACCGAAATCTGGGAGGTCGATATGATCGGCAACAAACTAAAAGTCGCGCGGCAGGCGTCTGGTCTGTCGTTACGTGCCCTAGCGGAAGCGATAGGGGGCGTCGTGTCCGCACAAGCGATTGGTAAGTATGAGCGAAATGAAGATATGCCTGGCTCCAAGGCTCTGATCGCTTTGGCCAAAGCCTTGGGCGTGTCGGAAGAATACCTTCTAAGCGAAGACCAGCTGTCCCTGGAAGGCGTGGACTTTAGGAAAAAGCTCGGCACGTCTTCCAAAGAGGAGGCTGCAGTCCAGGCGCGGGCGATCCATATGCTGGAGCGATATCTTCTAATCGAGGATCTTCTTCACTTGCGCAGCGTCGAGTGGGAACAACCGCGAAGCGCACCACATCCGGTCTCAGACATTCGTGATGCGGAAGATGCCGCGCGCTCGGTCCGCGATGACTGGGGACTTGGGAACGACCCTATCCCACAGCTCGCCGAGCTGTTGGAGGAACGGGGCATAAAGGTTCTCTCGATGGATTTGAACGACGTCGATGGCTTGGCGGCGAGGGTTCGTCGCAGGGATCGAGACGCAGCTCGGGTAATCGTCATCAAGCGCGGCACATGGTCTGAGCGTAAGCGGTTCAACCTGGCGCACGAACTTGGTCATATGGTGATTGCGCCTGCCGAGGGAGTTGACGTGGAGAAGGCAGCTCATCGCTTCGCAGGTGCTTTTCTGATGCCGGCGGACGTCTTGCGCGCGGAAGCTGGTGTTCATCGGTCATCTATAAGTATTGGCGAGCTTGTCGCGCTAAAGAAAAGATTCGGCGTAAGTGTGCAGGCGCTTGCTTATCGGTGCAAAGATCTGGGAATTATCAGTCAGGCGGCGTGCTCACGGCTGTTCAAAGTCTTCGAAGAGAGAGGGTGGCGGCACTATCCTTATGAAGAGCCGGACAGCTTGGCCCCGGAACTTGAGGAGCCCAAGAGGTTCGAGCGTCTTTGCTATCGTGCTTTGGCAGAAGGCGTAATCGGCGAATCCCGTGCGGCCGAGATGCTCGATATTTCGGTTCGTGAACTCGACAAACGGCTGGACCAGATTGCAGGCTAAGGCATGGCAATTCTCGTCTCCGATACCTCTGTGTTGATTGACCTAGAAAGGGCAGGCCTTCTTGAGTCCATGTTTCTTCTGCCATTCGAGTTCGCCGTTCCCGATCTGCTATATGAACGGGAACTGACCGGAGAAATGGGAGAAAGGCTTGTGCAACTTGGGTTGAGGGTCGAGAACCTGACGTCAGCTGAAGTTCGCAGGGCCACTGAGGTGAACCGGGCTCACACTCGTCTTTCTGTGCCTGACACGTTTGCATTCGTGATAGCGCAAGCGCGGGGTTGGGGCTTGCTAACAGGGGACGGCGTGCTGCGTGAGCTTGCGATTGCCGAAAGGCTCGACATGCATGGTGTGCTTTGGGTGATTGATCAGTTCGCCGATGGCGGTCATGTGGAGTTCGAGCACTTGCATACGGGTTTAACTCGTCTGTCCAATCATCCCCGTTGTCGGTTGCCGGCAGGTGAAATCCGGCGTCGCCTAGCTCGTTTCGCACCATAACCTCCACTGCTGATTTGCATTGCGGGTGGCGTATCGAAACATCGAGGTCGTGGCAGATGAAGATCGAGCATACCAGTCATCGAAAATGGAATGCGAAAGGGGTGCCTCACAAGGGGTGGAGTTGCACGTCCGTCGATGATCTGGGGGAACCTTCGCTAATCTGCGAGATGTGCGAAGCCGCTGAGATCCGCTACGCCCACTACATGGACCATCCCAACTATCCTGATTCTTGTGGTCGGCTGTGTCTGCGCCGAGCGTATGGAAGGTGACTACGTCAAGCCGAGGAAACGGGAGAAGGCCATGAAGCGGCAGGCGCAGCGGCGCAAAAGCTGGCCCGAGCGGACATGGAAGACTTCCGGCAAAGGTAATCCCTACCTCAACACCGAGGGGTTCAATCTAACGATCTTTCCACGGAAGCAGGGCTTCGCGGTCACTGTGCAGAGACGGGGTACCGAGCGCAGGCAGATCGGCAAGAAGGACTTCCCGACGCAGCTGGCAGCCAAAAATGCAGCGTTGACGGCCCTGCTATGGGCCAAGACCCATTTATAGGAAGTGGCGGAATGAGCGATCCGCAGATGTCAGATGACCGCCCCGATGACTGCCCACGCTTTCAAATATCGGAATCAGGTCTGGAGGCGCACGAGGATCATGTCGCGCTGAAGATGGTTCCTGACAGGACCTTCCCGATTTTCAGACAACATAAACATAAACAACGCTTTATTTAATATTGCAGCGCGCCGCTGGTTCATATCCCATCAAGGCGAAAAGCTCCTCCACACTGTTCGGCGCAATGCGGACCTCGAATGCGTTCAACGGCGGCTTCACGCCCTCATGTCGGAGGCATCGTCGGGCCTGCCTAAAAGCAGACATCGTCTTGGCCACGGCGTCTCGTCGCCTGTGCGCCGGAAGGGGTCATTGAGTTAGCGATGTCGCCAAACCTTCACCGCCGAAATCAGCAGGATCGCGGCAAGGGCAGGCAGGAGGAACGCGTTCGGTACTATGCCGAGCAAGAGTCCGCCTACCAACGTGCCGACGATGGATCCCGCCGCCATGACCAGCAGGAAGATTTTGTTGCGGCTGAGGACCGAAAAGCTTTGGTCTCGGCTGTAGCGGGTGAATCCGACCAGCATCGTGGGCAGGCTCACGGCCAACGATAGGCTACCCGCCAGCTTGATATCTGCCCCGAAAAGCAGGACCAGCGTCGGGATTAGCAGCTCGCCACCCGCCACGCCGAGCAGGGACGCCACAATCCCGATGATGAAGCCGGCCATCACGCCTGCGATCATCTGGGCCACGCCCGACAGAAGTGCGTGGCCGGCCGTCGCGTCGTGACCGACCACCAGGACAACGGCGATCGCGACCAGCATGGCGGCAATCACCTTGTACAGGGTTTCCGACTTCAGGCGGGTTGCCCATCCCGCTCCAAACCACGCACCGAGCAAGCTTCCAGCAAGCAGGTTGACGACGATCGGCCAGTTATCCGCGATCGTACTGAAAGGCACCGTCGCAGCCCGGAACGGGAGAGCGGTGGCAACGACGACCAAGCTCATGGCCTTATTGAGGATAACGGCCTCAAGAGCCGCAAAATTGAAAAGCCCGATCAGAAGAGGCAACCGGAACTCAGCGCCTCCGAGGCCGATCAAACCACAAAGAGCGCCAATAACGCCACCGCCAGTGAAGGCTATCGGGAGATTTTGAGACTTGGGCGGCGAGGCGGGAAGGTCCTGAGACATCGATATAGTCCACTGATATCGCTATCCCTACTCGATATGGTCTGTTTCGCCAACACAGGCTTCTTACCGCAAAGAACAGGGGCAGGAATGCCCACGTGTGCTGCGGATTGTTGCGGCGGGTGCATAGCTGCAGTGCAACATAGACGCTGGCGGACGGCGCTGGTCCAACTATGATCAGTTTCATCGAAGCGCTGCACCTCCTCCCGCAACGCTTGGAGTTTCAGACGGCCCACTCCTCCTCCCAAGGGACGTCTGTTGGAACAGCGGCACTCCTCCTCCCAAGTCGCTGTTCGATTCTTTCAGGAAAGCCTGCCGCACCTCCTCCCGCGGCAGGCTTTTCTATTTCGGATGGCCCGTCAGAGCCCGAGGTCAAGTTGGGACTGCGGTTGCACGTCGCCGATTTCGGAGGCCGTCAGCGTTGAAAGCGTGACGCCCAGCAGCCGCACTGGCCGCTTGAACGGATAGACGGTCGCCAAGAGGTCCGACGCCTCAGCAAGGATTTCGGGAATGCCCGCGAGCGCGACTGACCCGGTCCGGCTCCGCGTCGCCTGGGTGAAGTCCGAGTATTTGATTTTCACCGTCACCGTCTTGCCGCTGATGCCCTGCGCCTCGCAATAGCGCCAGACCTTTTCGGCAAGGGGTTTGAGCTCCGCGGTCGCCAGATCGAGATCAGCAATGTCCTCGACGAAGGTATCCTCCGCCCCCACGGACTTGCGGATTCGATTGGGCTTCACCTGGCGCTCGTCGATGCCGCGGGCGATGCCGTAGAAATACGGACCCGACTTGCCGAAATGCTCCTGCAGGAATGCGAGCGACTTCGATTTAAGATCGAGCCCGGTCTCGATCCCATATCTCCGCATGCGCTCGGCAGTCGCCGGTCCGACACCATGGAATTTCTTGACGGGAAGCGCCTCGACGAAGGCCGCCCCGTTCTTTGGCGTGATGACGGCCTGGCCGTTGGGCTTGTTGAGGTCGCTTGCCATCTTGGCGAGGAACTTGTTGTAGGAGATGCCGGCCGACGCGTTGAGGCCGGTGACGGCCTTGATCTTGGCACGGATTTCCAGCGCGATCTCGGTGGCAATCTCCATGCCTTTCAGGTTCTCGGTGACATCGAGATAGGCTTCGTCGAGCGACAGCGGCTCGATCAGCGGCGTGTATTCCGCGAAGATTTCCCGGATCTGCTGGGATATTGCCTTGTAGACGTCGAAGCGCGGCGGCACGAAAATCAGGTCCGGGCACTTTCGCTTGGCGGTGACCGACGGCATTGCCGAATGAACGCCGTAGGCGCGCGCCTCGTAGCTCGCGGCTGCCACGACGCCCCGCGCGGCGGAGCCGCCAACCGCAACTGGTTTGCCGCGCAGGTCTGGATTATCGCGCTGCTCGACCGACGCATAAAAGGCATCCATGTCCACATGGATGATTTTGCGAGTGGGGATCGAGCTCATGTCGTTCATGGCGGCTTCAGCGATGGCAATGGGATTGGCGCATTACCCGGAGGACCTGCGCCGAAACAAATAGGGAACATACCAGCCTTTACCGCGATATCAACTGTTCGACCGACCCGGGATCCACGCGCGCCCCGCGAAACTACGGACCGCCGGCGGCGTTGTCATCTGCGAGCATCGACGATCGGGAGGCAGACGCCGGCGCCGCCTCCTCGTACGACTGGAAGGGTCCGCGACACCAATGGCTGACAATCTTTCGAAATACCGTGCCAAGCGCGATTTCAAGAAGACCAGCGAACCGAGCGGCGAGGCGCACGTCAAGCCATCGAACCGCCGCCGTTTCGTCATCCAGAAGCACGACGCCACACGGCTTCATTATGATCTGCGGCTTGAACTCGACGGCGTGTTCAAGTCATGGGCGGTGACCAAGGGACCCTCGCTCGATCCGCATGACAAGCGTCTCGCGGTCGAGGTCGAAGATCACCCGCTCGACTATGGCGACTTCGAAGGCACGATTCCAAAGGGTCAATATGGCGGCGGCACGGTCATGCTGTGGGACCGCGGCTACTGGGAGCCGGAAGGCCGCAAGTCGCCCGAGGAGGCCCTGAAGAAGGGCGACTTCAAATTCACGCTCCAGGGCAGGCGGCTGCATGGCAGTTTCGTGCTGGTCAGGATGCGCAACGATCGCGATGGCGGCAAGCGAACCAACTGGCTGCTGATCAAACATCACGACGATCATTCGGTCGATGAGAATGGCGCGGCGATCCTCGAGGAGAACGCGACTTCCGTCGCCTCCGGCCGCAGCATGGAGCAGATCGCGGAAGGCAAGGGCCGCAAGCCGAGGCCGTTCATGATGGCGAACGCGGATGTCGAGGCGGATGCCGTCTGGGACAGCAAGCATGGCCTGGCCGCCGACGAGCGTAAGAAGAAGTCTCGCAGGCGCGTCGCGACCTCCACCGCCGCCGACCTGCCGGATTTCATCGCGCCGCAACTCTGCGAGACGCTTTCGCGGCCGCCGGCCGGTGACGACTGGCTGCACGAGATCAAGTTCGACGGCTATCGGATCCAGATGCGCGTTGCCGACGGCCAGGTGACGCTGAAGACGCGCAAGGGTCTCGACTGGACCGCGAAATATCCAGAGATCACTGAAGCTGCATCCGAACTGCCCGATTGCATCATCGATGGCGAAATCTGCGCGCTCGACGACAATGGCGCGCCCGATTTCGCCGCCCTCCAGGCCGCGCTCTCGGAAGGCAAGACGGGTGACCTTGTCTACTTCGCCTTCGACCTGCTCTTCGATGGCGGCGAGGACCTGCGGTCGATGCGATTGATCGAGCGGAAGAAGCGGCTCGAAGACTTCCTCGGGGCCGGGAGCGACGATCCGCGTATCCGCTATGTCGAACATTTCGAATCTGGCGGTGACGCGGTGCTCCGCTCCGCCTGCAAGCTGTCGCTCGAAGGAATCGTCTCCAAGCAGATGGATGCGCCCTACCAGTCGGGCCGCACCGACACCTGGGCGAAATCGAAATGCCGCGCCGGCCATGAGGTGGTGATCGGTGGCTACGCCACGACGAACGGCAAGTTTCGATCTCTCCTGGTCGGCGTTCACCGCGGCGATCACTTCGTCTATGTCGGCCGGGTGGGCACGGGCTTCGGCGCCGCGAAGGTCGAGCGGTTCTTTCCCAAGTTGAAGGCGTTGGAATCATCGAAGTCACCCTTCACCGGGATCGGTGCGCCGAAAAAGGAGAAGGAAGTCACCTGGCTGAAACCGGAGCTCGTTGCCGAGATCGAGTTCGCCGGCTGGACGGCCGACGGCTTAGTTCGTCAGGCAGCCTTCAAAGGCCTGCGCGAGGACAAACCGGCGAAAGAGGTCCAGGCCGAGAAGCCGTCACCGCCCGCCAGGACGGACACCGCAGAGCCCGCTTCGGCCGCCAAACACAAGCCGGTCCGCCGCAAAGGCGCGAAGGCCGAGGTCATGGGCGTCCTCATCTCCAGTCCCGACAAGCCACTCTGGCCGGACGCCGGCGATGGCGAGCCCGTGACCAAGGAAGATCTCGCCCGCTACCATGAAGCCGTCGGAACCTGGCTCATCGAGCATATCAGGGGCCGGCCCTGTTCGATCATTCGAGCGCCTGATGGTATTGGCGGGGAGCAGTTCTTCCAGCGACATGCGATGCCCGGCACGTCCAACCTACTCGAACTGGTGAAAGTCTTCGGCGACAAGAAGCCATACCTACAGATCGACCGGATCGAGGGCCTCGCGGCCATCGCCCAGATCGGCGGTATCGAGTTGCATCCGTGGAATTGCGAACCCGGCAAGCCGGAAGTACCCGGCCGTCTGGTGTTCGACCTTGATCCTGGCCCCGACGTGCCCTTCTCGACCGTCGTCGCAGCCGCCCGCGAAATGCGCGACCGGCTGGATGAACTTGGCCTCGTCAGTTTCTGCAAGACCACGGGCGGCAAAGGGCTGCATGTCGTCACGCCCTTCGCTGTGAATAAGCGCAGGCCTCTTTCCTGGGCAGAGGCCAAGGGATTCGCGCATGATGTTTGCCTTGAGATGGCGCGCGATAATCCCGACCTCTATCTCATCAAGATGACCAAGAGTCTCCGCGGCGGAAGGATCTTCCTCGATTATCTCCGCAATGATCGCATGGCGACCGCCGTGGCGCCGCTCTCGCCGCGTGCGCGGGCCGGCGCCACAGTCTCGATGCCGCTCAACTGGACGCAGGTGAAATCCGATCTCGATCCGAGGCGGTTTACCATCCGCACCGTGCCGGCGCTGCTTGCGAAAACCACTGCCTGGCAGGGCTATTGTGACGGCGAGCGGCCGCTCGAACAGGCGATCAAGCGTCTCGGAAAATCCAGACGGGCCGCATGATCGCGACAAGGTGCTGGCTCGGACCATGACCGATGGACGAAGAAACGAACGACCAATCTTCCACGCCCGCCCGTGTGGGTGCGACGACCGACCTGCCGCATGTCGGCGTCGTCTTCTTCATAAGCACCGACGGCGAGCTGGCCGACCCGGCGACAGTCACCGCGTTCTACTTCCCCGCCGCAAATAGCGAGGAATATGTCTGGACATCGTGGCGATCGGGTTCGCTCGAAGAACTGGTGACGACCTGGCCCGCACGAACGCCGCCGAACGAGCGCGAGCTCAAACGGGGCTGTGGATACCTGATCTGGACGAACTGCGGATCGCGCGGCGCGACGCCAAATCCAGGCGACGTGCCAGGCTTGAGGAGTTCCGACGCCTGCCGCCGATTGCGCCACGCGAACTGGTCGGGTTGTGGAAAGGACACGGGCTCCCGACGGGGCATCCATTCGACGGTGTGCTCGAAAATCTTGGTTGGTTCGGCAAACGGTTCACGCCGGACATGCGCGCCGATGCCCTGCTGTTTCGATCGGGGGACCGAACGTTGGTTGCCGTTGATCCGAAATGGATCCCGCTCCGGCTGGCGTTGCGTTTTCACGAGGTCGGCAGGATGCGTGTCGCGAGAAACCTGTTTTCCTATCTCCAGCGCCGGCTACGGGCGAAGGGTCCGGTCGCTGGCCTAAAGACGATGATGTTTGGCGGCGTCGAGAGCGCGGCGATGGTCTACGACCACCAGCCGATCGTTGACTACTTCCGGCGGATCGATGCGGAGAGGATCATGGGCGCGATGACCATCAGGAATGACGAGCGGATCTATTTCTTCGAACTCCAGCGTGTCGACGGACCTTGAAATGCGGGCAGCCGGTCATCATCTATCGCTCACCACCCGTATCGATGATCGCCTTGCCGAGCAGCTTGTCTGCCGCGCGGTCGTCCGGGTCCGACAGGGCGCTCCCCGCAAGGGTCGAGCGCCCTGTTCTTTTGTCGCCGGACTTCCCCAGACTCGGTGGCGTCATACTGAGAACCATTTCCGTTCTCAAGGGTTCGCCTCGTCAGGAGGTCCAAGCTATGAAGCCTGAACAGTTCCTTGAACGATGGAAATCGGAGCATATCGACAGCGGCACGCAGCAGAGCGACGCGTCGAGGCTGGTCGAGGATCTTCTCGCGGATGCGGAGAAGGAGGACATCAGTTGCGACATGCTGGTGGAAGCGGCCGGCGGCGGGCTCGTCAACTATATCGTCGGCGCTATCAAAGAGGCGGTCGAGGAGGAGCTCTGGTAGCGGTCATTCGCGGCGCGGCTCGCCACCCCGCCTTTCAGAGGGTCGCTCGTTCGCTCATGTCAAACACCGCGGCATTGTCCTGAACCTCGCGAAGGCCCTTGTAGGACGCGTGACGCAGATTGCCGTCATTGGTCCAGCCGCGAAACTCGATCTCCGCGATCAAGGTCGGCTGGGCGAAGACCAGGTTCTTGCCCTTGAGCGGCACGGCCGGTGTGCTTGTCTTCAGCCGGTCGAGCGTCTTGCGCAGGTACTCGGCGTCCTTCGTATTAAACCCTGTTCCGACCGAGCCGACGTAAACCCAGTCATGTCCTTTGCGCCCGGCGAGAAGCAGGCTTCCAAGCCCGCCGCGGGCAGTGAGCGACTGCTCGTAGCCGACGATCATGAAGCTTTCGCTCTGGACGCATTTGATCTTCAGCCAGTCGCCGGTGCGGCCGGAGCGATAGGGCCGATCCCGGTGCTTGGCAATGATCCCTTCGAGCCCCATCGAGCAAGCCTTCTCGAGAAGTTCCGCGCCATCGCCATAGACTTCCTCGGACAACTGGATGGCGCCGCTGGAGCCGTCAAGAAAGTCCTCGAGCAGATGGCGGCGTACGGAGAGTTCAGTTCCGGTCAGGTCGTGGCCGTCGAAATAGAGCAGGTCGAACGCGAAAAACACCGACTCCGTCGACGAACGCTTGCCGCCGCGTCCGCCGAGAGAGCGCTGCAGCGCCCCGAAAT
>Ga0268287_100259_pt1 | contig 20225 bp, 16 predicted proteins | sample MetcocultureR3M_FD_191348 | JGI IMG/M metagenome (GOLD analysis project Ga0268287, IMG submission 191348) | Soil microbial communities from Anza Borrego Desert, Southern California, United States - Methanotrophic co-culture R3-M | ecosystem: Environmental > Terrestrial > Soil > Desert | place... | reverse complement strand
CCAGACGCCAGCCCCAGGCGGGATCGACCACCTCGGGATCCAGCACCACGAGCGAGCCGACGGCGCCCAGGGCCGCGCCCACCCAGAAGCTGCCGTTGATGGCCAGGGCCGTCTGGCCGCGCCGGCGGGCGGGAATCAGCTCGTCGATGGCCGAGTTGATGGCGCCGTACTCCCCGCCGATCCCGGCCCCGGTCAGGAACCGGAAGAGCATGAACGACCAGAAGTCCCAGGCGAAGCCGCTGGCGATGGTGGCCAGCATGTAGACCACGACGGTGATGGTGAAGAGCCGCCGCCGGCCGAAGGCGTCGGTGAGCCGGCCGAAGACCAGCGCCCCCAGCACAGCGCCGACGATGTAGGCGCTGGCGGTCCAGCCGATCTGCTGGGCGGTCAGCCCCAGGCCGTCGGGGCCGGCGATGGCGGGGGCCAGCGCCCCCACGAGGGTGACCTCCAGCCCGTCGAGGATCCAGGTGATCCCGAGGGCGAACACCACCAGCCAGTGGAAACGGCTGAACGGCAGGCGGTCGAGCCTGGCCGGAATGTCCGTGGTGAAGACGTCGCCCCTCGCTTGCATCCCCGACCTGCCTGGCTCCCGTGGTCACGCAAACTGCGAAGGCCGAGCTTGGGTTCCTCACCTCCGCTGGTGTAAGGCCCCGCCGATGGCTTCCGACGAGATCCTGGTCGATGCGCGCGGTCACCGCTGCCCGGTGCCGACGCTGAGGCTGCGGCGGGCTCTGGAGGGCGCGCCGCCCGGCGGCCGCGTGCGGCTGCTGGCCGACGATCCGCTGGCCCGCATCGACGTTCCGCACTTCGCCGCCCAGGCCGGCGCGCAGGTGCTGGAGCAGTCCGAGGCGGACGGCGGCTTCAGCTTCCTGGTGGCGAAGGCCTGACCGGCCCGCGCCGCGTGTGCAGCGCCAACTCCACCTCGGTGGCGAGCGCGCCGCCGAAGAACACCGCGTTCACGTTCCAGGACAGCCAGATCAGGAAGATCACCACCGTGGCGACCGAGCCGTAGGTCGCGCCGAGCTGGGCGATCTGCTCGACGTAGAAGCCCAGCGCCCAGGACGCGAAGATGCACAGGCCCGCGGCCGCCGCCCCGCCCAAAGTCGAGGCGCGCCAGTCCACCGGATCGCTCGACATCGCCCAGCGGTAGATGAAGGTCATGCCGGCGGTCATGCCGGCGCTGGCCCAGGTCCACTCGCTGTAGAGCCAGAGCGCCCCGCGCAGGGGCCGCAGGTCGAAGGTCTCGCCCAGAATCCGGAAGACGAAGAACACCGCCGACAGCGCGCCGAGCCCGGCGAACACCGCGATCAGCACCCACAGGGCCAGCAGGTTGAAGCCCACGAAGCCGCGCGGCTTGTCCTCGTCGTGGATGAAGGACAGGCCGGCCAGAAGGGCCTTGAAGCCCCTGTGCGCCGCATAGCCGCCGATGACGAGGGCGACGCCGCTCTGCAGAGAGATCGCCTCGTGCGAGACCTGGCTCAGGCGCAGCATCTCCTTCTGGAAGATCAGCCGGGCCGCGTCGGGCATGATCCGCGCCACGTGCTCGGCCTGCCGCGCCGCCTGGGCGGGATCGAAGAAGAGGCTGTATGCGCCCATCAGGATCGCCAGCGCCGGGAAGATGGCGAGCATGACGAAGAAGCTGACGCCGCCCGTGTAGAGCATCACGTCGCGGCCCCACAGCCGGGTCAGCGCGCGGCCCGTGATCGTGAGGGCGGTGCGGGCCCAGTGGGCGGGATCCCAGTCGATGGATTGCAGGCGTCGGGCCAGGCCGTTCATCGGGCGCAGGGTGGTCAAGGCGTCCCTGACTCGCAAGGCGCCCCCTCAAAACACCTCGGCCTAAAGCCATAACGGCGCGCCGCTCTTGCGAGCAGCGCGCCGCCGATGGGCGTGTCGTTCCATCCGGATCGTCCGCCGCTTCGAGGGACGGGAGAGCGCGGCGACCGACCGATGCGCAAGATGGCTCCGGGCGGCTGAACCCAGCCTGAACGCGGCCTTCAGCTTCCCAGCGCCTCGATCTCGGCGTCGGTGAAGCCCCACTCGGAGAGCGCCTCCCGGGTGTGCGCGCCCACCTGCGGCGGCGGGCTCTGGATCGCGCCGGGCGTGGCCGAGAAGCGGGGCGCGGGCGCCGGCTGGGTGACGCCGGCGACCTCGACGAAGGTCTGGCGGGCGGCGTTGTGGGCGTGCTTCGGCGCCTCGTCCAGGTCGAGGACCGGGGCGAAGCAGACGTCGGTGGCCTCCATCAGGGCGCACCATTCGTCGCGGGTCCTGGTGGCGATCACGGCGGCCAGCTTCTCGCGCAGCATCGGCCAGGCGGCCTTGTCCATCTGGCGCTGGAAGTCGGGGTCGGTGATGCCGGTCTTCTCGAGCAGCAGGGCGTAGAACTGCGGCTCGATCGAGCCGATCGACACCCACTTGCCGTCCGAGCACTGGTAGGTGTCGTAGAAGTGCGCGCCGCCGTCGAGCAGGTTGGCGCGCCGCTCCTCGGTCCACATGCCCGAGGCCTTGAAGCCGTAGAACATGGCCATCAGCGAGGCGGCCCCGTCGCTCATGGCGCAGTCGACGACCTGGCCCTTGCCGGTCTCGCGGGCCTGGATGACCCCGGCCAGCAGGCCGAAGGCCAGGTACAGGGCCCCGCCCCCGAAGTCGCCGACCAGGTTCAGCGGCGGGACGGGCTTGTCCTTCGTGCCGATGGCGTGCAGCGCGCCGGTGATGGCGATGTAGTTCATGTCGTGGCCGGCGGCGTGGGCGTAGGGGCCGGTCTGGCCCCAGCCGGTCATGCGGCCGTAGACCAGCTTCGGATTGCGCTTCAGCGCCACGTCGGGGCCGAGGCCCAGGCGCTCCATGACCCCGGGGCGGAAGCCCTCGAACACCGCGTCGGCCGTCTCCATCAGCTTCAGGCAGGCCTCGACGGCGGCCGGCGACTTCAGGTCCAGCGCCACCGATCGGCGGCCGCGGGCGGTGATGTCCGACGGCGCGCCCCCTCGCCCGCCCTTGCGGTCGATGCGAATGACGTCGGCGCCCAGGTCCGACAGCAGCATGCCGCAGAAGGGGCCCGGCCCGATGCCGGCGAACTCGACGATCTTCAGGCCGGTGAGCGGTCCCTGACGCATGCGCTTCCTCCTCGTTCTCGGCGATGGTCTTACGAATCCTGACGCGCCGTCAGCCAAGCGCCTCAGCCGCCGCCGGGCAGCGACTGTCCGTCGTCCACGGTGATGAGGCTGCCGGTGATCGCCCCCGCGGCCGGGCCGGCCAGCATCAGGAAGGCGGCGTCGAGGTCCGACGCCTGCATCAGGCGGCGGCGCGGGAAGCCGCGCAGCTGCTTCTGGCCGCCCTCGGTCGGCCACCAGGCGGCGTTGATGTCGGTCTCGATATAGCCGGGGCACAGGGCGTTGACGGCGACGCCGCGCCGCGCCCATTCCCGGGCGAGGCTCTTGGTCAGCATGCCGACGGCGGCCTTGGAGGCGCAGTAGGCGGACAGCCCCGGCAGGACCGTGTGGCTGGCGATCGAGGCGATGTTGACGATCCGGCCTTCGGCGCCGCGGGCGATCATCCGCCGCGCGGCCTCGACCGCGGCGAAGTACGTCCCGCGCACGTTCACCGCGAAGGTGTTGTCGAAGGCCTCCACCGACAGGTCCAGGGCCAGCCCCTCGCCGCCGACGCCGGCGTTGTTCACAAGCACGTCGATGGGGCCGAGCTCGCGTTCGATGCGCTCGAAGGCGGGGCCGATGGCGTCGGCGTCGGCGACGTCGAGCGGCAGGGCCAGCGCGCGGGCGCCGCCGGAGGACAGCTCGGCGGCGAGGGCCTCGATCTTCTCGATGCGGCGCGCGGTGACCGCCACCGCCGCGCCCTCGCGGGCCAGCAGGCGGGCGAAATGCCCGCCCAGGCCCCCGCTCGCCCCCGTGATCACCGCGACCTTGCCGGCCAGCTGTGCGCCCATGCGTCGCCCCTCTCCCGTTTCAGCTTTTCCGCAACCTTTGCGCGCGCCTAGTCGGTCCCGCTTTGGGCGCGCCCGATTCCGTGCTTAGGACAACGGCGGGCGTATTGGGATGGGGAAATGGCGGCAGGCGTACAGGCCCGGGTGTTGATCGCAGCCCGCGACGATTCCGTGGCCGGACCCCTGGCCGAGGGACTGGACCGCCTGGGCTGGCGGACCGTGACCGCGCGCCGGGCGGCGAGCGCCGAGGCGGCCCTCTCGGACCTGCAGATCGAGGCCGCCATCGTGGACCTGCAGAGCTTCGGCGACGAGGCGCCCGAGCTGGCCGCGCGGCTTAAGGCCGCCTGCGCGCCGCGGCGGATGCCGGTGGTGGCGATCGGGACTCCCGACCCGTTCCTGAAGGACCGCGGCTTCGACCTGACCATGGCCGCCCCGCTGCATCCGGCCCAGGCCGCCATGCGGCTGGAAACCCTTGTCCGTACAGCGGTTTCCGAGGAAGAGTTCGAGTTGCGGCTGGCGACCTTCGCCGAGCGCGGCCACGCGCTGGACATGCCGGCCGAGGACCTCACCCCGTACCGCGTGCTGGCCATCGGGGAGCCCGCGCCGCAGTTCCTGGCCCTGTCCAACGCCCTGGCCCGCAACGGCGCCGAGGTGGTGGGCGCGTTCACCGCCTTCACCGCCTTCGACTACCTGCACGAGCGACCGTTCGACGCTGTCGTTCTGTGGGCCGGGGACAACCCGCAGGAGGCGATGTCGATCGCCGGCGGGATGCGGCGCAACACCCGCCTCTACCACACGCCCGCCCTGCTCTACCTGCGCGCCGACGCCTCGGTGACGACGTCGGAGGCCTATCACCGCGGAATCTCGGACGTGGCCTCGCCCGAGACGCCCGAGAGCGAGACGGCGCGCCGGGTCGTGGAGCTGGCCCGGACCTACCGCCGGCAGAAGTCGGTGCGCGAGGCGCTTGAGCAGGCCCGCCACTCGGGCCTGATGGACGCCGCCACCGGCCTCTTCACCCGGGACCTGTTCGCCGCCCACCTCGGCCGGCTGGCCCGCGCCGCCCAGGCGCGCAACCGGCCGCTGAGCGTGTGCGTCCTGAAGGTGGCCGAGAAGCCCGAGCTGCGCGCCCCGCGCGCCGGCGGCTGGGTGGCCCGGGCCGTGCCGCAGATCGGCTCGATGATCGGCCGCCTCGTGCGGGTGGAGGACACCGCCGCGCGCCTGGGTCCCGAGGTCTTCGCCCTCGCCCTCCCCGCCACGCCGCTGCACGCGGCGCGGGCGACCGGCGAGCGGATCGCCGCGGTGATCGGCTGCACGGCCTTCGACGCCGGCGACGGCGCCCAGCCGTTCGTGGTCGACTTCGAAATGGGCGCGGCGGAAGTCCCCTCGCCCGAGGCCGTGGGCCGCGCGCTCGAGGAGGCCGCCGCCGCGGCGGCCGGCCGCAAGGCGAGCTAGGCCGCCAGCTTCGCCAGCTCGGCCAGGACCTTCTCGGCCGCGTTGAGGCGCTGGACCGGCGTCTCCCACTCGCCCTTGACCACCACCTTGTGGTCGGGACGGACCTTCCAGGCGACCTGGTTCTTGGCCACGAACTGGACGAGGCCCATCGGGTTCGGGAAGTCGTCGTTGCGGAAGGTGACGACGGCGCCCTTCGGGCCCACGTCGATCTTCGCCACGTTCGCCTGGCGGCAGAGGCCCTTGATGGCCACCACCTTCAGCAGCTGGTCGGCCTCGGGCGGCAGCGGCCCGAAGCGGTCGATCAACTCGGCGGCCAGGGCCTCGCGGTCGTCCACCCGCTCGGCGTCCGAGATGCGCCGGTAGATGGCGAGGCGCACGTTCAGGTCGGGGATGTAGTCCTCGGGCAGCAGCACGGCCGCGCCAGTGTTGATCTGCGGCGACCAGCCCCTGTCGGGGACGCCCTCGGCGCCGGCGCGCTCCTTCAGCTCGTTGACCGCGTCCTCGAGCATCTGCTGGTAGAGCTCGACCCCGATCTCGCGGATGTGGCCGGACTGCTCCTCGCCCAGCAGGTTGCCGCCGCCGCGGATGTCGAGGTCGTGGCTGGCGAGCTGGAAGCCGGCGCCCAGGTTGTCCAGCGACTGCAGCACCTTCAGGCGCTTCTCGGCCGACAGGGTGATCTGCTTCTCGGCCGGGGTGGTCAGATAGGCGTAGGCGCGGCTCTTGGAGCGGCCGACCCGGCCCCGCAGCTGGTAGAGCTGCGCCAGGCCGAACATGTCGGCCCGGTGGATGATGAGGGTGTTGGCGGTCGGGATGTCGAGGCCGCTCTCCACGATCGTGGTCGACAGCAGCACGTCGTACTGGCCGTCGTAGAAGGCGCTCATCACCTCCTCGAGCTGGGTCGGAGCCATCTGGCCGTGGCCGACCACGAACTTCACCTCGGGGACCTGCTCGCGCAGGAAACGCTCCAGCTCGGGCAGGTCGTTGATCCGCGGGGCGACGAAATAGGCCTGGCCGCCGCGGTACTTCTCGCGCAGCAGCGCCTCGCGGATGACCACCGGATCCCAGGGCGTGATGTAGGTCCGCACCGCCAGCCGGTCGACCGGCGGGGTGGCGATGATCGACATCTCGCGGATGCCCGACAGCGACATCTGCAGGGTGCGCGGGATGGGCGTCGCCGTCAGGGTCAGCATGTGCACGTCGGCGCGGAGCTCCTTGAGCTTCTCCTTGTGCTTGACCCCGAAGTGCTGCTCCTCGTCGACGATGACGAGGCCCAGGTTCTTGAACGAGACCTGCTTCGACAGGATGGCGTGGGTGCCGACGACGATCTCGACCTCGCCCTTGGCCAGGCCCTCGCGGGTCTCGGCGGCCTCCTTGGCCGTCACCAGCCGTGAGAGGCGGCGCACCTTCACCGGCCAGCCCTCGAACCGCTCGGTGAAGGTCTTGTAGTGCTGGCGCGCCAGGAGGGTCGTCGGCGCGACCACGGCCACCTGCTGGCCGCTCATGGCGACCACGAAGGCGGCGCGCAGCGCGACCTCGGTCTTGCCGAAGCCGACGTCGCCGCAGACCAGCCGGTCCATCGGCTTGCCGCCCGCCAGGTCCTCCAGCACGTCGCCGATGGCCATGAGCTGGTCCTCGGTCTCCTCGTAGGGGAACCGGGCGCAGAACTCGTCGAACACGCCCTGCGGCGGCTCGACGGCGTCGGTGGCCTTGGTGGCGCGCTCGGCGGCGATGCGGATGAGGCCGTCGGCCATCTCGCGCAGCCGCTCCTTGGCGCGGGCCTTGCGGGCCTGCCAGGCGGCGCCGCCGAGGCGGTCCAGCTGCACGTTCTCGGCGTCGGCGCCGTAGCGGGTCAGAAGGTCGATGTTCTCGACGGGCAGGTAGAGCTTCGCCTCGCCGCCGTACTGCAGCTCGAGCGTGTCGTGCGGCGCGCCCTGGACGTCCAGGGTTTTCAGACCGTCGTAGCGGCCGATGCCGTGGTCGATGTGGACCACGAGGTCGCCCGGCGTCAGGGCCGAGGCTTCGGCCAGGAAGTTGGCCGCGCGGCGGCGCTTGCGCGGCCGGGCCAGGCGGTCGCCCAGGATGTCGGTCTCGGAGATGACCGCCAGGCTGTCGGTCTCAAAGCCGTGGTCGAGGGGCAGGACGACCCGCTGCGGGGTCTTCGGATCGGCCGCCTTGGCCGCGTCCCAGTACGGGGCGAACGGCAGGGTCTTGAGCCCGTGGTCGGCCAGCATGTGGCCGAGGCGGTCGGAGGAGCCCTCGGACCACGAGGCGAACAGCACCCGCTTGCCGTCCGACGACAACTTCTTGGCGTGGTCGGCGGTGGCCTCGAAGAGGTTGACGCTGTCCAGCTTGCGCTCGGGACCGAAGTCGCGGCCCTGGCGCGCGCCCATGTCGAGCACCGCCTCGCCCTCGGCCTCCTGGAAGGCGGAGAACCGGCGGGTGGCCCGCTTCGCCAGCCGCTCGGACCACTCGTCCTTGTCGAGGTAGAGGCGCTCGGGCTCCAGCGGGTGGTACTGGACCTTGCGCTCGGTCGCCGCCCGGCTCTCGTAGGCGTCGGCGATCATCTCCAGCCGCTCGTCGCGGGCGTCGCGCGAGAGGTGGTCGAGGCCGACCAGCGCGTCCTTCGGCAGGTAGTCGAACAGGGTCGCCATCTCGCCGTAGAACAGCGGCAGGTAGTGCTCCATGCCGGCCCGCCGGCCGCCCTCGGAGATGGCGGCGTAGAGCGGATCATCGCCGGGCGCCCCGAAGGCCTCCAGATAGCCGGTGCGGAACCGGCTGATGGCGTCGGCGTCCAGCAGGGCCTCGCTGACCGGCAGGAGCGAGACCTCCTTGAGCTGCTTCGTCGAGCGCTGGGTCTCGGGATCGAAGGCGCGGATGCTCTCGAGGGTGTCGCCGAACAGGTCGAGGCGCACCGGCTCCTCGGCCGTGGGCGGGAAGACGTCTATCACCCCGCCGCGGATGGCGAACTCGCCGCGGTCCGAGACGGTGGAGGCCCGGGCGTAGCCATTCACCGCGAAGTAGCGCTCGAGGTCGGCGATCTCGACCGAGTTGCCGACCTTCGCCGAATAGCTGGCCCGCTTCACCGCCTTCACCGGCGGCACGCGCTGGAGCAGCGACGGCACGGAGGTGACCAGCAGCGCCGGCTTCTTCTCGTCCAGGCCCTCGGCCAGGCGCGACAGCGTGGCCATCCGCTGGGCCGCGACGCCCGGCGACGGGCCGATCCGGTCGTACGGCAGGCAGTCCCAGGCGGGGAGCGTCAGGACCTCGACGTTCTGGGCGAAGAAGCGGAAGGCGTCGGCGAAGGCCGAAAGCCTCGCCCCGTCGCGGGCGACGAAGACGGACAGGCCTTTGCGCGCCTTGACCACGTCGGCCATGACGAGGGCGTCGAAGCCCTCGGGCGCGCCCACCAGGTCCAGCCGGCCGGGATCGTCGGCGACGCGCCGCAGCTGGGCCGCGCTTACGGGTCGGGAGCCGTCAGCCGCCACCGGTCATGCCTTTCGCGTAAACCTCGTCGCGGAACGTCTTGAGACGCCTCATCAGCTCGCCGTCGAACGCGGCCGGGACGGGCTCGCGGTCGACGATCCAGGCGTAGAGGTCCTGGTCGGGCTGCTCCAGCAGCCGTTCGAACCAGTCCAGCTCCTCGGGGGAGAACGTGGAGACGTGTTTGTCCGCGAACGGCCCCAGAATGAGGTCCGCTTCCCGGAAACCGCGGCGCCAGGCGCGCAGCTTCAGCTTCTTCAGCCGTGGATCATCTTCGGTCATCAGGAGGTCGCGGATATAGAGCCCCCCTCGCTCCGGCGCCAGTCAGGTATGTTGCAATCATGCGGCCGGAGATTCTGTTCCCGCTGTTTGCGCCGATAACCTCCTTGAAGGGGGTGGGCCCGCGCGTGGCCCCGCTGCTGGAGAAGGTGGCGGGCCCGATCGTGCGCGACGTGTTGTGGCTGAAGCCGCACTCGCTGATCCGCCGCACGCCCGCGGTGCTGTCGGCCGCCCGCGACGGCGAGACCATGACCTTCGAGGTGGCGATCCACGGCTACCAGGCGCCGCGGACCAAGGCTCAGCCGTGGCGGGTGCAGGTGACCGACCCCACCGGCTTCATGACCCTGGTGTTCTTCGGCCGCTACGGCGACCAGCTCGCCCAGCGCCATCCGGTGGGCGCGAGAAGGATCGTCTCGGGCAAGGTCGAGGAGAGCAGCTTCGGCCGGCAGATGGTCCATCCCGACTACATCCTGCCGCCCGAGAAGGCCGGCGAGATTCCCGAGCTCGAGGCGGTATATCCGGCGACCGAAGGCCTGCCCGCGCGCCGGGTGCGCGGCTTCGTGCTCGAGGCGCTGGAGCGCGCGCCCGAGCTGCCGGAATGGCAGGACCCGGCGTTCCTGCGCCAGGAGCAGTTCCCCGCCTGGCGCGCGGCGATGGAGCGCCTGCACAATCCGCAGAGCGAGGCCGACCTGTCGCTGCTGAGCCCGCACCGGCGACGGCTGGCCTTCGACGAGCTGCTGGCGCACCAGCTGGCCATGGCGCAGCGCAAGGCGGCGCGCCGGCGCGAGCCCGCCGCCAGGGTCGCCGCGAGCGAGACGGCCGAGAAGATCCGCGCGGACCTGCCCTTTCGGTTCACCGGAGCCCAGGAGCGCGCCCTGGCCGAGATCCGCGCCGATCTTTCCGCCGGCGAGCGGATGAGCCGGCTGGTCCAGGGGGACGTCGGCTCGGGCAAGACGGTGGTGGCGATGTGCGCCATGGCGGACGTGGCGGCCGGCGGCGGCCAGTCGGCCCTGATGGCCCCGACCGAAATCCTGGCCCGGCAGCACTACGAGACCATCTCGGGGCCCCTGGCCGCGCATGGCGTGGGAACCGTCCTGCTGACCGGCCGCGACAAGGGGGCGGCGCGCCGGGAGAAGCTCGCTGCCCTGGCCTCGGGCGAGGCCAGGGTGGCGGTGGGCACCCACGCGCTCTTTCAGGACGAGGTGGCGTTCCAGAAGCTGCAGCTGGTGGTCATCGACGAGCAGCACCGGTTCGGCGTCGCCGAGCGCCAGCGGCTGCAGGCCAAGGGCGAGGCCACCCACCTGATCGCCATGTCGGCCACGCCGATCCCGCGCACGCTGGAGCTGACCGTCTACGGCGACCTCGACGTCAGCCGGATCGACGAAAAGCCCCCGGGCCGCACGCCGGTGGCCACCCGCGCCGCGCCGATGACCCGGGCGCACGAGGTGGAGGCCCGCCTGCGCGAGGCGGTGCAGGGCGGCGCCCAGGCCTTCTGGATCTGCCCGCTGGTCTCGGAGTCGGAGGCCACCGACCTGGCCGCCGCCGAGCGCCGGGCCGCCGAGCTGACCGAGCGCATCGGCCCCAGCGTGGGCCTGGTCCACGGCCGCCTGCCGCCCGCCGCCAAGGACGCGGTGATGGCGGAGTTCGCCGAGGGGCGGCTCTCCGTCCTCGTCGCCACCACGGTGGTCGAGGTGGGCGTCAACGTGCCCAACGCCACCATCATGGTCATCGAGCAGGCCGAGCGCTTCGGCCTGGCCCAGCTCCACCAGCTCCGGGGCCGGGTCGGGCGCGGACGGCGCGAGAGCGCCTGCGTGCTGCTGTACGACCCGCCGCTGTCGGAGACCGCGCAGCAGCGGCTGGACATCCTGCGTCGCACCGACGACGGCTTCGTCATCGCCGAGAAGGACCTGGAGCTGCGCGGCGGCGGCGACGCCCTGGGCCTGCGCCAGTCCGGCTTCCCGGACTACGCCTTCGCCGACCCCATCGCCCACCGCGACCTGATCGCCGCCGCCGGCGACGACGCGCGGCTCATCGTGATGCGCGACCCCGAGCTCGCCGGCGAGCGCGGCAAGGCCCTGCAGGTGCTGCAGGAGCTGTTCGACTGGAAGGCGAACCTCGGGCTGAGGGACGCCGGCTAGACCCGCACCATCCGCTTGCCGCGGTTCTCGCCGTGGAGCAGGCCGACGAGCGCCTGGGGCAGGTTCTCGAAGCCGTCGATGACGTCCTCCTGCACCTTGAGCTTTCCGGCGCCGACCCAGGCCTGCAGGTCGGCGAGCGCCGCCTCGCGCCGGTCGTCGAAGTCCGACACGATGAAGCCGCGCAGGGTCAGGCGCTTGGTGACGATCAGCCCCGGCACGCCGCGGGGGCCGTGGCGCGGCGCCTCGCCGTCGTACTGCGAGACGGCGCCGCAGCAGGCGATCCGGCCGAACGTCTTCATGCCGAACAGGCAGGCCTCGAACACCTCGCCGCCGACGTTGTCGAAGTAGACGTCGATCCCCTCGCCCACGGCCTCGCGGAGCTGGCGCTTGAAGTCGGCGGCCTTGTAGTCGACGGCGGCGTCGAACCCGAGCTCGTCGGTCAGCCAGCGGCCCTTCTCGGCCCCCCCGGCGATCCCGATCACCCGGCAGCCCTTGATCCGGGCGATCTGGCCGACGATCGAGCCCACCGAGCCCGCGGCGGCGGACACCACGACCGTCTCGCCCGCCTGGGGGCGGCCGCATTCCAGCAGGCCGAAGTAGGCGGTCAGGCCCGCGACGCCGTAGACGCTGAGCAGGTGGGTCATCGGCTCCAGTTTCGGCAGCTTCGACAGGCGCCGGGCCGGGAGGGCGGCGTAGTCCTGCCAGCCGGTGTCGGCGAACACGAGGTCGCCCGGCGCCAGCTCGGGGGCGTTGGACTCCACCACCTCGGCCAGGGCGCCGCCGGCCATGACGTCGCCCGCGGCCAGGGCCGAGCGGTAGGTCGCGCCCTGCATCCAGGCCCGGTTCGCCGCATCCAGCGAGACGTAGCGCGTGCGGACGACGACCTCTCCCGGTCCGGCCGTCGGGCGTTCGCCCTCCACCAGCCGGAAATGGGCGGGGGTCAGGTGGCCCTGGGGCAGCTCGGCGAGGACGAACTGGCGGTTGGTCTCGGACATGGCGGCGTCTCCTGTGTCGGGGGCTAGCGCGCCTGGAAGGCGGCGAGCCGGGCCTGGGCGTCGGCTTCGAGGTCGGCGTAGAATAGGTTGAAGCCGGGGGCCTTGCGCCGGTCGGCCCACGAGCCGGTCTTGCGCAGGGCCGAGGATTTCGGCCGGCTCACGTGCAGCACCCCCTGCCGGCATTGCGCGGCCACCTGGCGCGCCAGGAAGGCCGGCCGGGCGCCCCACTCCAGGCCGGTGGCGTTGGCCGCTCCAAGGTGCAGCCGCGCCGGGGCCGGCGCGTCCGTGGTCGACCCCAGCACCGGGTTGAAGCAGAGCGCCGGCCGCGGCGTCAGGTTCTCGAGCTCCCCGCGGCCGTTCCAGACGAGCGCCCGGTCGAGCTTGCGCTTGGCGGCGTCGAACTCGCCCTCGTCCACCCTGGCCCAGGCGGCGAGGCAGCCGGCCTGGCGCCGCTCGGTGCAGGGCGGCAGGGGCGGATTGTCCGCCGGAACCACCGTATCCACGAGGTAGGCGGCCACCAGGCGGGCGCGCAGCGCGGGATCGCGGGCCACCTCCTGCTCCAGCAGGCGAAGCCCCAGGGTGCCGCCCTGCTCCACCCCGACGACGAAGAACGGCCGGCCCCGGTTGTCGCGCTGGAGGTAGGTGCGGAACGCCTCCTGCACGTCGGCGTAGGCGAAGCGGCGCGCCTCACGGGCGTCCTCGCGCAGCGTCAGCAGGGAGTAGAGGCTGGCCTGGCGGTACTTCGGCGCGAAGATCCGGCCCACCCCGACGAAGGGCCCGACATAGTTCGGCGCCATGGTCTCGCGGAACTCCTCGAGCGCCTCGGGATCGTCGATCGGCGCGTTCCAGTGGCGCCCGCCCTCGTAGGTCGTCGGAGCGATGAAGAAGACGTCCGCCGGGCGATCGGTCTCGTCGCGGGGCAGCAGGGCCCAGGCCGCGGGCGCGGCGTAGTCGGGCGCCGGCGGCGGCTCGTAGGTCTGGAACGGCACCTTGGGGTCGAGCGTGGTCCGCACCAGGTCGCCCCAGTAGAAGCCCACCGCCGCGCCCACCAGCAGGATCAGGCCCAGGAGGGCCGCGGTCAGCCAGCGGCGCGAGCGCGGACCTGCGGACATCGCCTAACGGTAGGGATCGGGCTGGCTGAGGTAATTGCCGACATAGTCGCCGATCCCCTCCTCCAGCGGCGTCATGGCGGCCGGGTAGCCGGCCTCGAACAGCCGGTCCATCTGCGCCTGGGTGAAGTACTGGTACTTGTCGCGGATGGCGGGCGGCATGGGCGTGTATTCGATCTGGGCGTTCTTGCCCGCCGCCTCGAAGACGTTGCGCGCCATCTCCTCGAAGGTCCGCGCCTGGCCCGAGCCCAGGTTGAAGACCCCGCTCACCTGCGGGCTGTCCAGCAGCCAGCGGGTCACGTCGGCGGCGTCGCGGACGTAGACGAAGTCGCGCTTCTGGCCCCCGTCCGGCACGTCGGGCCGGTAGCTCTTGAAGAGCTGCACCGCGTGGCCCTCGCGCACCTGCGGCCAGATCTGCGCCGCCACGGACTTCATCGAGTGCTTGTGCTCCTCGTTGGGCCCGTAGACGTTGAAGAACTTCAGCCCCACCCACTGCGGCGGGGCGTAGTCGCGGCCCGCCTGGCGCACGGCGAAGAGGTCGAACAGCGCCTTCGACCAGCCGTAGGTGTTGAGCGGCCGCAGCCGGGCCAGCGCCTCGTAGTCGTTGTCGTCCGAGAAGCCGTGCTCGCCCGCCCCGTAGGTGGCCGCCGACGAGGCGTAGACGAACCGGCGCTGCCGGTCGGCGCACCAGCGGAACAGGTCGCGGCTGAGGGTGAAGTTCGAGTGGACGATCTTGTCGGCGTCGGGCTCGGTCGTGGAGGAGACCGCGGCCATGTGGACGACCATCTCCACGTCGCGCCAGCGCTTCTCCAGCCAGTCGAACATGTCCTCGGGCGCGACGAAGTCGCCGATCGGGTGCTTGGCGATGTTGCGCCACTTACCGAGCTCGGCCTCGCGCAGCCGGTCGCAGACGACGACGTCCAGGCTGCGGTCCTCGGCCAGCTTGGCGGCGATGTTCGAGCCGATGAAGCCCGCGCCGCCGGTCACGAAGACGATCTTGCGGGTCATGCCTTCTCTTTCTTCATCCGGGCGATGGCCGCGGTGGTGGAATAGCCGTCCACCAGGCTGGCGAGCTTCACCTCGCCGCCCCAGGACCGGACCTGCTCGGCGCCCACCACCTGGTCCTCGGAATAGTCGGCGCCCTTGACCAGCACGTCGGGCCGGGCGGCCTCGATCAGCTTCAGCGGCGTCAGCTCCTCGAACGGCGCGACGAGGTCCACGCTCCGCAGCCCGGCCAGCACCAGGGCGCGGCTCTCCAGGTCGTTCACCGGCCGCCCCTCGCCCTTCAGGGCGCGGACGGACTCGTCGGAATTCAGGCCCACGATCAGCCGGTCGCACCAGGCCTTGGCCTGGGAGAGATAGGCCACGTGGCCGCGGTGCAGGATGTCGAAGCAGCCGTTGGTGAAGCCCACCCGCAGGCCCTGGGCGCGCCAGCGGGCGACCTCCTCGACCATCCGCTGCGGCGTGGCGACCTTGGCCTCGGCCGGCGCCATGTGGGCGGTCAGGACGGCCTCCACCAGCTCCTCGGGCGAGACCGTCGCCGTGCCCGCCTTGCCCACCGCGACGCCGGAGGCGAGCTGGGCGAAGGCGATGGCGTCCTCCAGCCCCGCGCCGCCGGCCAGGGCCAGGCCGAGGGCCGCCAGGGCCGTGTCCCCCGCCCCCGAGGCGTCGAACACCTCGCGCGCCACGGTCGGGAAATGGCGGACCGGTCGGCCGCGCAGGCCGAGCGAGGCCCCCTTGCCCGAGCGGGTGACCAGCACGCCCCGCGCCGACCACAGCTCGAGCGCCCGGGCGAGCGCGGCCTCCACCTCGGCGTCCGTGTCGGTCGGCATGTCGGTGGCGTAGGCCAGCTCGGACGCGTTCGGCTTGACGAGGTCGATCTCGCCGTAGCGGGCGAACGAGCGGGCCTTGGAGTCGACCACCACCTTGGCGCCGGTCGCGGCGGCGGCCTCGCGGCAGGCGGCGATGACGGCGTCGGTCACCACGCCCTTGCCGTAGTCGGACAGCAGGATCACGCCCGCGCCCCGGGCGGCGTCGCGGATGGTGCGCACGAGCCGCTGCTCGCACTCGCCTTCGACCGGCCGGCTCTCCTCGAGGTCCACGCGCAGGAGCTGCTGGCCGCCCGAGACGAAGCGGGTCTTCAGGGTGGTCGGCCGAGACGCATCGGTGACGAGATAGCCCTCGATGGCCGGCTCCTCGCCGACCAGGCGGGAGGCTTCATGGCCCTCGGCGTCGCCGCCGACGAGCCCCACCAGGGCGACCGACCCGCCCAGGGCGGCGACGTTGCGCGCTACGTTGCCGGCGGCGCCCAGCATCATGATCTCGCGGCTGCGGGCGAGCACCGGGATGGGCGCCTCGGGCGAGACGCGGCTGACCGAGCCGTAGACGAAACGGTCCACCATCAGGTCGCCCACGCAGGCGACGCGCTTGCCCGGGACCTCGCTGAGGAGGTGCTGGAGTGCGGCCAAATCCATGGGGCTCAGGGTGTGCGGCGCGTTGGCGGGCCGGTCAAGCCGCGCGGGCGACCTCGTGCAGCGCCTTGAGCTGGCGCAGCAGCGGCTCGGCGCCGTCCAGCGGCAGGCAGCTTGGCCCGTCGCAGAGCGCCTTGTCGGGGTCGGGATGGAACTCCAGGAACACCCCGTCGGCCCCGGAGACGACGGCGGCCCTGGCGATCACCGCCACGCCCTCGCGCCGTCCGCCCGTCGAGGCGCCGCCGGTGCGCGGGTCGGCGCCGGGGAGTTGGACCGCGTGGGTGGCGTCGATGGTCACGGGGCAGCCCAGCTTCTTCATCTCGCCGATGCCGAGCATGTCGACGACCAGGTTGTTGTAGCCGAAGGACGAGCCGCGCTCGCAAAGGACGGTGATTTCGGCGCCGCCCGTGGCCTCCTTCACCTTGGAGACGATGTTCTTGGCGTCCCAGGGCGCCAGGAACTGGCCCTTCTTGACGTGCAGCAGGCCGCCGGCGGCGTGGATGGCCCGCGCGGAGGCGACGACGAGGTCCGTCTGACGGCACAGGAAGGCGGGGATCTGCAGCAGGTCCACCACCTCGGCCAGCGGGCCGGCCTGGCCGGGCTCGTGGATGTCGGTGGCGATGGGCACGCCCACCTGGTCCTTCACCGCCTTCAGCATCGCGAGCCCCGCCTCCAGGCCAGGGCCGCGGTAGCTGCTGATCGACGAACGGTTCGCCTTGTCGAAGCTGGCCTTGAACACGAAGGGCAGCTGGAGCCGCTCGCACGCCGCCTTCAGGTGGCGGGCCGTGGCCAGGGCCAGCGCCTCGTCCTCCAGCACGTTGAGCCCGGCGATCACCACCAGCGGCTGGCCGTCGCCGATGGCGAGGTTCCAGCGATCGAGCTTCAGGACGGCCATGGGGCTCCTCTCGTCTGCGGCGGCCTAAGTGCGGCGCCGCGCCCCCGATCTCAAGTCCCGGATCGCGCTCCCGCGGCATCCGCGGGGCGAGCGCGGCCGTAGATGCCCTCGCCGGCGATTCGCACGCCGGCGAAGATCGGTGTTATCGTTGTCTGGCTTAGGGGGAAGCGAGCATGGGCTTGGATCACAAGATCGCGGAGCTCGCCGGCGCGCCAGCGGCCTTCAGGGCCGCCGCCAGGATCATCGCGCGCAATTGGCAGGCGGGCGTCCTCACCTTCGTGCTGCCGGACGGGCGCGAGTTCCGGCTGCAGGGCGATACGCCGGGCCGCGATGGCCGCCTGGTGGTCCGCGACTACCGCTTCATGAAACGGGTGCTGGCCTCGGGCGACATCGGCTTCGCCGAGGGCTACATGGCCGGCGAGTGGGACACGCCCGACCTTTCGGCGCTGCTGGAGGTCCTGGCGCTGAACTTCAACAACATCGACCAGGTGGCCACGGGCAATCCGGTGATGTCCTTCGTCCACTTCGTCGGCCACCTGCTGCGCGGCAACACGCGAGCGGGCTCGCGGCGGAACATCCACGCCCACTACGACCTCGGGAACGCCTTCTATTCGCGTTGGCTGGACCCCACCATGACCTACTCGTCGGCTCGCTTCGAGAAGCCCGGCGAGCCGCTGTCCGAGGCCCAGCGGCGCAAGTACCGCACCCTCGCCGAGAGCATGGGGCTGAAGCCCGACCACCACGTGCTGGAGATCGGCTGCGGCTGGGGCGGCTTCGCCGAGTACGCCGCCCGCGAGGTGGGCGCGAAGGTCACCGGCATCACCATTTCCGAGGAGCAGTACAGGTTCGCGAGTCGGCGGATGTTCGAGCAGGGGCTGAACGAGCGGGCCGAGATCCGGCTGGTGGACTACCGCGACGTCGAGGGCCGGTTCGACCGGGTCGCCTCCATCGAGATGTTCGAGGCGGTGGGCGAGCGCTACTGGCCCACCTACTTCGGGAAGATCCGCGAGAGCCTCGCCCCCGGCGGCCGGGCCGGCCTGCAGATCATCACCATCCGGGACGAACTGTTCGACCACTACCGGCGGCGGGCCGACTTCATCCAGAAGTACATCTTCCCGGGCGGCATGCTGCCTTCGGAGGCGCGGCTGAAGGCCGAGACCGAGAAGGCGGGGCTCTCCTGGGCCGGCGTCTCGCGCTTCGGCCAGAACTACGCCGACACCCTGGCCGAGTGGGCCCGGCGCTTCGAAGGGGCCTGGGACGACATCCGCCGGCTGGGCTTCGACGAGCGGTTCCGCAAGCTCTGGCGCTTCTATCTCAGCTACTGCGAGGCCGGCTTCCGCACCGCGCGGACCGACGTCGTTCAGCTCAGCTTGGCGCGGACTTAGAAATCCGCCCCTGTCGCAACCGGCCCGGCTTGCCTAATTAGCGACCATGCAAGTCGCCCAAAGCGTCCTCGACCTGATCGGGAACACGCCCCTCCTCCGCCTTCGCCGCGCCAGCGAGCTGACCGGCTGCGAAATCCTGGCCAAGGCCGAGTTCATGAACCCCGGCCAGTCCGTGAAGGACCGGGCCGCGCTCCACATCATCCGCGACGCCGAGCGGAAAGGCCTGTTGCGGCCCGGCGGGCGCATCGTGGAGGGCACCGCCGGCAACACCGGCATCGGCCTGGCGATGGTCGGCAAGGCGCTGGGCTACAAGTGCACCATCGTCATCCCGCGCACCCAGAGCCAGGAGAAGAAGGACGCCATCCGGCTCTACGGCGCCGAGCTGGTGGAGGTGGACGCGGTCCCCTACTCCAACGAGAACAACTATGTGAAGTATTCCGGGCGCTTGGCGGCGGAACTTAACGAGAAGGAGCCCGCCGGCGCGGTCTGGGCCAACCAGTTCGACAACGTCGCGAACCGCGAGGCGCACGTGCACGGCACCGGCCCCGAGATCTGGCGCCAGACCGACGGCAAGGTCGACGGCTTCATCTGCGCCGTGGGATCGGGCGGCACCCTGGCCGGGGTCGCCCAGGCGCTGCGGGAGAAGAAGCCGGACGTGACGATCGGCCTCGCCGATCCCCACGGCGCGGCGCTCTACAAATACTACACGGACGGCGAACTGGCCGCCGAGGGGACCTCGATCAGCGAAGGCATCGGCCAGGGGCGGATCACCGCCAATCTCGAAGGGCTCAAGGTGGACCGCGCCTATCGCATCTCGGACGAGGAGATGCTGCTGGCGATCTACGACCTCATGGAGTTCGAGGGCCTGGTGATGGGCGGCTCGACGGGGATCAACGTGGCGGGCGCGATCCGCCTGGCCAGGGACCTGGGGCCGGGCCACACCGTCGTGACGGTGCTGTGCGACCACGGCCAGCGCTATCAGTCCAAGATCTTCAACCCCGCGTTCCTGCGCGAGAAGGGCCTGCCCTGCCCGCCCTGGATGGAGTAGCCGCCATGGATCCTCTGGTTTCCACCGACTGGCTCGACGAGCGCCTGCACGACCCGGCGGTCCAGGTGGTGGACGCGACCTGGTACATGCCCGGCGAGGGCCGAACGGGCCGCCAGTCGTTCGAGGAGGCGCACATCCCGGGCGCCGTCTTCTTCGACATCGACGAGGTGGCGGACAAGGACACCGACCTGCCGCACATGCTTCCGTCGGCCGAGGCGTTCGCTCAGGCGGTCGGGGCGCTGGGCCTGCGGCGGGACGCCATGGTGGTGGTCTACGACGCCCAGGGCCTGTTCTCGGCCCCGCGCGTGTGGTGGTCGCTGCGGACCATGGGCTTTCCGGACGTGCGGGTCCTGGACGGCGGCCTCAAGAAGTGGCGGGCCGAGGGCCGCGTCGTCACCGACGAGCCGGGCGCGCCGCCGCCGCAGGCGCTCGATGCGGCCTTCCGTCCGGACCTGATCCGCGATCTCGAGGCCGTGCGCGGCCACCTGGCGGCCGGCGATGCGCAGGTGCTGGACGCGCGCGCCGCCGCCCGCTTCCGCGGCGAGGCGCCCGAGCCGCGGCCGGGGCTGCGGTCCGGCGCGATGCCGGGCGCCCTGAACCTGCCGTGGCAGGGGCTGGTGAATTCCGACGGCACGCTGAAATCGGCGGCGGAGCTGCGCGAGGCGTTCACGGCGGCCGGCGTGGACCTGGGCCGGCCCGTGGTGACCACCTGCGGCTCGGGCGTCAGCGCCGCCCTCCTGGCCCTCGCGCTCGCCCGGCTGGGCCGCGAGGACGTGGCGGTCTACGACGGCTCGTGGACGGAATGGGGCGGGCGGGCCGACTGCGAGGTCGTCGTCGCCCGCTAGCGGACCGGCGGGGCGTACATCAGCCCCGGCTTCGGGGCGGTCCAGAGGGCGTTGAGGCCCCGCTCCAGCTTCAAGGCCGAGTCGGCGCCAAGGTCGCGGCGGAAGATCTCGTGGTAGGCGCCCACCTGGCGGATCACCTGATAGGCCCAGTCGCGCCGCACGCCGAGGAGCTCGCCGAGGTTTCCTTCCACCCC
>Ga0268287_100255_pt1 | contig 20733 bp, 22 predicted proteins | sample MetcocultureR3M_FD_191348 | JGI IMG/M metagenome (GOLD analysis project Ga0268287, IMG submission 191348) | Soil microbial communities from Anza Borrego Desert, Southern California, United States - Methanotrophic co-culture R3-M | ecosystem: Environmental > Terrestrial > Soil > Desert | place... | reverse complement strand
ACCGCCGAGAAGGGGCTGGGCTTGACCTCGGCCGCGGCCTTGGCCTCGGCGGCCTTCGTCGCCTTGGCCTGGCTGGACATGAACATGAAGCCGCCGCCGCCCAGCGCGAGGACGAGGACGGCGATCCAGACGAAACGGTTGCGGAAGATGGCGGGCATGGTTCCTCAGGCTCCCAGGAGCGCGGGTTCGGGACGACGGTCGGCGGCGGACTGGGCCGGCTCTGCGGCGCGGCGGTCCTCCAGGATCTGTCCGTCCTCCAGGTGGATGATGCGGTCGGCGTAGGCTTCCAGGCGGGGGTCGTGCGTGACGCAGATCACGGCCGCGCCGTGCTGCTTGGCGGCCCGCTGGAGCAGGCGGATGACGATCTGGCCGTTCTCGCCGTCCAGCGCGCTGGTCGGCTCGTCGGCGAAGACGAGGCGCGGGTCCTTGGCGAGCGCCCGGGCGATGGCCACCCGCTGCTTCTCGCCGCCGGACAGCTCCGCGGGGCGCTGGTGCAGGCGCTTGCCCAGGCCCACCTCGTCCAGGGCGAGGGCGGCCTTCTCGCGGGCGACCGACTTGGAGTGGCCCTGGTGCTTCAGGATGATCTCGACCTGCTGCAGGGCGGTGAGCGCCGAGAACAGGTTGAAGCCCTGGAAGATGAAGCCGCAGTGGTCCAGCCGGAAGCGGTCCAGCTTGCCCGAGCGCAGGCTCCAGATGTCTGTGTCTAGCGCGCGCACCTGGCCCTCGTCGGGCTTCAGCAGGCCCGACAGCGCGGCCACCAGGGTGGACTTGCCGGACCCGGAGGGGCCCATGACCATCGTCACCTCGCCGTGGCGGGCGTCGAAATCGACCCGCTTCAGCACCTCGATGTGCGTGCGCCCGGTCTTGAAGCGCTTGTAGACGCCGTGGGCCTCGATCGCGGTGGGATTGGCGCTCATCGCAGCAGGTCCGCAGGTTGGCTCTTCTTCAGGATGCCCAGGGCCAGCAGGCCCGAGGCGCACGAGATGGCGATCAGCAGGATCGAGACGCCGATCACCCATGGCGTCGGGAAGCCCATCGGCAGGCCGCCGTTGGCGGCCAGCAGGTAGATGCCGAAGGTCAGGAGGCCGGTGGCGACCAGGCCGACGAGGCCGACCCAGATCGACAGCTCCATCACGATCAGGCGCAGCGCGCCCATCGAGACCCCGAGCGCCCGCAGGCTCGCGAACTCCTTGATGCTGGAGAGGATCGCCCCGCGCAGGGTCTGCGAGGTGATGCCGACCCCGATCAGAAAGCCCAGGAAGACCGAGAACCCGATGAAGATGCCGATGATCTGCTCGCCCATGAGGGCGCCCTCGTCGGCCTTGCGCAGCTCCTCGCGGGTCCAGGCGCGGTAGGCGCCGTTGGCGTTGGCGTTCAGCTGGTCGCGCACGATCTCGGCCCGCGCCGGATCCTTCAGCCGCACCATCAGCGGGCCGGTCTTGCTCTCGTCGGCCATGAACCCGAGCAGCCGGATGGTGTCGCGGGAGGCCACGACGGCCGCGTTGTTGATGTTGGGATAGCCGGTCAGCACGGCCCGGACCCGGACCGTCTTGCCGTTGAGCGAGGCCGAATCCCCCAGCTTCACCCCCAGCCGCTTCAGCTGGGTCTCGTCGATGGCCACCGCATAGGGCTCCATCAGGGCCTGGCGGACCTGCTCGGAATAGTCGACCGGCAGCGTCACCGCGTTCGGCCGCGTGTCGACCATGTAGATGTTCACATAGGTGGTGACCGCCTTCTGGCCCTCGGGAGGCCGGTTGACCCAGCGGCCGCCCTCGATGTCCCACGAGGCGACCTCGGCGACGTCGGGGTGCATGTAGATCTGCGGCTGCAGGCGTCCGGGCAGGTTGCCGCCGCCCGAGTTGATCAGGCTCTCCATCTTGGCCGGCAGGATCATCAGGTCGGCCCGGGAGCGGTCGATCGTGGCGGTGACGCCTTTCACGATGCCGACGAACATCCCGACCTGCGCCAGGATCAGCAGGCCCGAAAACGCGAGCGCCACGACCGCGGCGGTGTACCGCCGCCATTCGTGGATCAGGGTGGCCAAGGCCAGAGACATGGTGGTGCGACGCCTTCCCCAGCGCTGGATGCGCTTCACTGGGAAAGAGGCCGCCGGGACCGCCGGCGGATGCGACCTTCGCGATTAAACCTTCGTAATGCTCAACCGGGCCGCGCCGAGCTTGCGGCCGGCCGCCGCGAGGCGCTTAAGATTCCCGCTCCGGAAGAAGGAGCCGCCCATGCACAGACGCAAACTCGGAACCCAGGGCCTGGAGGTCTCGGCGATCGGCTTCGGCTGCATGGGGCTGTCCGGCGTCTACAACGCGCCGGTCGAGGCGGCGCAGGCCGAGGCGCTCGTCGCCCGCGCCGTCGAACTGGGCGTCACCTTCTTCGACACGGCCGAGATCTACGGCATGACCGCCAACGAGGTGCTGGTGGGGGCGGCGCTGAAGCCCTTCCGGGGCCGGGTGCAGATCGCCACCAAGTTCGGCTTCGACCTGGAGGCCGCCCGCGCGGCCGGGCGTCCGACCGGGACGAACAGCCGCCCCGACAACATCCGCGCGGTGGCCGACGCCTCGCTGAAGCGCCTGGGCGTGGACGTGATCGACCTCTTCTATCAGCACCGGGTGGACCCGAACGTGCCGATCGAGGACGTGGCGGGCGCCGTAGGCGAGCTCGTGAAGGCCGGCAAGGTGCGCTGCTTCGGGCTTTCCGAGGCCGGGCCGGAGACGATCCGCCGGGCGCACGCCGTGCATCCGGTCACGGCGCTGCAGTCGGAGTACTCGCTGTGGACGCGCGACCCCGAGACGTCGGTCCTGCCGGTCTGTCGCGAACTCGGGATCGGCTTCGTGCCCTACAGCCCGCTGGGCCGGGGCTTCCTGGCCGGCGCAGTGAAGGGCCAGGACTCGCTGGTGGAGAACGACTTCCGCCGGTTCATGCCGAGGTTCCAGGGTCAGGCGCTGCAGAAGAACCTGCCGCTGGTGGAGACCCTGACGCGGCTGGCGGCCGAGAAGGGCCATACGCCGGCCCAACTCGCGCTGGCCTGGCTGCTGGCGCAGGGCCCCGACATCGTGCCGATCCCCGGCACGACGAAGGTCCATCGCCTGGAGGAGAACGCCGGCGCCGCCGACGTGACGCTCGGCCCGGACGATCTGGCGGCGATCGCGGCGGCCGTGCCCGAGACCGCGGTGGAAGGCGCCCGCTACGACGAACGCGGCCTCTCGATGGTGGGTCTCTGAGGGTAGGACCTTAGGGCGCGCTTGCGCTTCCTGGGGTTCTGGCGCCTGTATCCGCCCACGCGGGCGGACTCGGCGTGCATGCGCATCGGGGCCCGCGCATCGGGGGGTGAATGTTCAGTCTCGCGAACGCCCAGAGCCTGGTCGGCCTGGCGCTGGTGCTCGGGCTCTGCTGGGCCATCTCTGAGAACCGGCGCCGTTTCCCGTGGAAGCTCGCCATCGGGGCCATCCTGGTCCAGGCGATCCTCGTCCTCGTGCTGTTCGGGCTGCCGGCGCTGCGCGTGGCGCTGCAGGGCGTCGGCCACGCCGTCGACGGGCTGGCGTCCTCGACCCAGGCCGGGGTGGCCTTCGTGTTCGGCTTCCTGGCCGGCACGCCGAACCAGCCCTATCCGCTGACCGACCCCGGCTCGATGTTCGTCTTCGCCTTCCGGGTGCTGCCGGTGATCCTGGTGGTCTGCGCGCTGGCGGCGCTGCTCTGGCACTGGCGCATCCTCGTCTGGATCACCCGCGGCTTCGGCGTGGTGTTCGAGCGGACCATGGGCCTGCGCGGCCCGCCGGCCCTGGCCACCGCCGCCACCGTCTTCATGGGCCAGGTGGAAGGTCCGATCTTCATCCGCAGCTACCTGGCCGGCCTCTCGCGCTCGGAGCTGTTCATGCTGATCGCCGTCGGCATGGCCTGCGTCTCGGGCTCGACCATGGTCGCCTACGCCACGATCCTGCGGGACGTGCTGCCGAACGCGGCGGCCCACGTGCTGACCGCCTCGATCGTCTCGGCGCCGGCGGGCGTGCTGCTGGCGCGCATCATCGTGCCGCGCGACCCGGATGTGGAGCAGGCCCAGGCCTACGACCCCGCCGCCTCCAAGCGCTACGAGAGCTCGATCGACGCCCTGATCAAGGGCACCACCGACGGCTTGCAGATCGTCCTGAACGTCGGCGCGACCCTCATCGTGTTCGTGGCCCTGGTGGCGATGCTCAACGGGCTGCTGGGCCTGCTGCCGCAGGTGGCCGGCGCGCCGCTGTCGGTCGAGCGCGGCCTCGGCGTCGTCTTCGCCCCCCTCGCCTGGGCCATCGGCGTGCCGTGGCACGATGCGCCGACGGCCGGCTCGCTGCTGGGGGTGAAGCTGGTGCTGACCGAATTCACCGCCTTCATCCGCATGGGCGCGATCCCGGTGGGCGAGATAGACGAGCGCACGCGGGTGCTGATGACCTACGCCCTCTGCGGCTTCGCCAACGTGGCCTCGGTGGGGATCAACCTCGCCGGCTACTCGGTGCTGGTCCCCGAGCGGCGCAACGAGGTCGTGGGCATGGTCTGGAAGGCGATGCTGGCGGGGTTCCTCGCCACCTGCCTGACCGCCTCGGTCGTGGGCCTGCTGCCGAGCGTCCTGTTCGGATAGCTTGACCGGAAGTGACCGAGCGTGCACTTTTCTCGGAAACGAGGAAGGAAGCCCGCCGATGAAGCTCTACGACACGCCGCTCGCGCCCAATCCGCGCCGGGTGCGCTGGTTCATGGCCGAGAAGGGGATCGACGATGTCGAGGTCGTCACCCTCAACATCATCGAGGGCCAGCACAAGACGCCGGAGTACCTGCGCAAGGCGGGGCTGGCCAACGTGCCCATGCTGGAGCTGGACGACGGGACCTGCATCACCGAGTCCGTCGCCATCTGCCGCTATCTCGAGAGCCGCTATCCCGAGCCCAACCTGTTCGGCCGCACGCCGGAGGAGACGGCGGTGATCGAGATGTGGACCCGCCGGGCCGAGATGCTGGTCGCCACGCCGCTGATGCTGGGCGTGCGCCACACCCACCCGATGATGGGGAAGCTGGAGCAGCAGAACCCGCAGGTGGGCGAGTACAACCTGCAGGCCGCCCTGAAGGCCCTGAAGGTGCTGGACCGGCGCCTGGGCGAGAGCGAGTGGCTGGCCGGCGAGCGGCTGACCATCGCCGACATCGTGGCCTTCGTCGGGCTCGACTTCGGCCGCATGATCAAGCTGAAGCCGCCGGAGGAGCTGAAGAACGTCGGCCGCTGGGCCGAGGCGATGCGCGCGCGTCCGGCCGCCGCCGCCGGCATGCCGCAGAAGGCGCCGGCCTAGGCCTGGGGCTAAGCCCGCGGCTGGTCGTCCTCCCGCGGGTCTTCCCACGAGCGCTGTTCGGGGCCGGACATGTCCATCCGCAGCATCGCCTGGGCGCCGTGGCCCAGCTTGGCGGCGGTCTCGGCGACGAGCCGGCCCTGGAAGCGCGCGGCGGCCAGCTCGTTGCGGGTCGGCCAGCGCTGGCCCCGGCCGCCGGCGATGGTGCTGGCGCCGTAGGGGCTGCCGCCGGTGATCTCGTCCAGGGTCATCTGGCCGGCGAACGAATAGGGCAGGCCGACCACGCACATGCCGAAGTGCAGCAGGTTGGTGATGATCGAGAACAGCGTCGTCTCCTGGCCGCCGTGCTGGGTGGCGGTGGAGGTGAAGGCCGAGCCGACCTTGCCGTTCAGCGCGCCGCGGGCCCACAGGCCGCCCGCCTGGTCGAGGAAGCTCGCCATCTGGGAGGGGATGCGGCCGAAGCGGGTGCCGGCGCCGATGACGATGGCGTCGTACTGCTCCAGCTCGGACACAGTGGCGATCGGCGCCTCCTGGTCGAGCTTGTAGCCGGACTCCCGGGCCAGCTCCTCGGGGACCAGCTCGGGCACGCGCTTGAGGTCCACCTGGGCGCCGCGGATCTCGCGGGCGCCCTCCGCCACGGCCCGGGCCATGGCCTCGATGTGGCCGTAGGTGGAATGGTAGAGGACGAGGACCTTGGTCATGGCGCGGCTCCTGGCGTTGCCGGCACAACGCCCGGGAGCCGGTCTGTTTCCGGCCGGCGCCTCAGCCGCGGCGCGGGGCGGTCTTCTTCAGCACCGCCGAGAAGCTCATCATCGGGTCGCCGCCGCGCGAGGCGTTCACGATCAGGCCGCGCACGAACACCATGCTGCGCCCGGCCTTCACTACTTCGCCGGTGCATTCCACGAGGTCGCCGACGGCCGCCGAGCCGACGAACTCGCCGTTGAAGGTGGCGGTGACGGCGCGGCTGTCGGCCAGCGCCTCGCGGGCGATCACGAACAGGCAGAAGTCCGCGAACGTCATCACGCAGCCGCCGTGCATGAACAGGCCGCCGTTCATGTGCTTGCGCTCGGCGCGGAAGGCGCAGACCGGCCGCCCGTCCCGTTCCCTGAAGTAGAACGGCCCGGCGAGGTCCTCGTAGGGGTCGCCGCCCGGATAGTACGACCAGCCGGCCCACTCGCCCTCGGACACGGTGCTCAGGTGCGAGATGTATTCCTGGTCCTGGTCGCCGCCGTCCATTTCCCCTCCGGATCGTCGCTGCGCGGGGTTTGCCCCCGGCGGATTCAAACACTAGTTTGCGCGCCCGCCGACTAGCCTCCCGAGGAGCCAAGATGCAAGGCCGGACCGTCCATCGGCGTGCGGGCGTGGCGCAACTCGCGCTCGCCTTCGCGCTTACGGGCCTCGTCGCGGCGCCGGCGGCGGCCCAGGAGGCGCGTGAGGAGGCGCCCCGCTCGCAGGTGACCGAGCAGGGCGCGGTGCAGATCGTCGTCGGCGAGCGCGCGACCGTGCGTCTGCCGGCAGGCGGGCCGCCCGAGCTGCTGTCGGTCGAGCCGGCGCCGCCCGGCAGCGCCGCTCCGCCCAAGCCCGGCCGCGGCGCTTTCGAGGACGCGCCGACCGGGACCGTGGTGATCAGCCTGGAGCGGCTGTCGAACGGAGACGTGCTGATGAAGCTGGTGAGCGGTCTCTCCAAGGCCTTCGACTACCGGGCGCGGCTGCTCCACGCCGCCGAGCCGGGCCGCTGGACGGCCGAGCCGACCAGCGTCTGCACCGTCCTGCCGCTGCTTCAGAACTACGAGCACTGGCCCCGCCGGCCGGACACCGCCGGGGTGCTGCTCAGCGATTTCGCGCTGCGCGACACGAACGAGGTGGTCTGCCCGGCGCCGGAGGCTGGCCGATGACGGTGCTCGCGACCGCGTTCATGGCCCTGGCCCTTGCGGCGCCGCCCGCGCCCGAGGCGCCCGAGACGCCGTCGGCCCCGCTGTCGTTCACGCCCCAGACGCTTGTCGACGGCGAGACCCTGCAGATCGTGCTGGGCCAGCGGGCCCTGTTCCGCCTCGACGACAAGGGCCTGCCGGTCCTCTTCAAGGTCGAGGAGGGCAAGCTCGCCGCCGCCCATCCGGACGGGGCCGTGACCGAGACCTTCGCTCCGCCGCCCGAGGGCCAGATCGCCGCTGCGCTCGACGGCTCGGCCGAGAAGCGGGCCACGGTGCTCAAGATCTGGAACCGCACGGAGAAGCCGCTCGACTACCGGGCCATGGCGCTGATCGTGCGGCCCGGCAACAAGCTGACGCCGTCGCCCGCGCCGGTGTCCTGTTCGCTTCGCCCGAAGAGCGTCCACGTCGAGACCTGGCGCGCGCCGATCCTCGCCGTCGGCCTCGGACGCTTCCGGGAAACCATCGCCACCAAGGCCTGCCAGTAGGGGGATGAACACCATGGCGCTCGACGCCGAAACCCGCGACCAGCTGATCGAGACCGTCCGCCGCTTCGTCGCCGAGCGCCTGCGCCCGCTCGAGGCGAAGGTGGCCGAGGACGACGCCATTCCCGCCGACGTCATCGAGGAGATGAAAGGGCTGGGCCTCTTCGGCCTGTCGATCCCGGCCGAGTACGGCGGCCTCGACCTCAACATGGAGGAGGAGTGCCTGGTCTGCGTCGAGCTCGGCCGCACCAGCCCCGCCTTCCGCTCGGCCTTCGGCACCAACGTCGGCATCGGCAGCCAGGGCCTGGTGATGTTCGGGACCGAGGCGCAGAAGGCCAGGTACCTGCCGGGCGTCGCCTCGGGCGAGATCGTCACCTCGTTCGCGCTGACCGAGCCGGAGGCCGGCTCGGATTCCGGCGCGGTGCAGACCAAGGCCGTGCGCGACGGCGACCACTACGTCCTGAACGGCTCCAAGCGCTACATCACCAACGCCAACCGGGCCGACCTCTTCACCGTCATGGCGCGCACCGACCCGTCGAAGCCCGGCGGCTCGGGCGTCTCGGCCTTCCTGGTGGAGCGCAACCTGCCCGGCGTGACCGTCGGCAAGCCCGAGAAGAAGATGGGCCAGCAGGGCGCGCACATCTGCGACGTCAACTTCGACAACGTCCGCGTGCCGGCCGAGAACCGCCTGGGCGGCGAGGGCGAGGGCTTCAAGATCGCGATGCAGGTGCTGGACCGCGGGCGGCTGCACATCTCGGCGATCTGCGTGGGCGTGGCCGAGCGGCTGATCGCCGACAGCGTCGCCTACGCCGCCGAGCGCAAGCAGTTCGGCCAGGCGCTGTCGAACTTCCAGCTGGTCCAGGGCATGATCGCCGACTGCAAGACCGAGGCGCTCGCCGCCAGGGCGCTGGTCATGGAGACCGCCCGCAAGCGCGACGCCGGCCAGAGCGTGACCATGGAGGCCGCGGCGGCCAAGTACTTCGCCTCCGAGATGGTCGGCCGGGTCGCCGACCGCGCCGTGCAGATCTTCGGCGGCGCCGGCTACATCGCCGAATACGGCATCGAGCGCTTCTACCGCGACGTGCGGATCTTCCGCATCTACGAGGGCACCAGCCAGATTCAGCAGGTGATCATCGCTCGCGAGACGATGAAGCGGGGCGGCTGAGCATGAGCCAGGCCGTCGAGGACGCAATCTTCGATCTGCTGGACAAGGCCGCGTCCGGCAAGTCTGTCTCTCCCGAGGACGTGGCCAAGGCGGTCGACCCCGCCGGCTGGCGGCGCGAGCTGGGCAAGGTGCGCGCCGTCGCCGTGGGCTTGGCGCGGGCCGGCCGGATCGTCATCCTGCGGCACAACAAGCCGGCCGATCCCGACACCTTCAAGGGCGTCTGGCGGATGCGGCTGCCGACCGAGGCCGAAAAGGAGCATCGCGCATGATCACGATCTATGGAGCCTCGCTCTCGCCTTTCGTGCGCAAGACCATCGTCTTCGCGACCGAGAAGGGGCTGGAGTTCGAGGTGGTCCCCGCCGGCGGCGGCATGGCGCCGCCCGAATTCCGGCAGGCCAGCCCCTTCGGGAAGATCCCCGCCATGAAGGACGGCGACTTCCTGCTGGCGGACTCCACCGCCATCGTCGCCTACATGGACGCCGTCCGGCCCGAGCCGAACCTGATCCCGACTGAGCCCAAGGCGCGTGCCCGGACCATCTGGTTCGAGGAGTTCGGCGACACGATCGTCGCCGCCTGCGGGGGTAAGATCGTGTTCAACCGGATCGTCTCGCCCCGCTTCCTGGGCAAGCCCGGCGACCTGGCCGCGGCCGACGAGGCGCAGCAGGTCGAATTCCCCAAGCTGATGGACTACCTGGAGGGCGTCATCCCGCCCTCGGGCTTCCTGGTGGAGGACCGGTTCACCCTGGCCGACATCGCCGTCGCCAGCCCGCTGGCGACCATGGCCCACGCCGACTGCGCAGTCGACGCGGGAACCCACCCCAAGACCGCCGCCTATGTGGCGAAGATCCTGGAGCGGCCGTCCTTCGCCGGGCTGATCGCCCAGGAAAAGGCGTTCCTGGCGGCGTGATCCGCCGGGCGCGGCGCCTGGAGGGTCCCGCCTGCCGATGAAGCGTATCGTCCTCGTCCTCATCGCCGCCCTCAGCCTGGCGGCCTGCAGCACCATGGCGGTGCAGCGGCCGGCCGAGCCGCCGGGCGGCTACCGCGGGCCCTACATCGGCGCCGACGTGGTCGCGAGCTTCGACGGGGCCCTGCTGGGACTGTCGACCTGGGAGGCCGAGGGCGCGCATGCCGGGAACCCCTGGGCGGTGATCGTCGCGCTGCACGGGATGAACGACTACGCCAACGCCTTCCACCTGGCCGCGCCGTGGTGGGCGCAGCAGGGCGTGACGACCTACGCCTACGACCAGCGCGGCTTCGGCCGCTCGCCCGGGCGGGGGATCTGGGCCGGCGAGGACCTGATGACCGAGGACCTGCGCACGGTGGTCGCCCTGGCCCGCCGCCGGCACCCGGACGCGCTGATCGCGGTGGTTGGGGAGAGCATGGGCGGGGCGGTGGCCGCGGCGGCCTTCGCCTCGGACCGGCCGCCCGACGCCGACCGGCTGATCCTGCTGGCGCCGGCGGTCTGGGGTTGGCGCGACCAGCCGCTGCCGAACCGCACCATGCTGTGGCTCGCGGCCAACTTCACGGCCGCCAAGGTCTACACCCCGCCGCGCTGGCTCACCTCGCGGATCACGCCGACCGACAACCGCGAGGAGCTGATCCGCATGGGCCGCGACCCGCTGATGATCTGGGGCGCGCGCTCGGACGCCCTCTATGGCCTCGTGGGCCTGATGGACCGGGGGGCCGAGACCGTCGGGGACGATCCCGTGCCGACGCTGTACCTCTACGGCGCCAACGACCAGATCATCCCGAAGCACGCCGCCTTCCGCGCCGCCGCCAACCTGCGCCGCTCGGACCGCTCGGCCTACTACGCCAAGGGCTACCACCTGCTGACCCGCGATCGGCAGGGGCCCGTGGTCTGGGCCGACGTCCTGGCCTTCCTGAAGGACCCGCGCGCGCCGCTGCCGTCGGGCGCCCCGCCGATCCCCACGGCGCCCGCGTCGGATGGAGCCGAACGCCGGGCTGCGGGGTTGTGAGGTGCGGCGCCAGGGCGTAGAGGCTGGCGAGAAAACCTTTCACGCGAAGGCAGAGTCTGCGGCATGACCTTGTTCGATTCCCCGGCTTTCGAAGGACACGAGGGCGTTCACGCCTTCTATGACGAGAAAACCGGCCTCAAGAGCATTATCGCCGTGCACTCGACGGCCCGCGGACCCGCCGCCGGCGGCTGCCGCATGTGGCCCTACGCCAGCGCCGAGGAGGCCCTGACCGACGCCCTGCGCCTCTCGCGCGCGATGTCCTACAAGAACGCCATGGCCGACCTGGAGCTGGGCGGCGGCAAGTCGGTGATCATCGGCGACTCCCGTACCCAGAAGACGCCGGCCCTGTTCGAGGCCTTCGGCCGGGCGGTCGAGGCGGTCGGCGGCCGCTACTGGACCGCCGAGGATGTCGGCGTCTCGCCCGAGGATCTGGCCCACGCCCGCAGGCGCACCCGCTACGTCGCGGGCCTGGAGGGCCACCCGGCCGCTTCGGGCGATCCCAGCCCGGTGACCGCCGAAGGTGTGTTCCGGGGCGTGCGGCTGTGCGTACGCCGGGCGCTGAACCGCGACCTCGACGACGTGACGGTGGCGGTGCAGGGCGTCGGCCACGTGGGCGGCCACCTCGCCCGGAAGCTGCACGCGGCCGGCGCGAAGCTGATCATCGCCGACGTGAACCGCGAGGCGGTCGAGCGCCTCGCCGCCGAGACTGGCGCCCAGGTCGTCGCCCCCTCGGCCATCTTCGACGCCGAGGCCGACGTCTTCGCCCCCTGCGCCATGGGCGGGGCGATCAGCCGAGAGACTCTGCCGCGGATCACCGCCCCGATCATCGCCGGGGCCGCCAACAACCAGCTCGCCGACGCCGACACCGGCCGCGCCGTCTTCGAGCGGGGCATCCTCTACGCCCCCGACTACGTCATCAACGGTGGCGGGATCATCAATGTCGCCGGCGAGATCCGCGCCCTGGACCGTGACGAGGCGTTCGATCCGGCCTGGGTCGACGTCAAGCTCGACCGTCTGGCCCAGACCCTGGACGAGGTCCTCGAGCAGGCCCAGCGCGAGCGCCGCCCGAGCAACGAGGTCGCCAACGAGATCGCCCGCGCCCGCATCGCCGGCGGGGCCGAGAAGCGCGCGGCCGCCTAAGCCGGCTGCGCCTCCGGGTGCGCCCCCTGCGCCACCGCGGCGGGGTCCATCCAGGCGGCTTCCAGCACATGGCCGTCGGGGTCCTGGAAGCTGGCCCCGTACATGAAGCCGTGGTCCTGGTCGGCCATCCATTCCCGGCCGCCCGAGGCCAGGGCCTTGGCCTTCAGTTCCTTCACCTCGGCCCGGCTGCCGGCGGACAGGCACAGCAGCACCTCCTTGCCCTTGGCGGTGTCCGAAATCTCGCCCGTGATGAAGTCGCGGAACCGCCGCTCGGTCAGCAGCATCAGCACGATGTTGCTCTCGACCATCACGCAGAGGCAGTCGTCGGTCGAGAACTGGGGATTGAAGCCGAACCCGAGCCCTCCGTAGAACCGGCGCGAGGCCTCCAGGTCCCGGACGGGCAGGTTCACGAAGATCATCCGCATGGCGCGTCTCCCTTGAGGTTTGCGCCCCAAGGACGTGCGGCGGGGCCGTGCGCCGACACCGTGGGCGGAATCTAGGTCCGCCGCCTCGGGTCCTGCACGGCGAGGATCAGGATGACGAGCGCCGCGCCCAGGAAGGCGAGCGAGGCGCCGAACACGGCGGTGTAGCCGAACGCCTCGGCCACGAGCCCGCCCAGGAGGGGACCGGCGGTGGCGGTGATGCTCTCGGCCGTGGCCGAGACGGCGATGCGCATCGGCAGGTCGTCGCGGGCGCCGAACTCCAGGATCATGGTCTGGGCCGCCATCATGTAGCCCGAGGACGCGGCGCCGAGGCCGGCGAAGGCCATGAACGTCGCCCAGACCTCGTGCACGTTGAGCAGCAGCAGGGTCGCGCCGATCCAGCCCAGCAGCGAGATCAGCAGCACCAGCCGGAAGCCGGTCTTGTCGCCCAGGTAGCCCCAGACCAGGTTCGCCGCCGTGTCCGCGCCCAGGAAGGCGAACGACAGCAGGCCCAGCATCGCCCCGTCGGCCCCGATCATCCGGCCCACGTAGAGGATGTAGAACGGCGTGGCGATCCGCGCCGAGGTGGTCAGCATCTGCACCAGCAGGAAGAAGCCGTAGGCGCGGTCCTCGGCGATCAGGGCGGGGAATTCCCGCAGCCGGTCCCGGAAGCGGGCCCGCGGCCGGGTGGTGGGCGGCTCGGGCTCCTTCATCAGCACCTGCAGCGCCCAGAGGCCGGCGCTGGTCAGCAGGAAGGCGAACGCGAAGGTGGTCGAATAGCCGTTCCCGAACAGGTCCTTCCCGACGAAGTACTTGCCGGCGAAGTAGGCGAGCACGGCGGCGATCGCCCCGCCGGTGGCGTTGCGCCAGGCCTGCAGGCGCCCGCGCCGACTGAGCGGGATCACCTTCGACATCAGGAGCGAGAACACCACCCGCTGGGCGCCCATGAAGACGCCGAACATGAAGATGAGGAACAGCAGGGCCACGACCAGCGGCTGGCCCGAGAGCATCCAGCCGGCCGCCGCCATGCCCAGGATGGCCAGGCGCCCCAGGCCGCCCATCCACAGCGCCGCCGGCATGACCTTGGTGCGGTGCTCGACCTTGGTGGCGCCGAAGATGGGCGAGATGATCCCGCCGAGCTGCTGTAGCGCCAGCCCAAGCCCCACGATCGCGTTCGAGCCCGAGACCGCGTGCAGATAGGCGGGCAGGAAGGTGGGGGCGTTGATCAGCCGAAAGCCGGTCATGCCCAGCATGCCGTGCAGGTAGTGGGCGAGGTAGTTGCGTCGCAGGTTGTCCCAGACGAACTTCTCGTAGGCCGCCTCGCGCGCGGGCAGGTCGTCGTCCGCCGCGGCGGGACGGGAGGCGTCGGCCGGATCGTCCAAATCGTCTCGGCCGCGCGCCAGGGCGGCGCGGCCCCTTCAGGAAACGGATGAATTCAATGGGGCCGGTCTAGCAGAGTCCCCGAAGGCCGGGGAGGGTGCGATCACACCCGGCGATACTCGATCTTCGAACCGTCCTCGAGGCGGCCGACGAGCGCCCGCCACTGGCCCGCCGCGTCGTAGAAGTCGTCGATCTCGGCCTCGCCGCGGATCGTCCAGTGGCCGGGGGCGGCGCGCGTCGCCCGCACCTTCGCCAGTCGGCCGGTCTGCGGGTTGAACAGCGGGTGGGCGAAGGCGGCCGGATTCCAGTGGGTGAGGGGATGGGCGCTGGCCGGCGCCAGGATGCGCCCAGACGAGCCCTCTATGGCGACCGCCGCCCCCTGCGCCTCGGCCTCGACCCGCTCCCGCTTTCCGTTGCTGCTGGTGGCGGTCCGCAATGCGGCGAAGCGGCCGTCGCGCCAGCGCTCCACCGCCTGGTGCCGGTAGCGGAACACCGGCACGGGCCCCAGCTTGACCACCATCTCCACCTCGGAGCTCGCGGTGCGCGCGTCGGGGTCGCCCGAGAGGGTCAGGACGTGCTCGCCGATGCGCGCGCCGTTGCGGAAGACGGCGAAGGTCAGCCGGGCCGGTGCGGCCATCGCCAGGCCGGGGAGGGCGAGGGTCGCGGCGCCGGCGAGCATGGCCCGCCGCGTGGGGTGCAGGGTCGTGTCCATCGCGCGCAGCTACGGCGGCCGCGCGGCGGCGGATGCGACCTCCTGACAGGCCGTCATGCGCTGGACAGAACAAAATGAGAACAGTAAGGTCGGCGCATGGCGGTTCTCGACCTCAAGCGCAAGCTCGCCATCCTCTCCGATGCGGCCAAGTACGACGCGTCCTGCGCCTCCTCCGGGAGCGTGAAGCGCGATTCCGTCGGCGGGAAGGGTGTGGGCTCCACCGACGGCGGCATGGGCATCTGCCACGCCTACGCGCCGGACGGGCGCTGCATCAGCCTGCTGAAGATCCTGCTGACCAACTTCTGCGTCTACGACTGCGCCTACTGCGTGAACCGGGTCAGCTCGAATACGCCCCGGGCGCGGTTCAGCGTGGACGAGGTCGTGGACCTGACGTTGGGCTTCTACAAGCGCAACTACATCGAGGGGCTGTTCCTCTCGTCGGGCATCATCCGCGACGCCGACTACACGATGGAGCAGCTGGTGCGGGTGGCCCGCACCCTGCGCGAGGCCCACGACTTCCGCGGCTACATCCACCTGAAGGTGATCCCGGAGGCGTCTCCCGCGCTGGTCAACGAGGCGGGGCTCTACGCCGACCGGCTCTCGATCAACATCGAGCTGCCCCGGGACGAGAGCCTGGCGAGCCTCGCGCCCGAGAAGGACCTGCACGGGATCAAGAAGGCGATGGGCGCGGTGCGCGTCGGCGAGGAGGCGGCCCGCGAGCCGGGCCGCGCGGCGCGTCCGCCGAAGTTCGCGCCGGCGGGCCAGTCCACCCAGATGATCGTGGGCGCCGACGCCGCGACTGACGGCGAGATCCTGAAGCGCAGCGAGACGCTGTACGGAGCCTACCGCCTGCGGCGGGTCTACTATTCGGCGTTCTCGCCGATCCCGGATTCCACCGCCCGGCTGCCCCTGCAGCGCCCGCCCCTGGTGCGCGAGCACCGGCTGTACCAGGCCGACTGGCTGATGCGCTTCTACGGTTTCGGGCGCGCCGAGATCGTAGGCGAGGGCGAGGACCTGGACCTGGAGGTGGACCCCAAGCTGGCCTGGGCCTTGAGGAACCGCGGAGACTTCCCGGTGGACCTCAACGCCGCCGACCGCGAGCGGCTGCTGCGGGTGCCGGGCCTGGGCGTGCGGGCGGTCGACAGGATCCTGGACCTGCGCCGCCTGAAGCGCATCACGCTCGCGGACGTGAAGCGGCTGTCCCGCGGGATCGTCCGGCTGAAGCCCTTCGTGGTGACCGACGACTGGCGCCCCGGCGCCCTGGCCGACGCGGCCGACCTTCGCGCCCGGTTCGTCCCCCCGCCGCAGCAGCTCGAGCTCTTCTGATGCAGGTGGTGCGCCTGGCCTCCGAAACCGACTTCGACGGCTGGCGCGCCGCGGCCCGGCGGTTGCGCACGGCAGGAACGCCGCCCGAGGAGGTGCTCTGGACGGTGGACGGCGAGGCGGGCCTCTTTCCCGCCTCGGAGCCCGCGCCGGCTGGGACCGTTTCGCCCCCCTTCACCGTGCCGCGGGACTTCTTCGACCTGGCGGGCCAGGTGGCGCTGCACCGGTCGGACGAACGGTTCGCGCTGCTCTACCGGCTGCTCTGGCGGCTGCAGGACGCGCCGGACCTGCCGCGGATGACCACCGACCCCGATGTCGCCCGGGCGCGTCAGTTCGCCCGCGACGTGGACAAGGCGGCCCACAAGATGAAGGCCTTCGTCCGCTTCCGGCAGGTGGAGGACGAGGAGGGCGAGGCCTACGTCGCCTGGTTCGAGCCGGCGCACCGGGTCACCGAGCTGGTCGCCCCGTTCTTCGCCCGCCGCTTCGCCAACATGCGCTTCTCGATCCTGACGCCGGACGTCTGTGCGCACTGGGACCTGAAGGCCCTGAGTTTCACCGCCGGCGCCGACCCCGCCGATGCGCCCTCGTCCGACGCCCTGGAGGACTACTGGCGCACCTACTACGCCTCGATCTTCAACCCGGCCCGGCTGAAGGTCGGGGCCATGACCAAGGAGATGCCTCGGCGCTACTGGCGGAACCTCCCCGAAGCCGGCCTCATTCCCGAACTGATCGCCAAAGCCGAGGTGAGGACGAGCCAGATGGTGCGCCAGGCCCCCACCGAACCCGACCGCCGGATCGTGCGCGCCGCCGCCCGCGCCAGCCGCGACGCGCCCTACGACGGCCAGCCGCCGGCGACGCTGGAGGAGGTGGCCGCGGGCGTGCAGGTCTGCCGGCGGTGCGACCTCTACCGTGACTCGACCCAGGGCGTGCCCGGCGAGGGGCCTCGGCAGGCGCGGCTGATGTTCGTGGGCGAGCAGCCGGGCGACCAGGAGGACCTGGCGGGACGGCCGTTCGTGGGCCCCGCGGGCGGGGTGCTGGACAAGGCCCTGGCCGAGGCCGGCATCCCCCGGGCCGAGACGTTCGTCACCAACGCGGTGAAGCACTTCAAGCACGAGCCGCGCGGCAAGCGCCGGCTGCACAAGACGCCCGACGCGGGCGAGGTCTCGGCCTGCCGCTGGTGGCTGGACGCCGAGCGGCGGATCGTGCGGCCGCGGGTGGTGGTCGCCCTCGGCGCGACGGCGGCGCTGGCGGTGTTCGGCAAGCCGACGCCGATCGGCAAGTTCCGCCAGCAGGCGATCCAGCTTCCCGACCAGGCCCAGGGCGTGGTCACCTACCATCCCTCATACCTGCTGCGCGTGCCCGACGCAGAGGCCAAGGCGAAGGCCTACGCCATGTTCCTGGACGACCTGCGGTTCGCCTGGACGCTCGCGGCCTGATTGACGGCGGGCGCAACTCCGGGTTTCTGCGAAGGCTGAAGTCACCCCGCGGAGTCGCCATGGCGTCGCTGTTACAGATGATGCGCCGCAAGCCTGCGGCGGTTCCCCCGGCGGCGGCGAGCGACCTGCCGGCGTGGGCCAGGCCCCTGTTCGCGTCCGCGCTTGCGCCCCTGCTGCAGGATCCGGACGGTCAGGTGCGGGTCTGGCAGATCCGCGACGACGCCTCCCAGGCCACGATCACCGACCAGTTCAAGGCCAACGCCGAGGAGTACCATCGGCGCTATTCGGCCAGCGACCACTTCGAGAAGCTGTTCCGCCAGGCGCTGGAGGCCACCGGCGCCAAGGTCGCGCGGGCGCCGAAGATCCTCGACCTGGGCAGCGGCTCGGGCGTGAACTCGGTGGTGCCCTGCCGGCGGCTGTTCCCCGGCGCGCGGATCGTCGCCACCGACCTTTCCGGCGAACTCCTGGCCCTGCTGGCCGAGTACCTCGCGGGCGACGCCTCGGCCGAGGAGGTGGTCTGCGTGAAGATGGACGCCATGAGCGACCACGTGTCCCCGGGCGCGTTCGACCTCGTCACGGGCGCCTCGATCCTCCACCACCTGGAGCATCCGGAACACGGGATCGCCGCTGCGGCGCGGGCCCTGAAGCCGGGCGGGCAGGCGATCTTCTTCGAGCCGTTCAACGGCTGGGGCATCGTCCGCGCGGCGTTCGAGCGGGTGCTGGTGGAGGGCGACCTGCGCGGCGAGGCGCTGGACCCCGTGATCCGCGACATCGTCCAGCGGTTGATCCGCGACATCGAGGCCCGCAGCCGGTCCGACCGCAGCCCCGAGGAGATCGCCGCCCTGGACGACAAGTGGCTGTTCTCGCGCGAGGCGATGGCGGCCATCGCCCGAAAGGCCGGCTTCTCCCAGGCGACCTTCGTGGCGCACAACGACCATCCGACCCTCTATCGGGACTCCGGCGCCATCTACCTGCGGCTGGCGACCGGCCGGTCCGACCTGGAGCTGCCGGAATGGGCGGTGGACGTGCTGCGCAGCTTCGACGAGGCCTTCACGCGCGAGGCCAAGCGCGAACTGATGCTGGAAGGCACCATCGTCCTCACGAAATGACTTAGTTCCGCGCCAATCTGGCGCTTGACGGAATCCGGCGCCGGGCCTGTGCTTCGCGCCTGCACGCTCTGTCGGGGAAGTTTTCGATGCGCTCGCTGTTCGGTCTCCTGAAGAAGCCCTCGGCCGCCGGGGGCGCGAGCCTCCGGGCCAGCTCGCCGGCCGAGCACCGGCCCGCCGCCGGGCTCATCACCATCGACGTCGAGGCCAGCGCGCCGGGGCCGGTGGAAGAGGCCAGGCTGGTGGTCCGCGGGCCGGGCGGCCTCACCTTCGCAAAGCCGCTCTCGCTGGGGGCCGAGCCGGTCAGCTTCTGGCTGGGCGCCCACGGCCAGCTGCTCCCGGACGGCCCGGTCAGGCTGGAGCTCGAGCTGCAGGACGGCGCCGGCGCGACGCTGGCCCGGCAGGCGCTGACTCTGCAGGTCCACAACAAGGGCGAGCTCGCGCGCAAGGTGGCCGAGAGCCTGCGCCGCAGCGGCGTGCCGGTGTTCCTGGACGGCCTGGCCGACAGCAGCTTCTACGACTACGACGACCCGTCGGTGCGGCCCTGGTTCGAGCGCAGCGAGGGCGAGGCCCTGGCGCACATCGACGGGCTGCTCTCCAAGGGCGAGATCGACGCCGCCGAGGCCGAGGCCCTGCGCGGCTTCCTGCGCGACGGCTTCACGGTCCTGCCGGACGTGGTGGACGAGGCCCACCTCGCGCGCCTGAACGCGGCCCTGGACGCGGCGGTGGCCGAGAAGCACGAGGGCTACGAGTGGGGCTCCAGCCAGCGGATGCACGGGCTACACGAGAAGCACCCGGCGGTGCGCGAGCTGTGGGCCCATCCGAAGGTGCTGCGGATGCTGGGCCTGATCTTCGGCGCGCCCGCGCTGCCCTGCCAGTCCCTGACCTATGTGTTCGGCTCGCAGCAGGACCACCACCAGGACACCATCCACCTGACGCCGTTCCCCGCCGGCTACATGTGCGGCGTCTGGACGGCGCTGGAGGACGTGCAGCCGCAGTCGGGCGAGTTGGTCGTCTATCCCGGCAGCCACCGGCTGAAGCGCATCTACACCCGCACCGTCGACACCCCGAAGGTCATCGACGGCGACTTCGGGCCGCTGGGCGACAAGGTGATGCCGGTCTGGAGCGAGATGATCGCGCAGCTGGGCGCGACGCCCGTGACCTACCAGCCCAAGGCGGGCACGGTGCTGATCTGGCACGAGAACCTGATGCACGCCGGCTCGCCCCGCGCCGACCTCAGCCGCTCGCGCCGGTCGGTGGTGTGCCACTACTTCGCCGACGGGGCGGTGGCCTACTACGACTCCCTGGGCGTGCCTGGAGTGACCCATCTGCCCGGGCAGTTCGGCCAGGGCTGAACCGGCTTCAGACCGAACCCTGCTTCTCGACGACGAGGACCCGGGCCGGCCCGATCGGATGGGCGACGTGCGCATCGCCCGCCTGCGCGATGAAGATGTCCGCGGGGCCCAGCCGCACGGCCGTCTCGGCGTCGGCCTCTCGATAGCGCATCTCGACCTCGCCCTCGAGCACGAGGAAGACCTCGGCGCCGTCGTTGACGTGCCACTCGTAGGGCTGGTCGGTCCAGTGGAGCCGGACGCTCGCGCCCTCGACCAGGGCCAGGTCGCGGGCGCCCCAGGCGCGGTCGGCGGTGAAAGTGCGGGCGTCGGTGACGATCTTCGGCATGGGGCCGATATGGCACCGCTTCACGCCATCGCCACCGGCGTGGCCGCATACCGGGCGATGTTTGGCAGGATCGGTGGGGCTCAGGCCAGGAAGCCGGCTTCCGCGAAATCCAGCATCCGCCGCAGGAGCGCCTCGACATCGCCCTCGCGCGTGAGCCCCCCCGAGAGGTGGTGCAGCCGGTCGAACTCGGCGAAGCGGTTGTTGTGCAGCATCCCCAGCGCGAAGTGCAGCCGCCAGTAGAGGTCCTCCTTCGGCAGGTCGGGCCGGGCGGCCATCAGGGCGTCGGCGAACCGGGCTAGGTGGCTGACGTCGTTGCGCAGCACCTCGCGCATCTCCTCGGTGCCCTCGGAGCGGGCCCGGATGATGAACTGCAGCGAGATGCGGCGATCGTTGTCCGGCGCCGACCAGCGCAGCGGCGGGGCGAAGTAGGCCTCCAGGATGTCGCGCACCGGCGGCTTGCCGCCGTGGCGGGCGGTCGCCTCGTGCAGCATCCGCGCGCGCTCGCGGTTCAGCTCGGCGGTGCGGCGGCGGAAGATCTCGAAGAGCAGGGCGTCCTTCGAGCCGAAGTGGTAGTTCACCGAGGCGAGATTCACTCCGGCTTCGGCGGTGATGTCGCGCACCGAGACGTTCTGGAAGCCGTGCAGGGCGAACAGCCGCTCGGCGGC
>Ga0268287_100254_pt1 | contig 20747 bp, 19 predicted proteins | sample MetcocultureR3M_FD_191348 | JGI IMG/M metagenome (GOLD analysis project Ga0268287, IMG submission 191348) | Soil microbial communities from Anza Borrego Desert, Southern California, United States - Methanotrophic co-culture R3-M | ecosystem: Environmental > Terrestrial > Soil > Desert | place... | reverse complement strand
CCAAGGCGAGGAGGATACCTTTCGGACCGCGCGCCCCACCGAGATCGCCCGCACCGTGACAGCCCTGATGTCGGACGCGGTATAGTAGATTACGCCGCTGGAGGCGTCCGATGGAGAAACGAAAGGACGGGAAGTGCCATGCAGGAGAGCATCATCCGAGTTCCGGACAGCCATTATCCGATCATTGTCGAGCCTATCGTAGATCATGTGATCGTTGTTGCCGGAGGTAAGGTCGTCGCTGACACGCTACGCGCCATTACTCTCAAAGAGGCCGATTTACCACCGGTGCTCTACATCCCCCGTCGCGATGTTGACATGAGCACGCTGAAGCGGTCCCCAACGTCCCGCTACTGCCCTTACAAGGGGGAAGCATCCTTTTTCAGCATCGCCGCGAACACTCAAGAGACGCCCGACGGCGCGTGGATCTACGGCACGCCACATTGGGCAGTCTGCGAAATCGAGGACCACGTGGCGTTCGATCCTGACCGGGTCGAACGCATCGAGGTGCTCGCCCACTGATCGCCGGAAAGGCTAACACCATGGACCTCATTAGCAGCCTCCAATCCTTCATCAGAGTCGCCGAGACGGGGTCCTTCTCGGCCGTCGCCGCCGAGCGTGGTGTCACCCAGCCCGCGATCTCGCGACAAGTGACCGCGCTCGAGGAATATCTGTGCGCGCGGCTGGTCCAGCGTAGCACCCAAGCAGTCACGCTTACGGAGGAAGGCCGCAACCTTTTACTTCCGGCCCAGGAGTTGATAGACGCGGCTGACGGCATTCGGCAACTGACCGGGCGTTGGACGCGCCATCCGGTCGGCTCGGTAAGGCTGGCTCTGCCGGTCTCCCTCGGCCTCTATCTCAGCGAGCGGATCACCGAGTTGCTCAGCGAGTTCGATGAGCTCTCAGTCGATCTCGTGCTCCGTGACCGCTGTGGCAACCTGATTGAAGACGGCCTCGATCTTGAGGTTTGCGTCGGTGAGCCTCATGACGCTTATCTCATCTGCCGTCGGGTCGGCTCGATGGCTGAAATGCTCGTTGCTTCGCCAGCATATCTTGAGCGGAAGCCTGCTCCTGCCCGGCCAATTGACCTTGAGTGCCATGATTGCATTGTGCATTCTCGCTCCGGTGCTGGACGGAGCTGGCAATTTCTCGACAGCACTAACGCGACGGGCTGCAATGTTGCGCCACGCGGCAGGTTTAGTGCAGACAATGCCGCTGCGGCCTATCGTGCTGCACTGGGTGGGCTGGGTGTTGCCTGCCTACCTGCCGTCCTCGTTTCGGAGGACATCGTTGCCGGTCGACTACGCCAGCTGATTCCGGAACAGCCGCTTCGGCGCCATCCCATTTACATTACTTATGCATCGCGGCGTCGGCTTCCGCATCGCACTCGCGCGGTGATTGATTTTCTCGTCCGGTCATTTCAGACCGATCCCGAGATGCGCATCGCCGATTGAGAGATCCCGGTTATCAACCGCGGAACAACTTACTCTACCAATGCAGCTACACTGACGCGTCTGCCCTTCAGGATCGGCGCGTCCGATGTCGTTCGCGCCGATCCTGAAGGTTTCAAGCTCATACCATCAGTATCGGCGGATATAAGACCAAGCGCAGTTCTACGACGTACGCGCGCGGCATAGTCTCTCATCAAGATCAACAATGCGGAGAGCCGCGATGACTGAAAAATTTCCTTTTCCGACGACAGCGCTAAGTCGTTCGGTGCTCCCCGCTGGCCGCCCCCTCCCGATGCCAGCGAACCGCGGGTGGCTTGTTCCTAGCCACCCGCGGCCACCCTTCCACGGCATGCAAGGAGCCTTTCGCCATGTCGATTGACTTAACTCGCCGAAGCACGCTCGCTTTGAGCGCCGGCAGCGCGGCCTTTCTCTTTAACGCGCGGCTTCAGACCGCTTTCGCATCCGCTTTTTTGAATGGAGACATGATCATGAGCACTATCACCACCAAAGACGGCACGAGCATCTTTTACAAGGATTGGGGCCCGCGCGACGGCAAGCCGATCGTCTTCTCGCACGGTTGGCCGCTGTCCTCGGACGCCTGGGACGCACAGATGCTGTTCTTCGGGTCGAAGGGCTACCGAGTTATCGCCCATGATCGACGCGGCCATGGCCGTTCCGCTCAGCCGTGGGACGGCAACAACATGGACCAATATGCCGACGATCTTGCAGACCTGATCGAGAAACTCGATCTGCGCGGCGCGACCTTGGTCGGCCATTCCACCGGCGGGGGCGAGGTCGTCCATTATATCGGCCGTCACGGCTCGCGCCGGGTCGCGAAGGTCGTGCTCGTGGGCGCGGTGCCGCCGTTGATGCTCAAGACGCCCGGCAATCCTGACGGGACCCCGAAGGAGGTCTTCGACTCCATCCGCGCCGGCGTCGCGACCAACCGCTCGCAATTCTATTACGATCTTACGATCCCATTCTATGGCTTCAACCGCGAGGGCGTGAAGCCGAACGAGGGCTTCCGCGAGAGCTTCAGGCTTCAGGGTCTCGCTGGTGGTATCAAGGGTCAATATGATTGCGTCCATGAGTTTTCGGAGGTCGACTACACCACCGATCTCAAGGCGATCGACAAGCCGACGCTGATCATCCACGGCGGCGACGACCAGATCGTGCCAATCAAGGCCTCGGGAGAGTTGTCCGCGAAGCTCGTTCGCGGCTCGACCCTCAAGGTCTACCCAGGGGGAAGTCACGGTCTCGCTCAAGTCGATGCAGAGCGGTTCAACACCGATCTCCAGAGCTTCATCGAGAGCTGAGCCAGGCCAACGCTGGCTGCGAAGGGCCGACCGCTGCGCAGACTAGCGCGGCGGCTTCGTTCAAAAATCTAAGAACGTCCAAGCTTCCGGCAACGCCCAAACCTGCCGACGAGCCTCAGACAACTCGTGTCCCGGCCATAGCCAGGCACCAACAGGAGTTTCACTATGAAGGCGGATTTCAAACTGCTCATTGACGGCAAGGATCGCGAAGGATCAGCCGGAAAAAGTGACGCGGTCATCAACCCGGCCACCGGAGAGACGGTCTGCCGCGTCGCTTATGCCTCCGAGGCCGACCTTAAGGAGACGGTGGCAACTGCGGTCCGCGGCATGCGCGACTGGAAGGCTGTCGTGCCTTGGGAGCGTGGCCGCATCCTGAAAAGGGCAGCTGAGATATTGCGGCGGGATCGCGAGGCGGCGGCGCTCACGATGACTGTGGAACAGGGAAAGCCGCTCGCCGAGGCGCGGATCGAGGTCGAACGCTCCGCCGACTTCCTGGAATGGGGCGGCGAGCAGGCGCGCCGTATTGCCGACCGAGTCTCGGCAGGCCGCACCCCGGGTAGCCGGGTCGAAATCCAGAGTTATCCCATCGGCGTCGTCGCCGCGTTTACGCCGTGGAACTTCCCGATGGCGCTGGCCGCCAAGAAGTTCGCAGGCGCTCTTGGCGCCGGCTGCGGAATAATCTGCAAGCCGTCGCAGGAGACGCCGGGCTCGGTGCTGGTGATGGCCAAGGCTCTGCTGGAGGCGGGCGTCACGCCGGGGGCTCTGGCGGTCATCTTCGGCGATGCCGGCGAGATTTCGGACTATCTCATTGCCGCCCCGGAGATCGCCAAGATCACTTTCACTGGGTCGATCCCTATTGGGAAGCGCCTTGCTGCGGCCGCTGGATCCCGGATCAAGCCTGTCACGATGGAACTGGGCGGACACGCGCCGGTGATCGTCTGCGCTGACGCGGATCCCGAATGGGCCGCCGAGATGCTCGTGCGCGCCAAATTCATGAATGCGGGCCAGATCTGCCTGTGCCCTACCCGCTTCTTCGTCGAGGAACCGGTTCGCGAGCGCTTTACCGCACGCTTCGTCGAGTTGGCAAGCTCGCTGCGCCTAGGGGACGGCACTCACTCCGAGACTCAGATGGGCCCGCTCGCCAATGCGCGCCGGCTCGACGCGATTAGCGGCCTGGTCGAGAATGCCCGCATGGGCGGCGCTAAGGTACTGACAGGCGGCAAACGTCATGGCGATCGAGGCTTCTTTTACGAGCCGACCGTACTCGTCGACGTCCCTGACGACGCGGCGATCCTGCACGAGGAGCCGTTCGGCCCGGTGGCGCCCATCCTGCCATTCACCGACGAGGCCGACATGCTCGCCCGGGCGAACGGCCTCGAGTTTGGGCTCGCTTCCTACATCGTCACCAATGACGTTCATCGCGAGCGGCGGCTCACCGCAGCGCTCGAATATGGTGTGGTCGGTGTCAACGGCATGGTCATGCACTATCCAGAAGCCCCGCTCGGCGGCTGGAAGGAGAGTGGCATCGACACCGAGGGCGGCATCGAGATTCTCGATCCTTACCTGCGCACCAAGCACGTCAGCATCGCATAGGGCGAAGGTACTCCGACGATGCTCGACGATCCCTCCTCACCGCTTTCATTCGTCGCAGGTTCCGCGATCCTCACGAACGCGTGCGCGATCATGCAGAACGGGGCGACCGTCCGGTACAATCTCGCCATAACTCAGTGGCGCGAGTTTCGGGCCTCACTGGTCGCGCGCGACGAGCGCCTAGAGCAGCAATACACCGACACCCAGGCAGCGGTAGGGTTCGCCGAAAAGCGGGTGCGCTTGCAGCTTCACGGCCTTGGCCTACTCAACGCTGCGGTCGCCTTGTTCGCCGCGACGACAGTGATGGGGATCGGTGGAGCGTTCCTGGTCCACGCGCGGATCCTAACCGCGATGCCGGTTAACGTCGTTATGCTAGTCGCCAGCGGCGCAGCTCTTTTCCTCCTTCTCGGAGCGACGATTGCCTTCTTCCGCGAAGGCGCATGCGCCCGAGCACTGCTCGCACTGCACCGGGACCCAGGCGAGCCTATCGCGAAACAAATCGCAGGGATTGCCAGCCATGCCGTCTGAACCGATCTATCCGCTCACGCTCATAGACTCTCCGCTGTTCGCCGCGAGCCTGGTGGACGCGAGCATGCGCAAGGTCTTTAACTTCCGGACTTTCGTGCAACGCTGTGTCGAATGCGAGGTCGCGCTGGCACGGGCCGAGGCTCGCCTCGGCGTCATTCCGCTGGAAGCCGCCGACGGGATCGCAGCGACCGCACACCGCTTCAGTTTCGACCTGGATCGACTGCGGCACGATACCGAGATCGTGGGTTATCCTATCCTGCCGCTGGTTGAGCAGCTCGCGGAGGCCGCCGGCGATGCCGGGCGATATCTCCATTGGGGCGCGACGACCCAAGACATTATGGACACCGCGACCATCTTGCAGGTTCGCAGTGGCGTCGAAGGCATAGAGTCGGTGCTCGATGACACGGTAGAAGCACTCCGTCGTTTGGCCGCGCAACACCGAGACACGCCGATGGCCGGGCGCACGCATCTTCAGCATGCGCTGCCGATTACGTTCGGCTACAAAGCTGCCGTCTGGCTTTCGGCGCTCGAACGCCATCGCGAACGGCTTGAACAGCTGAAGCCCCGCGTCCTGGTCGTCGAGTTCTCAGGTGCTTCCGGCACTCTGGCCTCCCTCGGCGACAAGGGGCTGTCTGTCCAGTCAGAGCTCGCCAAGCTGCTTGGTCTCGGCGTGCCTGCAATCACTTGGCATTCTTCGCGCGACGGGTTGGCCGAGACCGTCCAGCTTCTAGGTTTGATCACTGGAAGCCTCGCCAAGATCGCAGTCGACGTCTCGATCATGATGACGACCGAGATCAGTGAAGTGGCCGAGCCATTCGTGCGGCATCGCGGGGCGTCGAGCACAATGCCGCAGAAGCGCAATCCGATCTCCTGTGAGCTCATCATCGCAGCCGCGAAAATGGTTCGCCAACACGCAGGGCTGATGCTCGACGCGATGGCGCATGATTTTGAGCGTGCCACCGGACCATGGCACATCGAGTGGGCAGCGGTCCCCGAAAGCTTTGCGCTGACCTCCGGCGCGCTCGCGCAGGCCAGTTTCCTGCTTTCGGGGCTTGAGGTGCATCCCGACCGGATGCGCGACAACCTCGGCGTATCGCGGGGCCTGATCGTGGCGGAAGCGGTCATGATGGGCTTGGCGCCGATTACGGGCCGGCAGTCTGCGCATGACCTCGTTTACGCCGGCTGCCGCGAGGCGGCCGAGACCGGCAAGTCGCTTTTCGAAGTGCTTGCCGAGGTGCCCGACGTTGCCGGACCGCTGGGTCTTGATCGGCTGCGGTCACTGACCGACCCGGTCAACTATCTCGGGTCGGCCGGCGCAATGGTCGATCGCGTCCTCAACCGAGGCCGTGCCCCGCCGTCGTAGAAATAGGCAAGAATGGCCGAGGAACCGGCAACACGGCTCAGGGTCGGTCGATCATAGTACGCATACCCCACCACCCCAACCAAAGGAGTTTTCGATGACTACCATTTCGATCGTTACCGGCGCTAACCGCGGTCTTGGCCGCAATACCGCCGTCAGCATCGCCCGCCATGGCGGCGATGTCATCTTCACCTATCGCAACGGCGCGGATCAGGCCCGTGAAGTTGTCGCGGAGATCGAGGCGCTCGGCCGCAAGGCAGCAGCGATCCAGCTCGACGTCTCCGACATCTCGGCCTTTGCCGGCTTCGCTGACAAGGTTCGTGCAACGCTCAACTCGTGGGGCCGCGACACGTTCGACCACCTGGTCAACAATGCGGGCCATGGCGAGATGGCCGGCATCACCGAGACCACCGAGGCGCAGTTCGACCAGCTGTTCAACGTCCATGTGAAGGGCGTGTTCTTCCTGACGCAGACGCTGGTCCCGATGATGGCTGATGGCGGCCGCATTGTGAACTTCTCGTCGGGTCTGACCCGCATCACCTATCCGGGTTTCTCTGCCTATTCAGCAGCCAAGGGCGCGGTCGAGATCCTGACTCTCTACATGGCGAAGGAATTCGGTAGCCGTGGCATTACCGCCAATACAATCGCGCCCGGCGCCATCGAAACCGACTTCCTCGGCGGCGCCGTCCGCGATACGCCTGCCTACAATGAGGCGTTCGCCGCGATGATCGCGCTCGGCCGCGTTGGTCTGCCCGAAGACATCGGTCCGGCCGTCGCCAGCCTGCTCGGACCGGACAACCGCTGGGTTACCGCGCAGCGCATCGAAGTGTCGGGCGGCCAGAACATCTGACACTCGACGAACCGGCCCGGTTAATTTCCCAACCCGAACCCGGGTCGAAGTTAGGGCCGTCGCGCACGACGCGGCGGCCCCCCAGTCAATCGGAGTTGCGAACATGCCCAAGATCATCGTCCATGCCCCGAACACCGCCTTCGACGCGACTGCCCGCCAGGCAGTTGCTGCAGAGCTAACCGATTTCGCGCTGGATTGCGAAAAGCTGCCCAAGTCTCCTTTCGTCAAGAGCACCGTCTGGACCTACTTCAGCACCTACGATGGCGACGCGGTGTTCATGGGCGCAGTACCGGCGACCCTTCCGATCGTCAGCGTGGAGATTTTCGTGATCGAGGGCGGCCTCGACGCTCCGGCCAAAAAGCGGCTAATCCCCGGCGTCACCGAGATCGTCGGCCGGCATCTCGGCATTGCCGATCGAGTTCCCGTTTATATCGTGATCCACGAGATTGCCGAGAGCAACTGGGGCATCTTCGGCAGTAATCCCGATCTCGCTGCGCTCCGCGCCACCTCGCTCGACGCGCCAGCCATTTCACCGTCCTGACCCACCAAACAATGAGGAAACAGCCATGCGTGTAGGCATAGCGGGCATCGGGAAAATGGGCGCTGCCATCGCGGCCAGGCTCCAAGAGACGGGCGTCGAACTGATGGTCTGGAACCGCTCTGCGGACAAGGCAGTCACGACCGGGCTTCCGGCGGCAGATAGCCCGATGCAGCTCGCCAGCCGGTGTGACGTCATCATCAGCAGCCTATTCGACCAGGCTGCGGCAGATGCTGTCTATAGAGGAATGGACGGTTTGATCAGCGCTGCTCAGGGCAAGCTCTTCATCGAAATGAGCACGCTTCAACCCATGGCCCAGCGAGCGCTGGCCAGTGCGATACGTGACGCCGGCGGCGCGTTTATCGAATGCCCGGTCGGTGGTACCACTGGCCCTGCGCGGGCTGGACAGCTGCTGGGGCTCGCTGGCGGCGAAGCAGCCGACGTGGACCGCGCGCGACCGCTACTTGATAAACTGTGCCGGCGGCTCGAGCACATGGGCCCGGTCGGCAGCGGCGCCCTTGCGAAGCTTGCGATCAACCTGCCGCTGATCGTGTTCTGGCAGGCCTTAGGAGAGGCCTTCGCGCTCGCCAAAGCACTGGAGAAGGATCCTGAATGGATGGTCCAGCTGTTCACCGAAACCGCCGGGGCGGCGAATGTGCTGAAGATCAAGGCGGGTGCCGTCACAGCGGCGCTTGAAGGCAACGTCGACGTGCCTCCAACCTTCGACATCGACGCGATGCGCAAAGATCTTCGTATGATGCGTAGCGAAGCGGCCACCCATGGCGTCGTGCTACCCGTAGCCTCGCAGGCGCTTGCTGTGTTCGACGAAGTCGCCGCCGTCGGCTTTGGCTCTCGCGACTGCGCCTATGCGCCTGCCTATTGGGCTTCACGGCAGGGTGACCAGACGCCACCCGGTTGACCCGTAATGGTCGTGGCTAATAGCGGCAGTATCGACCGATATAACCCCGACCTCAATTCTCTCGAAGGCCATCAAGTCTAAACTGCGAAGACAGGCAGATGTCATGGGGGTGGCCGCAGAGAAGCATCTCACCAAGGTTTCCCGACCACGGCTGGAGCCGCGGGCCGCCATCTTGCAACCAAACGAAAGGCTTTCTCATGTGCCAGAACTGCAATGACCCCACCCATCTCTCCGGCGTCGTGGATCCGAGCCGACGCAAGCTGATCCTGGCCGGCGCCGGTCTCGCCGCCGCACCATTCCTCGCGGCTCCCGCCATCGGCGCCCCCGCTCCGAACGACGTAGAGCCCACACCGTCAGCTCCCTTCGAGACCCGCGCCTATGGTGCGGCGAGTAAGACGTCCAAGGTTGGCCCGATTTCGATTAAGCGCCGCGCCGTTGGCCCGAATGACGTGCTTGTCGACGTTCATTATTGCGGCATTTGCCACTCCGACATTCATCAGGTCCGGGACGAGTGGTACGGCATCATGACTACGCAGTGGCCGAGCGTGCCTGGTCACGAAATGACTGGCGTGGTGCGCGCGGTCGGCGCGAACGTCACCCGCTTTCAGGTCGGCGACACTTGCGGCGTCGGCTGCATGGTCAACTCGTGCGGCGAGTGCGCCAGCTGCAAGGCTGGTCTCGAACAGCACTGCCTGACGCCATCCAAGCAGGTCTTCACCTACAATTCGCCGGACCCAGTCCTCGGCGGCCACACCTATGGTGGCTGGTCCGACCAGATCGTGGTTCCCGAGAAGTTCGTGCTGAAGGTGCCAAACACCGTGGACCAGGCGGCGTTCGCGCCCCTACTGTGCGCCGGCGTCACCACCTTTTCGCCCATCCGGCGCTGGGACATTGAGGCAGGTACTAAGGTAGGTGTCGTCGGTTTAGGCGGCCTCGGCCATATCGCGGTGAAACTTGCTGCGTCGCGCGGCGCCGACGTCACGGTGTTCACGACAACGCAGGCCAAGCTTGCAGAGGCTAAGCGTTTGGGAGCCAGCGACGCTGTTCTTTCGACCGATGAAGCGGCGATGCAGCGGTTGGCTGGCAAGCTCGACATCCTCCTTGTAACGATCCCCCAGAGCTATTCCGTCAACCCCTATCTCGGTGTGCTCAAGGTCGCCGGCACGCTCGTCAACATCGGCAACATGATGAACATGAACGATGTGAACGGGGCGATGCTCGTGTTCGGGCGCAAGAATATCGGCTCCTCGTTGATCGGCGGTCTCGCCGAGACCCAACAGACGATCGACTATTGCGCCGCGCGAAACATCAAGCCCGAGATCGAACTGGTCCGCCCCGACCAGATCAACGAGGCGATGAACCGCGTCAAGGACAAGTCGGTCCGCTACCGGTTCGTCATCGACCTGCGGGCCGGACGAGCTTGATCCAGCCATGTGAGCATGCAGGGACCTGATCGGTCCCTGCCTGTTGGCTCCCCGAATTGAAAAATTACTCAAACAGGAGAAGCGTGATGACCAAGATTCTGATTGTTCTTTCCGCAGCCGACAAATGGACCCGCACAGACGGTTCGATCTACGAGTCGGGCGTATGGGCCCAGGAGTTCGTCGATCTCGACGAGGCGTTCGTGAAGGCCGGCTATCAGGTCGATCTGGCGAGCCCGGGGGGCGTGGTCCCGACAATGGACAAGAAAAGCCTCGACCCGAAGGTCGTTGGCGATCAAATCGCCAGCCAGATGCGCGGCTATCTCGCCGCGAACGCTGAACGGATCGAGCATCCGCTCGTCCTGGCCGATATCCACACCAGCGTCTACGACGCCATTGTGGTACCCGGCGGACATGGTCCCGTCGAGGACCTCTACAAGGATCCGGACATGGGCCGGGTACTCGTCGAAGCCGACGAACAGTCCAAGGTGATCGCCGCCGTGTGCCACGGCCCGGCCGCTTTCCTCGCGGCGACGAACGCGGAGGGGCAATGGCCCTTTGCCGGCCGCCGGATGACCTCGCTTAGCGACGAGGAAGAAATCGAGTTCGGGACTGCCGACAACGCACCCTGGCTACTCGCTGACTCGTTGCGCAAGAAGGGCGCCCGTTTCGAGCAGGGTCCCAACTGGGGCACTTTCGTCGTCACCGACGGCAATCTGCTGACAGGTCAGAACCCGCAATCATCCTCGAAGCTGGCCGAAGCGGTAATCGGGGCGCTGAGCGTCACACATCCGAGCTCGTCCCAACCTGCGTAGCGTAGCATCATGCTCAACGATCGCTCGATAGTGAGGTCTCCGCAACTTCACGCTCGATCTTGGACGCCTTCGATGCGCTATCGAGGCTGCAGATCTTGGAAGCTCTTACCGACTAAAGCGAGCTGGTTTTATCGAAAGGTAGAAAATGGTTACGGTACTTATGGGTTTGCGCTCCGTTCGTAACGTACTGGACAGGTTCTGTATGGAGCAGGGGCTCCGGATTGACTCGCCGGCTGCATTCAACGCTGCCCGTCATTGCATGGTCTTAGTTTCTGAACGCGAGTTCGACGAGGGCGGTCTCCTGCTCCAGTTGCGCGACTGGTACAAGTCGTCCCAAACGCTGGGGCAGGTGCCGCTCACCCCACCACCCGCACGGCGGATCCGCCCATCATAATCCAAAAGGCTAAGACAGCTGAAGGGTAGCCGCCGCTTTCATGCTGTGGGCTCCGTTCTTGTTGACCTTGATGCCGTTCTCAGCGTTGCCCGCCTCGGCTTACTTCGAGCTACCGCGCTCAAACTCACCATGTCCGTGACGGCCCTTGCTAGATCTCCTCAGCACTTCAATGAACGCTTGCAAGGCGGCCGATTTCTGGGTTCGGCTAGGATAATAGAGGTGATAGCCCGACCAGACTGGGCAGAATTCCTCCAGACACCTTTGCAGGCGTCCGGCCACCAGATAATGCGCAACCTGGGGGATAAATGTGTATGCGAGACCCATTCCCGCAATCGCCGCTTCAATCATAACCGAGGCGTCATTGACCGTTACCGTGCCGAGAGTCGGGATTTCGACGGTGCGGTCTCCCTCTTGCAAGCGCCAGCGGAATACATCTCCATGGCTTGCGGTGCGATAGTCTATGCGCTCGTGCATCACAATATCTGCAATCTTCATCGGACGTCCTTTCCGCAGGAAATAATCCGGTGAAGCGACAATAGCGGCCTGGATGTCAGCGCCGATGGGCACGGCGACCATATCTTTCTCCAGATGCGCACCAAAGCGCACGCCCGCGTCGAAGCGGCCTCCTACGATATCGACGAATTTGTCGCTGACGTGGATATCGACTTTGACCTGAGGATAACGTCGTGTGAATTCCGCTAGTGCAGGGACAAGGACAGCGCGTGCCGGATGTTCCAGTGCGGTCAGCCGTAATGTACCCGACGGCTGGTCCCGCTCGTCCCGCAATTCCGTCAGGCTGCGGGAAATTTGATCCAGTGCCGGAGCGACTTGTTCGAGCAGACGCTGCCCCGCATCGGTGAGGCGAACGCTCCTTGTGGAGCGTGCAAGGAGGGGGACGCCGATTCGCGTTTCCAGGGCGCTCACCGCGTGACTCAGGCCGGATTGGGCCCGTCCGAGACGCGCTGCGGCACGCGTAAAACTGCCCGCGTCTGCGACCGCCTGGAAGATCATCAGTTCGGCGAAATCGCGTCGATCCATTTAGCAATCCTTCTGATAGGCCCATTCATCTAAATCACTCTACCAGATAAATGCGCGCGCTCGTAAATTTCGTCATCCAACAGCATCAGGAGAAAACAATGCTTTTTACGAAAGTTCTTCTCGCCTCCTTGGGGATGGCCATCTCGATGGCCTTCCTGCCCAGCACGGCGACCGCTCGGGCGCGGAATGTCGTGCTAGTCCATGGTATGAACATGGACGGAAACGCATGGAGTTCGGTCTATGACCGACTGAGATCCCAGAACTACCAAGTCACCGTGGTGCAGTTGCCCATGACGTCCATTGAGGATGATATCGCTGCCACCCGCCGCGCAATCGCGTCGCAGGAAGGCTCCGTCGTTCTCGTAGGGCATTCGTACGGCGGTATGGTCATTAGCCAGGCTGGTACGGATCCGCACGTCAAGGCCCTGGTCTATGTCGCCGCCTTTCAGCCGGAGCTCGGCGAATCCCTCGCCTCTCTTAACGCCTCTGTTCCTGCCGAATTGCCGCAGGATGCCGCCCAAGTGTTTAAGGACGGCTTCTACGTGATCAAGCCCGACGTCTGGGCCGATTACGTGGCGAACGGCCTACCGCAGGCCGAGGCAGAGCATACCGCGTTGTTTCAGACGCCGGCCAATACCTCGATTTTCGGCTATAAGGCGGAAGCAACGGCATGGCGCGACATACCGTCATGGGCGGCTATTGCGAAGCAGGACCGTACCATATCGCCTGACCTTCAGCGGAAGATGTCGGAGCGCGCCAAATCGACGGTGGTGGAGATCGACGGCGGCCACCTGCTGCCCATGTCTCATCCCGAATCTGTGGCTGCCATCATCGAGACCGCCGCCGCATCAGTCGAGTGACTTTGATACGGCAGTTTGCCGGTGCATGAGCGACAACGGGCTGCGTCGTATCTCGTGCGTCTCATATGCCCGTTTGGCATCGCACCCAGAGAGGTTCTCGGCCGCAGAAATCGGCGGGCGGCTCAGGCCAGTTCTACTTTGAAATCCGAGCCGGTCTTGGCCCTGGATTGCATCGACCGGGACGCCGTCCGCACTTCGATCAAGGTCATTTTGGTGCGCTCTAGCGCGTGACCGTGAAGACGCCGAGATACGTGATGACCGGATCGGCAACGCGCCGTCCCGTCAGCGGCAGAAAGGCTGGACCGGCGAATGCTCTGTCTGGAAAGCAATACGCCCGTGCGCCGTGACCGCGGCGCACGATAGATTTGTTGAAAGGTGAGTGACCTCACGCTTGCTTGAGGACGTCAGCCAAGGTCGAAACGATCCTGTCGATGTGTTGCTTCTCGGCGATGAGGGGCGGTGACAAGGCGATGATGTCTCCGGTGACGCGTACCAGTAGCCCCCTATTAAAACATTCGACAAACACTTCGTATGCGCGCGCACCAGCCGCATTTTCGCGCGGAGACAGCTCGACGGCGCCGACCAAGCCCAAATTGCGGATGTCGATGACATACGGCAGGCCCCGGAGCGAGTGCAGACCTTCCTGCCAGTAGTTAGCGAGTTCCGACGCCCGCCCGAAAAGACCCTCGTCCTGATAGATTTGCAGGGTTGCAAGGCCGGCTGCACAGGCGACGGGGTGGCCGGAATAAGTATAGCCGTGGAAAAGTTCGATCATTTGTTCCGGGCCGATCATCAGGGCGTCGTAGATCTCGCGGTTTACGAAGACGGCCCCCATCGGAATGGCGCCGTTGGTGATCCCTTTTGCGATGGTGACGAGATCCGGCACGACACCGAAATAATCCGTTGCAAACGGCGTCCCGAGACGGCCGAAACCAGTGATCACCTCGTCGAAGATCAATAGAATACCGTGCTTGCCGGCGATGGCCTTCAGCTTTTCCAGATAGCCCTTAGGCGGCAGAATCACCCCCGCAGAGCCGGACATCGGCTCGATGATGACGGCCGCGATCGTTTCAGCCCCGTGAAGCGCGACAAGCCGTTCCAGATCGTCCGCAAGCTCCGCGCCATGGACGGGAAGTCCCTTGGAAAATGCGTTTCGTTCGATGTCGAGCGTGTGACGCATGTGGTCAGCCGGAATCATCGGAAAAACGCGCCGGTTGTTGACGAGGCCACCGACCGAGATGCCGCCGAAGCCGACGCCGTGGTAACCCTTTTCGCGTCCGATCACGCGTGTTCTGGTGCCCTGACCGATGGCCCGCTGATATGCTATGGCGATCTTCAGGGCCGTATCGACCGATTCCGACCCAGAGCCGGTGAAGAAGACGCGATTTAACTGTGCCGAAGGGCCGCCGGGAGCACTTGCGGCAAGCTTCGAGGCAAAGTCGAAGGCAATAGGGTGGCCCATCTGGAATGTCGGGGCGTAATCGAGGACCGCGAGCTGGCGTTCGACAGCCTGAGCGATCTTCTTGCGGCCATGGCCAGCATTGCAGCACCAGAGACCGGCGGTGCCATCCAGAACCTGATTGCCGTCTACGTCAGTATAATACATGCCTTCTGCGGCCGCCAGCAGGCGCGGCGCTGTCTTGAACTGCCGGTTCGCAGTGAATGGCATCCAGAAATGCTCGAGTTCGGGAGCGTTGGTGTTCATGGAGGTGATCCTGTCCTTGTAGCCCGACCTGACAGTTCGACTATTTTCCCAAAGGCAACAAGCCCTTTTTTTTGATGGCATAAATCATTGATTTTACTTCTGCCCATCTTTATTATTTTAGCTATTCTGAACAACGCGAACGGCCCCGAGATGTCCATCGATATCGGCAACCGCCTTCGGCACTTGCGCAACATCCACAACCTGTCGCAACGCGCGCTTGCCAAACGGACGGGCGTTCCGAACTCGACGATCTCGCTGATCGAGTCGAACGCGGCCAATCCGTCGGTCGGGGCGTTGAAGCGTATCCTCGACGGGTTCCCCATCGGGTTGGCGGAGTTCTTTTCGTTTGAGCCCCAGCGACCGATAAAAGCCTTTTATGCCGCCGAGGAATTGAGCGAGATCGGCAAGGGTGCGATCTCGTACAAACAAGTGGGAGAAAACCTGTTCGGCCGAAGCCTGCAAATCCTCAAGGAATGTTACCAGCCGGGAGCCGACACGGGAAAGGTGCCCTTGAGCCACGAAGGTGAGGAGGGCGGCATAGTCCTTTCGGGACGCCTGGAGGTCACGGTGGAGGACGAGCGCCGTGTTCTCGGACCGGGCGATGCCTATTATTTCGAAAGTCGCCGTCCGCATCGTTTTCGATGCGTCGGTCCGTCGCCATGTGAGGTGATCAGCGCCTGTACGCCGCCGACGTTTTGACGAGGGATACGCTACGCGAAACCAGCCGGCGGGAGGTCAAATATTTGAGCTTGTGAGTAAATGTGCGTGAAACAGATCACGCACCTCCAGTTCAGTCGATCACCGCTTCGATCAGGAACGGCCCCTTGCGGCTGAGCGCCCCGTCGAACAACTTGACGAATTCCTCGATCGTCGTCGCGCGGCCGGCCTCGACGCCGAGGCCCTTGGCGAGCGAACACCAGTCGAGCTTTGGCGCGTCGAGATCGAGCATGCGCTGGGCGTTGCGGCCATAGGCGTTGACGCCGACATTGGTCATTTCGCCCTGAAGGATCCGATAGGCGCTGTTGGCGAAGACGATCGTCACCACGTCGAGCTCTTCGCGTGCCTGGGTCCAGAGGCCTTGCACCGTGTACATGCCGCTGCCGTCGGCCTGCATTGCGATGACCTTGCGGTCCGGGGCGCCGATCGCGGCGCCGGCTGCGAGAGGAATGCCGATGCCGATGGCGCCGCCGGTGATCGGCAGGTGCTCATGCGGCGGAAGTCCGGGGGCCAGAACCGGATACTGGCCAACCGAAGTCAGGCCCTCGTCGATGACGACGGCATTTTCGGGAAGGCGGCGACCAATTGCGAAGCTGATGGCGTCGGGCGTCAGCGCGCCGGTCGGCACCTGGATATCGCTCTGGATGAGGCGATTGCGGATGAAGTCTGCATCCGGCTTGATACCCAACGCGTCAGCGAGCGTTGACAGCACTTCAGCGAGATCGTGTTCGTGCTCGGCAAGCTGGATGACTTCGCAGGAGGGCGGCAAGGTCGTGCTGGGTTTTCCCGGATAGGCAAAGAAGGTGACCGGCCGCGGACCGCCGATGCAGATGGCGACCTCGAAATCCCTGAGTGCCTCGATCGCCAGCTCGATCTTGTAGGGCACGGACCTGACGAGGGGGCGCCCCGCGCCGCGGGCGCTGCGGCCCGAGGACATGGAGAAGAGCACGGCGCCGGTGGCGGCTGCGATCCGGCCAGCGGTTTCGAGCGGATTTTCGCGCAATGCATGGCCGGCGAGCATGATTACGACCCGCTTGCCGCTGCGCAGTGCCGCGACGGAGGCTTTCAGGGCTTCGGGATCGATCGTCTGCGGCGCAGGAATTGAGGCGGGAGTAAGCGTCTCCGCCGAGACCTCGCCCCAGGCAGCGTCAGCCGGGAGGATCATGGTCGAGACGCCGCGATAGGCCAGCGCTGCGGCATAACCTTCTTCGGTGCAGCGGCGGATATCGGCAGCGCCGGCGGCGCGTCCGACCCAATGGGACATCGGCCGGGCCAGGCTGTCGATATCGCTGGTGAGCGGCGCGTCGTATTGAAGGTGATAGGAGGCGTGGTCGCCGACGACGTTGAGCATCGGCGTGCGGGCGCGGCGGGCGTTGTGGAGGTTGGCGAGACCGTTGGCGAGGCCGGGACCGAGATGGAGGAGGGTGGCGGCTGGCTTGTCCGCCATGCGGGCATAACCGTCGGCTGCACCCGTCACGACGCCTTCCGACAGGCCGAGCACGCAGCGCATGGCCGGCTTGCGGTCGAGGGCCGCGACGAAATGCATTTCCGATGTCCCGGGATTGGCGAAACAGACGTCGATACCGTTCACCAGAAGGACCTCACAGAGCATATCGGCGCCGTTCATGGGCTTTTCCTCATTTCTTGCGGCATGCCCACAGGCGACCGCAGCCAAAATCACCGCGGAGCCCGAACGGCCCCGCGGTCGGCGTGACCTGGTTGGCTCACGCAGCCGCCGAAGCGGTTGCGTCGGAAAATGCCGCTTCGATCGAAGCTTCGAGAATGGCGAGCCCTTCCTCCAGAACCTCCCATTCGATGGTGAGCGGCGGCAGCAAACGGATCACATTGAGGCGTGTTCCGCAAGACAGGAGAATAAGGCCGCGCGCCTCCGCTTCGGCGATGATGCGGTTGGTGAGGACGGGGGAGGCCGCCTTTGACTGACGATCCTCGACCATTTCCAACGCCACCATGGCGCCTAGGCCGCGCACGTCGCCGATATGCTCCATGCCCTGACGGGAAGCGATCGCCGTCAGCCGCTCGGTGATCCGCCGGCCGACTTCGGCCGCGCGTTCGCAGAGCTTCTCATCCTCGATCACGTCAAGTACGGCATTGGCGGCGGCGACGCTCAGCGGATTGCCCGCATAGGTGCCGCCGAGCCCGCCCCGATGGGCCGCGTTCATGATCTCGGCTCTGCCGGTGACGGCCGACAGCGGGAAGCCGCCGGCAAGGCCCTTGGCCATCGTGATCAGGTCCGGCTTCACGCCGGCATGTTCGAAGCCGAACATCCTGCCGGTGCGCGCTATGCCGGCCTGGATCTCGTCGGCGATCAGCACGATGCCGTATTTGTCGGCGACTTCGCGAAGGTGGGCGAGGAATTCCTTCGGCGCGACGTTGAAGCCACCTTCGCCCTGGACAGGCTCGACGATGAAGGCGGCGATCCGCTCCGGATCGACATCGGCGGCGAACAGCCGGTCGAGCCCGGCGATCGCCTCTTCGGTCGAGAAGCCGAGATAGGGATTGGGGAAGGGCGCGTGATAGATGTCGGCCGGGAAGGGACCGAAATTCTTCTTGTAGGGCATGACCTTGCCGGTCAGCGCCATGCCGAGCATGGTGCGGCCGTGGAAGGCGCCCGAAAAGGCGATGATGCCGGCGCGGCCCGTATGGGCGCGGGCGATCTTGACGGCATTCTCGACCGCCTCGGCGCCGGTGGTGACCAGCATGGTGCGGTTTTCGGCCCCGGTGGGCGCCATCGCGTTCAGCCGCTCGGCAAGCCTCACGTAGCCTTCGTAAGGTGCAACATGGAAGCAGGTATGGGTGAAGTGCTCGGCCTGTTCGGCGACGGCGCGCATCACGGCCGGATGGCGATGGCCGGTATTGTTGACCGCGATGCCGGCGGCAAAATCGATGAAGCGCTTGCCGTCCACGTCCCAGAGTTCGGCGTTCAAGGCTTTCTGAGCGAAGATGCCTCGGGTTCCGACGCCGCCCGCCACGGCGGCTTTCTGGCGGGACTGCAGATCTGCTGAGACGGTCATGACGATATCCCCTAATGTCGATGATCCAGCTATAGTCTTGCTCATTATTTTGAGCAAGAGAGATCTGGAGAATCAGAGATAGGGCGGCGAGCAGGCCGAGATCACGATCGTCTGCCGGTCCGAGAGGTTGCGGAACCGGTGCGGCACGCGGCTGTCGAACAGGTAGGCCTCGCCGGCTTTGAGGACGCGGACATCGTCGCCCACGGTCACTTCCAGTTCGCCCTCGACGACATACCCGCCCTCCGAGGAGGCGTGCTGCAAAAGCGTCTCGCCGGTATCCGCGTGCGGCGCGTAGATCTCGTGGAGGATCTGCAGGTTATGCGCCCGCGCATCGCCGATCTGGCGAAAGATCAGCGTGCCGTCACTGCCGGAAATGGGGGACGTCGCCACCTTGGAGGTCAGATCGACCAGCTCGTGCGCCGAGAAGAACGGACCTTTCGGCGGGCTGCGTTCGGGCTCGAAAAAGTCGCCCATTCCGACGCCGAGGCCGCTCAAAATCTTTCTCAGCGTCGAGACGGACGGACTGACCTTATTGGTCTCGACATTGGATATCTGCGCATGCGGCACGCCCGCGCGTTCTGCAAGCTGTCGCTGGGAAAGGCCAGCCATAATACGCATAGCATTCAGGCGAGCGCCGATATCAAACTTCTCGTCCACTAGCTCACTCCGTCTTTTTAGCCTGAATGCGGTTATGCCGCGTATCCGCCGCCCCGGCAAATCGCTTTCCTCTCCGAGTATCGGGCCCTATTGCGGCTTCATCTTCGCAATCACACGGCGCGGGCAACCCACACAAATAATCGACGTCGCCAGGGTACCGCTTGACTTTGTACGAACAATACTACAAAAAGAAATGACCAATTTGAGAGATCGTAATGAGCAACCGCGTTGAAGCCGACGCCTATGGCGAGATCAGCATTCCGGCCGGAGCCTATTGGGGTCCGCAGACGGAACGCTCCAGAAGGCTATTTGCGATCGGCACCGAAAGGCTTCCTGTCGATGTCGTCAGGTGCTTCGGCGCGCAGAAGGGTATGGCGGCTCAGGCGAACATGTCTCTCGGCCTTCTTCCGGAAGACCTTGGTGCGGCTATCATAAGGGCTGCCCAGGAAATGCTGGAAGGCCACTTCGACGATCAGTTCCCGATCGTTCTGTGGCAGACGGGTTCGGGCACGCAGACAAACATGAATGCCAATGAAGTCATTGCCAATCGCGCAAACGAGCTGCTCGGTCAGCCGATCGGCCAACGCTTCCCTGTCCATCCGAATGACCATGTCAATCTCGGCCAGTCGTCGAACGATACCTTCCCGACCATCATGCATATAGCGATCGTCCGCGCGATCGACAGGGCGCTTGGCCCAGCTATGGAGCATCTCGCTGCCATCATCTCGCTTAGGGCTGCCGAATTTCACGACCACGTGAAGCTCGGCATGACGCATCTGCAGGATGCCTTGCCGATCACGCTGGGGAGCGAATTTCGGACCTGGGAAAAGCAGATCAGGCAAAGCCGCAACGCAATCGACGTATTCGCGTCCGCGCTCTGCGAATTGCCGCAGGGGGGTACGGCCAGCGGTAGCGGCATGAACACGCACCCGCATTTCGCTCAGAAAGTGGCGGACGGACTTTCCGACTTCGTCGGCCGGACGTTGAGCGCCAGCCTGACGCCATCGCAGTTCATGGCTGCGCATGATGATCTGGTCGGGCTTTCCGGCGCTCTCAACGCGCTCGCGACCGCACTTCTGAAAATCTGTAACGACATTCGCCTCCTGACGTCCAGCCTCGGCGGGTCGCCTCAGCTGATTCTGCCGGACGAGGGGCTGTCGTCTTCCATCATGCCGGCCAAGCGCAACGCGACGGTGTGCGAAGCCGTCATCCAGGTGTGCTGGCGCGTCATCGGCAACGCCGCGGCCGTAACCGCTGCCAACAGCGCCGGAACGCTGCAGCTGAATACTTCGAAGCCGCTGATCCTCAACGAAGTCCTGAACTCCATAAATCTGCTGGCAGATGCGCAGATGGTGCTGGCCTCGGGCTGTATCCGGGGGCTCAAGACCGACCGGGAGAAGCTGCGCGCGTCGCTCGAGCGGTCTCCGGTTCTGGGCACCGTGCTTTCGCCCATTGCCGGTTATGATGCCGCCGCCCGCCTGACGAAACAGGCCTCAGCGGATGGTGTCACGGTGCGCGAGACGGTCGCGCGCGAAGGTGTGATGAGTGTACTCGACTAC
>Ga0268287_100252_pt1 | contig 20801 bp, 21 predicted proteins | sample MetcocultureR3M_FD_191348 | JGI IMG/M metagenome (GOLD analysis project Ga0268287, IMG submission 191348) | Soil microbial communities from Anza Borrego Desert, Southern California, United States - Methanotrophic co-culture R3-M | ecosystem: Environmental > Terrestrial > Soil > Desert | place... | reverse complement strand
GTTGTGGCTGCGCGGGATCCACGCCGCCCGGCTGGCGCCGGACTCGATCACCACGAAGTCGCGCTTGAAGCGCGCCAGATAGATGGCGGCGGTCAGCCCCGCCGGGCCTGCGCCGATCACGACGCAATCGAGGATTCGGTCACCCATGGCCCCGCTGCAACGCGCTCAGGGGGCGGCGGGCTCCAGATAGATCGGATTGCCGAGCAGCCAGAGCTTGCCGTCGGGGCCGCGGACATCGGCGCGCAGCCAGCCGCGCGCGCCGTCGGCCTCCACTTGGAAGGTGCGGGTCTCGCCAGCGGCCAGCGGCGCCGCGTCCGCCCGCACGCCCGAGGCGGCCGGTCCCGCGAAGGTCACGCGCCCCCCGGCCACGCCGGCCGTGGCCACCTGCAGCCGCACCGTCTGGCCGGGGCGGACCTTCAGCACGCCGCCCATGTGCGCCGCCTGTCCCACGGTCCGGGCGACGACGTCCAGCAGCCGATCCCGCGAGCCCTCGACGTCCACGAACGCCCGGCCCGCGCGAAGGCCCGCGAGGATCGCCGGCTGCGACAGGCCCTGCGCGTGGACGACGGTCGTCGGGGAGCCCACCGACTGGATCGCGGAGAGCGGCATGGCGCCGTCGTGGTTGTCGGACCCGCCGACGGCGGTGAGGCGGAAGCCGGCGTTCAGCCGCGCCTCCCAGAACGGGATTCCGGTCCCCGGCCCCTCGGGCCCGAAGCGCAGCGAGCCGCCGTTGACCGCCTCGACCGCGGCGACCCGCGTCCAATCGGTCTGGGCGGTCCAGCCGCAGCCCATGCAGGCCTCGCCGGACGGCAGGCCGGGATGGTTCACCGAGATGACGCCGCCGGCGGCCTCGAGCTGGCTCAGGATCGTCCCGAGCCCGGGGGCGCGCGGCCCGCCGAGCTGGAAGTCCAGCGGCGCCGTCGTCCCGAAGACGTTGGCGTGCCCCTGGAAGGTGGTGATCTCCCGGCCGGGGATCAGCAGCATCCGGTCGTAGTAGGGCTGAAGCTCGGCGAGCGCCTGATGGTGAGACGTGGTGTTGTGCTCGGTGACCGCGATAAAATCGAGGCCCCGCGCCGCCGCCGCCTCGGTGGTCCTGAACAGCGGGCAGGGGACCCGCGCCCCGCTCTGGGCGGCGCACGAGCCGTCGGAGTGGCCCGAATGCAGGTGCAGGTCGCCGCGGTACCAGCCGGGGCCGGTCTTCAGCGGCGCGGCCGCGAAACCCTTGAAGTCCGAGGGCCGGCGCTCGAACCAGATCCTCGCGGTGTATGGGGCCTTCGAGGCCTTGCGGATCGCCGGCACGCCCAGGATCAGCTTCCATTCCCCGGCCGGGATCGGGCCCGGCAGGTAGGACGGCGTGGCCCAGGTCTCGGCCACGGTGAAGCGCGCCTTGTTCCCTCCGCCCCAGCCGCGGAAGCGGGCGGGGTCGCGGACGCCCAGGTCGATGACCGAGCGCTCCTCGCGGCCCTGGTAGTCGAACTCCACGGTGAGCGCCGTCACCCCTGCCGGCACGCGGAACGGAACCTCGCGATAGGTCGCCAGGTCCGCATGGGTCATCACGCCGCTGAGCGTCAGGTCCTGCGCCGAAGCCGGCGAGGCGATGAGGAGCGCGGCGACGATCGGTATCGCCAAGCCGGCCGCACGCGCGAGGACATCGCCGATCATCTCTGGACACTCCCCCGTCCGGCCTGCTTCGCCGGCCACCTTCCCACAAGGGGAGAGGGAATCCACCTTCCGGCTCGTCGCGTCCGACCCTCGGGGCTGCGGGAACCTGTTTCCGGGATCGGCATTCTTTCAGCCGCAGCGGCGTGAGACGCCCCCCGACACACCTCCCGACGCCTCGCCAGGCGAGGCCCCGCTGCAGCCATCAGGCCCCCGGTCCGCCGTCACGGACCGGGGGTCTTTCCTTTGCGCCGGACGTCCGCAGGGGCCGACCGGCTCGCGCCGTCAGCGGCGGCGGAACTGGGGACGCCCCGCGCCGGCGGGGCGCGCGCCCTCGGGCTTGTGGCGATAGGTGATGCGGCCGCGATCCATGTCGTAGGGCGTCATCTCGACGGTCACCCGGTCGCCGACCATCGACCGGATCCGGTTCTTCTTCATCTTGCCGGCCGTGTAGGCCAGGATCTCGTGATCGTTCTCGAGCCGCACGCGGAAGCGGCCTTCCGGCAGCAGTTCGGTGATCTGGCCGTCGAATTCGACGAGGTCTTCCTTCGCCATGTGGATTCCTTTCCAGTCGCGCGATCGTGCGCGTTATTGGCGGGCCTTGCGAGCCGCATAGCGTGCGTCCCGCTTGGCCTTGGCTTCGGCCTTGGTGAGGGCCTTGCGTTCCTTGCGCTCGCTGCGCTTGGCGTCGAGGGCGGTGGCGGCGTCCGTGGCGGCGCTCAGCCGGGCCGCTTCGATCGCGTCGGCGGCGGCCTGGACGCGGGCGGCCTTGGCGGCGGCGCGCGCCTCGCGGACCTGCCGCAGCTCGGCGGCCTTTGCCACGGCGCGGGAGGGCGCCTGGGGAGCGACGACGGTCGGGCGCGGCCGGAACTTGGCGAGCAGCGCCTGTTTGGCGTCGGATGCCCGCTTGAGGCGGTCCGACAGGGTGGAGCCGGCGATGGCGTCGCTCATGAGGGGCCTTGGCCTTTCGAGATGGGTGGGGCGGCGTCCTGGCTCGAGGCGGCGGCGCAGATGGCTTCCAGGTGTCCCCGGAGGCTGCGGGCCGAGAGCAGGGCGTCGACCGCCCGGCAGCCTTCGGCTTGCAGAAGCCGCTTCAGGCTGGCGAAGTCAGCCGCCTGGCCGGACCGGGCGACCTGATAGGCGCGTTCGATGGTCGAGGGGGTCATGCGTCCGCAACGGCGTTGGAGGCGGCGGACCCGCCCCCAAGCCATCTCCGTTCCTTAGGCCGCTTGCAGCTGGCCGGCGGACATCTTGCCGCTGCGCTGGTCGCGTTCCAGTTCGAAGCCGACCTTCTGGCCTTCGCTGAGCGAGCCGAGGGTCGAGCGTTCCACGGCCGAGATGTGGACGAAGACGTCCGGGCCGCCGTTGTCGGGCTGGATGAAGCCGAACCCCTTGGCGGGGTTGAACCACTTCACGGTTCCGATGGTCATGGTGTTTATCTTTCAAGCACGAGTTGTCGCGCGTCAGACTGGCGCGCGGCGTCAAATTTTCGCAGAAGTTCTTGGATGGCTCGGGCTCGATCCGAAGAACAAGCGCGGAGAGCAACCGAACCGAAATCGACATTCGACTTCTGCTGTATCGCACATTTTTCGCCCGAATTCCAGGTCTAACTTCCCTAGGCGGCCGGACGGTTGGCGAACGCCTTCTCGAAGGCTGCCAATCCGGGGGCGGTGAACCGGATCACGCGCCCGTCCGGCGCGCGCCGGGCCCAGCCCAGGTCATAGATCCGCGCCAGCAGGGCCGCTCCCAGCGCGCCGGCCAGATGGCTGCGCCGCTCGCTCCAGTCGAGGCAGGCCTTGCAGAGCGGCCGGCGGCTCGCGTCCGGCAGGGTGATCCCGAAGTCGCGGGCGAAGGCGCGGCCGGTCTCGGTCAGGACCAGCGAGCCGTCGGTCTCGGCGACCCGTCCCGAGGCCACGAGGCCGTCCAGCATGGCCACGCCCAGTTCGCCGGCGAGGTGGTCGTAGCAGACCCTCGCCCGCCGCAGGGCGGGGTCGGCGGGGCCGGGCCGGGTGCGCCGGTGTCCGGCGCGGTCGGCGACGGCGATGAGCTGCTCCAGCGCCTCGGCCACGTCGGTTCCGGCCAGGGCGAAGTAGTTGTGGCGGCCTTGCACCCGCCGGATCAGCAGCCCGCCCTCTTCGAGGCGCCGCAGATGGCCGCTGGCTGTCTGGGCGGCGACGCCGGCCTCGCGTGCGAGCTCTCCCGCGGTCAGGGCCTGCCCGCCCATCAGGGCGATCAGCATGTTGGCGCGGGCGGGCTCCCCCAGCAGCGCGGCGATGCGGACGATGTCGGGACCGGCCTTCATGCCTGCCAGCCTAGCGCGTCCCACGCGTCGATGCTTCGGTCGCGGCCGAAGCATCGACGCGCGCGGGCGGGATAGGACGGCGGCGACCGCAAACCCGGGAGCGTCCCATGACCGTGACCTGCTGCATCCGCTACGTGATCGATCCGTTCCAGCGGGAGGCCTTCGAGGCCTATGCGCGCAACTGGCTCTCGATCATCCCGGCCTGCGGCGGTGAGCTCCTCGGCTACTTCCTGCCGCACGAGGGGACCAACGACGTCGCGCTGGCGCTGATCTCGTTCGACAGCCTGGCCGCCTACGAGGCCTACCGCGCCCGCCTGAAGGCCGACCCGGCGGGCGCGGCGAACTTCCGCCTGGCGCAGGAGAAGCGCTTCGTCCTGTCCGAGCGCCGCACCTTCCTGACCCCGGTGACGCCGTGATCGCGGTCATCTTCGAGGTGGAGCCGGCGGATGGCCATGAGGGCGACTATCTCGACCTCGCCGCGGGGCTGGCGCCGCGGCTGGCGGGCATCGACGGGTTCGTCTCCATCGAGCGCTTCCGCAGCCTCGCCGCCCCGGAGCGGCTGCTGTCGCTCTCGTTCTGGCGGGACGAGGCGGCGGTGCGGGCCTGGCGGGAGCTGGACGCCCACCGCGCAGCCCAGGTCGCGGGACGCGGCGGGGTCCTGCAGGCCTACCGCCTGCGGGTCGCCGAGGTGGTGCGGGACTACGGGCCAGGGGATCGCGCCCAGGCGCCGGCCGATTCCCGCGCCGTGCATGGCGATTGAGTTCGGGCGATTGAGTTCGGGCATATGAGCTATGATGGCGCCATGGACGATCCCTTCGACCTTGAGCGGTTCGTGCAGGCCCAGGCCGGCGCCTACGATCGCGCTCTGGCCGAGCTGCGCGCCGGAGAGAAGCGCAGCCACTGGATGTGGTTCGTCTTCCCCCAGGTGGCGGGGCTGGGCTCCAGCGCGATGGCCCAGCGGTACGCGATCTCGGGCCTGCCCGAGGCCCGCGCCTACCTGGCCCATCCGGTGCTGGGGCCGAGGCTGCGCGCGTGCGTGGACGCCATCCTGGACATCGAAGGCCGCTCCGCGCACGAGGTCTTCGGCGCGCCCGACGACCTCAAGCTCCGCTCCAGCCTGACGCTCTTCGCGCAGGCTTCGGACGAGCCCCGCTTCACGGCGGCGCTGGCCAGGTACTTCGGCGGCGAGGAGGACCCGCGGACGCTGGCGAGGCTGCGGGACGCCTAGACCGGCGCGCCGGACAGCCTGCGCCGCTCGGTTCCGGCGATCAGCTCGGCCCAGATCGCCTCGCAGGCAGCCGCGTCCCCCGCCGCCTCGGCCGCCGCGTGACGTTCGATCAGCAGGCCGCGGAGCCGGTTGTTCTCGGCGGTGAGAGCCGAGACCCGCAGGTCCGCGTCCTCGCCCGCCTCGCCCAGCAGCGCGCGGACGGCGCGGTTCTCCTCAACGAGGATGTGGGCGGCGCGGTCCCAGGTCTCGGCGGCGGTCATCAGCAGCATGGCCGACAGCATCAGGTCGCTAGCCCGCTCGGCCTGCGGCGCGGTCGGGTCGGCGTACTTCATCAGGAGGCCCGCGAGCTCTCCCAGGACGGCGGGGATCTGCGGCGTCATAGGCGGCCCATCACCTTCAGCATGGCGCGTTCCTGGGCGTTGATGAGCATCCAGGCCGGATAGACCATGATCGGGGCGCGGTTGCCGCCCGACAGGAACGCCTTGGCGCTGCCGACCCAGATGCCCTGGCCCTTCACACAGTTGAACAGGATCCACCACTTCAGGGCCGCTGGGTCGGCCTTCAGGCCGCTGGCCCGCTCCCAGACCGCGACGGCGTGGTCCTGGTCGCAGAGGCCGCCGGCGGTCCCCTCCCGGCCGAAGCACCAGACGGGCTGCAGGCTCCAGCCGAGGTCCTCGAGCGGGTCGCCCAGGTGGGCCATCTCCCAGTCCAGCACGCCATGGATGCGGCCCTCGGGGTCGAACAGGAAGTTGCCGGTCCGGTAGTCGCCGTGGACGACGCTGATCTTCTGGGCCGGCGGCGGCGGGTTGGCGCGCAGCCAGCGGATCGCCGCCCTGGTGGTCGGCAGGGGCTCGACGGCGTCGCGGTCGATCAGGCCTTCCCAGTGATCCAGCTCGCGCTTCCAGCAGGCGTCGGGCGCCGGGGCGTCCATCACCTCGGTCAGGCCCAGGGCGGCGGAGTCGGCGCGGGCGATCTCGCCCAGGATGGTCCACTTCGCCTCGGCCACCTTCGGCAGGACGGCGTCGTAGAGGCCCGACAGCAGCACCTGGGGCGAGGCCTGGTGGCCCGACAGCTCCTCGGCGATGAAGAAGGGGTGGTCGAGGGCGTCGTCCTCCTCCTCCAGCCACAGCATCTCGGGGACCGGCACGGCCGAGCCGCGGAAGGCGCGGTAGGCGGCGAACTCCACCCGCCGCTCGGTCTCGATCAGGCTGGCGGGCGGATCGCGCCGCAGGATCAGCGGCCGCTCGCCGCCGTCCCAGGTCAGCCTGAACCGATAGGTCTCGCGCGAGGCTCCGCCCGAGATGCGCTCCAGGCCCGAGACGGCCACGTCGCGCGCGTCAGGCATCTTCCTGGCGATGTAGGCCGCCAGGCGCGGCTCGAGCGGGTGAGACACCAGAACTTCGCCGTCGGATGACGCGAGGTCACCGGAGACGACGCCTCCCTTTTCTTCTTATCTTCGATCAGTTGATACCCGCGGACGCCCGGTCGCAAGGCTGACGGAGCGTCAACAGAAAGGCGGGACCTTCAGGAGGAGCCGCGCGATGCTGACGAAGGGCGACGACTATCCGATCCACCAGACGCCCGAGCCGATCGCCTACGCAGGCTCGGACCGGAATTTCTACGACCGCTACTTCTTCAACGCCTACTCGCCCGACGGGACCGAGTTCGTCGCCGCGGCCTTCGGGGTCTATCCGGCGCTCAACGTCGCCGACGCCCACGTCTCGATCGTCAAGGACGGAGTGCAGCGGTGCCTGCACGCCTCGAAGGTCCTGAACATGGAGCGGATGGACCTGACGGTCGGGCCGATCCGCATCGAGGTGCTGGAGCCGCTGCAGCGGCTGAAGGTGACGGTCGAGCGGGCCGAGGGGATCGCCTGCGAGCTCACGTTCGAAGGGCGCGCCTTCCCGATCGAGGAGCCGCGCTTCGTCAAGCGCATCGGGCCGCGCCTGTTCATGGACTACACGCGCCTGACCCAGAACTGCCGCGTCTCGGGCTGGGTCGAGATGGACGGCCGGCGGCTGGACGCGGCGGGCTGGCTGGGCACCCGCGACCGATCGTGGGGCATCCGGCCGGTGGGCGCCCCCGATCCGCAGCCGACGCCGGGCGCCGGCGTTCCCGGGTTCTTCTGGCAGTGGACCCCGGTCAACTTCGACGACCGCTCGGTCTTCTTCCACGTCAACGCCGATCCCGACGGCCAGCCCTGGAACACCCGCGCGGTGATCCTGCCCGACGGCGCGGGACCCGAGGGCGGCTGGGAGGCCGACGGGCCGTCGATGGACGTCACGCTGCGCCAGGGCCTGCGCCACGCCGAGCGCGGGACCCTGACCATCCCCCTCGCGGACGGCGCGGCGACGGTGGACCTTGAGCCGGTCACCACCTTCCTGATGCGCGGCATCGGTTACGGCGGGGAGTGGCGGCACGGCGGCCTGAAGGGCGAGCTCGCCGTCGCGCGCGAGGACATCGACCTCTCGGCCGCCGACATGGGGGCGATGGAGAACCTGCATATCCAGGCGATCTCAAAGGCCGTGCTGCGCGCGCCCGGCGAGCCCGAGCGCCAGGGCGTGGGGGTCTTCGAGCAGCTGATTCTCGGGCCCTATCGGCCCTACGGGCTCGGCTAGCCCAGCACCTTGATCATCCGCACCGCCGCCGGGAGCATCAGCGCCGTCAGCAGCGACGGGAAGATGAAGAGGATCAGCGGCACGGTCAGCTTGGCCGAGAGCGCCAGGGCCTTTTCCTCGGCGCGCAGCATCCGCTTCTGGCGCATGTCCTGAGAGAACACCTGCAGGGTGTCGCCCAGGCTGGTGCCCATCTCCTCGGCCTGGCGCAGCATGGTGGCGAGCGCCCGGGCGTCCTCGATGGCGAGGCGGTCGGCGAAGGCGCTCCAGGCGTCCTTCCGCGCCCGCCCGGCGCGCAGCTCCAGCACCAGGAAGCGCAGGTGCACGGTGAGGTTGGGGTAGCGGCGCTCCAGCTCGTCGGTCACCCGTGTCACGGCGGCGTCGAGGCTGAGGCCGGCCTCCACCGAGGCGACCAGCAGGTCGAGCAGGTCGGGGAAGCCGTCGGCGTACTCGCGCTCGCGCGTGGCCTTGCGCGACTTGAGCACCTGGTCGGGACCGTAGAGGGCCGCCAGCGACAGGCCCACGGCCATGGCCAGGCCCATCATGTTGCCGCCCTTGGCGCCGATCATCACCGGCAGGGTCATGAGCACGCCGACGGTGGCCGCGGCGATCAGGGCCGCCTTGATCCCCAGGAAGATCACCGGGGCCTCGCGGCTGAAGAAGCCGGCCTGCATCAGGCGCGAGCGCAGCAGCGAGACCTTGGCGGGATCGCGGACGGCGCTCTGCTGGCCAAGGCGCCGGACCGTGGAGACCACCTGCTCGGGCAGCAGGCCGGCGCCCTTGTCCGCCACCGGCCCGCCGGCGGCGGCCACGGCCGAGGCGAAGCGGTGCCGGCGCAGGGCGCGCAGGCGCAGCTCGGAGACGCCGAGGAAGGCCAGTCCCGCGACGGCCCCGCCGACCATGAGCAGGCCCGCGCCGTAGATGATGCTCGTCAGGTCCATGGGGCTAGAGCTTCATGTCGATCATGCGCCGCATGACGAGGTTGCCGATGCCCACCCAGACGGTGAGGCCGAGCAGCCCCCACTTCACGGCGGGCTCGTGGATGACGTCGCCGTAGAATTTGGGGGAGATGATCATGATCATCCCCACGGCGATGAACGGGGCGGCGGACAGGATCATGGCCGAGGCGCGGCCCTCGGCCGAGGCGGCCTTGATCTTCAGCCGCATCTTGTGCCGCTCGCGGATCGTCGAGGCGTTCAGCTTCAGGAGGCCCGTGAGGTTGCCGCCGGTCCGCTCCTGCAGGCGCACGGTGGCGGCGAACAGGTCGACGTCCGGATGCTGACAGCGCTCGGCCATGCGCTCGATGGCCTGCTCGAGGTTGGCGCCGTAGGCGATCTCGTCGGCGGCCATGCCGAACTCGGTGCCCACAGGATCCGACATCTCGCGTCCCACCAGGGCGATTGCGGTGGGCACCGGATGGCCCGCCTCCAGCGAGCGGACGATGATCTCCAGCGCCTGGGGCAGCTGGAAGCCCAGGGCCGCGGCGCGCCGGCCGGCGACGAACTTCAGGACCAGCACCGGAACGCCCACGCCGCCCACGAGCGCGCCCGGAACGATCATCAGCGGATTGCGGGTCAGCACCGCCAGGCCCGCGCCGCCGATGCCGGCGGCGAGCAGGACATAGGTCAGCCACTTGCGGGGGTCGTAGGGCAGGCCCGAGGCCACGATCAGATCGGACAGCCACCGCAGGCGGCCGCTCTTGTTCCCGGCGGCGTTCAGGCCCCGCTGCTTGCGCAGCTCCACCACCAGGGCCGAGATGCCGTCCACCTTCTCGGCGACCTTCAGGCGGCGGTTCACCAGGCGCTTCTGCGCCGCCGAGCCGAGGATGCCGATCAGGGCCTGGGCCGCGGCGAACACCGCGGCGAACACCAGCACCAGGAAGATCGTGTTCGCGTCGATGGTCATGTCGTGGCGAGCGGCTTCGAGGGATCGAAGTTGGCGGTGTCGTAGGGGATGCCCCGGCGCAGCATCTCGTCGAGGCAGCGGGGCCGCAGGCCCGAGGCGCGGAACTCGCCATGCACCGTGCCGTCGGGCGCGGTGTGGGTGCGGTTGAAGGTGAAGATGTCCTGCATCTGCACCACGTTGCCTTCCATGCCGACGATCTCGGTGACGTAGGTCACCTTCCGCTTGCCGTCGGCCAGGCGCATGACCTGGACGATCAGGCCGACGGCGGAGGCGATCTGGCCGCGCATGGCCTCGTAGCTGATGTTCATCCCGCCCATGGCCACCATCTGCTCGAGGCGGCTGATCGCCTCGCGCGGGTTGTTGGCGTGGATGGTCGCCATCGAGCCTTCGTGGCCGGTGTTCATGGCCTGCAGCATGTCGAACGCTTCTTCGGAGCGGACCTCGCCCAGGATCACCCGGTCGGGCCGCATCCGCAGGGCGTTCTTCACCAGCTCGCGCTGGCGGATCTCGCCCTTGCCCTCGATGTTCGGCGGGCGGGTCTCCATGCGCACGACGTGCGGCTGCTGGAGCTGCAGCTCGGCGGCGTCCTCGATGGTGATCAGGCGCTCGCCCTCGCTGATCGCCGAAGAGAGGGCGTTGAGCAGGGTGGTCTTGCCCGAGCCGGTGCCGCCGGAGATCACGGTGGAGACCCGCGCCCGCACGGCGCCGTAGAGGAAGTCGGCCACCGCCTGCGGCATGGCGCCGAACTCGACCAGCTTCTCGAGCGTCAGCGGCTTCTTCGAGAACTTCCGGATCGAGACCGAGGCGCCGTCGATCGCGATGGGCGGGATGGCGGCGTTCACGCGGCTGCCGTCGGGCAGGCGCGCGTCCACCATCGGCTGGCTCTCGTCGATCCGGCGACCCACGCCGGCCACGATCCGCTGGACGATGCGCAGCAGGTGGTCGTTGTCGCGGAAGTGGACGGGGGTGAGCTCCAGCTCGCCGCGCCGCTCCACATAGACCTGGTAGGGGCCGTTGATGAGGATGTCGTTGATCGACTCGTCCTTCAGCAGCGGCTCGATGGGGCCAAGGCCCACCATCTCGTCGTAGATCGAGGCGCCCAGCTCCTCGAGCTCGGCGGTGTTCAGCGCCATGCGCTCGGCGCGGGCGAATTCCACCACCTGGCCCATCACCTGGCGGCGCAGCTCGGCCTCGTCGAGCTTGTCCAGCTTGGCGAGGTCCAGCTCGTCGATCAGGCGCGAATGCAGGCGCAGGCGCAGGTCCAGCCGCTTGGAGTCGGCGGCGGGCGGCGCAGGCCGCGCGGCCTCCTTGGGAGCCGGAGGAACCGGCGCGGGCGCCTTGGGCGCGGGCGCAGGCTGCGGCGTCACCGACGCAGGCTTCGGCTCGGCTGCGGCCTGGGGCGCGGCGCGGGCGAGGCTGAAGCGGGCCATCAGGCGGCCTTCGCGCCCTGGCGGGCCGGCGCCTCGGCGAGGCGCTCGACCAGCAGCTGGACGTCCTTGACGATCTTCGACTTCGGCCGGTGCTGGGCGATGGGCCCGCCCAGGTTCGCCGAGGCGGCGGCCGCTTCCCAGTCCGAGCTGACGCCGGCTTCGGCCTTGCGCTGCAGGGCCCGCTCGGCCTCGGCCATGGAGGGCGCCGGGCCGAACATGCGGCTGGCCAGGCGGTTCAGCACGATGCGCGGCTTCAGGCCCTTGCCGAGCGCGTGCTCGATCTCGTCGGAATAGGCGCGGGCGGCCAGCAGGGCTGGGACGGTGAGCTCGGAGATGACCAGCACCTCGTCGCAGCCCGCCAGGGCCTCCAGCGTCCAGGGCCGGCGGTGGCGCGGCACGTCCAGGATCACCCAGTCGTAGCACTCGCAGGCGACCTCCAGCACCCGCAGCACCGCCTCGCGCGAGACCGCGTCGAAGCCGCCGGGATCGCGGACGCCCGCCAGCAGGTCGAGCTGCTTGGAGACCGGGGTGATGAAGGCCTGAAGCATGGCCGCGTCCAACCGCTCGGCGGCCTGGCCGAAGTCGGCGAGGCGCATGGCGGGCTGGGCGCCGAGGTAGGCGGACGCTGCGCCGTCGGCGAGGTTCAGGTCGATCAGGCAGACGCTGCGGTCTTTCTTGGAACGCGCAGCCAGGGCCGTGGCGATCTCGATGGCCAGGGTCGTCGCGCCGGCGCCGCCGACGGCGCCCGAGACGGCCCAGCAGCGGCTCTCCCCGCCAGCGCTCGCCTGCGGCGCGGGCGTGCTGGCGGCCAGAAGGCCGAGCACGGCTGCGGTCAGCTGTTCGCCCGTGAAGGGGGCCTCCAGCACGTCGGAATCGCCCAGGCGCAGCAGGTTGCGCACCAGCCCGGCGGGCAGGCTCTCGCCGACCAGCAGGACCGGCGGGCAGGCCTTCAGGCCGGACAGCGTCTTGACCGCCGCGGCGAGCTCGGGCGCGGCCCAGGCGTCGGCGTCGATCAGCACGAGGTCGCGCGGGACGCTGGCCAGTTCGGCCAGCTGGTCGATGCCGCCCAGTTCGAGGTCGGCCCCGGCCAGGGGGCCCTTGGCGTGCGGGGCGAGCGCGGCGCCGAGCGCCAGGATGCGGCGGCCGTGCAGGCTGTTGACGCTCATGGCGCGCCCTCCTCGGTGATGGACTTGTCCAGGGCCCGGCCGTGCAGGAGCAGGTCGGGCGTCGTGGGCTCGCGCCCGGGCGGCGTCCGCATGGCCTCGGCGGCGGCCATGTCGGCGGTCGAGGCGAACTTGGGGGTCACGATCACCACGAGCTCGGTCTCGGCCTTCTTCCACCGCGCCGAGCGGAACAGCGAGCCCAGCACAGGCACGTCGCCGATGCCCGGCACCTGGCGCAGGGCGTTGGTGTATTCGCGCTGGAAGAGGCCGCCGATGGCCAGGGACTCGCCGGGCTTCAGTTCCACCGTCGTGTGGGTGCGGCGCACGATTAGGCCCGGAACGGTGAAGCCCTGCACGCGCAGAGAGTTGGTGAAGTCGAGCTGGCTGACCTCGGGCTCGACGTCGAGCCGGATGAGCCCGTTGTCCTGCACCACGGGGGTGAAGGTCAGCTCCACGCCGTACTTGCGGAATTCCAGGCTGATCAGGTCGTCGCGCTGCGGGACCGGGTAGGGATATTCGCCGCCGGCGTGGAAGGTCGCCTTCTGGCCGGGGATGGCGACGAGGTTCGGCCGCGCCAGGGTGCGGACCACGCCCTTTTCCTCGAGCGCGGTGAGCATGAGGTCGATGCGCGTGTCGCCCCAGCCGCCCGAGATTCCCAGGGCGCCCGCCGCGGGGCTCGCGCCGATCAGGCCGTTGCCGAAGGCCACCGCCCAGGAGTTGTTGCCGATCGCGCCCTCGACGCCGATGTCCTGCAGCGCCGAGCGGGTGGCCTCCAGCACGCGGACTTCGAGGACGACCTGCTGCGAGGCGCGCACGCTGACGCGCGAGATCAGTCCGTCGGGCGCGTAGCGCTGGGCGATGGCCTCGGCCTTGTACTGGACGCCGGTGTCGGTCACCTCGCCGGTCAGCATCAGGGCCTCGCCCAGGTTGCGCACGCGCAGGGGCTCGTTCGGGAAGGCCGCCGCCAGGTCCTGCTGCAGGCCCTCGGCGTCGTAGCCGACGCGGATATCCAGAACCTCGAGCAGGCGTCCGCCCGGCCCGTAGACCAGCATGTTGGTCGAGCCGAACTCGAGCCCCTGGACGTAGAAGCTGCGGTCGGAGGTGGCGGTCACCTTGGCGATCTCTGGCTGCGAGACCACGATGCGCGCGGCCGGCTGGGCCAGGCGGAACGACAGGGACTTGTCGCGCGGCACGTGGATGGAGCGGCGGGGCGCAGGCTCGCTGCGCAGCTCCTGGGCCGGGGCGGCGTGGGGGACGGCGGCGGCCAGCGCGAAGGCGCAGGCGAACGCGCCGAGGGCGGTGCGGGTGTTCAGCATGGGGCGGGGCTCAGGTGGCGGACGGCGCGGCGTGCGCCACGACGGGCGGGACGGGCGGAACCGGCTGGACCGGCGCCTGGGCGCCGCGGCCGCCGCGGGGCGCGCGCTGGCGCTTCACGGACTCGCCCTCGATGATCAGGATGCCGGCCGGGGCGCGCGGGCCGCCGCTGCTGGCGGCGCGGACCGGGCCTCTGCCGCCGCCGCCGACCAGGAAGTCCCCGGTGCGCAGCGGTCCGGCGTCGGCGATCTCGGCCTCGCCCGAGCGGCGCAGGGCCAGCGACAGGGTCCCCAGGGTGGCGGCGATCGCCAGCTTCTGGGACTCCTCCACCGAGACCTCGAGCGTGGCGGTCGAGGGCGTGGCCGGCTTCTCCGAGGTGGGGTCGGCGTTCAGATCGACGCCCAGGACGCGGGCGTTCTGGACGACGACATAGGAGATGAAGTTGCGGTCGGGGCCGCTCGGCGTCAGGTCGCGCAGCAGCACCACGTCCACCCGGTCGCCCGGCAGGGCGTGGCCGCCCACGCCGCTGGAGGCGTCCACCTTGAGCGTGTAGGCGCGCATGCCTTCCCCGACCTCGGCCGAGACCGTCGGCCGCGAGCCGGGCCCGGAGATCTTGGTCGGCAGCACGGGTTCGCGCGCGGCGAGCCGGGTGAGCGCCACTGGCGGGCCCCCCTTGTCGGCCGACAGGACCTGGTCGACCGTCTGGAACGCGCCCTGCGGAACGAGACCGGCCGGGGCGTTGACGATGGTCAGCATGCCGGGGACGAGCTTGTCGCCGTACTTGATCTCGCGCGCCGCGACCACGACGGGAACGCCGGGCGCTTCCTGGACGACCGCCGCGCCCTTGGCGGCTCCGGCGCCCGGCAGCACGGTCTTGGCGACCACCAGGGCTCCCAGGCCGAGCACGGCCGAGGCCGCGAGGCTGACGATGGTGACGACGCGCATCCGCTGAGGCTCTCTCAAGAATTCTTCTTTGAGATCGTGAGGTTAACGGCCGGGGACTTGCGATATCCCCAACAAACGCGGTGAACGGCTGGAAAGCATGTTGAACGGCCGCGCTTGGCGGACGCAGGGTCAGGGCGGCAGGGTGCGCGCCGACGAGGAGACCAGATGTACGACCTGCTGAAGGGCCTGCGCGTGGTGGAGGGCGCCGCGTTCGTGGCCGCGCCCACCTGCGGCCTCTACCTCGCCCAGATGGGCGCCGAGGTGATCCGCTTCGACAACATCGGAGGAGGGCCGGACTTCCGCCGCTGGCCGCTTGCGGACAACGGCGCCAGCCTCTACTGGGAGGGGCTGAACAAGGCCAAGAAGTCGGTGGCCATCGACCTGACCCGGCCCGAGGGGCGCGAGATCGCCCAGCGGCTGGCGGCCGCGCCGGGCGAGGACGGCGGGCTGTTCGTCACCAACTTCCCGGTCGATGGCTTCCTCTCCTACGAGACGCTGAGGAAGCTGCGCCAGGACCTGATCTGCGTGCGGGTGATGGGCTGGGCCGACGGCTCCCAGGGCATGGACTACACCATCAACTCGGCCATCGGCCTGCCGCAGATGACCGGCCCGGTGGACGACCCGCGGCCCGTGAACCATGTGCTCGCCGCCTGGGACCTCCTGACCGGCGCCTACTGCGCGTTCGCCCTCGTCTCGGCCCTGCTGGCCCGCCACCGCACGGGCGAGGGCCGTGAGATCCGCGCGCCGCTGTCGGACATCGCCGCGGCCACCATGGCCAACCTGGGGTTCACCGCCGAGACCCTCTTGGCCGGCCATCAGCGGCCGCGCATGGGCAACGACGTCTACGGCGCCTTCGGCCGCGACTTCCTCACCCGGGACGGCCAGACCCTGATGCTGCTCGCCATCACCCCCAAGCAGTGGTCGAAGGCCCTCGAGGTGCTGGGGCTGAAGGAGGCGGTCGCGGCGCTGGAGGCCGAGCTCGGCGTCTCGTTCGCCGCCGACGAGGGGCTGCGCTTCGCGCACCGGGCGCGGCTCTATCCGCTGTTCGAGCGGGCCTTCGCCGCGCGGGATCTTGCCGAGCTGGCGCCCGCCTTCGACGCCGGCGGCGTCACCTGGGGCAGCTACCAGCCGCTGGAGGCGGCCCTGGAGGACCCGCGACTGTTCAAGGGCAATCCGCTGTTCGAGGCGGTGCGCCACCCCAGCGGCCTGACCTATCCCGCGCCGGGCGCGGCGGCGACGATCCCGCAGGACGCGCGCGGCCCCGTGCGGCCGGCCCCGCGGCTGGGCGAGCACACCGACGAGGTGCTGGCCGAGGTGCTGGGCCTGGGCTCGGGCGAGATCGGCCGGCTGCACGACGCCGGCGTCGTCGCGGGGCCCGCCTAGGTCTCCGCTTCCGACAGCCGGACCAGCAGGGTCCCCTCGCTGACCTGGGCGCCCAGGCTGACCGCCACCTCCTCGACCTTGCCGTCGAAGGCGGCCTGGAGCGCGTGCTCCATCTTCATGGCTTCGAGGACGACCAGCGGCTGGCCCTTGGAGACGGGGTCGCCCGGCTTCACCGAGAGCTGGGTGACCTTGCCCGGCATCGGCGCGCGGATCTGGCCGTCCCCGGCGCTTTCCAGGTCGGCGGCCGGCGGATGGTCCTTGAACACGAAGGCCTCGCCGGCCTCGAACACCACGATGTCCCCGTCGTCCGTGAGCAGCACCGATCGGTCCGGGGCGTCGGGCAGGCTCTCGCAGATCATCGCCTTGCCGTTCGCGAACAGCCGCACGCCGGCATAGGGCTCGGCGTTCAGGCGGAAGCCGAACAGGCCCTTCCACGGATCGTCGGCCGCGCCTTCCTCGAGGTTCAGGGTGGCCGCGTCGGCGGCGGCCGAGCAGGCGGCGGGCGACGGCTCTGCGGGGGCGACCAGCTGGTCCAGCCGCCGCTCGATGAAGCCGGTGTCCACCTCGCCGGCGATGAAGTCCGGCTCCTCCAGGCAGCGGGTCAGGAAGGCGGCGTTGGTCTTGACCGGCCAGACCTCGACGCGGTCGCAGGCCTCGCAGAGGTCGGCGATCGCCTGCTCGCGCGTCTCGGCGTGGGCGATCAGCTTGGCGATCATCGGATCGTAGAACGGCGTCACCTCGCCGCCTGCCTCGACCCCGGCGTCCACCCGCAGGTGCTCGGGCAGGCGGAAGTGGTCCAGGCGTCCGATCGACGGCAGGAAGCCCGAGGAGGGGTTCTCGGCGTAGAGCCGCGCCTCCACCGCATGGCCGGTCAGGGTGATCTGGTCCTGCGACAGGGGCAGGGGCTCGCCCTGGGCCACGCGAATTTGCCATTCCACGAGGTCGAGACCGGTGACCATCTCGGTGACCGGGTGCTCCACCTGCAGGCGGGTGTTCATCTCCATGAACCAGATGCGGTCCGGCTTAAGGCCCTCGCTGGCGTCGGCGATGAACTCGACCGTGCCTGCGCCGACATAGCCCACCGCCTGGGCGGCGCGGACGGCGGCGGAGGTGACCGCAGCTCGGGCCTCGTCCGACATGCCGGGGGCCGGCGCCTCCTCGATCACCTTCTGGTGTCGGCGCTGCAGCGAGCAGTCGCGCTCGTAGAGGTGGACGACGTTCCCCTTCGTGTCCCCGAACACCTGCACCTCGATGTGCCGCGGGCGGGTCACGTAGGTCTCGAGCAGCACCCGGTCGTCGCCGAAGGCCGCGGCGGCCTCGCGCTTGGCGGCCCCCAGGGCGGCCAGGAAGTCCTCGGGCTTCTCGACCTTGCGCATCCCCTTGCCGCCGCCGCCGGCCACGGCCTTGATCAGCACCGGATAGCCGATGCGGTCGGCCTCGCGCTGCAGCACGGCCTCGGACTGGTCCTCGCCCAGGTAGCCGGGCGTCACCGGCACGCCGGCCTTCTGCATCAGGTCCTTGGCGGCGTCCTTCAGGCCCATGGCGCGGATCGCCGCGGGCGGCGGGCCGATCCAGGTCAGGCCCGCCTTGGCGACGGCCTCGGCGAACTCGGCGTTCTCGGACAGGAAGCCGTAGCCGGGATGGATGGCGTCGGCGCCGGCCTCCTTCGCCGCGGCGATGATCTTCGCCGGAACGAGGTAGCTCTCGCGCGCGGCGGCCGGGCCGATGTGGACCGCCACGTCGGCGTCCAGGACGTGCGGCGCCTCGGCGTCGGCGTCCGAGAACACCGCGACCGCGCCAAGCCCCATGCGGCGGGCGGTGGCGAAGACGCGGCGGGCGATCTCGCCGCGGTTGGCGACGAGGATGGAGGTGATCTTCTTCGCCATGGTCACATCCGGAAGACGCCGAAGCGGGTCTCGGGGATCGGGGCGTTCAGCGCCGCCGAGATGGAAAGGCCCAGCACGTCGCGGGTCTGGGCCGGGTCGATGACGCCGTCGTCCCAGAGCCGGGCGGTGGCGTAGTAGGGATTGCCCTCGTCCTCGTACTTCTGGCGGATCGGCGCCTTGAACGCCTCCTCCTCGTCGGGCGTCCACGTGCCGGCGTCTCGGTGGACGGTGGCCAGGACGCTGGCCGCCTGTTCGCCGCCCATGACGCTGATGCGGCTGTTCGGCCAGGTCCACAGGAAGCGCGGGGAATAGGCCCGGCCGCACATGCCGTAGTTGCCGGCCCCGAACGAGCCGCCGATCAGGACGGTGAACTTGGGGACCTCCACCGAAGCCACGGCGGTGACCAGCTTGGCGCCGTCCTTGGCGATGCCGCCGGCCTCGTAGCGGCCGCCGACCATGAAGCCCGAGATGTTCTGCAGGAAGACCAGGGGGATCTTCCGCTTGGCCGCCAGCTCGATGAAGTGGGCGCCCTTCAGCGCGCTCTCCGAGAACAGCACGCCGTTGTTGGCCAGGATCGCCACCGGGAAGCCCCAGATGCGGGCGAAGCCGCACACCAGGGTCGTGCCGTACAGCGCCTTGAACTCGTCGAACTTCGAGCCGTCGACGATGCGGGCGATCACCTCGCGCACCTCGTAGGGCGCGCGCACGTCGGTGGGGACGATGCCGTACAGCTCCTCCGGGTCGTAGGCCGGCGGCTCCGGCGCCTCCAGGGTGATGTCCACCCGCTTGGTGGTGTTCAGGTTGGCGACGATGTTGCGGACGATGGAGAGCGCGTGCTCGTCGTCGTGGGCGACGTGGTCGACCACGCCCGACCGGCGGCCGTGGGTGTCGGCGCCGCCGAGCTCCTCGGCGGTGATGACCTCGCCCGTGGCGGCCTTCACCAGCGGCGGGCCGCCCAGGAAGATGGTGCCCTGGTTCCGGACAATCACCGTCTCGTCGCTCATGGCGGGGACGTAGGCGCCGCCGGCGGTGCACGAGCCCATGACGCAGGCGATCTGGGCGATGCCCTCGGCGCTCATCCGGGCCTGGTTGTAGAAGATGCGCCCGAAGTGCTCGCGGTCGGGAAACACCTCGGCCTGGTGCGGCAGGTTCGCCCCGCCGCTATCCACCAGATAGACGCACGGCAGGCGGTTCTGGATCGCGATCTCCTGCGCCCGCAGGTGCTTCTTCACCGTAATCGGGAAGTAGGCGCCGCCCTTCACCGTGGCGTCGTTGGCCACGATCATCACCTCGCGGCCCGACACCCGGCCGATGCCGGTGATGACGCCGGCCGCCGGCGCCTCGTCGCCGTACATCCCGAAGGCCGCCAGGCCCCCGACCTCAAGGAACGGAGAGCCGGGATCGAGCAGCCGCATGACCCGCTCGCGCGGCAGGAGCTTGCCGCGGCTCGTATGGCGCTTGCGCGACGGCTCGGGCCCGCCCAGCGCCGCTTCGCCCGATCGCTGGCGGAGCTGTTCGACCAGGGCGCGGTTGACCTGCGCGTTGGCGGCGAAGCCGTCGGAGGCGGGGTCGATCGCGGTAGAGAGCTTCCTCATGCGGAGCGGTCTTCCCTCCCTTTGGTTGGCCCTGTTGGTTGGCCCTGTTGGCTGGCCTTTGGCTGGACGGTGTTTTCGAGCAGAAGCACAAGTTATGCAACCACTGCTTGGCTTGCGGCAAAGCATGCCGAGAATTCCGGAATGGGCGAGCAAGAACGCCCGAACGGTGCTTCCAGGTTGGAATTTTCTGACTTTCGACGCTGCCCTTGCGGCGCCCTTGGGCCCCGTTCGCCGTCGTGGCAGAGAGGGCCCGTGAGCGAGACCTTTCCCGAAATCCGCGAGGCCGTGCGCAGGCTCTGCGCCCGCTTCCCCGGCGCATACTGGCGCGACCTGGACCGTGAGCGCGCCTATCCCACCGAGTTCGTCCAGGCGCTGACCGAGGCGGGCTTCCTGTCGGTGCTGATCCCCGAGGAGTACGGAGGCTCGGGCCTCGGCCTGAAGGCCGCGGTGGCGATCCTCGAGGAGGTGCACCGTTCGGGCTGCAACGGCGCGGCCTGTCACGCCCAGATGTACACCATGGGCACGGTGCTGCGGCACGGCACGCCGGCCCAGAAGGAAGCCTACCTGCCGAAGATCGCCACCGGCGAGCTGCGCCTGCAGGCCTTCGGCGTCACCGAGCCCGACGCCGGCACCGACACCACCCGCATTTCCACCTTCGCGAAGAAGGTCGGCGGCAAGTACGTGGTGAGCGGCCGGAAGATCTGGATCTCCAGAGCCGAGCACTCCGACTTGATGGTCCTGTTGTGCCGCACCACCCCGAGGGACCAGGCCAAGAAGCCGTCCGACGGCATGAGCGTCCTCCTGGTCGACATGCGCCAGGCGGTGGGCAACGGCCTGACGATCCGGCCGGTGCGCACCATGCTGAACCACGCCACGACCGAGCTCTTCTTCGAGGACCTGGAGGTCCCGGCCGAGAACCTGATCGGCGAGGAGGGCAAGGGCTTCAGGTACATCCTCGACGGGATGAACGCCGAGCGCATCCTGATCGCGGCCGAGTGCATCGGCGATGCGCGCTTCTTCATCGACCGCGCCAGCCAGTACGCCAAGGACCGCGTCGTGTTCGGCCGGCCGATCGGCGAGAACCAGGGCGTGCAGTTCCCGCTCGCCCGCGCCCATGTCCAGATGACCGGCGCGAGCCTGATGGTGGACCGCGCCGCCGAGCTGTTCGAGGCCGGCGAGCCGTGCGGCACCGAGGCCAACATGGCCAAGCTGGTCGCGTCGGAGGCTTCGTGGTTCGCCGCCGACATGTGCCTGCAGACCCACGGCGGCTTCGGCTTCGCCGAGGAGTACGACATCGAGCGCAAGTTCCGGGAGACCCGGCTCTACCAGGTCGCCCCGATCTCCACGAACCTCATCCTCAGCCACGTGGCCACCCA
>Ga0268287_100250_pt1 | contig 20906 bp, 27 predicted proteins | sample MetcocultureR3M_FD_191348 | JGI IMG/M metagenome (GOLD analysis project Ga0268287, IMG submission 191348) | Soil microbial communities from Anza Borrego Desert, Southern California, United States - Methanotrophic co-culture R3-M | ecosystem: Environmental > Terrestrial > Soil > Desert | place... | reverse complement strand
GTTGGATGAACCGCTTTCGGCGCATTCTCATCCGCTGGGAAAAGCGGGCGGATACCTATCTCGCTCTGTTGCATCTGACACTGGGCATCATCACCTGGCGAGCCACCGGCCTATTGGGATAGGCTCTTAATATGGGACGGGCAAATTATGAGATTGATAGGCCCGCCACGAAAATAAAGCCCGATACGGACTGGACGTTAGAAATCGATGAAGAGAGTGGGTCCTCTCTCCGATCGTAAGGAATTTGAGCAACCGAAGACAGGTTTTGGGCTTAACCCGAGACGATAGCATAAAGCGAAATTCCGTTTTTCATAAAGCAGTTCAACAAACTCCCGGATGAAGCTCTTGTCAGATCGGTTTGTTTTCTTTCCCTGCCAATGCCGAAAATCAACCGCTCGCAACGTCCGGATCTGAAGAATGTGAGTTCAATTGAGTGGAACTCGGTCATTCAGGAATGGAAGCGGATAGACCGTCGCCAAGGAATGGCAGGGTCCGGCCGAAGGCCGGGTCAGGGAGGGCGTTCGAGGGCAATCAAGAAGAGGGTGAATGACGAATGGACGTCCCGTTTTCGGATTCGATCGGTACGCGCCGATTGGCTCAGTGATGCGAAAACAAGTAAACTAACCTTAATTAGTTTACTCACGAGTTCCGCCATGCATACCGTTAATATTCACGAAGCCAAGACTCATTTGTCCCGCCTGGTGGATGAGGCCGCCCGTGGTGAAGCTTTCATTATTGCCAAAGCCGGTAAGCCGTTGGTCAAGGTTGTGCCCCTCGATGCCACCGAAATCGGCACCCATCGTCGTTTGGGGTTTATGAAAGGCGAAATCAGCGTTCCAGATGACTTCGATCAGATGGGGGCTGAAACCGTCGAGCGGCTTTTCCAAGACGATGAGCCATGAATCTCTTGCTGGATACTCATCTTATCCTGTGGGCCGCGGGCGATCCGGATCGGTTTTCGGATGAAGCCCGGCAACTCCTGCTGGATACGGCCCATGAGCTGTACTACAGTGCCGCCAGTCTTTGGGAGATCACCATTAAACGAACCCTGGGCCGTTCCGATTTTCAGGTCGATCCACGTCGCCTATGGCGCATGCTTCCCGTCAGCGGCTATCGAGAGCTGCCCATCACCGGCGAACATGCCATCGCTATCGAAACCCTCCCGTTGCTGCATAAAGATCCTTTCGATCGTCTTTTGCTGGCACAGGCGCGTGTCGAGAGTTTGACCCTGTTGACTGCAGATCAACAGCTGGCGGGCTATGGAGCGCCGGTGCGGCTCATTTGAGACGTATGACGAAACCGTTATCCGAGGAAAAAGTTTAACTGCCGGAAGTTGGCCTTGAATGCCGATCCATCGCTAATTTCCGCGGCAGTCAAGAACTGGCTGGGCCCGGCGCCGGAAGAGCGCTGGTGGCTATTCACCATGACCAATGCCGCCACTGGCCATGCCATTCACGGACGCGGCAAGGGCTGGCGCAAAGCTGTCCGGTTCGCGCTGACGGAAAACCCGGTGACTGATGTGCCCCATGAGCCTTTGCCGGTTATGGACTTTGATTTGACGATGCAGGAGGCCAAGGGGACGGCGCCGAAACAACGAAACAAACTCAAATAACACCAAGGAAATTGCCGTCCATTCAGGCCGGCTGGGGAGGGAGAATGAAAAGAGCAATAAATGCCCTTGAAGGCATCAGCCGGAATCCGCTGGTTGTCGCGGGTACGGCTACTTTGGGGAGTTATGCTCGAAAGTTGTGGATGAGGGGCTGAGGTAGGCGGCGTATTCTTGATGGTCTTCGAGGTCATCAATTCCTGTTGAGAGGAGCGAATACGCCATGCATGAAGATAAAGTCATTCCGCTGAAGAATCCAGGGACACCCGCCCCGGTTGCCGATGCCCTGACGGAACTGCTGCGGGAAGGCGCCCAGCGGATGCTGGCGGCGGCGATCGAAGCGGAGGTGGCCGCCTTTCTGGAACGGTTCAAGGACGAGAAGACGGCGGACGGCCGCCAGCGGGTGGTGCGGAACGGTCATCTGCCGACGCGGTCCATCCAAACCGGCGTCGGCGCCGTCGAGGTCACGGTGCCGCGGGTGCGGGACCGGGCGAAGACGATCCGGTTTACCTCGGCGATTCTGCCGCCCTACCTTCGGCGGACCAAGAGCCTTGAGGACCTGTTGCCCTGGTTGTACCTGAAAGGGATCTCGACCGGGGATTTTCAGGAAGCGTTGACGGCGTTGCTGGGCCGGGATGCGCCGGGGCTATCGGCGAGCACCATCAGCCGTTTGAAAGAGACGTGGAAGGACGAACATCAACGCTGGTCGCGGCGGGATTTGTCGAACCGGCGCTATGTGTATCTTTGGGTGGATGGCATCCATTTCGGGGTGAGGCTGGAGGATGCGGCCCAATGCATTCTGGTGGTGATTGGGGCTACGGCGGACGGCCGAAAGGAGTTGCTGGCGTTGGCCGATGGCTATCGGGAGAGCGAGGCGTCCTGGCGCGAGGTGCTGTTGGATCTCAAGGCCCGGGGCCTCACGGTCAATCCGCACCTGGCCACCGGGGATGGCGCCCTCGGCTTTTGGAAAGCCTTACCACAAGTGTACGGGACCACCCGTGGCCAGCGCTGTTGGGTCCACAAGACGGCCAATGTGCTGAATAAGCTGCCCAAGAGTCAGCAACCCAAAGCCAAAGCCGCGCTGCACGAAATCTGGATGGCCGCGACCCGGCAGGAGGCGGAGAAAGCGTTTGATCGTTTCCTGACGGGGTATCGGTCCAAGTATCCCAAGGCGGTGGCGTGCTTGGAAAAGGATCGGGAGGCGCTGTTAGCGTTCTACGCTTTTCCGGCGGAGCACTGGATTCACCTAAGGACCACCAATCCGATCGAATCCACCTTTGCCACGGTCCGGTTCAGAACCGCCAAAACGCGAGGCTGCGTGTCACGGGGAAGTATCCTCGCGATGGTGTTCATGCTGGTGAAAAGCGCCGAGCGGCACTGGCGGAAACTGAATGGAATCCCCCGTTTAGCCCAAGTCATCGAGGGAGTCGTGTTCAAGGATGGAGTTCAGGAAGACGTCGAGAAAGTCGCCGCCTGAGCCCACCCCCGTACACAACATTTGACCATTACTCTACTTTGGGTGTGATTGCAGGAGTATTCGGCTCGTTATATACGAGCGAAATCAAGAGTTCTTTTCTGTTTTTCTTGGGCCAAGGCCCGATTTCCTGGGAAGCGACAGCATTCTGGTTACTGTTATTTGTGTTTCTCTTGATGTTCCAAAGTACGCAGTGGGCGCAGAATCGGATTACCGATCGAGCGCAAAAGGAACTGATCCAAAAATCAGATCAGCTGGAAGGGTTGATAAGAACGATGCCGCCCGAAGGCTTTTTGGCCAAGTTTGACAAGTTGTACAAGCACAGCTTTGCAACCGCGCTACTGGCTTTTTCTGATGGGGCGGCACGGGAAGATGTGGAAGAGGCCATACGAATCGTTCTGGACTGCATTGTCTCGCTCGCCCATTATTTTGATGGCAGCCCACCGAATGTTCGCTACAGCGCCAACATCATGCTTTTCCGGTCATGCGTCAATTTGGAACCGGAGGAGCGTGAAGCATTGCGCAATCGGCTGCAATTCGCGTCGGAAGATACTGACCTTTTAGCCTTGAAGGGCGTGCTGGATTTGCAATTGGCTTTATCGACGACAACGGCCACGCCTGAACCACTGCCAGACGACCAGCTTGCCCCCTTCGCTCTGCCGGTTCCCAAGACCCCGGAAAAAGTCGTCAAAGGGAACAATAGATTTCAGGTGCTGCCCGGTGCTCCAGAAGCATTTCAGTTCAAAAAGCTTACCGGTTTTCACGATCTTTCTATGCTTGAAAGATGGTGTCACGAAAAAGGTGACTTTCGGCCTGGAACCATAGAAGATATTCTTGCTTACTTTAGAACTGGGACTGGTCAAAGTATCAAGTCTTTCTGTTCGGTGCCCCTTGCTCATTCGGATGAAGAGGAACCTATCGGCGTTCTCAATATCCATAGAGATGCCGAGGATATGTTGAAACAGAAGGGAGCGGTGTTATTTATCCCATTGACCACCCCTTTTCGTCTCTTGCTGGTTGATCTGATCCGTTTGCGTTCCCGGCTTGAGACGCAATAAGAATAAATAATTCACGATGGAGGTAACGGAGATGGCGCAGTCGAATACAGAAACCCGGAAGAAATCTATTCGAGAAGCACTCAACGAGATCGCTGTCCGCGTACGTCAAGAGCGCGAAGATACCACGGTCAGGACCTACAAATACAAAGAGGAGAACGGCTACTTCTCCGTCAGCCTCACCCCCGTGGAAAAGAAGCGTGCCTGACCGGGTCATGCAGCGGATCGAGAAGAAATGGACCATGCCGATCCAGGATTGGAAACGGACTTTGAATCACTTCGTGATCCTCTTCGGCGATCGGGTCACCCTATGAACTAACCTCAGTTACACAGTTAACTTGACACCTCCATCGACTCTATCAAAAGGCGTAATTCCGCCTATTCGATCTGCACCGTTCCTCAAATTCTAGGAACGACAGATTGTTCGTTATGCTGACCTGATTTCTTCCAGCAGATCAGGGTGACGGTTCAGTAACTTGAGGAGTTTCACCAACGCCAATGGTGGCTTAGTCTTGCCATTCTCGTAGCGCGAGAAGGCATTGATACCGCCGCCAAAAATCTCCGCGGCTTCTCTCTGGTCGAGGGCCAGTTTCTTGCGCACGTCGGCTATGAAACTGGGATCAACAATTGATGCATTCACTTGTTTGTTGAATTCCAGCATTAGATTCATGGTGCGCCGCGACTCATCCGCATCCAATAGGGACTCATCGCAAGCCGGACAAAAATCACCCGTCACCGCCGGGAGGATTGTCGTTTCGCCTTTGTAGGTGTATGGCATATCGCGGGTGTCATGCACCAGTTCAGCCGTTCCACAGATTGGACATTTCATAGTCATAGCGCCTTAAAAGACACAATGAGCACGTCATCAATGACTGTGAGTTTCAGATAGATCTCTCCAGCTGGCGTGGTAGGCCGGTACACATCCTGCCACACCTGATGGTCGGCGTGCGTCGTCAGGCTCTTGTAGAAGTCCTTTGGCGTCAGATCCATGATAACGCTGACGATTCCATCAAAATCAAATCCAAGCACAGAGCCGCCTTCAGGAGCTGTTTTTGTTGCCCTTACCTTACCCTCTGCAATCAATGATTTAATGATTGAGAGTTTGCAGTGGGGCGTGCGCTTTTCCATGGGATGACATTAACCTACTAGGTTATATTTGGCAAGTTGGTTAATCACCCGATATCACCACCACAAAACAACTGAACTGCCAATCCAACTCGGAAAAATGGCCCATAGAGGGCTGTAGCGGGCGAATAACGTAGTGATCCGTAGCGATTATGGAGTTCCACTTCATGCCCAATCAAATCACTATTTTGGTCATCCGCCGGTCATTCCCGGCGATGGCGGTGATCGAGAGCGGAATCCCGCTCTTTTATAAAGCAGTTCAACGAACTCCCGGATGACGCTCTTGTCGATGTCGCAGTAGTCCGGACGCTCTGAACCCACCTCTCGCCCTGGGATCTCTAGGCGTCTCAATTGATGCGGCAAGGGTGATGGGCCCAAGGATGATCTTTTTTGAAGCCAAGTTGCGCTATGATGAAAGCCATATGGCTCATCAGGAACCCATTCATGTCGATTACCGAGTCCATTGTTGACCTCTGGGGCGGGCCGTCCATTCTGGGGCCTCGCGTGCAGGCCGAGCATGAATTGATTCCGTTCTTGCGTCAGAGTCTGCCTTTCGTCACGCTGGAACGGACGATGGCCGCGTTTGCCCTCACCCGGGAAGAAATCGCGGCTATTTTGGATCTCCCAGGTCGAACCCTGACCCGGCGCAAGCAGCAGCACCGACAGGCCGTCGCCGAATCCGATCGACTGTTCTGCCTCAGCCGCGTCCTCGCGCATGCCGAGCGCGTACTGGGAATCCGTGGCAAAGCCGCGGAATGGTTGCATCGGCCGAACCGTGCCTTGCACGGATCGGTCCCGGTGGATCTACTCGATACCGATATTGGCGCCACGCAGGTGGATGACGTGCTGGGGCGACTGGAGCATGGGGTCTTCAGTTGATCCGCGTCTGGCGGTTGTGCCAGACGTTGCATCAAACCACCGCCCTGAGCGGTGACGGTGCCCGCCGCTATGGCGGGCGCTGGAATGTCAAAGGTCAGCCGGTGGTGTACACGGCCGAGACCCAGTCTTTAGCGGCCCTGGGGATCCTGATTCACGTCGATACGGATTTGATCGCGAACGATTACTTGGCCTTCGCCATCGATATTCCGGATGACCTTCAGGTGGAGCGCATCGGGTTAGCGGATCTCCCGCCGACCTGGCGCGACGAATATCCCCCGTTGGCGTGTCAGAAGATGGGTGGGCAATGGCTTGAACAGAGTCGCACAGCAGTGCTGGCGGCTCCTTCGGCGATCATCCCTTAGAAACCAGTTACCTTCTCAATCCAAATCACCCGGATTTCGCCCGATTGATCGTTCACTCCGCAGCCCCGTTTGCCTTCGATCACCGGCTTTGGCATTAGGATTCTCTCGAGTTGGCGATTCTATGGAGTCAATTGATATGACATCTATACAGGTAAGTTTGTGACAGCATTAACCAAAACCATTGTTATTGTTTCTTTCTGGGCTCTTTTGGGTTATACGAATCCATCCATGAAGGATTATGAGGAGTTTATCCAAAAGCAAATTCTTCAAGAGAGCCGCAAAGAAGGCGGTGTTGATAAGGTCTTGTGGTCTCTGTTTGGAGGATTTTTTAGAAATGTAATCGCCAATGAAACAACTCGAAGGGATTTTGTATTTTTTAGCCTCTATGACACCAGCGTGGGAGGTCAAAATGTTCGGGTTGTTGGCGTGCTGAATAATTTCTTTTTTATGGAGTCCCTGAGCTTATCTTCAAATAGTAAGAACAGCTCTTTGCAACGGAAGCAGGCTTTAGCGCCTAAAGAAAAGCCGAATTCGAGAACAGTCTTGGATTGTGTGCAAGTCCCTTCTACGCAAGACTTAAGGAATGAAGATCTATCCCATTTAAAGCAATGGGTGGGACGCTACGCAACCCCAATTGCCGGGGCCGAAGATCAATCGAGCTTCTTTGCGGTACCGCCAATTGAGCGCCGTCTCCGACAGCTATTGTCGCAGGCCGATTTCGAGAAAATAACGGTCGAGTATGCCACACAACCTCCGATTGAGATCGTCGAAAACTACTTGGTTTTGTCTCGCTGCAGACCCCACGCCTGCTCGGAAAACGCTTCACTTGCCGTGGGGTTACGTGATGGGGCAGTGATCGCGGTACTGACCGACCCTTCTGTAAACGCGTTCAAGGCGAATAGGCGACGGTGTTTTGCGTTGAATGGCGACCTGTTAACGCTACCCAAAAACGTCAGGGAATTCCTGTTAAGACCCTGAAATTTCCTTCTCCAGCAGGTGTGCCGGCCGGCCGCTCTGGGCGGCCGCGTATTCCAGGGCCTCGGCCTGGTCGTTCCGACTGAGCGAGAACCAGGACTCAGCCATGGGTGGGGTAGGCTCGAAAAAGTGGACGCCATCAATCCTGTAAAGTGGTTGATGGAGGTACGAAATGGCAAAGTTACCCAGACAGTCGTTCACAGCAGAATTTCGAGAACAGGCCGTAAAGTTGGTGTCGGACGAAAAGCTGACGCTGCCGGAAGCCGCACGGCGATTAGGGATGTCGGCAAAAACGCTAGCGAACTGGGTGCATCGGGCCCGTGCAGGGCGACTGAGCACGGTAGGCGAAAGCCGCCAGCCGGTGACCGATGTAGAAGCCGAGAATGCCCGTCTGAGGCGCGAATTGGCGGAAGTCCGGATGGAGCGCGATTTGTTAAAAAAGGCGGCAGCGTATTTCGCGAGCGAGTCGGTGCGAGGTACGCGTTCATGAAGACTCATCGAAAGGATTTCCCGTTGGAGCTGATGTGCCGCGTGTTCGAGGTCTCGAAGAGCGGCTATTACGCCTGGCTGAAGCGCAAGCCCTCGAAGCGGTCGCAGGAGAATGCGCGCTTGGAAGTAGCGATCCGGGCGGCTCATACCCGGAGCCGGGAAACCTATGGGCCGATCCGGTTGCAGCCGGAGTTGGCCGCGGACGGTTTCCGGGCCGGGATCGGTAGGATCAAGCGACTCCGGCGAAAGCTGGGTTTGCGCTGCAAACAGGTGAGGAAATTCAAGGCGACGACGCACTCGAATCACAGCCTGCCGGTGGCGGAGAACCTACTGAACCAGGACTTCACCACGGCACGTCCTGGCCAAGTGTGGGTGACGGATATCAGTGTGCCGCAGCAAGCGGCGTAAGAGATGAGGGTAGGCCCCTCGCCATCGGCTTGCAGGAGCAGGTGGCAAACCACCGTAAGCGGCGTGCGGCAAAAGCGCGGGTCGTGAGCGTTACGGAAAAGGCGTCTTAAGGCGTCAGGTATGGATCAACGAAGACGAACAACCGTGAACTGCCGTTCAAGTGTCGAAAGTACTCAGATGACATCAAAACCGGGGAGTGATGTTGCTCCGGGATCAGTAAAGGCGAAACCTGCTTACGGCCTTTGCGGTGTCCGGCATAGAGGCAGCGTGAGCGTGATCCGGGCTCTTACGTTGAACTGCGGGAACCTTCGGCGGCGATGCGAAGGGAAAGGCGCAAGCCCGAAAGGCGAGGCCGACAGTACCGATGCGCCGCCAAGGGGCGGAGCGACTCGTAGTAGTGCTGAAGCCGCTGTAATGGCGGTGGAGCGAAGGGGTCGCATCATCCGGTCGTGGGGTTGGGTCAACTGCGCAAGCAGGAGGAGCCCGGCGTCATGACCAAGCCGTACGACATTCCCAAATCCTGGGTTTGGGAAGCCCATCAGTGTGTGAAAGCCAACGGAGGATCAGCCGGCATCGACCGGGAAACCATTGAAATCTTCGAACAGCGCTTGGGCGACAACCTGTACAAGCTTTGGAATCGGCTCTGTTCCGGCAGCTATTTCCCGCCGCCGGTCAAAGGCGTGCCGATACCGAAGAAGTCAGGGGGAGTGCGTTTGCTCGGTGTTCCGACTGTGGCCGACCGAGTGGCACAGACCGTGGTGAAGCGGGTGCTTGAGCCGAAACTGGAACCGGTGTTTCACCGAAATTCCTATGGTTACCGGCCCGGGCGCTCGGCGCATGATGCGATTGCCCTGGTCAGGCGGCGCAGTTGGGAGTACGACTGGGTGGTCGAGTTCGATATCAAGGGACTGTTCGACAACATTGACCATGAACTGCTGTTACGGGCGGTTCGCAAGCACTGCCAAATTCCCTGGGTGTTGCTGTATGTCGAGCGCTGGCTCAAGGCACCCTTGGAAACTACGGATGGCCAACGGGTCGATCGGACCAAGGGCACGCCGCAAGGCGGTGTCGTGAGTCCGTTGCTGGCCAACCTGTTCCTGCACTATGCCTTCGACCGGTGGGTCAGCGAGCATCTGCGGAGTGTGCGATTCTGCCGCTATGCCGACGATGGGGTGGTCCACTGCAAGAGCCTGGCGCAGGCGCAGTTGGCGTTGCGGAGGATCGGCGAGCGTTTTCGCCAGTGCGGGCTGGAACTACATCCGGAGAAGACACGGATCGTCTACTGCAAGGACGTCAATCGACCGGGGGACTATCCGACGACGGCGTTCACGTTCCTGGGCTATACGTTTCGACCGCGAAAGGCGGTGGATAAATATGGCCGGGTCTACGTGAATTTTGCGCCGGCGGTCAGTCGTGACGCCCTCAAGGCGATGCGGCAAACCATTCGGGGATGGCATCTTCAGTTGAAGTGCGACAAGGAACTTCGTGATCTCTCCGTCATGTTCAACCCGGTGCTGCGGGGATGGCTCCATTACTACGGACGGTTTCATGGATCGGCGATGGCTTCGGTATGGAAGCACCTGAATGCCTATCTGGGGCGCTGGCTGATGCGCAAATATAAACACCTGGCTCGCCATAAAACGCGGGCCAGGCGTGCGCTCGGTCGGCTCGCTGCCAAGATGCCAGGGGCATTCGTTCACTGGGAGGCGGGGTATGCCCCGATGGCTGGATGATGGGAGCCGGATGAACTGAGAGGTTCACGTCCGGTTCTGCGAGGGGCTGAGGGTGCAATTCCCCCGGTCTACTCACCCCTATATCCCGACCCAGCAGGGCTGGCTGTATCTGGCAGGCGTTAAGGACGTCCACACCTGCGAGATCGTGGGCTATGCCATGGGTGCCCGCATGACGCAGGAGCTGACCGGACAGGCGTTGATTCGGGCGGTGAAGCACCAACGGCCGGCACCCGGCTTGATTCACCACTCCGACCGAGGAAGTCAGTATTGCGCCAGCGGCTATCAAGCGTTGCTGAAACAGTTTCGGATGCAACCGTCCATGAGCCGCCGGGGTAACTGCTACGACAACGCCCCCATGGAAAGCTTCTGGGGTACGCTAAAAAATGAATTGGTCCACCACCGACGTTACACCACGCGGGCGGAGGCCAAGGCGGACATTACCGAGTACATTGAAATCTTCTACAACCGTCAAAGGCGACATTCGAAACTCGGCAATCTCTCACCAGCGGTCTTTGCTCAACAAGCAAGGATTCAACAGGTGGGAGCTTAAGCTGATGGCGTCCACTATTGACGACCTAGGCCACTCAAACATTTAGGACCCCATGCCCGTATTGCTGTACGAGGCGATCGATAAACGCCCGCTCTTTGGGGTCAAGCGCCGCCTCATCGACGAAACGCCAGTTGCGCTCGTACAAGGCGAGCGCCTCTTCTTCGTCAATCAGATCATCCTTTCGACGATTCCAGGCGATCAGGTTGAGCTGAGGGTAATCGGCCAGTCGTATTGGCATGACGAACCTTTAACGGAGTTTCATCCATTATACGCTACGCTCATAGAGCTAACTGACAAAAAAGGGTTAACTAATTTCGCACCTCAAAGCCTGCACAGGCACCGCCTATCGCCATTTCGTCCAGCCGCCGCTTATTTAGGTTTATCGACTCAATGTCGTGTTGGGCTCCATTTCGAAATCAAGACGACAAACTGACACTCGTTTCCGCAGAGGTGGCTAAGCTGATCAAGAGAGTGTCGTTTCGAACACGGCCAATCGTTCCGCCAGCCGTGTCACCCGCTTCTTCGCCTTGCGATTCCGTACGGCCATAGCCAACGCTTTCCGCTCCGCAATCACCACCACCAGTTTCTTCCCACGCGTGACCGCGGTGTACAACAGGTTTCTTTCCAAAAGCATGTAGTGCTGCAGGGCGAGCGGGATGACCACGGCCGGATACTCGGAACCTTGGCTCTTGTGAATGCTGGCCGCGTACGCCAGGGCTATCTCGTCCAGTTCCGAGAGGTCATAAGTGACTGTGCGGCCATCGAAATCCACTGTTAAGGTGCTTTCTTCCTGATCGATTGTAGTGATGCGGCCAATGTCGCCGTTGAAGACGTCCTTGTCATAGTTGTTCACCATCTGAATGACTTTATCGCCCGGCGCGAACGTGGTTCCGAACTTCGTCACTTTGGGCTCGGCCTGACCATTGAGCAATTGTTGGAATTCGATGTTCAACGCGCGCACGCCCAAGCCGCCGCGGTTCATCGGCGTGAGCACCTGAAGATCGTTGACGGGGTGAACATCGAATCGCAGCGGAATGCGTTCGACAACCGCCTGAATGAGCTTCTTCCGGACGTCCTCGGGCGATTCAGCCTCAATGAGGTAGAAGTCGCTGGCTTCGCCCTTGGGCGTGGCGACCGGCAATTCACCTCGGTTAATCCGGTGGGCATTAACGATGATTCTGGACTCTTGCGCTTGGCGGAAGATCTCGGTGAGCCGGACGGTGGGCACAGCCTCCGAAGCAATGAGGTCGGCGAGCACGGCGCCGGGGCCGACGGAGGGCAGTTGGTCCACATCCCCGACGATGAGGAGGCCCGCAGCATCCGGCACCGCCTTGAGAAGCTGATTCATCAGGACCACGTCCACCATCGAGGCTTCGTCGATGACCAGCAGGTCGGTTTCCAGCGGGTTTGCGTCATTCCGCTTGAACCTGAATTCCTTCGGATCGAATTCAAGGAGACGATGCACCGTCTTGGCCTCGAGCTTAGTGGTTTCGGTCATCCGCTTGGCCGCCCGTCCGGTCGGAGCGCACAACAAGACTCGGACTTTCTTCGCCCGGAGAATCCGCAACACGCTATTGACCAGGGTGGTCTTGCCGACTCCCGGCCCGCCGGTGATGATGGCCACCTTATTGCCGAGCACCGTCGTGACGGCTGCCCGCTGCGATTCGGACAGGGTTAGCCCGGTCCTCTCCTCGACCCAGGGAATCGCCTTGCCGGTGTCAATCTCACCCCAGGGTGACACGCCCTCGAGCAGACGTCGGATGTGGTTCGCACAGCCCGTCTCGGCGCGGTACAGCGGCGCCAGGGACAAGATCTCGCCATCCGGCGTGGTTTCCCCGATGAGATTGTCCGCCTCCAATTCGGCGCCGATAGCTTGCTCGATGATCGCTTCCGGGACTTCCAGGAGTTGGGCGGCCATCGAGACCAGCGTCTCCCTCGGTGCCGCACAGTGTCCCTGCTCCGACCAGAGCTGAAGGGCATGGCGTACGCCGGCCTGGGCGCGAATCAGAGAGTCCGATGGGATGCCGAGCTTCTGAGCGATGATGTCCGCGGTCTTGAAGCCGATGCCCCAGATATCCAGCGCCAGCCGATAGGGATTTTCGGTGACCTTGAGAATCGCTTCATCGCCATAGGTCTTGTAGATACGCACAGCGCGGGACGTGCCAACCCCGTGCGATTGCAGGAACACCATGATGTCCCGGATGACCTTCTGTTCGGCCCAGGCTTCGACCACTCGCATGCGGCGCTTGCGGCCAATGCCCTCAAGCGTCTCCAACCGCTCGGGCTCCTGCTCGATCACCTCGAACACCGCTTCACCAAACGCCTTCACCAACTTTTTGGCGAAGTGCGGGCCGATCCCCTTGACCAGCCCGGACCCGAGATACTTCTCGATGCCTTCCAGCGTAGTGGGCGGGACGACCTTGAGGTGATGAGCCTTGAATTGCAGCCCATGGGTCACATCATTGACCCAGCGCCCTAAACATTCGATGAATTCGCCCGGCGAGACCGAAGCCGCCGAACCGATCACGGAGACCAGGTCGCGCTGCCCCTTGACCTTGACCCGCAGCACGCAGAAACCGGATTCCGCACTGTGGAACGTCACGCGCTCGACCGCACCGGACAGCCGCTCGCAGGAAGGGGATTCGGTCCCCGGATAGGCCGTGGAAGTCGTCATCATGGCTACTTGGACAAACCGCGGGTCCGGTTTTTAGCGCATCAACCCTTGGATTTCACGAAAACGCGAGGGGGAATGCTGAGCAGCGGAAGTTCAGGGTTCGTGTCACGACTGTCTCACGATCGGCCAAAGCGGACGCTGAACAACCGCTACGAAAGTCTGGAGCAATTCATAAATTTTGCATGATCGAGCTCTATAATCCTGCGCCATGGATTTTTATGATAATAAACTTCGGTTCGTTCATGAGTATCTGGAATCAACTGAGTTAGCTCGCACCTTCCTTAGCGGTGATGGTATCCGATTAGATGGTGACGAGCTTCAGCCATACGATATTATTGAATTGCCGAAAGTGGAAATGCTGGTCAGCGAATTCGCTCAATTATTTTGCGTATTCAATAACAGCCGCGTTCACAAGCAAGGTAGCAATGAAGTCAGTGCAGATGGGGCACCACCAGGCTTATATTTCACGGTAATCAATACTCATGTGATCCAGAATCAGCACAAGAACAGGATTGGACTGGTTCGCGAGGGGGAGAGTGAAGAAATTTTCATCGATGAACTATTCCTCGATCACTTTTTTCTTCATAACCGCACACCGCCTTTACTGGGTACATTGGCTTTCGCTCTGTGTGCCATGACGGCGCACAACGCTGGTATTCAGGCGATTGAACTGATCGGAGCAGGTGATGCAAAAACACCGGGTAAATTCATAGGCTTCAAGGTTTGGCCAAAGCTTGGATTTGATGCCCCAGTAGCCCTTGAAGAACTTGTTGAAGCCCCGCTACTCCAGGACTGTGAAACGATCCAACAGATTATTGCAAGGGACCCAGCTTGGTGGGATAGTAACGGATCGCAGCGCTTGATGCGCTTCGACCTGACGCCAGATAGCGCGTCGTGGAGTAAGTTGCTATCCTACGTTTGTGAGAAGTTCCAAATTGAGGCGGCGCCATGAAGCTAAAGACAGCAAAACTAGCCAAGAAGTCTGAAAGCACGATCAGGGCTGGTCGCATAATCACTATTTCGATGAAGGGTATTCCAGTTGTCACGCCTGAGATGCGGCGCCGGATGGAGGTCGCTGCCAGGAAGCAGAACGCCAAAGGGAATTACCCTGTCCTGATCGAAGCCTAAACACAAGGCCCGCGATGCGGGCTTGTGTTTCCCCACTTTCCTAGGCTCTGTTCAGCGTCCGTTTTGGCCGATACGCAGTTATGGGTCGCGCCATGTCTGTCCGCCCCTGACGAGACGCATCGCCAACAGCTTCGGCAACCTGCTCGACCAGTTTCCGTGGGTTGCCGTGCCGAAGGCGGCGGATCGATACCTGCCGCCAATCACCTGCCGGTGGGCCGCTGAAGCTTCTGGGTGTTTGGTTAGCCGCCATGACAGCTATCTGAGATCCGCCGTTTCGTCATCGCCTTTCTCCGCAAAGGATTCTCGGACAATCGTCTCGATTTTTTGGAGCACGTCATTCGGAAGATGCGAATATGGCTTACGGCGGCGTTTCGAGAGTTCAAAATAATGACTGTGGATCATTCTGATCAACTTTGAAATATCATTCCGCGGCACATCGAATTCGGCATTGATACGGTGAAATGCATCATCATAGCCTCGCAAAAAGCGAATCTCTTGTGGTATTTCCTCCTCGACAGCGCTCTTGATGATGCCATGGAGAAAAGCTACTTCCTGGCTGGCATCCCAATACCGGTACGGATTGATGCCTGGCGATGCCTTGATGTAAGGATCAGCCTTTGTTCGAACATACTCCCAAAGCGCTGATGTCGGCTTGGAGAAGCCAGTCAATACCGCCAGATAATCCGGTATTTTCTTCATAATGACCGCCGAGATCGGAATCACAATATCCTGAGGGATCAATCCTGATCGCGCCAACAACTGATGAATGACAAACCGATGCAAGCGTCCGTTACCATCGAAAAACGGATGAAGATAAACAAAGCCAAATGCGGCGCAGACTGTTTTCACTAAAGGATCGATCTGTTTTTGCTGGTCGTTGACGAACGCCTCCCAGCCCTTCATCAGTACACGCAGATCGTCCACCGGCGGCGGGAAATAGGTGATTCTTCCAGAAGCGTCTTCCAACCAGTTCTGCTTGGTTCGATAACGGGCTTCTTGAGCGTAGACATCCCGAACCACGGCGTTTTGTAACTCAACCAACCAGTCTTCTGAAATAAACTTCTGTTCGCCGGCGCGCTGAAGAAGCTTGATGAATCGGGAGTATCGTTTTCCAGTTTGAAGCTACTGCGGGTTTCGGAGAGCGATAAATACCGGGCGGCACGATCATACCGCTCATGCCCATCTGCTGTGGCTTGAACCAGGCGCTGTGCCGCACTCCCAGGCCGGCGAGTTCGTTGATCTCCCATGCAGGGGAATTCCTCAGTAGATGGTCGTCCTCAAAGGTGGGAATTTAGGCGTCACCCTGCTCAATTTCTCCATGCGGCGGTCGGTGTCAAAGTCCGCCTCGCTGAACGACTCTTCCATGAAAACATGAAAAATCCGTAAGCGACTGAAATAAAATGCGTTATACTTAATTATCAAAAAATTAACCAAAAATGTATAACACGTTATGTTTCATGAACTTACAGCTGATCAAGCGCGTGTATTCATTGATTCGGAGCAAACCTACCAAGCCTATTGTCACGCCCGCAATTTAGCTAGCTCTTACCGTGGGAGTATGCATTGGAAAACGGTGGGTGACCGCAAATACCTTTACAAGGTAAGAAATTCACGATCTCCAGCCAAATCATTAGGGCCGGAGTCCATCGAAACCCGGCAGATCTATCAAGAATTTTCTTCTGGAAAATTGAAGGCGTCAGAAAGATTGGCGCTCATAACCCAGAAATTGAAGAATCAAGCGAGGTTATGTAAAGCCGTTAGAATTAATCGTGCGCCAAGCATCGTAACGTCTATTTTAAGACAAATGGATTTAGCGGGAATCCTCGGGAAGAATCTAATCGTCATCGGAACAAATGCATTATTTGCTTATGAAGCCGCTGCTTCTGGGCAGTTTTCCTCTGACATAATGATTACAACCGATGTCGATTTCATGTGGGATTCAAGAACAAAATTAATTCTCACTGGTGATGTCGATGATCTTAAGAAGGACGGCTTTATCGGGCTCTTGAAAAAGGTCGACTCATCGTTTGATCCCGTTTACAAGCGCGGCTTCCGAGCGGTTAACAAAAGCGGATTTTTTGTTGATTTAGTTAAGCCTGTCCCACCGATCGATGAAAATGAATCCGATCAAATTGGATCGGAAGATAAAATATGGGCCTCTGAGATTCCGTCCTTGAAGTGGCTAGCTTCGTGTCAGAAGTTTTCACAAATCGTGATCGGTAATGATGGTTTCCCGGCTCCACTGATTGCTCCAGATCCGCGGGCCTTTGCTCTCTATAAATTATGGTTGAGCCGACAGCCCGATCGTGAGCCGATAAAAAAAGAACGCGATCGACTTCAAGCTATTGCCGTGGCTAAATTGATTATTCAGCGGCTTTCTCATCTGCAATTTTTAGAGAACGAACTGCGGGCGTTCCCCGATGAAATAATCCAGCTGGCGAGTAAATCTATTGATGATTTGCCCGGTGGTTTTTTTGTGCCGTAGTTCGAATGAATTCAAGTCGTTGGGCGAGTCAAAAGCGCCGCAAAAACGCTTCAGCCCTGCGCGCCCACTGTCGAGGCGGCCCGTTCGTATCGGAAGAGGGCGTCGCTCATCCAGCCCGGCATGGCATTGGTGGCGGATTTCAAGGCTTCGAATTCGGTGGCCGGCAGCTTGCGACGGAGCTTCTCAATCACTCTTGGGGTGACCTCTTTCTTGCCGAGATACCACAGCGCGGCAAGTGCCAGCCCCGCCGGACGTCCCGCCAGCGCCAGCTTGCGTGGGCAAACATGCTGCAGACGGATCTCCATTTTGCCCATACGGATGCGCTTGGAAGGACCAGACGTGCAAAACACGGGTTGCGTGGGAACCTGCGTGGTCAGCTCAAGTCGGCGAGCGGCCTCCGCGCCGTGCACCTGAACGATGCTTCCCGTGGTTTTGGCGATCGTTTCCGCAATCTTGATGGGCTCCGGCATCACTTTGCCGACGTAGCGGTTGACTTCGGGGCGGACGAAGACGCCACGCGTCATGCGCTCGAGGACGCCTGACTTGACCAGGCGAGACAGGGTCTGGTCGATGGATGCGCGAGTGCCCAGTGCCAAGAAGTCCGCCGGGGTGAAGGGCTCCCCGATCGGGATCTCCATAATGCGTTGACGGATCCGCTCGGTGGTTTTTGGGATGCTGTTCATGTAAGAAAAAATAAATGAATTTCTGACAAATGGCAAGGGCAAACACTCAAACGGTCAACCGGTAAAACCTGCCGTTGAAAATGTTGAATTGTTGTTAACGGATTCTATAATGTTAACGATATGATAACATCATAGCTGATGTTGATGACTGATCTGGTTAAAATCAATGCTGTCCTGGAACGACTCGCCAAACTCTTTAAAACTGAGAAAGATGTTGCGTTGGCGAGCTGTCTTGGCGTGAGCCGGCATGTCTTGTCAACATGGCGGAAGCGAGGCACGGTACCCTACGAAATCCTGTGCGAAGTGGCCGCACGGGAAGGCTTTTCGCTGGATTGGCTATTGCTGGGCCGAGGAACGCCAAGGCTTGAGCCGCAGGAGAATCCGGCAATCGAACAAGAATTACAGGCGAGCCTTGATCTTTTGAGACAAACTCAACCGTTGTGGTTGGAAGATGCAGCCCGCTTGGAACCTTCATGTGTTCTGGTGAAACATGCTCTGAAGCGAATCGCCACCGACCCGGAAAGCACGGTAAGGCAGCGTGATACAGCCAATGTGCTCCTTCAGATGGCTTTCGGAGTGCAGGGTACCAAGTCTGCGGCCGTTAATGACATGCGCAGCGACGCCCTTGAAGACCCATCAATTCAGTGACGGGCCGGCGAACCAGGTTGGGTGATGCGCGAACCCTATCAAATAATAGCTATCCGAAGGTGTTTCGGATAAGCGATCAGTAGTTGGTTGGTCTGGAAAGTATTTTTAGATCCGCAAAAAAAATCCCAGCACCGAGGCTGGGATTTTCATGAGGTCGATTGGAATCGACAGATTACATCGACTCGCATAGGGTATCCCGCTTTTTGCTTAGGTTCGGAAGCGCTCGGCGAATTACCACGCCAAGACCTACGGCCACCAGCAGAACCAGCGGAAATTCAACGACCGCAGACGCGATCACCATTAACACGAAAAAGCCAAGAGTCGCGATCAGCACCAAGAATGGGATGATCGCAAGAAGCAATAAAATGTGCATATTAGTCTCCATAGTTTGATCTACGGAAATAATCATAGCTGAACTCAGCTATTTGTGTAACGAAAATTTGTATAAATTCAGGAAACAAATCGGCTCGTAGTCATTCACAAGGCTTCGCTATGAAAACAATAGCGGATGGCTTATGTCTTGGGAGGCGACGGAAGGCTGATTTGTAGACGTTAGGAATTGAACCGACCCGGCCAGAGCATTTCGCTTCAGTATGAGGGGCCGGAGGAGATCCGGGAAGCGGAGTAGGGGAGTGACGTCAGTGCGTCATGGCAAGATCAGGTCGATCTTGGCGAGTTGAGCGATTGAACATTTTTTTATCCGGGACTTATGTTTGCCTCCTGTGCTTATTCGGTCGATCGAATTCAGGCATGACGCGGAGCATAAATTCATCGAAAAGTGGTACGGTAAAAGTCATGTCGCCATGGGAAGGGCTATAGACCATCCCTTTTTTGATAAGGCTGGCCCGCACCGGACCGAGGGTGGTAATTTTTACCTCCAGTAAATCGGCGATATCCGCCGTTCGATAGGGGCCGGGGCCAAGCTCAGCCATGGCGCGGAGATACTGCTTTTCCCGGGGGGTAAGGCGATCAAAGCGTACCCGAAAGAAATTTGCATCAAGGCGTTTAGTAACCAGATCCGTTGTCTCACGTACATCTTGAAGGTTAATCGGTGACACCTGCGCATGATTCCATGACTGATAACCCCATTCTTGAAGAAAGTATGGATAGCCTTTTGTCAGCCGAAAAATTTCATGCAGTGCATCCGAATCAATGGATTCTCCTGCATTTATAATTGGGTCACGAATCGCCTTGGCAGCATCTGATTCTGCAAGGGGCCCGACATCAGGGAAATTGAACAACCGCTCGGCGTAGGATTTGGATTCACCGGCCAATCCCGGAAGAATTGGCAGTCCAGCCCCGACCAGTACCAGAGGAAGCTTACGCTGCTGCATTTTGTGCATAGCCATAATCAAGGCGCTCAGCTCTTGCGAGTTGAAATATTGAATTTCGTCAATCAGAATCGATATAGCTGTGCGGCGGTCATCCGCTGCCTCGGCAACCGCCGTAAAGAGATTTGAGAGATCGACTTCCAAATCACCGCTGTCGGCAGCACCTTGTTCCGGCTCGATATCCAGTCCGATTTCGACGTCTCCCACCGTAATCTTGATTCCACTGATAAAGCTTTTGAGCACTCCTATCCCTCGACGAACCTTGTTACCATTCCCGGCGATCCGGTCCAGATCAAAAAGCAGACGACGCAGATGAGGGGCTAGAAGCAATGCCAGAGATTTATTTTCATGAGCCTCGATTAGGATAGTTCGATATCCCTCGCCTTGGGCCATCCGTTCCATTTCGTTGAGGAGTACCGTTTTTCCCACACCGCGCAGCCCGGTTATCAGAAGACTTTTCTCGGGGCGCTTCGCGAGCACTCGGCCGAAAAGGACCTGAGCCTGCTCCAGGATACTGTCGCGACCTGCCAGTTCCGGCGGTGGAGAACCCGCTCCAGGAGAAAATGGATTCCGAATTCTGTCCATGGCGCCTCTCATTTATAGGAAATTATTCATAATTATACGCCTGGCATCGTATAAATACGAATAAAATCCTATAGAATCCATTCCTTCACCAGGAACCGCGCGGCGGCGGGCTTCTCGCATTGGCCTTGCCGACGGCTTTAGCAAGCGTGTTCTTCGGTCGCTGCGCTGATGTCAGATACACGTCGGGTGCTACGGTCGTACAGGACGGAATCTTGAGATCGAAATATGGGGCCGATCGGGGATAAGGGCGTGGCCCGGTTCAAGGCCACCAATATGCTGACCGGCCAGAGCCTTTCGCTTGTCTACGAGGGTCCTCCCCGATTCGATGTGCCGGTGGTCTGCGGCTTTTACCAGCCTCTGCAGAGCATCTGGCCGAAGCTAAAGAGCTGGATCGATTCGATCCCCACATCTGTACTATGCCTTACAGGCGTGGAATCTCATTCCGGATTGAAGGGTGCCGACCCCATTGGGAAGTCGGTTCGACGCCGACTGTTTGGCGTCAAAAAAGAGAAGGCAGAACAATGGTGTTGGGGGATGGGGAATCTGCCTTCTCGAAGGGCTGTATTAGATCGAGATGGATGTCGAATAGTAATATTGATTCGGTAACTAAAGCGAGATTATGACGTCTGAGAAGGATGAGCAGACGTCCAGTGAAACAACGGAGCGATCAGGCGCTGACCGAGGCCCGGAAAACGGCCGTGCGGATGCGGGCTGAA
>Ga0268287_100249_pt1 | contig 21142 bp, 17 predicted proteins | sample MetcocultureR3M_FD_191348 | JGI IMG/M metagenome (GOLD analysis project Ga0268287, IMG submission 191348) | Soil microbial communities from Anza Borrego Desert, Southern California, United States - Methanotrophic co-culture R3-M | ecosystem: Environmental > Terrestrial > Soil > Desert | place... | reverse complement strand
CAATATTTCCTCGGTGAATGCAACCACCGGGGGCAGCCCGACAGCCGTCAGCAAGTTCGCCTACGCTGCAGCCAAAGCCGGAGTCCTCGGTCTTACGCGTGGCTTGGCGAACGAGCTAGGACCTGGCTGTGCGGTCAATTGCGTCAGCCCCGGCCTGATCGAAACGAGGATGACACAACACCTCGTCGATAGGGTACGCGGACAGATGGAAGCGACGACACCGCTGGGACGCGTTGGTACGCCCGAGGATGTTGCGGCCGTCATAGAATTTCTGGCGACGGTGGAGCCGAATTACATGACCGGAGAGATTATCGATATCGATGGGGGGCGTTGGATCAATTGAGCACCGTGGACAAACTCTCATTGATGGACGAGCACAAGCCTAAATGGAAACCGCGTCGATCCGGACGCCGGATTCTCCTGGCCGGCCTACTCGCACCGGCGCTAATTGTCGGCGTGACAGTCGCCTGCACCTTCCTCCTCATGGTCTTTGTGTCGTTCCAGCGCCGCTTCCCCGGCGATGCGGAATTCACGCTTTACCAGTACGCGCTGTTCTTCCAGGACAGCTACCTGCTGGAGACCGCGCTCAGGACTATAGCGCTGGGTCTGGTAACCACGACGATCTGCGGCATTCTCGGTTATCCGGTCGCGTGGTTTCTCGTTATGTCCTCGTCCCGCCACACCTATATCGTCTTCATCGTCATCCTGGCCCCGCTCCTGGTCAGCATCGTCGTTCGTACGATCGGCTGGACAGTCATTCTGGGCAACGAAGGCCTGATCAATGCTGCTCTGTTGAAACTCGGTGTCATCCAATCGCCGCTTTCACTGATGCAGAGCTTCTGGAGTGTGGTCGCCGGCATGGTTCATGTGCTGCTGCCGTTTATGGTCTTGTCGATCTCCTCGGTGCTCGGCAAGCTTGACCGGTCGGCGATCGAAGCGGCGATGACCCTGGGCGCGACGAGATCGGTCGTATTCCGCTTGATCACTCTGCCGCTTTCGATCGGCGGCGTGCTGACGGGAGCCGTCATCGTCTTCTGCCTGACTGTCGGTGCTTATCTGACACCCTTGTGGCTTGGCCGCGGCTCGGTTCAGGTCCTTGCTCTGACCATCCGCCAGCAGGTCATGGACTTCGGCGATTGGCCGGGTGGCGCAGCTCAGGCCGTCCTGCTGGCGGCGGGAGCCATGACACTGATCGTCATCGTATCGGTCGCAACGCAACGAATGGGGCGCAGGTAACATGTCAGCCACTCAAAAAGTCCATAAGAAATCGGACCTGATCCTCCGCAGCTACGTCGCCGGCGTCCTGATCTTTCTCCTGTTGCCGATCGTGATCGTCATCCCGCTGGCCTTTTCCCAGGATGCCAGCATGGTATTCCCGCCATCGGGAATGTCGCTGAAATGGTTCGAACGTGCAATTGCACGGCCCGAATTCGTGACGGCATTCTGGCTGAGCGCGCAGTTGGCCGTCCTTTCGACGGCGATCTCGCTCACCCTGGGAGGGCTGGCAGCCTACGCACTCGTGCGGTTCCGCTTCATGGGCCGCAGCCTGTACATGGGGCTCTTCCTTTCGCCGCTGATCGTTCCCACCGTCGTGCTCGCCATCGCGTTGACCATGATCTTCGCCCAGCTCGGGCTGCTGCGGAACTTCTGGGGTCTGGTGATCGCGCACGTGATCATCACGCTGCCTTACACCGTCAGGGTGCTTTCGGCTTCGCTGTCGGAGATTGGCAGGGATGTGGAAGAGGCGGCCATGATATTGGGCGCCACCCCGATGCGGATGCTCATCCACGTCTTGTTGCCGCTTCTGCGTCCGGGCATCATCTCGGCCGGCGTGTTCGCGCTGATCATCTCCTTCGACGAGTTCACCATCACCCTGTTCGTTTCGGGCCCTGGCCTCTACACCTTGCCGATCGAGATCTTCAATTACGCGGAATTCTATTCCGACCCGACGATCGCAGCGATCTCGGCTCTTCTGATCCTGTTCTCAGCGATCGGAATTATCATCATCGAGCGCTTCGTGGGTCTGCGGAACGTCTTCAAATGAGATCGTCTGACGCTGTCCGGAATGGCAGCGTCAGGCCGGAATTGCCCGATGTATGGGCAAGGCAAGAGGCGGCGAGATCAGCCGCTGATCATGCACTACGAGATTGATGAGCTTGATCACCTTTTTTTGGGCCGCGTTGAATTGCGTGTCTTTGTGGCTCAAAAGCAAAGCTTTGCGTGATAGTTCAGGCTCCACGATACGGGCAGCCGCCAGCCGGCCTTGGTGATATTCGCGCCGTACGGCCGACCAGGGCAGGACCGTTTCGCCTTTGCCGTCCTCGACCAACAACTTAACGGTTTCAACAGAGGGGTGAACAGCAGCTACTGCCACTGCAGAACCCGTCTCCTTCGCAGCCGCCTCGATTTTGCGCTGCAAGAGACCAGCTCGCATCGGGTCCGCAAGCAAGATGTTCCGTCCTTCCAAGTTGGGAAACGCAATATCGCCGACCGTGTCCACCATCCCCGTCCCGCGGCTCACCAGGTACAATGCCTCATGCATCAAAGGTTGCTCGCGGACATCGGGCGCTGGTTCCCCTTCACACCCGATGGCAAGATCCATACGCTTGTCCGCGATCCATTGCTTGAGAAGAGAACTTGTAGCTTCCATCAACTGCAGTTCGACGCTGGGAAGACTGGAAGCCGCCAGTTTCATCAATGCTTCCGAGAGCAGAAGGCTGACCGATGGAGCGAGCCCCACCTGAACGACGCCACATGCTTCCGATTGACAGTTTCGGACGATTGACGGCAGCCGATCGATATCGTCCAAGATAGCCTTTGCGCTACGAAAAAGCGCCTCGCCTTCAAGTGTGGGCTCGGCGCCTCGCGAATGGCGAATGAGGAGACTGACGCCGAGCTCATCTTCTAGACTCTTAACCTGCAAGCCGATCGCGGGTTGCGAGATCAGCAATCGCTCCGCGGCTTTCGTAAAGCTGCGGCTTTCAACGATTTGAACAAAATATCGTAGCTGCCGAATATCCACCTGCTTCTCCAGTGATATTGGTAGTTCAATTGTACGAACTTTATAACTTTCGTCATCATCTTTTTACCGAGGGCGGTCACTTTCTCGCTACGATAAAGCGCGAAGAAGCCGATCTCAACTAAGTCCGTACGTTAGCTCTCCGCTAAAGCGAGCCCGTATCTCCGCAGCGAACGTTCAACCCATCTGACTACCGTCGGACCACGTATGCCCGTACAAACACGATGCATTAAGGCGTGTCGTAACCCACGATGCCCTTTACTTCGAGGAAATCCTCCAGCCCCCAAACGGACCACTCACGACCATTGCCAGACTGCTTGAAGCCGCCGAACGGTGCTGCGACATCGAAGGGTGGTGCGTTAAGGTGGATGGTCCCTGCGCGGAGCCGCTTGGCAACGCTGCGCGCCTTCTCGAGGCTTTCCGACTGGACGTAGGCGGCTAGGCCGTAGATGGTGTTATTGGCTTCCCTGATGGCCTCCTCCTCAGACTCGTAAGGCATAATTGCCAGCACAGGTCCGAAGATTTCCTCCTTGGCGATGCGCATCTGCGGCGTCACACCGGCAAAAATGGTGGGGCGGACGTAATAGCCGGATTTCAGCCCGTCGGGGAAGCCCGTTCCTCCGGTAACCAGTTGAGCCCCCTCGTCGATGCCCGACTGAATCAGCTCCTGGATCTTCTCGAATTGCACTCGGTTCACGACCGGCCCCAGGTTGGAGTTTTCGCTGCGGGGGTCACCTACCGTGAACCCGGCGGCTGCTTCCCGCGCAAGCTTGACAACTTCCTCGTGGCGACTGCGCGGCACGAGCATGCGTGACGGCGCATTGCAGCTCTGCCCGCTGTTGCTGAACATCAGTGCTACGCCTTCTGGAACCCGGCGCGCAAAATCGGCGTCCTCGAGCAGTATGTTGGGCGACTTGCCGCCCAGTTCCTGATGAACCCGCTTGACGGTGTCGGCTGCCGATTTGGCAACCTGGATACCTGCGCGTGTCGATCCGGTGAATGATACGAGATCCACTTCCGGATGCGTGGAAAGCGCCGAGCCTGCGACCGCCCCCACGCCGTTGACCATGTTGAAGACGCCTTTTGGCGTACCGGCCGCATGCATGATTTCGGCGAAAATGATACCGCTCAGGGGTGCGACTTCGCTGGGTTTCAGAACCATCGTGCAGCCGGCCGCAAGAGCCGGCGCCACCTTGCAGGTGATCTGGTTCAAAGGCCAGTTCCACGGCGTGATCAGCGCGGCCACTCCGACCGGCTCCTTGGTGATCCGCGTCGTTCCGTGCATCGTGTCGAACGTGTACGACTTGAGGACCTTGACGATTTCCTCGAGATGCGCGCGTCCGACCCATACCTGCACCTGACGAGCCAGAGACAGCGGGGCGCCCATTTCCTGCGTGATGGCCTGAGCCAGATCTTCCCACCGCCGGTCGTATTCCGCGATGATCGCTTCCAGCAATTCGACCCGCTCTTTCACGGAGGAGACGGAAAACCGACCGAATGCCGCACGCGCGGCGAGAACCGCATGATCGACATCCTCGGCGCTCGCGATGGCGATCTGACCATATACCTCAGCGGTGGAAGGATCGATCACGTCGGAGACGTCCGAGGTCATAGGATCGACCCAGGCGCCGTTGATGTAAAACTGCTTCATATGGTTCATTGAAAAGCTCCCCTTCGAGCGAAATTTGATTTGAGACCGACAGCCGATGCGATGACCCGGTTACACGGTTGCCGGCCGGACCACCCGCGCGTTGCCGGGTACCGAGGCCAGAAGCTGTCTCGTGTATTCGTGTCGGGGGTTGGCGAAGAGCTGCGCCGTCGGCTGCAGTTCCACCATCCGCCCCTGTTGCATCACACCGATCCGGTCGCAGATCTGGGCGGCGACCCGCAGGTCGTGGGTGACGAAAAGGATCGCCAGACCAAGCCTTGCCTGCAGATCCTTGAGAAGCTCCAGAATCTTCGCCTGGACCGAAACGTCCAGGGCGGAAACCGCTTCGTCCGCAATCAGAACGTCCGGGTTCATCGCAATCGCCCGCGCGATCCCGATGCGTTGCCGCTGGCCTCCGGAGAACTCATGCGGATATCGGTCAAAGGCCTGTTCGGGAAGACCGACTATGGCGAGCAGTTCGCGCGCCCGCCGCTCGGCTTCGCGCCTGGCGACGCCCTGAGCCTCAGGCCCTTCGGCGATGATACGCCCGACGGGACGACGCGGGTTGAGGGATGCGAAGGGATCCTGAAAGATGATCTGCACCCGCCGGCGCTGATCGCGGAGTTCTTTTCCCCGCAGCGACAGGAACGAAGTGCCATCGACCAGAACCTCGCCTGCCTCCGGCTCCATCAGCCTGACGATGCAACGGGCCGTGGTCGATTTGCCGGAACCGGATTCCCCGACGATGCCAAGCGTCTCGCCCCCCCTGATATCGAGGGATACGTCATTGACTGCGTGTACCACGCGGCCCTTGCCGGCGATCCCCGGATGGCCGAAGGTCTTTCTGAGGTTCTTCACGGCGAGCAGCGGCGGCATCTGGGCGATCGGCCGGGGCGCCGGCGGAACCAGCGAAGGCACAGCGGCGATCAGTTCCTTGCTATACTGGTGTTGCGGCGCCCCGAGGACCTGATCGGCAGCACCCTGTTCGACCGCGACCCCGTGCCTTAGAACCACGACGCGGTCGGCAATTTCGCGGACGACGCCGAAATCGTGGGTGATGAACATCACCGACGTTCCGTGATCGCGCTGCAGACGCGATATCAGCGAGAGAATCTGCGCCTGTGTCGTCACATCGAGCGCGGTGGTCGGCTCGTCGGCAATCAGCAGCTTGGGATTGAGCGCGAGCGCCATGGCGATCATGACGCGCTGACGCTGACCGCCGGAAAGCTGATGGGGGAAGGACCGTGCGATCTTCACCGGGTCGGGCAGACCCATCTCCTCGAACAGGTCCAGGATGCGCTTGCGGATATCGGCCGGCACGTCGCCATGCGCGCGAAAGACTTCCGACAACTGCTCATCGATGCGCATTAGAGGATTGAGCGACGTCATCGGTTCTTGAAAGATCATTCCGATGTCGCGACCCCTTATGCCGCGCATCAGGACGGGATCGGCGACAGGAATGTCGGCTCCGGCCAGGCGCACGACGCCACCGACGACCCTCGTCGTTTTCGGCAGCAGACCCATCACCGCGTGGGCGGACATAGTTTTTCCCGAACCGGATTCGCCTACGATACAGACCGTTTCACCCTGCCCTATCGACAGGCTCAGGCTTTCGACCGCAAATCGTCGGTCGGCGGACTTCGGCAGAGCGATCGAGAGGTCCGAAATTTCCAGCAGAGCACTCATCGTTCGCCTCTTTCCCGAAGTCGTGGATTGAAGAAATCATTGAGCCCCTCGCCCACGAGATTGAGAGCGAGCACGGTCAAAAAGATTGCGATGCCAGGAAAGAAGCTGATCCACCAGCCGTCCAACAGCCTCGTGCGGCCAGCACCGATCAGATAACCCCAGCTCATCATGTTGGGATCGCCGAGATTGAGAAACGAGAGAGCCGATTCCAGCAGGATCGAGCTTCCGACCATGAGCGACCCCATGATGATCAGAGGCGCAATGACGTTGGGCAGGATCTGGGTAAACAGGATGCGCAACGGCGACTGACCGATCACGATGGCGGCCTGGACGTATTCACGCGACCGCAGGCTGAGAACCTCTCCGCGCACCAGACGTGCGACCGGCGGCCAGCTGACGACGGCGATTGCGACGATGATCGTGACGATGCTCGGCTGCAGGATCGCAACGATGACGATGGCCAGCGCGAAAGCCGGGATCGTCTGGAAAAACTCCGTCAGACGCATCAACACGTCGTCGACCCATCCGCCGAAATAACCCGCCAGGGCGCCCATCGGTACGCCGATCAGCAGCGAAGCGGCAGTCGCCACCAGTCCGACCAGAAGCGAAGCGCGTCCGCCATGGAACACGGCGGCGGCGATATCCCGGCCAACAACATCTGTTCCGAGGATGAACCTGCCGCCGAAATCCGGCTGCATCATCGGCCGCCCGACCATCCGCCAGGGAGATTGCGGAAATATCTGCGGGGCCAATACTGCACAGGCGATGATGAGGAGCAGTACGACCACCCCGACGACGGCGCCACGGTTGCGCGCGAAATGGAGAAACGTTTTAAGCAAGCCGTTCATGCCTTCATCTGAATACGAGGGTCGGCGATGCGATAGACGACATCGGTGATGATATTGAACAGCACAACCAGTGCTGAACTGCAGAAGAATACTCCGAGCAGGACCTGGTAATCCCGCTGAGTCAGCGCGTCGAACATCAGCCGCCCGATACCGGGCCATGCAAAGATCGTTTCGATCAGGACCGCACCGCCGACGATCTGGCCCGCCTGCAGGCCCGCCAGGGTCACCACCGGCAGGATCGCGTTGCGCGCGACATGCCGCCGCGTGATGTAGCCTTCCGGCAAGCCTTTGGCCCGAGCTGTCTTGATGAAATCGGCCCCGGACACTTCAAGCGTCGAGGCGCGCATGATTCGGGCGTAAAGCGCCATGTAGAAGAGCGCCAACGTCATGGCCGGCAACACGAGGTGGAGGGCGACATCGGTAACGTAAGCGAGCCCCGTGAGGTCCGCGCCCACGGTGACATAACCGATATTCGGGAGCCATCCAAGTTTCAATGCGAACACGACCTGCCCCATCAATGCGACCCAAAATAACGGTGTGGCATAGAAGATCAGAGCGAAAAGAGTGATCAGCGTATCCGAAATCCTGCCGACTTTGACCGCCGCCAAAACCCCGAGGACTACTCCCATGATCAGCGACATGACGAAGGCCGCACCGGTCAGAAGCAATGTCGCCGGCAGGCGCTCCATGATCATGTCGAGTACGGGACGGTTGTTGCGGGCGGAAAAGCCGAAGTCGAGCGTCGCGATATTCTTCATGTAAATCGCCAGCTGCTCGATCACCGGCCGGTCCAGCCCGAAACGTTGGCGGAGCTGTTCGAGATAAATGGGATCGGAGGCGCCGGCTTCCCCCGCAAGCACGCTCGCCGGATCGCCGGGAGCAGCACGAATGAGGAAGAAATTAAGCGCAGCGATCGCCAGAAGAACGGCCGCCCCTTTCAGAAGGCGGATCAGCACGAAGCGAACCGTTGCCATGGAGAAATTCCTTTCGAAAACGGAACTTCCCCGTCGGGACGGGCCGACGGGGGAGGCAAAATTCATTTGCTGTTACTTTTCGATCCAGGCGTTCAGCAGCCCGTCGTTCGCGCCACTCGCCGTCGTGACGAAGTCGTGGACCTTGCAGCGGTAAAGGGTCGGGAACTGGATATCGACAGACCAGAGAGCCGGGAGTTCGTCGGCAAGCATGTTGTGGATCTGCTTGAAGATCACCGGACGCTCTGCCGCCGAAGCCGTCGCCCCGCGCTCGAACAGCTTATCGACTTCAGGGTTCGAGTAGCCGCCGGTATTGGAAAACGGCGAGCCGACATTGATGCTCGAGGACACCCACATGCGCGACACGCCGAGGGCGGGATCGCCATACTGATACGGCCAGTTGTTGGTGATGTCATACTCTCCGGCACGTGCTCTCTGGTTCCAGCCAGCCGCGTCGGTGGTGATCAGATTGATGTTGACGCCCACGTCGCTGAACAGTTGTTTCGCGATCTCTGCGGTGCGGCTCCAGATTTCTCCATAGGGCGCTACGAGGTAGTTGAGCGTTTCGCCTTTGTAGCCCGACTGCTGGATTAGCTTGCGTGCCTGCTCGGGATTGTAATCATAGGACGGCTCCGCCTTTTCCGGGTGGAAACGTGTTCTGGAGGAAATCGGACCGTCAGCGATCTCGCCAAATCCCGACCAGACGACGTCGCGGATGAGCTCGCGGTCGAGCGCGTACATCAGGCCCTTGCGGAAGGTCTTGTTCGCCAGAGGTCCAGAGCGCACGTTGAGCTGGAAATACGACAGCGGCGCAAACAATTCCCATCCGGCAGTAGAGACGCAGACGCCCTTGGTCTTCGACAGCCTCTGAACATCGGCGCTTTCCAGCGAGCCGCCCGTCATGACATCGACCTGACCGGTTTCGAAGGCAATCGCCCGGGAAGCCGCATCCGGAATGAACCGGAAGATGGCGCGATCGAGACGAGGAAGACCTTTGATATAGTAATCGGGATTGCGGACAAGCTCGATATGCGAGCCGGCCACCCATTCCTTGAACTTCATCGGCCCGGTGCCGACCGGGGTATTGTTCATCGGGTTCTTGGCGAAGTCGGTGCCGTCATAGATGTGCTTAGGCACCATCGGCATCGAGCCGTTCTCGAACATCAGCAGAAGCGGATCGAAGATGTGCTGCAGCTTGATGACGATCGTGTTCGCAGACGTCTTCTCGATTGACTGTACATGCGCCTTCATGATGTTGCGCCAGCGCGGATTCACCTGCGGCAGAAACGTGTTGAGGGAGAAGACCACGTCGTCGGCCGAGAAGTCCTTGCCATCATGCCACTTAACGCCCTGTCTCAGCGTGAAGGTGTATGTGGTCTCTTGAGCATCGATGACCCACGATTCCGCCAGCGCCGGCATCGGCTTCAGCGACTGGTCGAAGCGCAGCAGCGACTCGAAGATATTTCCGCCGACCATCTGGGACGGGGTGTTGGTCACAAGACCCGTGACGATGCCTGGAGGCTCCGGCGTCACGACGAGCTGCAGTGTCCCGCCACTGCTCGGCTGCTGGGCCTGCGCAGCGGTGCAGATGGTAAGCGGCAAGAGCACCCCGCACGCAAGTGATTTCAAGGTAGATCTGAACATAGTATGGTTCCCCTTTGGATTGTTGTGATTTGGATGGCGTTCAGAGGTTTCGGGGCGGATGGCGTGCTTCAAGCCAGCCGCCGTCGACCGCGAGGATTTGTCCGGATATGAAGCGTGCCTCGTCAGACGCCAGAAAGGCGACAGCCGCTGCGATATCCTCGGGTTGTCCGTAGGTTCTGGTAGGCGCCGCCGAGATGAACGAACACTGGTAATATTCGTCGTGGTGGATCCGGTCGGTATTGAGCCTCGTCTCGATGACGCCGGGCGCCACCGCGTTGACGCGAATGCCGGCCGGACCGAGTTCTGCCGCCAGTTGCCGGGTCAATTGAGCGATCCCGCCCTTGCTAACGCCATATGCGACCATGTTCGGCGTGCCGGCGAGGCCGAGGGTAGATCCCGTATTGATGATGACGCCGCCCGGCCTGCGCAGAATCGGCTCGATTTCGCGGATCAAGCGGATGGTGCTGCGAAGGTTGATGTTCAGGATATTGTCCAGAAACTCGTCCGACGTTTCCGAAAGCGGACGTGCTCCGCCGACCCCGGCGTTGTTTACCAGAACATCCACGCCGTCAAACAGCGATCGGGCTTCATCTGCGATATCCGTCGGCGCCAGATCACTCGCCAGATCGCACACAAATGCAAATCCACCGACTTCCGCGGCGACTTCCTTCACTGCCTCAGAACGGTCGATCAACATCAGGCGGGCGCCTTCCCTAGCAAGATATCGGGCCGTCGCCGCTCCTATTCCGGTCGCGGCGCCAGTCAGGATGATCGATTTCCCCTCAAAACGTCTCATTTTTCCCTCGGCTATCGGTTTGCTGTCATGTCGGCCGCCGATCACCAAGCGAGCTGCATTTTCACGATGATCGACTGGCGGTTGTCAAATTGCGGGTTCCCCCATTTCGGGAGTTCTCTTCACAGACTGACAAACCCTAGAGGCTCCAACCCAATGACCCGTTCTGAAAAACGTGCTGTTTGGCTTCGCCATCCTCGTAGGCAGCAATCCAGGCATCGGCCACTTCCGAGCCAGTCGCGAACCAGACGTTGGGAAATGTTTTGATGAAGGCGATCAGCTCTCGCAGCATCGCAATTCGGCTCGGTCGCCCAACCACCTGGGGATGGAAAATGATGTTGTACAAACCGCCCCAGCGATAAATCTCTCGGAACTCATCTTTGAAGATCGAAAGCAGGTGATCGTTGGGAAATATCGAGCGGGGCCTTGCAATGGAAAAAAGTGCGTGCGGAGCATCGTCGAGGCTCCAGTGCCATGGCAGTTCGATTGGGCCTACGGAACCATCTCCGAGCCTGTGGCGATAGGGATTGATGTGGTCCATCAGCGACGAGTCGTAGAGAAAACCGTGCTTCTGCATCAGCTTAAACAGGCCGGGGCTCACTTCGCCGGCTGGAGAGCGGTATCCCTTCGGAACCACACCAAGGACTTCTTTCAAGGCCTCCAGCCCGCGCTCCATCTCCTCTATTTCCGCGGTCGGCTCGTCGGCGACCCATCGGTGCGAATAGCTGTGATGGGCAATTTCATGACCCGCCCTCAGCACCTTCTCGCTCGGCCCAGGATGGTTTTCGACCGTCCAACCGGGAATGAAGAAGGTCGCCTTAACCTCCGCTTCCTCAAGCGTATCCAGAACTTTGGGTACACCGACTGTTGCACCGTACCTGCCCTGGCTCAGGACACCAGGACGGGATGCATTGTCAGGATCACGGGAAGTCCAGAGGGTCTCGGCATCGAAATCGAAGGTGAGCATCACCGCGCAGCGATGATTGCCCGGCCACTTAACACTCATGTCGTGCATCAAATTCTCCTTATTGCCATCGAACTCTGTCGCCCTTATCGGCAACGTGACCGTGACGGTGTCGGTCGAACATCAAGCGAGACGCCCTCCGTCCACGGGCAGGGCAACCCCGGTGGTAAAGCCCGCTTCGTCGCTCAAGAGGTAAGCCACCGCATGCGCGACCTCCTCCACCGTGCCAAACCTGTTCATCGGATGCCTCGCCTTCAACGCAGCGGTACGCACTGCGCGCTCTGCGGGATCCGGAACAGCAGCGAGGCTGTCATCCACCATCCGTGAGGCGATCGTTCCTGGGCAGACACAGTTGACCCGGATGTTTTCCGCTGCGTGACTGAGCGCCAGGCTGCGCGTCAGCAGCGTGACCGCACCTTTCGAAACGGAGTAGGCCGGAAGGAACGGTGATCCGGCGATACCGGCGGTCGATGAAAAAAACACCGCCGCCCCTCGTCCTATTGCTCTCATCGGCGGAAGGAAGGATTTGGCGGTCAGCCATGCCCCTTTGACGTTGATCGACATGAGGCGATCGAACTCCCGCTCGTCCACCTCGACCAGCGGCGCAACCGATCCGGCGATACCGGCAGCCGCCGCGACCAGATCGACGGTACCGAAGTGAGCCTCGGCCACTGATTTCGCCCGCTCCAGATCACCGCTCGAGGTCACGTCGCCAACCACCGTTATCGCACCCGGACATTCCATTTGAGTGAGGGTCAGGCCTTCGATGTCGCAGTCGAAGAGAACGAGCTGCGCGCCTTCGCTCGCCAGGACTTTCGCCGTAGCCCGACCCAAAGCTCCTGCCGCTCCCGTTACGACAGCGACGTGACCGGAAAACCGCATGTTGATCCCCAGATTGCACTTTTCGCCACCGTAAATCGTTTCGTGGCGCACAGCAATACGATAATAGTGCACAGCAGTATAAAATTAGCGAATGATGGGGTAATTAACCGAGCTCGGACCCTATAGAGCTATCGAGTGATCGCGAGACGGGCGGGCGGAGTTGCATTGAAAAGAAAAGTCCGCTTATACCGTTGATCAAACATTCACTCTTGAGCATCGCCGATATCAGGCGGCTCCAACGTTCCGGACCAAAGGAAGCATTGCCGTTATGGCCAACCAAGACATGCCCCAATCCGACGAAAAAAAAGACAGAATCTTCATTGAAGCGGTTGCCCGAGCATTTCGTCTTCTGGAAGCCTTTTCCGACAATCCGGAACCGTTGACGCTTTCTCAGCTGGCCGCCGCAGCCGGCGTCGATAAAAGCGCCGCACAGCGGCTGGCCCACACCCTCGGCCAACTCGGTTACCTGGAACAGGGCAATAGCGGGCTGGTTCCGGGCCGCCGCTTGCTGGAACGGGGATTCGACTACCTGCGAACGAACCCTCTGGTCGGCCGGGCGATACCGATCATTGCGGAACTGCGTCGCAATGTGCAGGAGAGAGTGGATCTAAGCCTCTTCGACGACCTCACGATGCTCTATCTCGTCAGGCTCCAGAGCAAGCGCGACACGTTTTTCGCCCACCTGAGCGGCCGCCGCGTCCCGACATTTTGCACGGCCGGAGGACGCTCGGTCCTTTCGATGCTGCCCGACGACAAAGTCCTGGATATCGTCACACGCTCCGACCGGCGCAAACTGACGCCCCGAACGACCACCGACATCGATGAAATCCTGGAATATGTCCGCCGCGCTCGCGACAACGGTTACTCGCTATCCATCGAAGAGGTTCATCTGGGTGAACTGGCGGTCGGATGCGTGCTGACCGACAAACAGGGGCAGCCGATCGGGGCCATCCATGTCGCCGCCTCGCTCAGCGACTGGGAACCGGACCAGTTTGAGCGGAAAATCGCGCCTCTCGCCGTCGCCGCAGCAACGGCCATCAATTTGAACTGAGGCGCCGGCCGGAGGCTTCCCCTTTCCTTACAGATAGCCGCCGTCAACCGGGATCGCCGTGCCGGTCACGTACCCTGCAGCCTCCGAAACCAGGAACTCGATGGCAACGGCGACCTCGTCCGCCTCGCCGGGGCGGCCGATCGGGTAGCCCGCCATGATCGAAAGTCTCTGCTCCTCCGGCAAAGCTTCGAACCGGGCCCGGATGCGCGTCCCTTTGTCGCCCAGTATCAGGCCTGGCAGTAGAGCATTGACCGTGATCCCGTCGGAGGCGACATCCTTGGCCAGTTGCGACGTCATTCCAATCAGCGCGGCCTTTGCGGTAGCATAAGGCAGACGGGCGGCTACCGTCGTCGGCGGCCCCTTCTCGCCCCGCGCGAGCGTGGATGAAATATTGACGATCCGCCCATAGGAGCGGGCCCGCATGTACGGCATGACCGCCTTGCAGTAGAGATAGACGCTGCGAACATTGAGGTTCATCACCAGATCCCAGGTATCCGGTTCAATCGCTTCGATCTCATGCACCTTGACCGGCCCCGCTCCGCCGGCGACGTTGACGAGGATGTCTACGCCGCCGAACCGCGAAACGGTCTTGTCGACCACATCGGCCGCTTGCGCGGCATTCGTGACGTCGGCAATCGATATCGCCAGCCGGTCGGTCGAGAATTTTGTCGCGACCTTGGACGCTTCCTCTTCGTTGGCGTCCACCAGCATGACGTCCACATCCTGGCGCAATAGGCGGGTTACCGTTGCCAGACCAATCCCTCCGGCCCCTCCGGTTACAATTGCAGAACGGCGCATAAAAAATCCTCCATAGCGATAACATCGTATCGTATGGCAATACGCATATGCTGAAAAGAGGTTATTTATGTAATTCGCCAACAGCACGGGCAGCGGCGACAACAAGGGGTGCTATCTTCCGCTCAAACTGGTCCGGTTCCCAGTCGCTCAGTGACGCCCCGACATGAATGGCTGCGATCGGTCGGCCCTGACGATCGAGGACCGCACTTCCCACCGCCAGTTCGCCGATATGGGTTTCTTCTACCGCCAGAGCGTAGCCGTTCTGGCGCGCCTGCGTGACGCATTCCAGTATCTGCTGAATATCGATGGTCGTCCGTGGCGTCAGTTTGCGCAGGTCACATTGATCCAGGACATGCCGGACGTCGTCTTCCGACAAGGCCGAAAGCGCCGCCCGCCCGCCCGATGTACAATATGTTGGCACTCGCCGCCCCACGAGATGACCGAAAAACGTATCGCGCTTGCTCTGCATTCGGATGAGGTAAAGCATGCTAGTGCCGTCAAACAGGCTCAAATCGACTCGTTCTTGAACACTTCGCCGCAGTTCGGCCAGGACTGGCATCGCACGCGCCACGATCGGGTTTGCACGGAGGTAATCTAAGCTTCGCTCCAGAAGCCGCCGGCCCGGGACAAGCCCGCCACCGCTGTATTCGACATAACCCAGGCGCTCCAGCGTATGGGCGGCGCGCTGGGCGGCGCTCTTGTCGATGCCGGCGGCCGCCGCCAACTCCGGCAGCGTCAGGGGCCCGCCACCGTCTGAGAAGCCTTCGAGGAGGCGGAACGCACGGCCTATCGTTCCTATGAAGAGACGGTCCGGTTTTGGGAGAGACCGCTTGGTGTTCGCCATCACATATTCTCTCGCCGTGGTTCGTCTGCATTGCACAGCGATACTACAGATAAAAAACTCTTGACAAGGGAAATGGTCGGAAATAGCGTTAAAAACACTTCTTTCGTAGTGCTTGGCGATACGATCGATTCACAATTGTACGTTTCATCTCCTTCGCTTGATGATCGGAACCGCCCGTAACCCGTGCCCTGTTTTTAATGCCTGCTCCGAGCCCTGTGACAGCTCTGAATCGTCTCAGGCCGGCCCGATAAACCCGACAAAGGATATAGTTGTGCAGCCTTCCTACGACCCAAAAGATTTTCGCGCACTGACCTTCCATGACCGCGTCAGCGAGTTTCTGGCCGGGCGCGATACGCCGCGGGACTATCTGGAGCGTTGCCTGAGCGTCATCGAGGCGCGTGAGCCCACCGTGCGGGCCTGGGTCAGCCTAAATATCGAGGGATCGAGGAAGGCAGCCGACGAGTCAACCCGGCGTTACCGCGACGGCCGGCCTTCCTCGCCGATCGACGGCATGCCGGTCGGCATCAAGGACCTGTTCCTGACCCGGGACATGCCGACGAAGATGGGCAGCCCGCTGTTTGAAAACTACTTCCCTAAGCAGGACACCGCCAGCGTCCAAGCCCTTCGCGCTGCCGGCGCGATCATTCTCGGCAAAGCCGTCACGACCGAACTCGGCATGTCCCATCCGGGTCCAACCACCAACCCCTTTTCCGAGAAGCATTCTCCGGGTGGCTCGTCGAGTGGATCCGCCGCCGCCATCGGAGCCGGAATGGTTCCCGTCACGCTCGGTTCCCAGGTGGTGGGATCGGCAATCAGGCCTGCCGGTTTCTGCGCCAACTACGCGCTCAAGCCGAGCTTCGGCGCCCTCAATCGCGGCGAAAGACTCGCTTTCAGCCAGGCCCATCTCAGCGTCCATGCCGGCTCGCTGAACGACATGTGGAGCGTCGCCTACCAGATCGCTCAACGTGTGGGAGGCGATCCTGGCCAGCCAGGTCTGATGGGACCTGCGGAACTCCATCAGCCGCTCCGCCCGGCACGGCTGGTCGTTATCGAGGCGGAAGGCTGGGCCAATACCGGCGCTGCGGTCCGCGAAGCGTTCGAAGGACTGATCGATCGCCTGCGCGGCGAAGGCGTGGAAATCGTGACGCGCCAGAACAATGCTGTCGTGGAAGCGTTCGAGCAGTCGATCGGCGACAGCCTCGCGCTGTGCCGCGACATCTGCGCCTACGAACTGCGCTGGACGCTGCAGAACATTATCGCTGAACACGGTCAGGGCCTGAGCGAAAGCCTGATGACCCGCTACGAGATCAGCAAGACGATGAGTCTGGACGACTACCGCAGCGTCGTCATACGCCGCGAGGCCGCCCGGCAGGCACTGGCCTCCATGTCCGCGGTCGGCGATGCAATGATCTGCCTGTCGAGCGTCAGCCCGGCTCCGCTGATGGGCAACAACGACAAGGACTCCGGCGTCACCCACACAACCGGCCTTCCAGCCTTCAATGCATGGACCTCGGTAACGGGCGCACCAGCCATCAGCCTGCCGCTTTTGGCCATCGACGGCCTTCCCGTCGGTGTCCAGATCGTCGGAACCCGGCACGAAGATCACCGCCTTACCGGTATCGGCGACTGGATCAGGTCGCGTATTCTCGCTGCGTAAGGAGAGAGGCGCCGGCGGCAGACCGGCGCCCCGTCGGGTACCGATCGCAGCCGACACCCACTCTTCGGAACACGTTCTGTCTTCAATCAGGGGACTTCAGCATGTCGAACAATCCGCTCCACAACTCCAACCGACTGAAACTCGGCATTTTCGGCACCAACGGCAAGGGCGGCGCCCAGACGCTGGCCCCCGAGCAATACAAGCCGACATGGAAGGCCTCGATCGAAACCGCCCAGATGGCCGACAAGGCCGGCTTCGAGGCGATCGTCGGCTATGCCCGGTGGAAGGGATACATTCCGGGCCGCCCGAACCACCCGAGCGGCATCGTCCTCGACCCGTTTACCTGGGCTGCCGGCATCGCCCAGGCGACGGAATATTCCGCGGTCATGGCCACGTCCCATGCGCCGACCATCCACCCCATCACCTGCGCCAAGCAATGCGCGACCATCGACATCATCTCCGGCGGCCGTTTCGGGCTGAATGTCGTTGGCGGCTGGAACAAGCACGAGCTTGAAATGTTCGGTGCGCCTCTCAAGGAGCACGACGCCCGCTACGATCATCTCGACGAATGGCTCAAGGTCATCCGGATGATGTGGAACGAGGAAGAAGAATTCGATTTCAACGGCGAGTTCTACAACGTGCTCCGCGGCTCTTCGATGCCGAAGCCCTTGCAGCGCCCGCGCCCGCCGATCATGAATGCCGGCGGCTCGCCGCGCGGCATGCGGTTCGCCTGCGAACACGCAGACCTGTGCTTCGTCATCCTGAAGTCGAACGATCCGGAAGTCTGCCGCAGGCAGATCGACGAGTATAAGAATACCGCGCGAAATGAATTTGGACGCGAGGTGCAAGTATGGACATACTGCCCGGTCGTACAAAGAGATACGCGTAAGGAAGCCGAAGCCTACCTGAACTACTACGCGGTAGAGATGGAAGATAAGGACAGTGTCGATGCGTGGTCCGCCGGGCTCGCGTCCCAAACCAAGATCGCCTCTCCCGACGTGCTGAAAGAACTGCGGATCCGCTTTGCAGCGGGGGCCGGCGGCAATATTCTTCTGGGAACCGCGGACGACATCGCCGACCAACTGCAGATGTTCAACGAGGCTGGCCTCGACGGCGTGCTGTGCACCTGGGTCGATTTTTACGATGGCATGACTCGGTTCAACCGCGACGTCCTGCCAATCCTCGAGAGCCGTGGCCTGAGAGCTTCCCATGTTTGAAATCGGATGCCCCGCCGCCGCCGGCAGGCACTTTGGCGACCGCATGGACGCGAGCAAGAGGTGGCGGAGCGAACGATGGACACTTCCGCGGAGATCCACGCTTGCCGGAGGCTTGGCGGTGCTTTCGTCCCTGCGCTTGCCTGCAGCATTCCCAGGATCGACAAGCATACCGATTGACGTGGAATCGCCGTTGTCGGGCGTCTTAGCCAATGTCGGAGAAGGCCTCAAGCTAAGCGCAAAGGCGCATTCACCTCCTACAAGAATCAGCCGGGAACGAGATTCGCTAGGCTGTTCTCAACGACCAGGGCGATCCCGGACGCGCCGTCGCCTTATCGATGACGCCTCGACTGGACAGTGAGCCAGCAATACCTCTTGGAAACCGCCGACACTATAGCTCGTGCGGTCGAAAAGGAAGTCACTGAACGTGCCTGACCGAAAGCTTCAACGATTGGAAAACAATGAAAAATGCGGCCGTGACAACTCACGAAACCTTCGTTTCACCGGCCACTGAAATTATCGAAGAGGCCGCCTGCGGACGTATGGTCATTCTTGTCGATGACGAGGATCGAGAAAATGAAGGTGATCTTGTTCTGGCGGCCGAGTTCTGCACGCCGGAAGCAATAAACTTCATGGCAACGCATGGCCGCGGTTTAATTTGTCTGGCGCTGACGCGGGAGAGATGCCACACGCTGTCACTGCCGCTCATGGCACAGGGGAATGGGTCACGGCTAGAGACCGCCTTTACTGTATCGATCGAGGCTGTCCATGGCGTGACGACCGGCATTTCCGCCGCCGACCGATCGAGAACGGTCAAAGCAGCCATCGATGACGATACGACGAGCCGTGACCTCCGCACGCCCGGCCATGTCTTTCCGCTCATGGCACGAGACGGCGGCGTGCTTGTGCGGGCCGGCCATACGGAAGCTGCCATCGACATTCCGCGTCTCGCCGGCCTAAAACAGGCTGGCGTGATATGTGAGATCATGAACGAGGACGGGACGATGGCGAGATTGGCCGATCTGCTCCCTTTCGCTCAGCGACACGGTTTGAAGATCGGAACAATCGCAGACTTGATAAAATATCGGCTTAGCCATGACCGACTGATCAGCCGGGTTAGCGAAGGCTCTTTCCATAGTTCCCACGGCGGCAATTTCAATTTGTATGTATATAAGAGCCTAATCGACGGCGTCGAGCATGTTGCCCTCGTGAAAGGAGATGTTTCAACCGGCGGGCCGGTGCTGACACGCGTTCATGCACTGGATATCGTCACGGACGTGCTAGGGATCGCATCTGGAGGACCTGTACAGCACGCCATGCTAGAAATCGCCAAGGAAGGCCGGGGCGTCGTGGTCCTGCTGCGCCAACCGCAGGCGAGTGGCTTGTCGCAGACTTTGGCGGACACGTCGGAGAAAGGGATAGACCTGCGCATTTTTGGGGTCGGCGCCCAGATCCTTTGTGACCTTGGGGTCCGCGACATAATCCTCTTGTCAAATAGTCATCGGGATGTGGTCGGATTGGAGGGTTATGAATTAGAGGTGGTGGAGTGCCGGCCTTTCGTCAAAACCAGTAGCTGACACGGTTTCCGAAAGGAGTTTGGGACGCAAACCGTTCATAACTGTGGTGGAATTTGCGTAGTGCCTCCTTGAGGTTAAGCCCGTTTGCTTTACTGCAATCCTGCACGTGTGTTGATGTAAACGGATGGTACACGGGCACTAGCTTCAGGCCGCTGCTCAGGCGACCCGGTATTTCTTTCCCTCTATGGCTTGCTGCCCATTGGCGTTTGCGTGAGGCTGCGCGGAACGCGGGCTACCGGCGAAATGCAACCGCAGCACAGCCTGCAGATCGTTCCGACGAAGATCGTCTTCCGATTGAGAAACTAGAAACCGGCCCGCCGCAATGGCCTTCGGGTCATTGACCGAAAAAAAATGCCATTTTCATCGCAGAAACGGCCGAGGATCTGCCTAATGTCTCTTAAAGAGACATAACCTTTTACGTCGTTTTTTTCGTAGTCGACATCTCTAACAGCGTCTCATTCTCACGGCGGTTACGCCTGAGCGGATCGGTGGCGGCTTATTGTTTGTCAAATGCAGCTGGATCCTATGAAATTCCTAGAAATTTGCGGCCGGTATGGAAACCCGTGCCGGTAGTTCCACTGCTTCTTTGAATTAATATGCCCCAAAATAGTCTATTCGATAATCCCGCAGGCACCGACATCATTGTTCGGAAACGGCTAATTATCGGTGGTATCCAAAATTTTCGAAGGGGGACAGCAAAAGCCGACCCACCAAAATGTTGTGAGCTATCGCTATGACACTCGGGGTTTGTCCAGACAGGTGCGCCATATGTTGTAGGATCTTGGGAATGCAAGCATACATGCAGCAATGTGAGATGGTTATCGCGGCGGCAGTCGAAGTTTAAACCTACCTCTATTGCGTAGTCAGGGCTAATAATCGCAACCTTTCGCATACCCGGGATTCAACAGATGCCAAACAAAAGCGGCTCACACTTGGAACCGCTTTCGCTCTTTCGAGATCATGATAGACCATTCGGGTGGCTGCACGGGGTGGCTGCCAAGGGCCAAACCAAACTCTGTCAGATCGTCCGCCCGCCATCGATCGGGAATTCAATGCCTGTGATAAACTCGGCGTCGTCCGAGGCGAGGTAAAGGGCGGCTGAAGCGACGTCCGATGGGCGGCATAGCCGGCCGAGCGGGATGGAGGAGATGTATTTCGCCCGATTCTCATCCGTATCCGGAACGCCCATCAATGCTTCGAGAAGCGGTGTATCGCCGGCGACCGGGCATAGCGCATTGACGCGGATGCGCCAGGGCGCGAGTTCTGCGGCTAGGGAACGAGACATCAAATTAACGGCGCCCTTGGACGTATTGTACCACGTCAGGCCCGGCCTCGGGCGGATGCCGGCAGTGGATCCGACATTGAGGATGACACCGCCCCCTGCGTCCCGCATGACGGGAACGATCGCCTGTATGAAATAATAGATCGATTTGACGTTTACTCGGAAAACCCGGTCGAACATCTCCTCGTCTGTATCCAAGAGAGGCTGGTTTTTATGAGTCGTGCCGGCGTTGTTGACCAGAATGTCCGGAGTTCCAAACTTCTT
>Ga0268287_100248_pt1 | contig 21261 bp, 33 predicted proteins | sample MetcocultureR3M_FD_191348 | JGI IMG/M metagenome (GOLD analysis project Ga0268287, IMG submission 191348) | Soil microbial communities from Anza Borrego Desert, Southern California, United States - Methanotrophic co-culture R3-M | ecosystem: Environmental > Terrestrial > Soil > Desert | place... | reverse complement strand
CCTCGTGATAGAGCGCTTGCCACTACCGAAGTGCCCCGTTGGCGGAATTGGTAGACGCGCCTGACTCAAAATCAGGTTCCGAAAGGAGTGCTGGTTCGATTCCGGCACGGGGCACCAAAATAATCGCTCTATCATCTTGAAATGGTTAGAAGATTAGGCGATTTTAATTCCCATAGTCCACCTATCTATCCACCTTCTGCGGCTGTTTTTGTCGGCGATGACTTTTTTTGTGATTACCGCGCCACTACTTCAATTGACTGGGTGCTGCGCTCTCCCGATCGCGTCTAGCGCCTCTTCCAACGCGGCTTCGTAGTCGTTCAAATAGCTCCGATCATCGTTCATCTTCTTGACCAACCATCGGGCTTTAATCGCCGCCTCCTCAAGCGTGGCCGGTATATATTTGATGATCAGGGCCTCGACGCTTTTAACCTCCCGCATGGTGGCCTGTGCAGCTTCCATGGCTGCCGTATACCCGCATTGATCCTCATGGCGCTTACGCGCTTCGCGGCAGGCACGGAATTCGTCTAGCTTTGCCTGCCTTCGGTCGTTGTGGGCCTTTAGCCGCGCCTCCCGCCAAGCGGGGATGCTGCTTCCTGTCATCATATCGATATGTTGCAGGTGGTCGTCAAAGTATGCCGTTATCTCGCTCTCGGAATGGGCAATGATCGGCTGGAAAATATTTTCGCCTTCGACGGTTCGACCGACGAGCAGCCGACTAACTTGGACACTCGTGCGAGGGGCGCTCCTCATAGCCTCGCTGTCGTCCAGGTTAAATACCCGACCCCATGCTTGATCGTCGGCCGTGTATAGGTTCCCGTGCTTGGCGATCAGTGCCAGCAAGGTCGAGTGTTCTACGCTATCCGCGGAGGAAACAACCCCGGGCGTAGCGGCGGCGACAACGGCGCCCTTGATGAATGTGCGGCGGTCCATTTTCATGCCTCCCCTTTGACCAGCGCAGGCACGACCAGAACGAATTCCACGCCCTGCTCATGACACGTCTCGACGCGCCAGCCCTGCGCATATGGATGCATTTCGGCCATTGCATTCAGTAAGGCGTTGGAATGATAGCGGACCCGCTCGGAAGGCAATGCCTTGGCAAGAAACGCATCGACGCTCGGCGTCTCGGGTTCTGGCATAGCCGCAGCGGCAGCCGGGATTGATGCAACTGCCGTTGCTAGAGGGAAGAGTTTCAAAACGCGACGTCGCGTGGTATAAAGTAGGTTATCCATTTCTGTTTCCTTCGTGGGTTTCCGGTTGGTTAGGATCGGAAAGGGGCGGCAACCCCTTTCCCGATCCGATCGGTTAGGCCGCTTCGCGCGCCAGTTTCGAGGCCGCCAGAAGCTGTAAAGTTTCCTTCGTGAATTCCTGGCACCACGCCTCAAATTCCAACAGCAGGCAGAGTCTTTCCTGTTCGGCGTCGTCGTCCTCCATTGGATGGACGCGCAGGGCAGAAATCAGTTTGCAGCGCTCGGCTGACAAAAACTCTTGAAGTCCGAAGATGTAATCGGCTGCCATGGGATACGCATCGTTTCCCGCGTGGCAAAGCACTTCCTCAGCAGTCGCTACGGCCCGATAGACATTTCTGTAGTCCCTCATCGTGAACTTGCTAGGCCGAAGCGATATCAAAGGGCTCTCAAATTTGGCCTCCATCCCTTTTACGGCTTCATTTGGGGATTGTTGGCGCATCGTCTTCTCCGGTCATTGTTTATATGGTCATATTAACTACCATAATTAACCATGCCGTCAATATCTAAGACAATATTTATTGCAATATATATTGGCAAAAGTTACAAATGCTGAAACGGAGAAGAGACAACGATGGGACGCCCCCCGGTACCAACCCACCTGAAGCGAGAAAAGCGCTTGGTGGTAATGCTAACTGAAGCGGAGAACGAGCTCTTGCAGAGAGCAGCGGCAGCCGCAGGATCTGCAAGCCTAAGTGATTGGATTAGAGAACAATTACTCGAAGAAGCTCGGAAGTTGGCGACGAGGTCGTAGTCTGCCACCTTTCGTCCCTGTGAGGGACGTCATGCCGCAAAGGCAAATTATGCGACGCTCTCCAGAAACCGCGGGTGCTAGCGTAATGCGCAAATGATATTGACAGCGAAAGACAGAAGCCAGTAGCCGTTAGATTCGTTTGCAGGGACCGGTAGATGAACTCGACGGCTGAAATACGCCTCTACGTGATTAAGAAAAACGGGAAGGTCGAAGAGGACAGTCTAAGTCCCTTCGGGCATTACGGCACCTGCCCGAACGTGGGCGACACGATCTGCAAGTCCTGGAGCGGCGAGAAGAGAGTCTGCTATTCTGTCCAGAGGCGGTATTTCGTCGATAATCACGACTCTCGCCAAGGGTGGGTCGTCATTCTTCGCGAGATTGAGATTTCCCCTCAGATCGAACTGGTCGTGAAGACGTGGGAAGAGGATGAGGAGTTCTGGGCTGAGGTCGATGCCAAAGACGCTGCAAAGGAGCGAGAGGAACGAGATTTACACTTAGAGATGACTTTCCACCCGGAACGGTTTGAACCGATCCAGCCGCCGTTGAATCATCGAGAGCAGGGAGCAATGGAACGTCTTGCGAACGTGGGAGCCGGCCGCAACGTAAATGCATCCTCCATTCCGAAGTTTGGTCCTACCACACGACGAGAATTGCTGGATCGCGGCTATATCGAGTTTGTAGGTGCAGATACCGGGAAAGCTGAAAATCAGGTGCGCCTAACGAAAAAGGGGCGCAAGGATTGGAAGGCTTTGGTAAATCATCGCAACCGTCACCCCCATTTCTAATCCTGAGGCCGATGGTTCGAATCCCCTTGGGGTCACCAGCAAATCCAACTGCTTACCGTCCGCAAAGCCGGAATTCATGTCGCATCCGTGTTGCAGAAAATTCCCATGATTTACGTGCCTTTCCAGCGGCTCACGGCTAATCCACGCAACATGTTGCGTGCGAATCACACCTCTGGCAGCCTGCGATCAGGAGGATCGCTCCATGGAACTGCTTTCCAGCGACAACGGCGTCTTGATCTACAAATGCGGGCGATGCCCTGCCCGATTGCAGCGTAGCCAGGGGCGTTATGACGGTCGAATTGTTGCCGACGAACTGTATTGCTTAAGCTGTGCCGAAGATGCCGAGCCGAAGGAGGTGCAGGAGACGAAGGCGAAAGAGGCGTTGGCCGAATTCGTTCGTGCGCTCGCCCGCCGTCAGGCTCGAATAGACGCGGGCATTACCCCAGACCATGTGAAGCTTGAACAAGCAAGAACAGCTGAAGAAATCCGATATGTTTTGGACGGGCATCCCCAATTGATCCAAAAATCTGTCGCCTATCGTCTCAGCCGGCAAGGTTACATCGTTTGGGATAGATCGCCTCTGACCAGGGGCTGGTACGCAACGGAAAAGGGAGACGCGTTGCTGCAAGAATTCCAAAACGGAACCGGGCAAAGATGAAGGCGCTTCTGCTCGCGATAGGTATGGCCATCATGGCCACACCTTCGGCCGCAATCGAACTATGTTCCGGGGGAGATAGGGCCGCTCGTCGCGTGACGTGCCTAGTCGACGGTGACACGGGCTGGGAACGAGGCACGAAATGGCGCCTGCTGGATATCGATACGCCGGAAACATTTGAGGCGGAGTGCGATCGGGAGAAGCAGATCGGGAAGGAAGCTACTCGGCGACTGCAGGTGCTTATGTCTAGAGGATACCACCTCGTCGACAGCGGAGGGAAAGATCGAACCTCCGACCGCCGCAACCTTGTGCGGATCGTTCTTGCCGACGGCAGAGATGCCGGGACGGTGCTCGTTGCCGAAAGTCTCGCCCAGCCTTGGCCAAACAAGGGCAACCGCTGGTGTGACGTCCGGGCCGTTAGGCGACCTTAGCCACGGGTGGCCGCCGTTTTTTGCATTTCCGGAACCAGACGATGGCAAGCGCCCTCCACATCGGCCAGCGCTTCGACATCGAAAGCTGGCTAGCTTCCTCCTCTGCCGCCGTGAGAAGTTCCACGATAGCCACCGTGAGATCCTGGGGATAGAATGACTCGCAGTAGTCGGGATTGGTCATCAAATATTCGACGGCTTTGACGTGTTCAGCTCTGACTGGACCTCTTTCAGCATTCGCCAAAACTTCCAGAATTTCTCTCGCTAGCTTGTCGCCTCTTCGCGCAATCATCTGACGGATTGCGCTGACCGCAATGGTCTCGCGTGAAGCTGTCGGATCATACTCGCCGGGTCGCTTCAAGATCGTAATGCCAGCCTTGTCGCAGACTTCCTGCAGGGTCTTTGCATCTTCATCGCCTGCGGCAAGAGCGGCATGGTGAATCTGCAGCGGCGTAACCCCAACACGCTCGGCATTTTGCCCAATGAATGCCTTTGCCTGGGCGACGGTATCCTCCGCCTCAACTATCATGATCGGGATTTCCTGAATAAATGGGTTACTAGCCGCAGCTATAGCGGTGTGCTGGCCATCTAGCACTTTCAGCACGATCTCGCCGTCGGCTTCGGCGTAAGCGCAGATTGGGGGTTTGAACTTCGCCCAATCGAACCTCTCGATTATTCTTCTGATCTGGCGGTACCCACGTTCGCCGATATCGCGTTGATAAGCCGGATCGACAAACAACGTGGTAGGATCGACATGTTCGCTGATGGGCACGCCGGTCGTTGGCTTTTGTGGGACTAGGCCGGCGATACTCACCGGGGCGATTCGTCTGACGTTGTCTTGCATCCACCCGCTCCTTAATTTGCGCCGGGGAGTTATTGGATGAAGCCCAATCGGGGTCTAACGTCTGCGGCGGAGATGTTTACTATCAACATAAAATCCACAGGCAGCTACCCGGAATGATACACGGGGGCCCCTTGACTCAAGCGATGCTGGTGGCACGTTGCGGACATGAGAGATTCCACCAGCAACAACCGCTACGACATGCGCCCGGAGGATGACGGCTCGTGGACCGTCTATGACATCATGGCCGGGCTGCCGGCGGAAGTGAACGGCATCCCGCAAGACCACCTCGACATGGAGATTGCCGATGACCTCGTTGACCTCCTGAATGCCGAGTACATAGCTAGGCGCGGAGGGACAACGCATTGAATAATGGAGGGAAAGATGACGCTATCCAGCAATGACGCCAAGATAATAATCGGAATGGTCGCTCGCGGTGACGACCAGCATCATATCGCCGCTTGGTTTGGAGAGAACCAAGGCCGCGTGGCTGATGCACTCGCTGGGAAATACGGGACAACAGAAGCCGCGCCGAAAGATCAGTTACCGCCAAGCGGGGCGCCAGGAATGAAAGGGCGGCGACTTAGGTCGAAGGTAAATAAGGCTATCGAGGCTTTAGAGGCTGGCGAAAGCAAAGCTGCCCTGGCTCTCCTCAAGGAAGGTATCGCGAATTTCAACAAAAACGAGTGATCTACAGATAGTCGTGCGGCCGCTCCAGACCGCGGCGGCAGGGGGGAACCCACGCTAGTTGCGATCCGACCACTCCTTTTTTCCAGATAAACCACGCGTAACCCGTCGCGGTCGAAGCCTTGGCATCAACGCGCCCTTTTACCATAGGAACCCGTTCTGAAAATTGTGCGAAAACCGTGGGCGGGCTATCTCGGAAGATGCTCTGGTATCTACCTACGCTTTCGAGGAACACCGTACGGGCAAGGATCGCAACCCCCTCCTTTGCTACAAGCATCGCTCGTTGCACGAACTCTTCCGCGAGTCGGAAAGGCGGGTTTGTGATAACCCAGTCATGAGATAGCGCTTCATATGGAGACGTCAGAAAATTTCTGACTGGAGCAAATCCATAGTAGTAGGCGTCTGCAGCATCGACGTGACTGAAGTATTCTGCAAGTGGTCGCGCCATATAGCCTCGACCGCATGCCGGCTCCAAGCAGGTCTTGCTGGAAACAGCATCTTTGCCGATTATGTGTTCAACCAGCGCCCGCGTAGCCCAAGGCGGCGTTGGAAAATCGTCCGCACTATCTTTCGGCTCAAAGCGCTGCGCCATAACGGCGTGGGAGGTGTTTTGCATTGGCAGACAGTAGACTGATTTGACGCTCCGGAGAATCCCTATTCTCCAACTTTCCCACCCTTCCAATTACTCCCCTCAGAGTGGCGCAAATTTGCGGAATGATCGAATCGGACAGTTGAGCATCTTGAACTTGTGGTCATGGCCCCGAAGTCTTTTCGTGGGCCGATATCGTGCCCGCTGCGCCTCGTTCCCCGGTCTCGAACAGCGCTCTAGTGCCATCTGATCCGACAGGCACTCGCTCAGAACCACAGCACTGAACCTGATTGAGGCTCGGATGAATCTTTCCGAATGCGGATTGACTCGCTTCACGATGAGAACATAATTAGAACATCCAGGCCGCGATGAAGGCGGCAAATCCACATTTCTTGATCTTGAGAACGTGCTTCGGTGCGAAGGGGAAGTCATGTCTGAAGAGTTTTCGCCTGCTCCTCCGGATGATCCAATCTGGACTGCCTACTATGCTGGTGGTTTCGTTGTGCCGAATGACCGCCCAAGCAAAGAACTTGCGGCCGCTGTTGCAGAACGCGCTCATACGGGCGAACTTGACTATTATCGTGCCGACATATGGGGATTTTCAGGGTATTCCGACTGGCCTACCTCTTCCTGGCTTGAGGTGGCTCACAACAAGCAGACAGGTGATTATCGTATCCTCTGGAAGAGCGGGATCGAGGAAACACGGGAGTTGCCGGCCGCGATGCTTACGGATTGGGGTCGCGCGGAGGATGCCAGCGAGGCACTCGATCAGCTCTACGCCCAATGCAAGGAAAAGGGGCGTCCGGTCCTCGGCGTATGTGCCGTCGAGCGCATTCAGGAGCCAGACGGCCAATTCAGGAACCGACCGCAGGTTTTCGGCTTCGATTTTGAAGGTGCGGCAGGTCAATGACTGCACAGCCAAAACCAGCGCTTGCGGATCTCGCATGGGAAGTCGAGGCGGTGCTTGCATGGCACGACGAGGATGCGAAGGCTGCGATAGCTACGCTTCTTGAAGACTGTCGACATCTGCGCCAACAACTGGCGCTTACCGAGGCGGCCGCAAGCCGTGGCTTTACGCGCGGATGGCGCCCTCTATACGATCGGTGACCTGTGCCAAGCGTCGAATACAAAGGGCACGCCCATCCCTATCGTGAAAATCAGATACCGCGATTGATGGACGCCCACCGGCAGGGACAGTTTGTCCGCGTCACCTGTCGATGGTGCAAAATAACCCGGAACTATCGGCCGCTGGATCTCTACAAGCTCATAGGAGATCATCACGTTCTGAAACTCCAGCGTCGCTTCCGTTGCGAAAAGTGCGAAAGGAAGGATTATATCGACGTGGAGTTCAAGATGATCATCGGGAGCGAGATCAAGGGCTTTAAGGTCCGAGAACTTGCCGAAATCAAAATGGTGAAACGACCAGTCTGGCGAGATATCGAGCTCTGAAGGGGAAGAGCATGTGCAACCTGTACAACGTCACCACCAACCAGGAAGCCATCCGCGGCATCGCAAAGGCGTTCGATCGGCTTGGCAACCTCCAGCCGTCGCTTGATATCTATCCCGACCAGATGGCGCCGGTCGTGCGGAACATCGACGGTGAGCGCGAAGCAGCCTGGCTACGGTGGGGAATGCCGAGCTCGCAAAAGGCCATCCTCGAGGCAGCAACCAAACGCGCCGATAAGCTACGAGCTAAAGGCAAGCAGTTCGACTTCAACGAACTGCTGAAAATGGAGCCCGACGGCGGCACGACGAATGTCCGCAACACCAACAGCCAGCATTGGAAACGATGGCTTGGGGTAGAGAACCGGTGCGTGGTGCCGGTGACGAGATTTGCGGAACCGGACCCGGCCAGCAAAGTTGAGGGTGGCCGCACGCCGAACGCCTGGTTTGCCGGCGACGAGACGGAACCGCTGATGTTCTTTGCGGGTCTGTGGGTGCGCGACTGGCAATGCGTTCGGAAGGTCAAGGAAGGGCTGATCACCTGCGACCTCTTTGCCTTTCTGACGACGGAGCCGAATAGCATCGTTGGGCCAATCCACCCGAAGGCCATGCCGGTGATCCTAAAGACCGAGGCTGAGGTCGAGGCGTGGCTGACCGCTCCATGGGACGAAGCCAAAGCCCTTCAGCGACCCCTGCCCGACAACGAGCTCGTGCTGTTGCCGAAGATGGAGAAGGCGGCCGAAGAGGAGAAAGAGCCGACGCTCCTATGACGGACGAAAGCCGCACCGATAATCCGTCCGCCGGTATTCACGTCAATCACTATTGCTGCATTGAGGGCTCCGGGAAATGGGGAGGGTTCGGTTTCTCGCGATCACGAGGCGAGCCACCGACCTGGTGCTGCTGGGAGCACTAGCCGTACAGGCCTAATCCAGAGCACCGCCGCGCCCTCGTAAGGGTCACGCTCCCTGACGGAAGAGACGCCGGTAGGGTGCTCGTCAAGAAGGACTTGCCCAGCCTTGGCCGAACAAGGGGAATAGGTGGTGCGACGGAAGCTGGCGTTAGGCGCGCCTAGTTACTTACCTAAGATGGAAAAGGCCTTTACGACGCTTGCTGCAGATTCTTTGTCGCAAGCGCTGATCGTGACGTTATTCACCTTCTTTGTCTTTCCGCAGTACTCGTAGTTTTCCCCAGGAGAACAGATGTAGTGGGCGCTGACACAATTACCTTTCGCGCAGCGAAACTCGACGCCCCAGTACCCAAGGTCCGAGTGGGTCGTTATCTTGCCCTGCTTCAAATCTTCGAACTTGAATGATTGAGTATAGGAGGATTCCAGCAGCACAGCGTCTACCAAGCGGTAGTTAGCATTGTAAGTTGATACTGTGTAGAGATCGTCATCGTTGAGCAGCCGATGCCGATCGAAAATCGACTTAGAATATTGAACAGGACATCGAAACGTTAATTGAAGCAACTCAACGGCAAGGGATTGGACATCATCAGATTGGGGGGCTGCCGGGTTCGCCAGAACGAGACCACATGTGAGCGCGAACCAAAACGGAGGTAAAAATCGATTCGTCATCTTGTTGCGCACCCCGGGACATTACAACTCCGCCCCCCGCTGTTCGGGATAGGAGCACTTGGCCTAACGGCCGATGAACCAGCGCGATTCGAACCACGTCCGCCGCCGGCGTTGAGGCCAGATTGGAAAGCTCCAAAAAGTGGACCAAGGATATCCACCGGCACTTCCGTATGTGTATTGCTCTGACCTTCGGCCTCTAATCTTCGACGTAGCGCGTTTCTCTCCTGTTCTAACGTCCGTCGCATTCTCTCTCCGTCCCTGCGAATATCTCTCATTCTCGCTTGAAAGTCGGCGTGATCCTTGGCAATCCTACGGAGAATCTCCGGGTGAACGTCCAAAATACGTTGCGCAAATTCTTGGTCCGAAATCGCTTTTTCCTGTGCCCGAGCAACCAATTTCTGCAACGCTGCAACGTCGGCTGATGGCTCGCCTACTCTAGCGCTATCGTCACGCGTTTCACATATCGAGCAAGAGTGATCAGTTATCGCTTTGCTGCTCGTCTCCAAGTTTACCTCGCCGACCCCACGATCCACTGTTTCCGTATAGGGCTGCTCGCCAACGTGAAAAACAACTTGGGCGCATTGCTTCGTGCTGGTACGGATCGTCAGCGTCTTGCCTAGGACACTAAAATTTGCTGAGCAATTTCCTTTTTTTATTGAGCAGTTACACCGCGTCTGTGCCGAAACATGGCTTGAGAAAGCCAGAAGCGTTGCGAGAAGGATTAAGATAACACGGGTCATTCGAAACTCTTCCGCCTGGTAGCAGCCTCTCCGGTCTTTGGGCCCCACGTCATGGAAAACAGCGCCCGTGAAAAATGATATCACCTTGGCATTCCCCCAACTCTAACTATTTCGGTCTACAAGGCGCCTCTTAGGGATGGGGGGGGAACCGCGCGGGGAGGTTCTATGGAGCGCCCGCAGCTAACCGTTGACGTTCGATCCGATCAATCCGCTCCCGAAGGTCAAGTAGGATGTCTCTTGCGCCGTAGACGCTTCCCTGGGCCTGCTTCACTTCATCCAACTGCCGCTGGATATCCGCGCGCTGTTCGTCATAGCTGTTGAAGACCCGATCGAGCTCCTTCCGAGGAACCTGCTCCTCCCGAAGCTCCTTGATCATCGCCTCGCTTCTTTGGCGGTCCTCGGCTCCCCTCGCCGTCCGCGATTCCATTTCCTTCTGCGTCACCATCCGCTCGGCAAGCATCGCAACGCTTGTCTTAAGGTCGCTGGTCGCTTCTCGGACGGGGAGATATGCCAAACCGCCAAGCATGGCCGCGAAGGTGAGAGCGACACCTAGCGCCTGCCATTGGGGACGGCTTCTTTCGGCAAGGTTAGCGGAGAGCGCGGCGACTGAGCTACGCATCTCAGACGACAATGCCGTCATGGAGGATTCGATCTGCTTGAACCCCGACCGCATTTCCGACTCGAGATCGGATTGCCGCCGATTTAGGTTCGTCACCCGCTCGCCAAGCTGGGCTGTTAGGGCATCGGTATAGATTCGATTTACGTCGGACCCGTTTCCGTTATTCATGTCGTCATTCCCTGCCATCAGTCCCCAGGCCCTTTCAATGCTTCATCAGGTAGTTCGTGCCGCATGAGGGCGGCGAAGGTATCTAGATCAACGGATATTCTCGTCCCTCTCCCATTGACCCCGAAGTGGACGAGTCCGTCTGTTATCTCCTCGACGTGGAAGCATGCTCCATTGCAGCCGCGATACCGCCGGCAGGCGACAATGTTGGTGGAGTGCATCGCGCCTCTCACGGGGGAAATGATGCTAGTGTGTAAAGACTGCCGAGATACCGGCTGGGTGTGCGAGGGTCACCCTACCAAGCCATGGACTGGCACGCGGTCATGCGGGTGTTGATCTGCTGGTATGCCTTGTCCCAAATGCTCTGGCCAAGCCGCGTGGGATAAGCACCCAGACGTGTCGAAGGTGTTCAAGTCGGTTACACAAGTGGCCGGGAAGAAGGTGAACTGACCCGACGGTGAAGTTCGGCAAAAACCCACGGCAATCTACGGGTTACAGCGGCGTCCTTCCACGATAGGAGTCGCGGTATCGACAGCCCATGAGACGCCATGCCGGACGAATTCGAAGACCTCGCGGAGGCACTGGTTTTCACCTTGAACCTCATCGTCTCCGTCAGCGATGACGACAGACGCAGGATCGCAGCTGCCTATCATGAGGCTCGCCAACTAGCCGCGGGGATCGCTGCCGACAATGGCGATGCGCGGCCCCGCATCGTGGCGTGCATCGAGAGTTTCAAGTTACGTCAGACCGCGGGAAACATCGAAGCCGCTGGGTGGATGCTAACCGCGCTTGAGGAGCGGATTGCGGAACGCAATTTGCCAGATTGGAGGAAACTACGGTCGGTGGCAAAGAAAGCCGTAGACCTTCTCCCTCCTCCGAGGAGCTTGCACTGATACCCAGGACGAAGTCGCCGCTGGTCTCGACGCTACGCGAGTAAAAGCTGAAATGTGACCTCAGCCAAGAATGTTGCAGATTTAGGGCTTGCAGTCTTCAGGTCGAATTTGCACACTTGGTTATACGCGGAGGGTTTACATTATGGCTGTATTAGAGCGTTCTTTTACACTCGGCCGGAACATGGGAACGCCATTTCCTTTAGTCCGAAATATCCGATCAATAGCGTTTAGATCAGGATCTTTTATTGACAGCATTATCATCAACGGGATGCAGTTTGGCGGTGGCGGAGGGCAACTTTCCAAAACAATCGAAATCGACCCCGGCGACTATATATCCCGTTTGATCATAAACTCCGGTGATGTGGTCGATTATATCAGCCTTGAAACCAATGACGGGCAAAGGATGAGCGTTGGCGGAAACGGCGGGCGAAGCTCGGTGCTTGAGGGAAAGGTAACCGGCTTTTCTGGCATGACCGGTTATTTTCAGGGGGGCGGACCTCTCGTGATATGCCGTCTAACTGTCTGGATCGAAACCGCGCAGCATGAGCCCAAGTAACCTCCTCTACTCAACCCACGGGTCGTGTAGCAAGATACCTACCCCAGCCTTTGAGGTTAGGGCGGTAGTCTGTCCAGATTGATCTGCTTCTCCACGGTATTGTTGATGAAGTCCCAGCGCATGCCGATCGGCTGCCTCTCCAGGTCGTAATGACCGTTGAAGTACTGGATGAGAGCAGCCTCGCCTTCCATGTCGTGCCAGTCGGCGTCGCGCCAGCCGCGGTAGACCCGGGCGTATGACCGGAAATCCACGAGTTCGAATGAACGATCGAAGTCCTCTCGCATTGCCTCAACGAACTCACCAGCCGCATCGATCAGTTCTTCCCTGCTGACCTTCGCCATCGATATATCCTCGATATAAACCCAGAATATCAGATCATAGGATCTACATCGATGAGCGGCCGCGCGCAAACACTGGCCTTTTTGATTGCGGTGATGGGCATGGTCTTGCTCCCGTCTTCACCTTTGCTATGCTTTCCGACATCACATTATTTCGGTCCATGTTGGGGACTCCAATGATCACTGACCACTTGTGGCCGGCGCATCAGGGTGTTCTTCTTCCAGAAGAAGTCGCCACTCTGCAGCGTGTCTTCGATCACACATGCACAACACTCGGAATCAAGAAGAAGAGTATGCAGGCCGAGGGACTGGCGGCCACGTTGTTTGCCCTGTACGAGCGCGGCGTTCGCACAGAGAAGCAACTCGAGGAGATGGTCGACAGGATCGACTTCCTCTAATACCCCGTTCGGCTTAATTGATCCTTTCGGCGCGATTGACCTATCATTCGGGCATAGGTCGGGCAGAGAAGAGCCCCGGCTGCGAAAGCCCGCGCTTCTGGGGATTGACGCGGGCTTTCCACTTCCCAGCCACCTTTGATGTTAGGTGGCGGTATGCGCAATCTTAGCGCATTGAGACTCCGCGTTCGTTAGGTGGTATGGTGACTGCGATCGATGAACGCAGGGACCATCCCGGCCGTTGCCATCTTTCACGAGGGTCGAATGGCCGCCCTTTCACCGAGATATGCTGTTCGCGAAGAACGCGATCGCAGCTGGACAGTGTATGACACCTTTACCGACCGCTATCCGTCGACATGGTGTTTAGTCGATCTGTCAGAAAGCCAAGCCAACATCTACTGCGCGATCATCAATGCCAAGGACACCAATCGTATTCGCGGTGACCTTAGTTAAGGCGATTGTGGCGCGGGGCGAGGAACATCCGGAACGAACCATCGACTGGAGGATTGTGTGTCCGTCGCGATCCGCGACAAGGAGCGAGCAAATGCCGAACGAGAAAAAGCCGGACGAGCAGCAGAAGAAGCCCGAACAACAGCCCTATCAAAACCCGGGCAAAGACAAGAATCACCCGGGAGACGACGCGGCCGTTGACGCCTCGACCGAGCCTCGAACAGGGGAGTCGGCGAAGCGGTGAATAAAGTTCCGGCTGGGTAAGGCCCTGGCCGGAAAAGACTTTCCAAGGACGGAGAAGTGGCATCATCGGCCGCCCTCCCTCGATTAGGGCGACGGGTACTGCAGATCTCTCACCTCACCCATTTGGGTGAGATCCGGAACAAGTTCATCACTTCGGATGAGCCGAGAAACATTGGCGAGGCCAAATCGTTTGACAAGTGTCACGGGGGCGGTCTTTTCCCTTCCTCGGTCACCTCGGGCCGTTTCCGTGGCGCTGTCTGTTGGAGAGCTCCCATGGCGAGGATCTATCGCATCTATTCTTGTATCTTCCAGAGAAGAAGAAAACCGAAGTACGCTTGCCCACTTTCCATTTCCGACCTGATTCGGTTGGGCGCAGGAAACTGACAGTCACACTGGAGAATGCATGCTTTTGACTGACGCGGAGCGCAAAAGGATCTTCGAGGACGGTAGGGAGGCGGCTGAGCATCATCTTAGCAGAAGCTCCTGTCCGTATTCCGCCGACAAATCGCCTGAGCGCATCTATATCTGGATAGGCGGCTATAATGAGTATCTGACAGAAGTAGCCCACCAATCAAGGTCCGGGATTCGGCCGTCGTTTCAGACTTAATGCCGCATTGGCATGGGTGAACTACCCGCATTACAATGTACGGATGCTACAGAACCACGTCCCCATTCCAGCGGCACTGGAGCCGGAAGATCTGGCTATGCTTCAAAGGGTGTTCGACGAACTCTTGAGTCGTCGCTGCCTTCAAAGGAATACCGGCCGGGCATCCGATCTAGCGGCGGACCTGATCACTCTTTTTCAGCACGGTATTCGCGATGAGCGTCAGCTAATCGCTATGCTTTCAGGGACCCCGGGATTCCCCGGCAATCTGGGCCATGCCCCTCGCCATACTATACTTTAACTGCTACTCGCACCCTGCGAACGATGCGATACCCTAGGTAGCAGAAGGTCGGCTGTTCATCGGGACCACTCGGCAGTCTTCTGATCGTGAGCTAGGCATTCCGCCGGCGTCCAGACCCTCGATCCGCAGACACCGGCCACGGTATCGTCAATGCCTTCCTGGTCGGCCGGCGTCGCGCCGCGAACGCCGATAAGCGACGTCCCGATGATGGCCCTAGCCGTGCGGGACAGTTGATCCTTGGACGCACTGACCTGTTGAGTTGAGGTACACGCCGCCGCGCTCACGGCACAGACGACGCTCAAAGCGAGCCTTGTCAGCTTCATTGGAAAGTTCTCCGATTGCCTTGTCTGTTGCCGCCTGCATTGCGGCGCGTTCGGCGACGCGGGCTTTTTCTTCCGCGTCGGGGATCCACGAATAGAGCGCGATGATCGAGACGACCGCCGACGCGATGACCGCGCCCGCCACCAATCCCGCGCCGATCTTCAGCCCATCGAGGATCGACATCAGACGATCTCTTCGACCTGCTTGGCGACGGCCTTCCGGTCGGCGTTCTTGCGCCAGTAGAGGAACGCTGCGGCGAGCCCGAGCGCCGCCAGGATGAGCGCGAGGTTCTGCCACGGAATACCGCCGACCGACGCAAGCGCCGAAGTGAGGCCGCCGCTCGTTACGGCCGGCACGATCACCTCCTTCGATTTCCACCAAGGCGCCTCAAGGCTGGGCGGCGTGACCGCCACGGGGACCGCCTTTTCTTCTGTGACCGGTGCGGCCTTGACCATAGCCTTTGGAGCTTCCGCCGGCGCGAGATCCGACAGCATCATATGGATGGCCGATCGGGTTTTTGGGCCGTCGTCGCCGTCGAGATTGCCGTCATAGCGACCGAGGCCCTTGGCGGCCTTCTGAAACGGCAATATCTCGGTGGGACCGAAGCCGAGCACGACCAGCCCGAGGCGGGTGTAATTGTCGAGACGATCGGCGTAACCGTTCAGCCCACCGTTGATGCGACGCGTGAGCATCTCCAGGTCGCCCCGGTCGGCATACCGATTCAACGATCGGCGGTCTGGGTTGCCTTCGTCCCAATACCAGATCGCCGACAGCCCTTCCCATGGATCACTGTTGATCAGGTCGGGATTGGAGACGAAGTCGGGCGGCGAAAACCCTTTGGCGACACACCAGGCATAGAACCGGCGGATATTGTCGCCGCCCGTGAGCTGGATCGGACCGCGCCCCCGGTTCTTGAAGCCGTCACCGTCCTTCTCCGGCGTGTTGCCGAGATCGGTCCGGGTATCGTAGCGCTGTTGCGCCGGCGTCGGACCCCACAGTTCCCGATCATAACGGAAAGCCCCGCTTTCGTGCATGAGCTGCGAGAGAAACGCCACCTCCCGGTGCGGCAGGTTCAGGCCGACACCTGCGCCGAACCTGTCGAGCGCCACGATGACGGAGTTCAGATTGCTATCATTGACGCGCGCCTTTGCGGCCGCGCGCACTTGTGCGGCGGTGATCATCTAACGTCCTTTTTGAAAATCGTGGCTAGGTAGCCGGCCAGTAGCTATCGTCGGCGAAATCTGCCGGGATGGGATCGAGCGCCTTCAGCGCCCAGCTCGCCGCATAAAGCGCCGAGACATATTCGGATGATTGTTGCCAGAGAGACATGACCTGAAGCGGCGCAAGCTCGTGGTCGACGTTGTCGCCGTCTCGAAACAAGGTGACCGTCGACGTGTCGCCGGTCGAGATCCGCAATTGCGCGGCAAGCGCCAGGTTGGTGAGGTTGCGGGCATCCTCGTCTCGGCCGGTCACATGAATGCCGTCGATCACCTTGCCGGCGACGATGCGACGGGTTCGATCGGCATTGATGGCATCGCAAAGCGATTGCTTCGCCGTCGCGGCCTTCTGTTCGGCCGTGATGATCTTGGCGGGATCAGGCGTCCACATCGGCAGGCTCCTCCAATACCGGTTCTTCAGTCGCGTCTTCCGGAGGCGGCGGATCGAAAGGAATGGCAAGCTCGCCGTCCGGCGGGTTGACCAGTGGCGCCGGGAAAGCGACAGCCGCCGAAGGGTTCGGCCCATGGGGCAGGATGAGGGTGAGATGGATTTCGCCATCGATCCGCTCGACCGGGCCGGTGATCCACTCGCAAGGCACCTCGCCGGCCGGGATGGTTGCACCGTCCGGGAGGGAGATGAAGCTGAACAGATCGCCGTTGATGTGGAGCTTGTCGCCGTCCTTGATGACGGTCAGGCCGCCTTCGCGGCGTTGGGGCGTAAACGAGATATGCATGGAGGCGCCTCCTTAGAACCAGCGGCCGACGGCGGTCAGCCGAACGGTCCGGGTATCGCCCGATGAATAGGGCACGCCGCTGCCCGTGAGATAGCGCGGCGTCATGCCCGAAGCCGTAATCGAACTAGGGACGAAGACCCCGGCGCGACTGTTTGCGCCGCCGCTTAGAGTGGTGATCGCGTCGGCCCATCCGTAGCCGTTATTGGCAAAAGCTGCAGGCCACGTTATGGCAGAGCCCTGCAGCGCTGTTGCGCCGGTATAAGGGACTTCAATGGCCGCCGAGACGCAAATCTGCGTCCCGTCCGCAAGCCTCACATATTCACCGTTGGCATTACTCCCACGCTCGATGACGGCGCCGGTAGGGACGCCACCGGACTGTGAGACGGTTCCCAGCAGTTCCTCGGAATTGCAGACCCATGCGCCCCAGACGTTCGAGACCTTGCGTCTCATCCAGCGTTGGCTTGAAGCCGTGCCCCGCCAATAGAACTGGATTGCGGTCGTCGAGCTGTCGTATTGCAGATGCAAGATGGTGCCGAACACGGCGACCGGGATACCGTTGGCGCCCCCACCACATCCGTAAAAGCCAGTCTGCACAAGGGTGTTCGCATCCGTCGTCTGCGAAACCGCATTTCGCAACCGGGAGGGCAGTTGGTTGTTGGGTATCTCGCCGAGGGTGCCGTATGCGGTGGCGCCATCGGTATCATCCAGCAACGTCCGCATGAACGCCGTCAGAGTCGCAAGCCCCATCGTGCCCGCGCCGTTGAAATACGGCAGCTTATCGGCCGCGCCCGTCAGACCGGAAAGCGCTGTCAGATTGCCGGCACCGAGCATCTCTACCAGCTGGCGCGCCTGCGCCGTCACGCGCGATCCGTCGCCCTGATAGCGCAATCGGTAGGCAGAACCGGCGAGCGCAGCGCCTCTAATGCCGGTGGCATAGAGCGTCAATGACGTGTTGGAATTGACGCTCTGGATGATGCCGTGCCAGCCGGGCGCAAAGAACTCATCACCCTCCTGAAACCCGGCCGTCAGCCAGGCCGTGCCCACACCGGTCACGTCCGTGCCGCCTGCCGAGACGGTCACCGTCCCGGCTGTGTAATCACTCAGCAGCGCCATGCGGCCTCTCCTTCAGTTCAAGCTGGAGATCTTCCAATTCTTTTCTGGCAGCGTCTCGATCGGCCGCCGCCTGGTCACGCTCTGCCGTCATTACGGCGAGTGATTGGGCCAGGAAGAGAGCCCGCTGTTTCAGGAACTCGTGCTGCACGGCAAGCTCTCGATAAGCGACGTCAGGGTGGATGTTCACTGGAGTGGTCATGATGGGATTCCCAGGATGTAATATCGGATGCCGACAATGGGGTCGTTCGGGTAGTCGTACTGCCAGCTGGAGGTCCACCGCTCGAGATAGGGGTTGCCGTTGAACGTCCAGAACGTGGCCTGATTGCTGCCGAGCACGCAGTAGGTGGAATAGCCGGACTGGTAGACCGTCGAGTTATTGTAGTTCTCGATCACGCGGGTTTGCGGCGGACGGACACAAAGCCCTTGGCTGGCATCGTTATGGACCGTCATATATTTGACGATCGGGAAGACACCGCCGGCATTGGGAAAGGTGACTGTCTGGGAGACGCCGGCGTTCGAGACCTGAGGGTTTCGATTGGCGACCGCGGCAACCGGCAGATAGCCCTCCTTCAGGATCTGCAGCGCCGGCCATCGGCTATCGAGTATGATATCCGAGAAGGACGGATTGTTGGCGGCTCCTGGTTTCAGGATCTGCATGACATTCTGCCCGCCGGAGGTGAACTGACGAAGGACATCATTCGGGCCGGAGGTCGGTGGAGCGCCATCGAACGCGAGCACGATGAAACGCGCCCTGCAGGCCCGGACGCCGTTGCTGATGAAGAGCTTCGTTCCGGAAAACCAATATTCCGCTACCAGCGCACCGTTTTCCGGGCTCATCGGGAAGATGACGCTGCCACCGCTGTCATAGAGATAGAGGTCGAGCACCGTCGAATTGGGAACAGCAACGTTCAGTTCATACTCGGTCGTGCCGATCGGCAGGCTGATGTCGGCGCCCCCAATGATCGAGGCTGGCCGGTTGGCGCTGTCAAAAGCCAGTTGCGTGGCTGTCGCCGTATCCACATCATAACCAGGCTTAGCAACCCGAAAGCCTGTGTCGCTTATCCTGATAGAATCTTGCCCGACCACAGGCGGCAAAGGCGTTCCATTGAGAATGGGTACGTTATTGCCCGGAAGCCTCCAGACAACGACGGTCTTTTCAAACGGCGTTGAATCGGTCCCAGGCACCGAGCCGGTGAACACGATGCCATTCCCGACATGCCCGATCTGAGCAAAGGGGTGCGTATAGTCCAGCCACCAAATGCTGTTGCCGCTATCGAGCGTATTCCAATAGGCAGCTTCCCGGCCGAGGTTATCCTCTTCGCCCTGGTACCTGATCCGGTTGACCTCGATCCATTTATTGTCGGAAACCCGCTTTATCTTCAGGTCATACAACGGCAGCTGGTAGGGCAGATTGGGGAAGTAGCTATTCTTGATGGCTACGTTCATCTGGTTGCTGATGCCCACATACGTCACCTTTTGATAGGTCGAGACGTTACTGCCTGAGGGCGTATAGACGAGGCCACCTGCGTAGGGGGTTTTCTCGGCATACTGGACCTTGATGTCAGCAGCCCACTTGGAGTTATAGAGGAACGATCCAACGTTCGTGTCCGGTTCGGTGACCGGGTTGAGGTTACCCTTCACGATTTTCACGCATTGTACGCCGTCGTAGTCTGCGCCGATGAGTGTTGCGGTCATGACTTGATCACAATCGTCCCGGCATTCAGATTGATCACCATCTTGCCATTTGCGCTCTGAAGGATTCCGGCGGTGACCGTGCCGATATTGGCGACGTTCATACGCACGGCCGTCCCGTCGACCACGAACGGGTTGTTTAGATTGCCGCCGGCCACGACGATGAACTGGCTTGCCTCAAAAACAACGCGGCTGAGACCACCTGCGAGCGCGTCCAGATACATGGCTGCGGTCGACGTGGCCCCGCCAGCGGTCGCCGAGACACTCAATCCGATACGACCCGTCGCTCCGGCCGGCGTCGCCTCAACGGTTGTCCTGAAGCGTCCCGATGCGGAGAAGTTTCCAACCGTTGCGTTGAGTTCGGAGACTGCATTGGCGTTCGCCGTAACCTGTCCGTTGATCGTGGTCACCTGCGTCTGCAGGGCCGAAAGGCCGCTCGCCGTCGCAGGCAGTCCTGTCGCTGGATCGTTGACCTGCGAACTTAGCTGATTGACCGAGAGCGTCAGCGCGCTATCGGCGCTCGCCAGCGCGACGAGCTGGGTACTGACCGTCGCTTGATAGTTCCCGAACGATGCATTCAGCGCCTCGATGCGGCTTGCAAGCGCCGTATCGGCAGTGATGAGAATGTCGACCTGCCGGAGATATTCCGCCGTGATGCCGTCACGGGTGGCCGTCACCTGCTCGCGCAACTGCTGGCGTTCCAGCGCATTACCGAGATCCTGATCGGCCACGAGAAGGTTGATCTGCTCCAGGCGTTCCAGAATTTCGCGCCGGCCGGAGCCAAGCCACTCCTGGTATTCCCTCAGATCGTCTCCGAGGCTGTCGAGACCGACAGCGCCGGCATAGGGATCGAAATCGAGACCGGGAGAAAGCTTGATGTCGCCGGTTGCAACATCGATCCAGTCCGACCATTCCATCCTGCGCCGCGAATACGGCACAAACTTCCCGCGCACCTGATAGATGGTCGACGGTAGGAACACGCCATTGAGGATCCACTCATAGGGCGCCGCATAGGCCGTGGAATCGCTGTCGAAGACGACAGCACCGCTCAGTTTCAGACGGACCTGCACCCAGACATTACGAACATCGTCTTGTTCCGGGTCGCAGCCAACCTTGATCGACGGACGCCGTGCATTGCCGCTCGCGTCATAAATGACGGCCGGAAGAGCCGTCCAGCCATACATCGGCTGCGGTGGCGGCCGATCGGGAACGATCACCGTGAAGTCCGGCGGCGTGTAGTCCGTGAAAAAGTCGAAGTCATAATCTGCCGGATCGACTTCCGTCACATCCACCATGACATCGAGATTGGTCCGATCGGCGACGCCGTCGACACGGAAGAGCTTTGCAGCATATCCGTTGCGCGGCGAGGACCATGCGCCGACGTCACCGGGTTCCACCGTCCAGAAGGAAGGTGGCAGCACCAAGGTATGGCGACGCTCACGCCGCGCCTCGTCGAGTGCAGCTTTCATGATCTGCTGGACCTGGCGCGCGACGGAAACGGTGCTCAGATCGAGGTTGCTGATCAGGCGGCGGTTTCCGTCCCGTTCTTCAAAGTCCGGACTGTAAAGTGGGGGCGCCGCCTTCGTGTTCCAGCTCTCCTCCGGCTCCGGATAACTCGCCGTCACCCCGTTGACGCTGTCGGCAAGCCCCAGGATCGGTTTTCCGGTCTGCGGTTCGGTCGACAGGATATCATCGTCCGTAAAGGCGAAGACCGCTGCGCCGGGTTCTCCAACGCGAACCTTGTAGATACCGCCTGTCTCGATCGGCCGTCCGTGGCAGCCTCTTAGAAGCGCCTCGATGCTGGTGGCGATCTCCGTCGCAAGCGCAATCTCCGCGCCCGTCGTATATTGCGGCTCCATGCCGTCCGCCCCCTGCACG
>Ga0268287_100247_pt1 | contig 22266 bp, 16 predicted proteins | sample MetcocultureR3M_FD_191348 | JGI IMG/M metagenome (GOLD analysis project Ga0268287, IMG submission 191348) | Soil microbial communities from Anza Borrego Desert, Southern California, United States - Methanotrophic co-culture R3-M | ecosystem: Environmental > Terrestrial > Soil > Desert | place... | reverse complement strand
GGCGGGGCGCACGCCGAAGCCCGCCGCCAGGGTCTAGCCTTCGGGGCCGGCGTGCTCGTGACCTTCCTCGCCCTGGCGGGAGTGCTGATCGCCCTGAAGGCGGCCGGCTCGGCCGTCGGCTGGGGCTTCCAGCTCCAGTCCCCGCCGGTCGTCGCCGCCCTGGCCCTCCTGATGCTGGCGGTGGCCCTGAACCTCTCGGGCGTGTTCGAGGTCGCCGGCTCGCTGCAGAACGTCGGCTCGGGTCTCGCCCGCCGCGGCGGGACCACGGGCGCCTTCTTCACCGGCACGCTGGCGGTGGTCGTGGCTGCGCCCTGCACCGCGCCCTTCATGGGCCCGGCGCTCGGCTGGGCCCTGACCCAGAGCGCAGCCGCCGCCCTGACCGTATTCCTGGCCCTCGGGATCGGCTTCGCAGCGCCCTTCGTCGCCGTGGCCTTCGTCCCGGCCCTGCTGGACCGCCTGCCGACGCCGGGCGCCTGGATGGAGACCTTCCGCAAGGCCCTGGCCTTCCCGATGTACGCCGCCGGCGCCTGGCTGGTGTGGGTGCTGGCCCAGCAGACCGGGCCCGAGGGCCTGGCGCGCCTGCTGGCCGCCGCCATCGTCGTCGCGCTCGCCGCCTGGCTGGCGGGCATCGCCCAGCGCCGCGCGCTCCAGGGCGGACGGCCGCTCGCCTACGGCCTGGCCGCCGGAGTCCTCGCCGTCCTGGCGCTCGCCGCGGTGGTGGGCCCCAGGTACGCCGAGGCCGCCCAGGGGCCGGCGACCGCCTCGGCCGGCGGCGTCCCCTACGAGACCTACAGCCCGGCCCGGCTGGCCGAGTTGCGCGCCGCCGGCACGCCGGTGTTCGTCAACTACACCGCCGCCTGGTGCGTGAGCTGCCAGGTGAACGAGCGCGTGGCCCTCTCCACCCGGGGCGTGGCCGAGGCGCTGGAGCGCACCGGCGCCGTCTACCTCAAGGCCGACTGGACGAAGAAGGACCCGCAGATCGCCGCCGAACTGGCCAGCTTCGGCCGCGCCGGCGTCCCGCTCTATCTCGTGTATGGCGCGGGCGGCGGCGAGCCCGCTATCCTTCCAGCCCTCCTGACCGAAGGCCTCGTCGTGCGCGCCATCGACGCCGCCGCGAAACCGAGCTGACCCCAAGAAAAAACCTGAAGGGAGCCCTGCCGATGCCCGGAATCCTCGACCGCCGAACCGTCCTGGCCTTCGCCGCCGCCGCGGCGCTCGCGGCGCCCGCCGTCGCGGCCCCGGTCCTCGGCCAGCCGGCCCCCGCCTTCAGCGTCAAGGACGCCGACGGCAAGACGCGCTCCCTGGCCGAGTTCAAGGGCAGGACCGTCGTGCTGGAATGGACCAACGAGGGCTGCCCGTATGTGAAGAAGCACTACGACTCCGGCAACATGCAGCGCCTGCAGTCGCAGGCGGTGAAGGACGGCGCCGTCTGGCTGACGGTCATCTCCTCGGCCCCGGACTTCCAGGGCTACAAGACCGCCGCCGAGGCCAAGGCCTGGAAGGCCAAGGCGGGCGCGGCCTCCACCGCCGTCCTGCTCGATCCCACCGGGGTCGTCGGCCGGGCCTACGAGGCCAAGACCACCCCGCACATGTACGTCGTCGATAAGGCGGGCAAGCTCGTCTACATGGGCGGCATCGACGACAAGGCCTCGGCCGACCCGGCCAGCCTGAAGGGCGCCAAGAACTACGTCGCCGCCGCCCTCGCCGACGTGAAGGCCGGCCGCGCCGTCGCCCAGGCTGCAACCCAACCCTACGGCTGCAGCGTTAAGTACGCCTCGGCCGACTAGCTTTGCTGCTGAAGGGGGATGCTTGACCGACACCGACGCCGCCGCGTCCTGGCGGGCGCTTGACGCGGCCGGGGAGGCCGCCGCCCAGCGTTCGATCGCGGGCCTGTTCGAGGCCGAGCCGGACCGGGCCTCCCGCCTGACCTTCGAGGCCGCGGGCCTGGTCCTCGACCTCTCCAAGCAGCCCTGGTCCCAGGCCGACGTCGGGACCATGCTGGACCTCGCCCGCGCGTCGGGAGTGGAGGCGGCCCGCGCGGCCCTGTTCGCCGGCGAGGTGGTCAACCGCTCCGAGGGGCGGCCGGCCCTGCACATGGCTCTGCGCGCGCCGGAGGGGGCCGGCTTCGCCGCGGCGGGCGTCCCCGTGTCAGGCGAGGTCGAGGCCACGCGCGCGAAGATGAAGGCCTTCGCCGGGGAGGTCCGCTCGGGCGCCCGGCGCGGGGCGACCGGCCGGCCGTTCAAGGCCATCGTCCACATCGGCATCGGCGGCTCCGACCTCGGGCCGCGGCTCATCTGGGAAGCGCTGCGGCCGCTAGAGCCCGCCCTCGACCTGCGCTTCGTCGCCAACGTCGATCCGGCCGAGCTGGCCCAGGCGCTGACCGGCCTCGATCCGGCCGAGACGCTGGTGGTCACCGTCTCCAAGACCTTCACCACCCTCGAGACCCTGACCAACGCCGAGGCCGCGCGGGCCTGGCTCCGCGCCGCGCTCGGCGAAGCGTCGGACAGCCACCTCGTCGCCGTCTCGGCCGCGCCCGACAAGGCGCGGGGGTTCGGCGTCCCGGAGGACCAGGTGTTCGCCTTCTGGGACTGGGTCGGCGGCCGCTATTCGCTGTGGTCGGCGGTGGGCCTCTCCTGCGCCGTCGCCCTGGGCTGGGAGGCGTTCGAGGCGCTGCACGCCGGCGCGGCGGCGATGGACGTCCACTTCCGGGACGCCGCCCTGGACGCCAACCTGCCGGTCCTGCTGGCGCTCGCCCACGTCTTCAACCGAAACGGCCTTGGCCGGCCGATCCGCGCGGTGGTCCCCTACGCCCAGCGCCTTCGCCTGCTGCCCCCCTTCCTCCAGCAGCTGGAGATGGAATCGAACGGCAAGCGGGTCACCGCCGACGGCCGCCCGGTTCCGCGCCCGACCGCCGCCAGCGTGTTCGGCGACGCCGGCACCAACGGCCAGCACGCCTTCTTCCAGCTCCTGCACCAGGGAACCGACGTCATTCCCGTCGACATCGTCGCCGTCCGCCAGGGCTCCGAGGGCGATCCGGCGGCCCAGCGCAAGCTGCTCGCCAACGCCGTGGCCCAGGCCGAGGCCCTGATGGTCGGCCGCGCGATGCCGGACGATGCCCAGCGGGACTTCCCCGGCAACCGTCCGTCCAGCTTCCTGCTGCTGGACCGCCTGACCCCGCAGGCCCTCGGCGCGCTGATCGCCCTCTACGAGCACAAGACCTTCGTCGAGGGCGTCCTGTGGGGGATCAACAGCTTCGACCAGTGGGGCGTGGAGCTCGGCAAGACCCTCGCGGCCCGCATCCTCGAGGACCTGGAAGGCGCGGCCCGAAATCCCCACGACCCGTCGACCCAGGCGCTGATCGAGCGGCTGCGCTGAGAGCCCTCCTCTCCCCCGCGAAGCGGAGAGGGAGAGGGTAGGGAGAGGGCGGCGCGCAGCGCCGTGCGGCCGCTCCTCGCTCTGCTCGGGGGAGAGGAGGGGCGTGCGTGACTCTCCGCATCCTCTCCGCTATAGCCCCGCCCGTCATGACGCGGTTCGCGCACCACCACGGCCATCACCACCATCCGACCCCGGCGGGTTCGGACGGCGGCCGCGTGGCTTAGAGAGCGCGACCTCCCCGAAGCCCCGCCGATGCGGACGGGGCTGTTCTTCTGACAAGCGCCGTCCGTCCCTCAGACTTCCCGAGAGACGACGATGACCGAACCTTCCCCAACTGCCTCCTTGAGCGCGCAGGCCGCAGCCGGTAAGCGCCCAGCCATGGCCCAAGACCCGCAACGCCCCGAAGCCCGCACGCCGCGCGGCTTCGTCGACCGCCGAGCCCGCGACGTGGTCGCCGAGCGGCAGATCCTGACCGCCGTCTCAGGAGTCTACGAGCGCTGGGGCTTCGAGCCGCTGGAGACCGGGGCGTTCGAATACGCCGACGCCCTGGGCAAGTTCCTGCCCGACGCCGACCGTCCGAACGAGGGCGTCTTCGCCCTGCAGGACGACGACGAGCAGTGGATGGCGCTGCGCTACGACCTGACCGCGCCGCTGGCCCGCTTCGCCGCCCAGAACTGGGAGACCCTGCCCAAGCCGTTCCGCCGCTACGCCTACGGGCCGGTCTGGCGCAACGAGAAGCCGGGGCCGGGGCGCTTCCGCGAGTTCGTCCAGTGCGACGCCGACACGGTGGGCTCGGCCCGTCCCGAGGCCGACGCCGAGATCATCGCCATGGCCGTGCAGGGCCTGGAGGCCGCGGGCCTGCCGGCCGGCTCGGCGGTCATCAAGATCAACAACCGCAAGCTGCTGAACGGCCTGATGGCGGCGGCCGGGGTGACCGACGAGGCCCAGAAGCTCGGCGTGCTGCGCGCGGTCGACAAGCTGGACCGCCTGGGCGCGGACGGCGTGCGCCTGCTGCTGGGCGAGGGCCGCCTCGACGAGTCCGGCGCCTTCACCAAGGGGGCGGGGCTCCCGGCCCAGTCCGCCGAACGGGTGCTGGCCTTCACCGCCGCCGGCGTCGGCGGCCGGGCCGAAACCCTGGCCAAGCTGGCCGAGGTCGTCGGCGGCTCGGCCGAGGGCGACGAGGGCCTGGCCGAGCTGGCCGCCATCGACGCGGCCCTGTCGGCGCTCGGCGTCGGGCCCGACCGGGCGCTGTTCGACCCGGCCGTCGTGCGGGGCCTGGAGTACTACACGGGCGCGGTGTTCGAGGCCGAGCTCTTGCTCTCCACCACGGACGAGAAAGGACAGAAGGTCACCTTCGGCTCGATCGGCGGCGGCGGGCGCTACGACGACCTCGTGGCCCGCTTCACCGGCGAGCGGACGCCCGCCACCGGCTTCTCCTTCGGCGTCTCGCGGCTGGCCGCGGCCCTGCGCGCCGCCGGCCGTGACGCAGCCCGAAAGGGTCCCTGGGCCGTCCGCGGCCCGGTGGTGGTCATCGCCTTCGACCAGGCGCGCATGGCCGACTACTTCGCCCTGGCCGGCGAGATCCGCGCGGCGGGCGTCCCGGCGGAGGTCTACCTGGGAAGCTCGGGCATGAAGGCCCAGATGAAGTACGCCGACCGGCGCCTGTCGCCCGCCGCGGTCATGCTGGGCGAGGACGAGATCGCCGCCGGCACGGTCACCGTGAAGGACCTCGACCTCGGCCGCGAGCTGGCCAGCAAGGTGGCCGACAACGCCGAGTGGCGCGAGCAGCGGCCCGGCCAGCAGACCATCGCCCGCGCCGAGCTGATCCCCGCCCTGCGCCGCATCCTGGACGCCGGCTGATGCGCGTCGAGCCGCCCGTGCCGGAGGCGGCGCTCGCCGCCATCCGCGCGCCCCTGGAGGCCGCCGGCGCGACCCGCGCCGACGCGCCCCTGCTGCAGCCGCTGAACCTCTTCCTGGACTTGGCCGGGGAGGCGATGCGCGCGCGGCTGTTCGTGGTGCAGGCAGAGGGCGGGGCCGAGGCGTGCCTGCGCCCCGACTTCACCGTCGCCATCGCCCGCGCCCACCTGGAGTCGGGCAGGCGCGACGGGCGCTATCTCTACGAGGGCGCCGCCTTCCGCGCCTCTGCCGGCGCCGAGCGGCCCGAGGAGTTCCTGCAGGTGGGGCTGGAGCTGTTCGCCCCCCAGAGCCAGGGGGGCGACGGTGCGGCCGAGGCCGCCGACGCCGAGATCGCCGGCCTGGCCTGGCGCGCGTGCGCGGCCGGCGGGCGGGCCGACCTCTCCCTGCGGCTCGGCGATGTCGGCCTGTTCGGCCCGTTCATCGAGAGCCTGTCCCTGGCCGAGGGGCTCGCCGCGCGGCTCAAGCGGGTGGCGGGCCGGCCGCGCCTGCTGCAGGCCGAGCTGGCGCGCACCGGCGAGACGGCCGGCGGCGCGCGCGGAACCCTGGCCGGCATCCTGTCGGGCCTGTCGCAGGCCGAGGCCGGCGCCCTCCTGGAGGAGGTCTGGGCCCTGGCCGGCGTCGAGCCCGTGGGCGGCCGCGGGCCGACCGAGATCGCCGCGCGGCTGGTGCGCAAGGCCGAGGCGGCCGCCGCGCCGGCGCTCACCGACGACCAGGCGGGCGCCATCCGCGCGTTCATGGCCATCGACGATTCGCCGGACGCGGCCCTCGCCCGGGTGGGCGAGCTCGCCGGCCGCAACGACAGGGCGCTGAAGGCGGCGCTGGAGGGCTGGGCGCGGCGCCTGGCCGAGCTCGCCAGGGTCGCCGACCCGCACCGGATGCGGTTCGCCCCCGCCCTCGGCCACGCCTTCGACTACTACGATGGCCTCACCTTCGAGGTGGTCAGCGAGGCCCTCGGCCCCGAGCGGCCGGTGGCCGTCGGCGGCCGCTACGACGGCCTGCTGGCGCGCCTTGGGGCTGGCCTCGGGGGCGCCGAAGGGCGGGCGGTGGGCTGCATGGTCCGGCCCTGGCGCGCATGGGACGGAGGCGAGCAATGAGCGAGCTGGTCATCGCGGTCCCGTCCAAGGGCCGCCTGAAGGAGCAGGTGGAGGCCTGGCTGGCCGACGCCGGCCTCGACCTTTCCGTCACCGGCGGGGCGCGCGGCTACATGGCGGGCCTCAAGGGGCTGCCGGGCGCCCAGGTGCGCCTCCTGTCGGCCGGCGACATCGCCGAGGCCCTGGACGCCGGCGAGGTCCACCTCGGGATCACCGGCGAGGACCTGCTGCGCGAGCGCGGCGAGGACCTCGACTCCCGCGTCCTGCTGTTGCGGCCGCTGGGCTTCGGCCGCGCCGACCTCGTCGTCGCCGCACCGAAGAGCTGGCTCGACGTAGAGACCATGGCCGACCTCGAGGAGGTCGCCGCCGAGCACCTGGCTCGCACCGGCCGGCGCATGCGCGTGGCGACCAAGTACCTCTCCCAGACCCGGGCCTTCTTCGCCCGCCACGGCATCGCCGATTACCGCATCGTCGAATCGGGCGGGGCGACCGAGGGCGCGCCGGCGGCCGGCGCGGCCGAGCTGGTGGTGGACATCACCACCACCGGGGCGACCCTGGCCGCCAACGGCCTGAAGGTGCTGGCCGACGGGGTGATCCTGAAGAGCCAGGCGCAGCTCGCCGCCAGCCTGCGGGGCGAGTGGGGCGAATCGGCCCTCGCGGCGGCCGAGCGCCTGCTGCGGGCGGTGGAGGCCCGAGCCGCGGCCCGGCGCAGCGCGACCCTGATCTGGCCATCCCGTGGCGACGCCGCCGAGGCCGAGGCGGTGGACCGTCTCGTCGCCGCCGGCGCCTCGCGCCGACCCAACGGCCTGCTGGTCGAGATGGGGCAGGTGGCCGAGGCCGCTCAGGCGCTCACCGCCGCGGGCCTCGGGCCGGTCACAGCCGCCCAGCCCGAGTTCGTCTTTGACGTGAGCTGCCCGGCGCTTACAACCCTCAAGTCCCGGTTGTTTTGACGATAGCGTCAAAAATTTGAGGGAAATCGCAATTTTATGAACTGACTTTGCCGGGAACCCCGTTTGGGCCCGTTGACTCGGCCAGAAAATTGCCGTTCTGTCATCAGGCGAGAGACATGACGGCGCAAGTCCGAAGGTCTCCGGCGTTTCGGGGAGGAAACGCCCGCTCAATCAGAGCGACTGCTCAAGACGGCCCGCTGCGATTATCCCCCGCAGCGGGCCGGTTCTTTTTGAGGGCCCCCGCGGTTTTGACTCAGGCGTCAAAACCGCGGGGGCTTTTCCACATCAGTGATGCGCGTGTCCGGCCGGCGGGGCGACCCGCACCTCGAACTCGGCGCTGAGCTTGGCGCCGCTGGCGAAGACCAGAGTCGCCGGGACCCTGTCGCCGGTCTTCAGCGCCCGCGTCAGCCCCATGAACATCAGGTGGTAGCCGCCGGGGGCGAAGGTCACCCGCGCGCCGGGGGCCAGGGCCACCCGGTCCTGCCTCTCCATCTTCATGATCCCGCCGGCCATGCTGGAGCGGTGGATCTCGGTCCGCTTGGCGGCGGGGCTTTCCACCGCCACCAGGGCGTCGGCGGTCTTGCCGGGATTGGTCAGGGTCATGAATCCGGCGCCGGTGGAGCCGGCCACGGCCGGGCGGCTCCAGGCGCCGGACACCTGGGGCGCCGCGTGGGCCTGGGCGGCGGCGGCGAGGGCGAGGGTCAGCCCGAGGGCGGGCGGGATGAGCTTCATGGGACGCACCTTAGCGATGATCGTGGCCGGGCCGAGGCGCCGGGCGAGGCAAGGGGGAGTCCGGAGAACGGCTTCACTTCTCGATCTCCAGAGACGCATGAGGATGTGCGCGGGCGGGCCGCGCACGGACGTCCCGGATGGGGTCCGCGTCAGGCGTTCGGAGGCGGAGGTCCCTGGCCGGGCGGCCGCGGCGGGGCGCGGGCCGGCGGCGGCGGCTTGGCGCGGGGAAGCGGCGCGGCCGCCGCGACATAGGTCACGCGCGGGAGGGCGGCGTCGACGGCGGGGGGCGGCGGTGCGGCCCCCGCCGCGGGGCAGACGCAGTGGTCGCAGCGGCCGACGTGGCCGGGCAGGCTCCCGTCCGCGGGGGCCGCCTCCATGCCCGCGCTGGTGCAGATCACGCCTTGAGCGAGAGGGGCCGGCGCGGCCCCGGCGATGGACGGGATCAGCGCCTGGACCAGCAGCGCGAAGACGGCCAGCAGGGCGATCACCGCCCTGCGTTCGGCGCGCGCGCCCATGGCTCTGTCCCGCGGCGTGGTCACGGAACGCCGTCGTAAGGCCGTGGCGGGATTACGCAAGCCCGCCCGCTGCGTCATAGTCCGCGGGAATCAACCCGGAGAGCCGATGGAAGGCCACGTCGAGACCGGCGCGTACAAGGACGTGGTCCTGTTCCTGGCCACCGCCGGCGTCGTGGTCCCGCTGTTCCGCCGCTGGCGGATCAGCCCGATCCTGGGCTTCCTCGTGGCCGGCGTCCTCCTGGGCCCGTTCGGCCTGGGCAGCCTCTCGCACCAGTTCGGCTGGCTGCGCGCCATGACCATCGACGAGCCCGAGCAGCTCTCGGTGCTGGCCGAGCTGGGCGTCGTCTTCCTGCTGTTCATGATCGGGCTGGAGCTGTCGTGGGAGCGCCTGCGCGCGATGCGCCGCTACGTCTTCGGGCTGGGGGCGCTGCAGGTGGGCCTGTGCCTGGCCGGCGTCGCCGGCGCGGCCCTGCTGCTGGGCCAGCGGCCGCTGGCGGCCCTGGCGATCGGCGCGGCCCTGGCGCTGTCCTCCACCGCCATCGTCATGCCGATCCTGGCCGAGCAGAAGCGCCAGCATTCGCAGGCCGGCCGCGCCACCTTCTCGGTCCTGCTGTTCCAGGACCTGGCCGTCGCCCCGATCCTCGTCACCCTCACCCTGCTCAGCCGGCAGGAGGACGCCGTCTTCGGCCCCGCGCTGCTGCTCTCGTTCGCCCCGGCGGTGCTTGGCCTGGCCGCCCTGTTCCTGATGGGCCGGCTGCTGTTGCGGCCGATGCTGCGCTCGGTGGCCAAGGCCAAGAGCGAGGAACTGTTCGTCGCCGCCAGTCTGCTGGTGGTCATCGGCGCCGGCCTGGTCAGCGCGCTGACCGGCCTGTCCATGGCGCTCGGCGCGTTCATCGCCGGCCTGCTGCTGGCCGAGACCGAGTTCCGCCACGAGGTCGAGGTGCGGGTGGAGCCCTTCAAGGGCCTGCTGCTCGGCCTGTTCTTCCTGTCGGTGGGCATCGGCCTCAACGTGCCGCTGCTGGTGGAGCGCCCGGCGGCCATCCTCGGCATCGCCCTGGCGATGGTGGCCGGCAACGCCCTGGTGGTCTTCGGCCTCGCGCGGCTGTTCGGCCTGCGCTCGCGGCCCGCCGCCGAGGCCGCCCTTCTGCTCGCCGGTGCGGGCGAGTTCGCCTTCGTCATCCTGGGCCAGGCGATGGGCGGCGGCATCGTCGACCGCACGACCGGCGAGACGGTGCTGGTCGCCGCGACCGTCTCGATGTTCTGCATCCCGCTGCTCTCCCTGCTCAGCGTCCGGGTCGGAGGGCGCAAGGTCGCCCCCGCCGAGACCCCGGCGGAACCCGAGGGGGCCGAGCCCGGGGGAACCGAGCCTGGGGGGACGCCGCGCGTGCTGGTGGTCGGCTACGGCCGGGTCGGCCGCCTCGTCGGCGACATGCTGAACCGGCATCAGGTCGCCTGGGTGGGGGCCGAGAAGGACGCCCGCATGGTCGACACCGGCCGCCGCGCGGGCCAGCGGATCTACTTCGGCGATGCGGCCCGGCCCGAGTTCCTCGAGCGCTGCGGCCTGGCCGAGGCCCCGGCGCTCGTGGTCACCATGGACGATCCCGAGGGGGTGGAGGCGATCGTCGGCCTCGCGCGTTCCCTCCGTCCGGACCTGACGATCGTCGCCCGCGCCCGCGACGCCCGCCATGCCCAGCGGCTCTACGAGCTCGGCGCCACCGACGCCGTGCCCGAGACGGTGGAGGCCAGCCTGCAGCTCTCCGAGGCGGTGCTGGTCGAGATCGGCGTGCCGATGGGCCTGGTGATCGCCTCGATCCACGAGCGGCGCGACGAGTTCCGGGCGGCGCTCAACCGGCCCGAGGCCCTCGGCGGCCGCGCCCGCCGCTTCCGCCGCGAGCGCGGCGCCTGACCGGCGCCGGGAATTTGGCGGCGGAAATATTGTCAGCTTGCGTTCATGTGTCGGGAACCAAGCGTTGCCATGCACGTTGAGGCCCCGAGCGCGACAGGGGCGCAGGGTCGGACGAGGGGTGAGCCGTTGCGAGGCCAGGGAGGCCAAGCTGGGATGCTAGCGGTCGCGGACGTGGGTCCGCCGCACCGGCCTGCGTCGCTGCATCCGCTTCACAAATATTTCCAACAGTTTCGGCGAGCATTCGCCGCCCATCCGGCCAAGGTTGGCGTGGAACAGCGGAGGTGCTCGACTTGAGTTTTCCGGCGGACTCGGCTGAAGCCGGGCCCGAGGCGGGGAGAGGCGGTCTGTTTTTCTCGGATCGCACCGTTGATCACTGTCAAGGTTGTGTTCAGCGTCCTCGCCGAAGCTGGAAAGGGGGCCAGATTGGGGTCGGAGTGTGGCTTCGGCGACACTTACGCATCGCGTCGGCCTTGTTATAACGGCGGCTGGGTCAAATGGCCGCACCACCTGAGGGCAACGAGAGGGCTCTGATTATGAAGTTGAAACTCCTGGCAGGGGCTGCGATGGCCGCGGCCTTCGCCGCGTCCGCCGCCCAGGCGCAAGTCGGCTGGTACGGCGCGGTCGATCTCGGGTACCACTGGCCCGAGCAGTTCGAGATGGACTCCTCGAACAACGCGCCGAACGGCAATCCCTACGTCTGGGATTTCAATCAGGAAGAAGACTGGGCCGGCTTCGCCCGTCTCGGCTATCAGGTGACCGACAACTGGCGCGTCGAGCTCGAGCTCGGCTACCGCGGCGGCGACCTGGAGTCGGTGCGCGGCGGCTCGAACCAGGCGGTCCTGGGCCTCTGCACCCCCGGCGTGGTGCGCACCGCGGCGGCCCCGACCTGCGGCTCGCCCGACGGTGACGTCACCTCGTGGACCGTGATGGGCAATGTCATCTACGACATCATGCCCGGCTCCTCGATCAACCCGTTCATCGGCGGCGGCATCGGCATCAACCACGTCTCCATGGAGACGCTGGGCCAGTTCTCGAACGTTCCCGGGATCACCGCGGCCAACCCGGCGATCCAGAACCTGACGATCGACGACGACGACACCGCCTTCGCCTGGCAGCTGCTGGCCGGCGTGGCGTGGCGCGCCACCGATCGCCTGAACGTCGACCTGACCTACCGCTACCTCGGCGGTTCGGATCTCGACTTCGACTCGACCGGCTCGAACGCCGGTGGCCTGCAGCCGGGCGTGTTCAGCGGCGAATACCGCGACTCGTCGGTGACCCTGGGCCTGCGGTACTCGTTCGCGGCTCCGCCGCCGCCGCCGCCCCCGCCCCCGCCGCCGCCGCCTCCCCCGCCGCCGCCTCCGCCCCCGCCGCCGCCTCCGGCGCCGGCCTACGAGGCCAAGCAGTTCATCGTCTACTTCCCGTTCGATCAGTACGTGCTGACGCCGGAAGCCCAGCAGGTGGTCACGGAAGCCGCCAACTACGCCAAGGGCGGCAACGCCACCCGCGTCGTGGTGGTCGGCCACGCCGACACCTCGGGCTCGCAGGCCTACAACGTGCGTCTGTCCGAGCGCCGCGCGAAGGCGGTCGCCGACGCCCTGGTGGGCTCCGGCGTGAACCAGACCTCGCTGTCGGTCGACTGGAAGGGCGAGACCATGCCTGCGGTCGCCACCGGCGACGGCGTCAAGGAACCGCTGAACCGCCGTTCGACGATCGACATCAACTTCTGATATCGATCGCCGGCTTCGGTCGGACACTAGGCGAGGGCCCGGCGGAAACGCCGGGCCCTTTGCTTTTGGGGAAGGCGGGCGTTCGCTCGCGGCTGGAGATCAAACCGGCAGCTGGGTCGTGCTCTTCACCTCTTCCAGCACGGCGTAGGTGCGCGTCTCGCGCACGCCGGGGATGCGCACCAGCACGTCCTCCAGGAACGTCCGCCAGGCGGCCAGGTCGCGCACCCGCGACTTGATGAGGTAGTCGAAGCCTCCCGCCACCATGTGGCACTCCAGCACGTCGGGCGAGCGGCGGGCCGCGGCGGCGAAGGTCTCGAACACCTCGGGCGTCGTGCGGTCCAGCACCACCTCGACGAAGATCAGCACCCCGCGCTCGACCTTCTCGGGGTCCACCAGGGCGGTGAAGCCGGTGATGTAGCCGCCCTCGCGCAGCCGCCGCACCCGCTCGGAGCAGGCGGAGGGGGACAGATGGCACCGCTCGGCGAGCTCGGCGTTGCTGATCCGCCCGTCCGCCTGCAGCGCCCGCAGCAGCCGCCGGTCGGTCTCGTCCAGTCGCAGATTGTTCGCCATCGCCCGTTTCCGCCGTGGAAGCTGCGGCGACCTCGCCGCCGAACCGTGATACATTCGGCGCTAAGTACCATATCCCGAATGCTGTCGCAGCAGGAGGCTCCCTTGCCGTTCGATCATCTGGATGCCGGCAAGTTCGCCGACGAACGTACGGTCCTGACCAGGGCGCTGGCCGCCCGGCCGCTCAGCCCCCAGGATCGCGAAGCCGTGCGGCAGGAGGCCGAGGCTCTGGTCCGCGCCGCGCGCAAGGCGGCCCGCAAGCAGGGAGTGGTCGAGAGCTTCCTGCAGGAGTTCAGCCTCTCCACCCGCGAAGGCCTGGCCCTGATGTGCCTGGCCGAGGCCCTGCTGCGCACCCCCGACGAGGAGACCCGCGACCGCCTGATCGCCGAGAAGATCGCCTCGGCCGACTGGGCCAGCCACGCCGGCCGCTCGGACTCGCTGCTGGTCAACGCCTCCACCTGGAGCCTGATGCTCACCGGCCGGCTGATCGACCCGGACGAGGAGGCCAGGAACGACCTGCCGGGCTTCATCAAGCGCCTGGCCGGGCGCCTGGGCGAGCCCGTCATCCGCAAGGCCGTCGGCGCCGCCGTCCGCATCATGGGCGAGCAGTTCGTCCTGGGCGCCACCATCGAGAAGGCGATCCGCCGGGCCGCGGCCGACGGCTTCGTCTGCTCGTTCGACATGCTGGGCGAGGGGGCCCGAACCGACGCCGACGCCGACCGCTACGAAGCCGCCTACGCCGAGGCCATCCGCGTCGTCGGCAAGTCCGCGACCGGTCAGAGCCCCGAGGCCGGGCACGGCGTCTCGGTGAAGCTGTCGGCCCTGTCGCCCCGCTACGAAGCCCGCCAGGCTGAGCGGGTGTTCGCCGATCTCTATCCTCGGATCCTGCGCCTGGCTCAGATGGGGGCGGAGGCCGACATCAACCTGACCCTCGACGCCGAGGAGGCCGACCGCCTCGTCATCTCGCTCCAGCTCCTGGATCGGCTCGCCCGCGAGCCGGCCCTGCGAGACTGGAAGGGCCTCGGCCTCGCCGTCCAGGCCTACCAGAAGCGCGGCCCCGAGGTGATCGCCGCCGTCGCCGACATCGCCCGCTCCAGCGGCCGCCGGCTGATGGTTCGCCTCGTGAAGGGCGCCTACTGGGATTCCGAGATCAAGCGCGCCCAGGTGGCCGGCCTGTCCGGCTATCCGGTGTTCACCACCAAGGCGGCGACGGACCTGTCCTATCTCGTCTGCGCCAGGGCCCTGCTGGCCGCCGCCCCCGCGCTCTACGCCCAGTTCGCCACCCACAACGCCCACACCCTGGCCGCCGTCCGCCAGATGGCCGCCCAGGCCCAGGTGAAGTTCGAGTTCCAGCGTCTGCACGGCATGGGCGAGGCGCTCTACGGCGCCGCCCAGGAGCGCTATGGCGACTTCCCGCTGCGCGTCTACGCCCCCGTCGGCAGCCACGAGGACCTCCTGCCCTACCTCGTCCGCCGCCTGCTGGAGAACGGCGCCAACACCTCCTTCGTCCATGCCCTGCTCGACGAGAAGACCCCGGTCTCCAAGGTCGTCGTGGACCCGATCTCGGCCGTAGAGGCCGCCGGCGGCGCCCCGCACCCGCGCATCCCGCTGCCGCGCGACCTCTACGGACCGGCCCGGAAGAACTCCGAGGGCCTCGACCTGTCGATCAAGGCCGTGCGCGACGACCTGACCGCCGCCGTCGCGCGGCTCGACGGCGAGTCGCTCAAGGGCGCGCCCATCGTGTCGGGCCGCCTGCTGACGGACGGGGAAGGCGCCGAGGCCCGCTCGCCCGCCGAGCTCTCCCGCGTGATCGGCCGGACCTGGCAGGCGAGCCCCAGGCAGGTGGACGAGGCTTTCGCCGTCGCCCGCGAGGCGCAGCCCGGCTGGGACGCCCTCGGCGGCGAGGGCCGCGCCAAGGTGCTGCGCGCCATGGGCGATGCGCTGGAGGCCCATCGCGAGCGCCTGATCGCCATCTGCGTGCGGGAGGCCGGCAAGACCCTGGCCGACGCCATCGCCGAGGTGCGCGAGGCCGCCGATTTCTGCCGCTACTACGCCCACCTCGCAGAGCGCCAGTTCGCCAGCCCTGAGACCCTGCGCGGGCCCGTCGGCGAGACGAACCAGCTCCAGCTCCACGGCCGCGGCGTGTTCGTCTGCATCAGCCCCTGGAACTTCCCCCTGGCCATCTTCACCGGCCAGGTCGCGGCGGCGCTCGCCGCCGGCAACGGCGTGCTGGCCAAGCCCGCCGAGCAGACCCCGATCATCGCCGCCGAGGCGGTCAGGCTGTTCCACGCCGCCGGCGCGCCAGCCGGCCTGCTGCACCTGCTGCCCGGCGACGGTGCCGTGGTCGGCCAGGCCCTCGTCTCGCATCCGGGCTGCGACGGCGTGGCCTTCACCGGCGGCACCGACACGGCCTGGGCGATCAACCGCACCCTGGCGGCCCGCCAGGGGCCGATCGTGCCGTTCATCGCCGAGACCGGCGGGCTGAACGCCATGTTCGTCGACACCACGGCCCTGCGCGAACAGGTCATCGACGACGTGTTGCTGTCGGGCTTCGGCTCGGCGGGCCAGCGCTGCTCGGCCCTGCGCATCCTGTTCCTGCCGCACGAGACCGCCGACGCCCTGCTCGACGGCCTGCAGGGGGCCATGCGGACGCTGGTGGTGACCGATCCCGCCGACCCGCGCGCCGATGTCGGGCCGGTGATCGACGCCGAGGCCAAGGCCGCCCTCGAGGCCCACGTGCAGCGGCTGGAGGCCGAGGCGCGGGTGCTGGCCCGGCTGGACGTCCCCGCGGGCGGGCATTTCTTCGCCCCGACACTGGCCGAGATCCCGGACGCGAGCTTCCTGGGCAAGGAGGTGTTCGGCCCGATCCTGCACGTGGTCCGCTACGATCCCGCCCGCCTCGCCGAGGCCGCCGCGCCGCTGGTCCAGGCCCGCTACGGCCTGACGCTGGGCGTCCATTCCCGCATCGAAGCCTTCGCCGAGGAGGTCCAGCGGGCGGTCCCGGCCGGCAACGCCTACGTCAACCGCTCGATGATCGGCGCGGTCGTCGGGGTCCAGCCGTTCGGCGGCGAAGGCCTCTCGGGAACCGGCCCCAAGGCCGGCGGGCCGCACGCCCTGCTGCGCTATGCGGTGGAACGGGCGGTCAGCGTCAACATCACCGCCCAGGGCGGCGATCCGGCCCTGCTCAACCTCGACGCCTGACGGCGCAGCCGGACGGCCCGAGCCGCGTTCTACATTCCTGAGCCGGCCCGCGCCGGCGCGAGGGATGCCTATGACATTGCAGCAGGCCCTGGCCTTCGGGCTGGTGGGCGCGACCATCGTGGCCTTCATCTGGGGGCGGTGGCGTTACGACGTGATCGCGCTTTCGGCCCTCGGCCTGGGGCTCGTCCTGGGCGTCGTCCCCGCCGAGGACGCCTTCTCGGGCTTCGCCAACGATGTCACCGTCATCATCGCCTGCGCCCTGGTGGTCAGCGCCGCGTTCGCCCGCTCCGGGATCGTCGAGGCGGCCCTGCGGCCGCTTCTGCCCCGGCTGACCAGCGCCCGCACCCAGGTCCCCTTGTTCGCCGGCGTCGTGGCCCTGCTCTCCATGGTGACCAAGAACGTCGGCGCCCTGGCGCTGATGATGCCGATCGCCCTGCAGACCGCCCGGCGGACGAATGTCTCCCCGTCCTGTCTGCTGATGCCCATGGCCTTCGCCTCCCTGATCGGCGGGACCGTGACCATGGTCGGCACCTCGCCGAACATCCTGGTTTCCGAGGTCCGCCAGCAGGTCCTCGGCGAGCCGTTCCAGATGTACGACTACGCGCCGGTGGGTCTGGCGCTGACGGCGCTGGGGCTCGTCTTCCTGGCCTTCGCCTACCGCCTGCTGCCGACCACCCGGACCGCCACCGAGACCCTCGACACCGCCATCGAGACGGCGCCCTACGTCACCCAGGTCTCCGCCCCCGAGGACTGGACCCTGGAGAAGCGGGCGGTCCGCAATCTCCAGGCGCTGGGCCAGGGCGAGGTCCGCATCCTGGCCCTCATCCGCGACGGCGAGCGGCGGGCGCAGCCGCACCCGAACGTCCGCGTCCGCCCAGGGGACAAGCTGCTGGTCGAGGGCGAGCACCAGGCGCTCGACACCTTCATCACCCGGGCCAAGCTCAAGCACAGCCGCGCCGATCGCCCGGTCGCCACCGAGGAGCCCACCGAGGAGACCCGGGTCGTCGAGGCCATCGTGGGCTCCGACTCCATGCTGATCGGCCGCTCCGCCAAACAGGAGGACCTCTACGGCCAGCACGGCGTGAACCTGCTGGCCGTCAGCCGCTCGGGCTACCGCACGACCGTCGAGCTCAAGGGCATGCGGCTCCGCGCCGGCGACGTGGTGGTCCTGCAGGGCGGGGAGCGCACCCTGCCGGGCGCGCTGAAGACCCTCGGCCTGCTGCCGCTCGCCGAGCGCGACGTGCGTCTGGGCGGAATCCGCCGCCGGGTCGCCCCGGCGCTGATCCTGCTCACGGCCATGGTGCTGGTGGCGGTGCAGGCCGCGCCGGTGGCCATCGCCTTCTTCGCGGCGGCCGTGGCCATGGTGCTGGTCGGCGCGATCCGCATGCGCGAGGCCTATTCGGCGCTCGACGGCCCGGTGCTGGTGCTGATCGCCGCCCTGATCCCGGTTTCGGACGCGATCCGCGCCACCGGCGGCGCCGAGCTCATCGCCTCGGCCCTGGCCCAGGCGTTCGAAGGCCGCCCGCCGATCCTGGCGCTGGGCGCGGTGATGGCCGTCTCCATGGCCGCCACGCCCTTCCTGAACAACGCCGCCACGGTCCTGATCGTGGCTCCGGTCGGCGCGGCCCTGGCCCGGCTGCTGGGCCTGCATCCCGATCCGTTCCTGATGGCGGTGGCGGTCGGGGCGGCCTGCGACTTCCTCACGCCCATCGGCCACCAGTGCAACACCCTGGTCATGGCGCCGGGGGGCTACCGCTTCGTCGACTACCCCAGGTTGGGGGCGCCGCTGACCGCTCTCGTCCTGCTTGTCGGAACCCCGCTGATCGCCGCCGTCTGGCCCCTCCAGGGTTGAGTTCACACTCTCGTGAGTCCGGCCGCCGCCCGGCCGGCCAAACGATTGATCTGCCGAGGGGCCGCTCGCCGTGTTAACCTCTGGTTTACGAAAAAGCCTGTGGGCGGAGGGCTCGCCTCATTGACGAGTCATTAGCCAAGTGTCCCCATATGTGGGTTGTTCGGGCTGGGGGCCCACAACATGTAGGGGCTCGGGACGGCGACCAGGGAGGTCGAGGTTCCGCAGAGGCATAGGTTCGAGGGAAATGAGCGAAGCGGCGAAGGTTGGGATTGCCGACAGTGCGGAACGGGTCCAGGCGCAGCCGGCCAAGCCGCAACTCCAGCTCGTGCGCAAGGTCCAGGTGGACCGCAGCCGCGACGCGAACCTGACCGATTTCGGCAAGACGACCCTCGAGGACCGCTATCTGCTGCCCGGCGAGTCCTATCAGGACATGTTCGCCCGCGTGGCCACGGCCTTCGCCGACGACGCCGACCACGCCCAGCGCATCTACGACTACATCTCGAACCTGTGGTTCATGCCGGCGACGCCGGTGCTGTCGAACGGCGGCGCGAGCCGCGGCCTGCCGATCTCGTGCTTCCTGAACGCGGTTCCCGACAACCTGGACGGCATCGTCAGCGTCTGGAACGAGAACGTCGCCCTGGCCTCCAACGGCGGCGGCATCGGCACCTACTGGGGCGGTGTCCGCTCGATCGGCGAGAAGGTGAAGGGCGCCGGCCAGACCAGCGGGATCATCCCCTTCATCCGGGTCATGGACTCGCTGACCCTCGCCATCAGCCAGGGTTCGCTGCGCCGCGGCTCGGCGGCCGTCTACCTCGACATCCACCACCCGGAGATCGAGGAGTTCCTCGAGATCCGGAAGCCCTCGGGCGACTTCAACCGCAAGAGCCTGAACCTCCACCACGGCCTGTCGATCACCGACGAGTTCATGGAGGCGGTCCGCGACGGCGCCATGTTCGGCCTGCGCTCGCCCAAGACCGGCGAGGTGATCCGCGAGGTGGACGCCCGCTCGCTCTGGCAGAAGATTCTCGAGATCCGCCTGCAGACGGGCGAGCCCTACCTGATCTTCTCCGACACCGTGAACCGGGCCATGCCGCAGCACCAGCGCGAGCTCGGCCTGCAGGTCCGCCAGTCGAACCTGTGCTCGGAGATCATGCTGCACACCGGCCAGGACCACCTGGGCCAGGAGCGGACGGCGGTCTGCTGCCTCTCGTCGGTCAACGCCGAGAAGTTCCTGGAGTGGCGCGACCACCCGACGTTCATCGAGGACGTCATGCGCTTCCTCGACAACGTGCTGGAGGACTTCATCCACCGCGCGCCGCCCGAGATGAAGAACGCCGTCTACGCGGCCAAGCGCGAGCGCTCGGTGGGCCTTGGCCTGATGGGCTTCCACTCGTTCCTGCAGCAGCAGAACGTGCCGTTCGAGAGCGCCCTGGCCAAGAGCTGGAACATGCGGCTCTTCAAGACCCTGCGCCGCCAGTGCGACGCGGCCTCCCGCACCCTCGCCGCCGAGCGCGGCCCGTGCCCGGACGCGGCCGAGCGCGGAGTCATGGAGCGATTCAGCCACAAGCTGGCCATCGCCCCCACCGCCTCGATCTCGATCATCTGCGGCGGCACCAGCGCCGGCATCGAGCCGATCCCTGCCAACATCTACAGCCACAAGACCCTGTCGGGCACCTTCGCGGTGAAGAACCCCTACCTGGAGCGCCTGCTCGACGAGAAGGGGCAGAACACCGCGGCGGTGTGGGATTCGATCCTCGCCAACGAAGGTTCCGTCCAGCACCTCGAGTTCCTGAGCCAGGACGAGAAGGACGTCTTCAAGACGGCGTTCGAAATCGACCAGCGCTGGATCGTAGAGCTTGCAGCAGACCGCACGCCGGATATTTGCCAGTCCCAGTCCGTGAACCTGTTCCTTCCGGGCGATATTGATAAGTGGGACCTGCATATGCTTCACTGGACTGCGTGGGAGCGGGGGTGCAAGTCGCTTTACTATCTGCGTTCGAAGTCCGTGCAGCGGGCGGCGCACGCGGGGGGCGAGGCCGCGCAGGCGGTGGAGATGCAGGTCGAGGGCAAGACCGACTACGAGGAATGCCTCGCCTGCCAGTGAGTTAACCATCTGATCTTTTGGGGCTTGCCCGCCGCCCCGATCGTGGAACTATGGACCCAGGACCCGCGCTCCAGACGCGGGCTGGGAGATGCGCATGATGCGGCGGGCGGCTGCAGCGGCCATGGTGCTGGCGAGCACGGCGACGGCGCCGGCGCTCGCCCAGGCGCCCGACACCGCCGCCCAGGCGCTGAAGGGCGCCGCATTCCTTGACAGAGAGACCTTCGAGCCCGGCCACGGCGTGGTCCGCTGGCGCTCGAACGAGGTCCGCCTGGGCCCGGCCAGCACCCTGCGCATCCAGGTGGGCGAGACCCTGCGTGGTCCCCTGCGGCCCGACGCCGACCTGTTCGACGCCGACGACCTGGACGTCACCCTGCTGCGGTCGTGGCCGCGGGCGGTCAGCTTCGCCGAGGGCGGGCTGGAGTTCGACGTCTCGCCGCACGCGGGTGTCGGCGTGGGCAGCCGCGGCGGCTCGGCCGAGGCCGGCGCCATGCTCACCGTCGGCCAGCGCCGCGAGCGCCAGGCGGTCGAGGCCCTGAAGGATTTCGGCGTGCGCGACGGGCTGGAGTACGGCGACCGGGGCCGCTGGTACCTGTTCGCCGCCGCCAGCGGCCGGGCCGTGGGCCTCAACATGCTGCGCAACGAGGGCGACTGGGACCGGGCCGGCTGGTCCACCGACACCACCGGCGCCCTGGTCGGCGACGCCCAGGTGGGCGTGGGCTGGCGCAAGGGCGACATGCAGAGCTCGTTCGGGGTGATCCACCGCGAGGTCCGCGGCGAGCACATGGTGTTCGGCCAGCACACCCGCGACGACACCGTGGCCGCCTTCACCTTCTCGATCCGTCCGCAACGCTGAGCGCCGGCGCCGAAATCCCGTCCGAATCCTGTGATGGTGCAGCTTCTCCAACAGCGGAGGCGCGATCCCCCATGTCGAAGGTCCTGTCCAAGGCCGTCCTGATCCCCGCGACGGGCGCCCTCGCCCTCGCGCTCGCCGCCTGCGGGCACGGGGTGGAGCAGCGCGCCGCCACCGGCGCCGTTGCGGGCGCGGTGGTCGCCGGCCCCGTCGGCGCGGCCGTGGGGGCCGGCGTCGGCACGATGGTCAGCAAGTCGGTGGACAAGTAGGGGCGGGGCGTCCTCCCTGCGGGGGGCGGTTCAGCCTTCCCACCCCTCCGCGAAGGGCATGCGCTCGGCCCAGAAGGCGGCGAGGGGCGGGTGGGCGTCGACGCGGCGGACCACCTCGGCCAGGCCCGGGGCGGCGGCGTAGAAGCCCCGGCGCCGGGGCCCCCAGCGCGAGACCACGGCTAGGTAGAGGTCGAGCACCGAGACGTCCTGCCCGAACAGGAACGGCCCCTCGGGCTTCGCCTGGGCGTCCATCATCCGCCAGCAGTCGAGGATGCGGGCGGCGGTGCGCTCCTTCAGCACCGGCTCGTGCGCCGGCTCGGCGGCGAGGCGCGAGAGGTCGTCGCGGATCCAGTAGAGCGAGTAGATCTGGGCCGAGATGAAGGCCATCCAGCGCAGGAACCGCGCCCGGTGGGGATGGCCCGGGGGCGGGGCGAGCCGCGCCTTAGGGTGCGCCTCGGCCAGCCAGACGAGGATCGCCGCGCTCTCGGTCATCAGCTCGCCGGCCGATGATCCGTCGGACGGCAGGACCAGCGCCGGGATCTGGCGCATCGGATTGACCTTGGCCATCTCGTCGGCGGCGGCCCGGTCGGCCCAGACCACCCGCTCGACCACCGAGAAGGGCGCGCCGATCAGGGTGAGCGCCGCCTCGACCGGGACCGAGCCCGAGCCGGCGGCGCCGTAGACGACATAATCCCCAGCCATTCACAACCTCGTGGAAAACTCTAGATGCGGCGTACCGGCCCCTTTACGCCCACAAGATGTTGCGTCACCTTTGGCTGACGCGAGAGCCAGGGGCAGGATGAACGAGATGAGCGCGAGCGCGACCTCCAACGTGAAGGCCCTGCCGGGCCTCTTGACGCCGTCCTTCGCCTACAAGCCGTTCCGGTATCCGTGGGCCTACGACTACTGGAAGAAGCAGCAGCAGGTTCACTGGATGCCCGAGGAGATCCCCCTCGGCGAGGACCTGAAGGACTGGGCCTCCAAGCTCAACGACCGCGAGCGCAACCTGCTCACCCAGATTTTCCGGTTCTTCACCCAGTCGGACGTCGAGGTGAACGACAACTACATGGAGCGCTACGCCAGAGTCTTCAAACCCACCGAGGTGAAGATGATGCTGGCGGCGTTCTCCAACATGGAGACGATCCACATCGCCGCCTACGCCCTGCTGCTCGAGACGATCGGCATGCCCGACGCCGAGTTCACGGCCTTC
>Ga0268287_100246_pt1 | contig 22327 bp, 18 predicted proteins | sample MetcocultureR3M_FD_191348 | JGI IMG/M metagenome (GOLD analysis project Ga0268287, IMG submission 191348) | Soil microbial communities from Anza Borrego Desert, Southern California, United States - Methanotrophic co-culture R3-M | ecosystem: Environmental > Terrestrial > Soil > Desert | place... | reverse complement strand
TCGATTATCGGTTCCTATGCCGCAAAAGTTTCATGAATGTACTTAGAACGTTTTCATCTCGCTCGTACGGCAAAACAGGCTTGGCGGAAGTCGTTGGCGCATTCGGCTCGGGTGAATGGATTCAAGCATTCGTAGGTCGGCAATCCTTTGCCGACGAAGACGCTCGGCCGGGACGTGGTGTCGGGAAAGGATTCCCGACCTACTCGCGAGTGCCCGTACAGTAGGTATGAAAATGCTCTAGCCCTTCGGGCCGGCGTGCCGCGGTCGCGATTTGTTCCGGGCAAATTTGTCTTTGGTGTGGCCAAAAGAACGGAGTCAAAGACGAATCGGCCGGGAGCCGATTTGGGCGCGCGGAGCGCGACCGCCAGGGAGGGTGCGAGTCAGCGGCCATCCGGCGAGCGTCCTTTTTCCTGCGCGTTTCGCCTTGGATCGGGGACGCTCGAAGGGAACAAAAGCTGTAGCGTCCACTCTCGCGGACACTACGCCCAATCAGAAAATGCTTTAATCGGAAGAGGTCTTTTACTCCAGCTGGATTCGGCGCAAGTCCGATCAATACTCAGCCGGTGAGTTTCCTGTAGCCGGGTGCCGATCCACGTCCGGCTACGGAAAATGCGCGTGTTTTCAGTTGATGATGCAGCCGAGGATCAGATCGACTTCTTCCAGCCAAGGCGCCGTGATTTCCGGCGAAATTTTCTTTCTGGCCAGTGCCCTGATCTCGTGCTTCAGAGCCGTGAGAAGAGACCGAGCGGCTGCGGTATGTCCCCGATCGAGAAGCTTTCCGGCCGTCTTGATTTGAGCCAGGAGGCCCTTCTCAAGTCCGCGCGGCAGGCCGGCCGCTTGGATGGCCTGCCCGAGCGAGGCCAGCTCGGCGGGGAAGTCCGCAGTCACCTGGACCGTGGCCGTTCCGGTCGCGGGCTCGGCCGAGCCGTCGGTGGGGATGGCTTGGACAAAGATCTGGTGCGTCCCGCAGGTGCCCGGCCGATAGGGCACGGGCGCCACGAAGGTGTCGCTGGCGCGGACCCTCGGAATGAGTTCCTGATCGAACAGCATGGCCCCCGCCTCCGGATCGCCGTCATAGAAGAGCGTGAGCACCGAGTCGAAGCGGGGGCCGCCGCTCCGGTGGCTGGCCCGAATCGTCACAGGCTGGTGCAGCAGCACCGGTCCCGATGGAGCCGCCACGTGGTCGATGGTCAGCGCGCCACTCCCTGTGGCTGGCGCCGGGCTGGCGGACGCCACATGGAAGACCTGATTGTAGAAGCCCAGGTTGTTGCTGTAGGTCTCGATCGGCACATCGGCCAGGGAGTTCAGCAGGCTGGCCGGAATCGATCTCAGGCCGTGGTCCTGGATCTCCGGCACGAGTTGTCCGCCCTGTTCCATCCAGGCCACCACCCAGAACTTCCAGTCGGTATCCGCCGCCACCGTGCTCGTATTCCAGGTGGCCTTCGCGTAGACCCAGTTCTGCGGCGGGCTGTCACCCGCACAGGGATCGACGTCTCCCTGCGAGCCTCCGCAGAAAGCGGGGATCGGCGCCAACTGGTCTTCTCCGATGAGGACCGCCGGAGCGAAGGCATCGGGGTTGCCGGCCTGGCTCTGGAATTGGCCGGTGGCGCCATCCCAGGGCTGGGCGTAAAACAGCACGTGCACCACGGTGCCCGCGGGCATGTCCGAGAGGCTGTAGTTGTACACCCGCGCCTGGAGAGTCACTGTCTGGCCTTGGGGCGTCTGGGTGATTTGCGGGCCACCGGGGGTGGTGCCGGGGGTCACGAACAGTCCCTTCATCTGGTAGAAAGGCGCATCCGCGACGTTGGCCGGCGTCGGCGTCTGCGAAATCGAGGTGCAGGCCGGAGAGGTCTGCGAGGAGGTGAAGCCCACCGGACAGTTGAACCACACTTGCTGAGGATTGGTGCCGGTAGGTGTTTTCTGCAGCCAGCGTTGCGGATGATTCAGCGCCACGTCCGGGAGGATGGGGTTGCCGTTGGCGTCAGTGTGGGCGTAGGCCTGTTTCCACCAGTTGCCCGACTGGACGGTGCCGGTGCTCAGGGGATCCGAGGCGAACCCGACGGCCAGGAAGCCTTGGGCCTGGACGGTGGTGTTCGTTGTGAGGGTGTCGATGGTGCCGGTCGGGGCGGCCTGGCCAAAGATGAAGCTCTGCCCCTGGTAGAGATAGTTTTCCGAACTGGTGGGTCCGCCCGGAATGCCGCGGTTGACGATCACTCCGGTGGAATCGGAGAAGGTGCTGGCCGAGGTGTTCAGGGTGCTGACCGACTGGCTCTGGTTGTAATCGAAGCTGGCGCTGCCGCTCAGCCCGAACCCCTCGATGTTGGTGCTGCCTGAAACGCTCACCGAGGTGTCGAAGGTGTGGGTGCTTACCGAGCCGCTGGTTACGTTATTGCCTCCGCCCTGTGTCCAGGTGATGGAAACCTGCTCGGGTGACTGCGAATCCCAAACTTCGTTGTCGGGCGACAGAGGCTGCAGCGGGTTCGCCGCGGGCAGATTGGCTTTTAGCAGCTCGAGGCTCCCCGGATAGGAAAGCGCATTACCCGGCTCATGCACCGGCTGGTACCACTCGATGGCCGCTCCCTCGGCGAGGTCGAGATAGACGACGTTGTCCGGCCCTGAGAACTGCACGTGGAGAGGTGCCGTGCCGGCCGGACAGCCGTCCAGCGGCGGCGCACCGCTCACCGGGACGCAGTGCCCGATGACCGGATAGCTGTAAATGTTGAATTGCTCGGCCGTCGCCGCCACGCGATCGTCGAACAGAGTCTGCGCCGTCAGTTTGAACGAGTTGCCCTGGTAGGTGTTGTAGGTTTTCGCGACGGTGTTCTGGTGGGTTTGTGTCGCGGCCTGCGTGAGCTTGACGCTCACGCTGTCGATTCCAGGTACGCCGTAGCTGACCTTTTCCTCCGCGGATTCCTTGAACGCGACCGTGTAGCTCGTGGTGCTCTTGCGGCTCGCCTGGGTGCCGGTGGTGTCCTGGAAGTTGTACTGGGTGTTGAACGTATTCGGGAAGACCGAGACGTTGAGTACGTCGGGCACCGATCCGCCGGCCGGGGTGATCCAGTCCACGTGCATGGGCGGGAGACCCAGGATGGTGTCGGGCTGGATGTGATTGGCTACGGTCACCTTTTCGGGCGGCCCCAACAACAGTGATCGCCCTTGGGTGTCGCCGGCTACCAAAAGAAGCGGGCTGTTGAAGAAAGGCGGAAAGCCCAAGATTGACGTATTCGAGGCAACGCTGAGGGCGAAGCTATTCGCCGGATCCGCCCGGAGGATCTCAAGGTACGGCTGGTTTTGGCTCATCGGAAGGCTAAATGACAGCACCCTGGCGATTTCCAGGTTGGGAGGGCTGTCAGGACCGAGGTCCTCGTCGAAGTTGCCCACGGCCAACCCCAGATTGACAGCGCCGCCGGTGTCGATGGAAGCCGCCTGGGCAATGTTGAGCTGGCTGTCCAGCGTGAAGACCGCCGCTTTCCACGAGAAGTTATTGCCAGTGGAATCGGTCAAATAAGTGTAGGCGGCAACGACCTGTTCGGCGGGGTTAAACCAATCCAGGTGGCCGCTGGTGGCGAGGAGCGGATCTCCCGCCGTGTTCCCGTTCGTGTACAGTGAATCCGGCGAGACGAACGTGTTAATCAGGGTGATATCGAAGTTGAGGGGGTTGGTCGACTGGGGCTGCACACGGAAGGACTGCAGCGTAAGATTGTCTCCGTTGTTCACGACGAGGACGATCTCGTCCGTGGGAAGGCCGGTCGTCGCGTTGACATTCCCGTCGAAGTTACCGGCCACGACTTTGAGGCTCCAGATAACCTGCCCGGAAACCGGACTATTCAGGACAACGGATGCGGCCTGCCGGAGCGCCTGGGACGCGATCTTGCCATCCTGGGTCGTGACGACCTCGTAGATCTGGAGGAGTAGTTGTGCACCCCCGGAAGAAAATGGCTGCGCGATTGCCGCCTCGGGCTTTCCGTCGCCGTTGAAGTCCCCCGTCGTGATCGAAATGGGATTGGTGAAGTTGAATTGAAAGGGGCCAACCCCGTTGCTGGCAAACAGGCCGGCATCGAGATTATTGACGTCGTTGGCGGTGACGATCCGGAGCAGGCCACTGGTGCTGCCGACCGCGTCAGCGGTAAGCAGGGCGATGTCGGCGAATCCGTCCCCGTTGAAGTCGTCGATGGCCATCCCCTGAGGGTTGCCGGAAAGCGAAAATCCTTTCGTGATGAAGCCATTGGGGTCCTGGTCCCGCACATTGACGAGACCCTCCGTCATCGTCACGATGACATCGCGCGGCAGATTGAACATCCGCCCGGCACTGGTGGCGAACGACGGAACGCCGCTGCCGGTGATTGCATACGGGAGTTGCGCGCTGACAGATGAATTGGCCGTTTGCAGCACCACGTTGCTGACCGCGGACCCTGGACCCTCTGGCTGGCTGGTGACCACCAGGTCGTCCACCGGCAGCAACCGGCGCTGCCCCTGTAGAATGTCGCTCACGTTCGCGAAACAGGGAGCACCGGAGTCACTTTGGGTGGCATTGTTGTTGCACCCGTCAGTTTGCGCCCAAACCGGAAGGCTGCCGAAACCCGCGGCAAAAACCACACCGGTCAATAGCCGGCTTGCCAGTACGCCGGGATGTCGCGCTTTTGGCTGAGTTTTCCCTGTATTCATCACGGCTCTCCCATTTTCAAAACGGCGCCATCGTCTTATCAATTATCACGCCAGATCCGTATCTATTTGTTTTTACGAACCGCTTTGAAATTACACAGTTTTTTTTCTGTAAACTCCGCGAAACATTCGGCTCTCCCAGCGCTTCCCGTGAACCGAATCTCGGCGATCGCCGGACCTTGCCAAAGACCATCCGACCGATTGTAGGGAATTGATCGACAAAACTTTTTTCGACAGCAAGTGCGCCACCGCCACTCGATCCGGGACACGTAAAATTTTCCGACACCAGGATGGCGCCGCCTTTGTCGTATCGGCGATTCAGTAGGACCAAGAGCAGACGCGACCGGTGGCCCGAACGATGCCTTGGGCGATCCGGCGCTCGGACGACCGCTCCAGGAACGCGGCTAGCCCGTTTTCCGAATCGGTGTAAGGGATTCGGATATGTAGGTCGGCAATCCCTTGCCGACGTATCGGCTCGGCGAAGGGCTTTGTCGGAAGGGTCGCGACTAAAGCGACCGTTTGCGATTGGGAAGGGATTGTCGACCTACGTTCTCCCCTCCTGGAACGAATCCGTACACCGGGATGGAAAACGCTCTAAGTACATTCAGGGAAGTCTTGCGGCATAGGCAACCTGCAGGACAACCCCGCCAATCAAGCCAATCTGTCGAGAGTCCGCAAATATTTGCGGAATGTACTTAGCCCGGATATTTCACCAAGAAGAGGTCGGCACAGCGTTGAAATCCCCATAAAATCAAATTGCGAAATCAATTTTGTGGGGAGCTGTGCCGATGCCAAAGCGTACCGCGGAAACGATAGAATTTGGGCGTCTCGGACGCCGGGTGATCGAGGCGAATTTTTCGGGGGGTGCCGTCAGTTCGGATGGCGGGTTGCGGCTGTTGCGCCAAGTAGACCAGTACCTCGGCTTGTCCAAAGCCGTGGCAGAAGTTCTGACGGATCCCCGCGATCCGGAGCGGATTGTTCATTCCTTGCGCGACCTCGTTGCCCAGCGGCTCTATGGCCTGTGCTGTGGGTACGAGGACTTGAACGATCACGACCGGCTACGGCACGATCCGTTGCTGCAAACGGCCTTGGGCAAGGTGACGGCATTGGCCAGCAGCCTCACGTTCTCCCGCTTGGAGACCCGTGCGACGCGTGCCGATGTGGTGGCCTTGAACCGGGTGCTGCTCGAGCAGTTCATCGCCGGCCAATCTCGAGCGCCCCGTGAACTAATCCTCGACGTCGACGCCTCCGACGTGCCGCTGCACGGGGGCTAGGAACTGGCCCAGTTTCACGGCTACTACGACCACTACTGCTATTTGCCGTTGTATGTTTTCTGCGGCCAGGCCCTGCTGGCCTGCTTGCTGCGCCCGAGCCGGATCGATGGCGCCGAGCTTCGGCCGCGGTGATCAAGCTGCTGGCGAGGCGCTTGCGGCAGGCGTGGCCGATGTCTCACGGGCTTCTGCCTTCTTTGACTTCATCGAGGTCTGTTCGCCTACTCGCGTTCTACCAGGTTCGACCCTTCAGTCTACCGACCTACTATGGCCTCGGCTGACTTCTGGCAGACCCTCCCACGATCTCTCGACCGCAGTAGCACAAGGCAGACTGCCAGATCTCCCCGGGTATGACGCACCCGCCTTCACGCTTATACCTGTCGGATCTACGACACGGCGTTCCGTGCAAGTTTCGGGCTTTGACGATAATGGCCGCCTCACCCCACCGTGCCGCCTCCTATCCGCTTCCTGTGCGTCAGGCCACCGCTTTGCCTTCGGCTTCCTTCAGATTCGCGGTCACCCGCGAAACCCTTGCCGTTCGGCTAACTCTTCCCCTTGCCCGGCGAGTAGAGGACTTTCACCTCCAAATGAGTGTGCCCTGCCGGGCGCACCATAAAAAAAGACCTACTCGAAAGTAGGTCTTTTTGAAGGGAGGATCACGTACTAGTTATAGCTGTGGGGATACGGCTGTATTCGATAATTTCTGGGAATCCCCGTCAGGCGAACTTCCACATCCCGTTAGGCCAATAGCGGCAACGACGAGACAAACCGCAGCAAGTAGCTTCTTCATGATTCCCTCCGCATTAAGTATCAGTAATTAACTAAATTAGCCATTAATGACGCTACTTATATCGCCTATTTCAGGCGTAATTTGTTTACCAGTTCACGGCCACTTCCGTCAAGACGATATTTTCGATCAGATGGCTGTCCCAAAGTTCCTTCGTCAAGCATCGCGCTGGCGAACGGTCTTCTCTTGGAAGGCTTTCTCCTTGGAGCCTATCCCAGTAAGCCGTTCGCCCTGAGCCCTTCGACTCCGCTCAGGACAGGCCGGTCGAAGGGTTTCTTGAGCCTACTGGGATAGGCTCTTGGTCCGGAAGACATATGAGACTGCCTTTCTTCCTTTCGGTACGACCGTCATCAGTCGGGCATTCGGCCGAAAAGGGCGTAGTGCTTGCCAGAACATGGCTACGGTGGGTTGAATCGTCCGATTTTCATTACCCGGAATGGTCATTGGCTCTGATATTTCTTAACCAGATCTTGGATCTCGTTCACTTCTTCTCTATGAGCTTGACGATAAAGCTGATGAGCTTCGCGGATACTCGCCAGGTGCTTTTCGATATTCTCGGAAGTCAGCAAAACGCCGAAATCGTCAGCGATCCGACGATTCGGATCCGAGTAATTCAACACGCGATCGAGCACCAGGTCACCCAGCTCTTTCCGATAGTGAGAAGATTCCCAAAACCACCGCATCATGGTTTCCTTGTCACCCAAGGCCGGTACAGCCTCCATGGTATAGGTATTGAAACCGGAAAAGTCCCATAGAGGGAAGGGATTGCGTCTGCGTTCCCGTGCGACCTCTTCATTAAGTCGGACGATCTCTCTTTTCCAAGTCTCCCATTCATCCCAAAGCCCCGTGCCGGCCGTCAGTACCCATTGGCGTGCGTGAGCCGGGGAAATCAGAATATGGAATTCAATCTTGCTCCGGTGAGCCTCTTCAAGAATCCTTCGAAAGTAATCAAACGTATTCGTGCTTCCGTCTTCCGAAACAAAATCGAATTTCTTGTGTGGCCTTGGGAAATACAGGTGCGTCACGTAATTCAGTTCGCTATAAAGAGCCGCTTCGTGCCGTCCTCCGTGCATCATCATGATCGCTTCTTTATCGGGCTGTTCCACTTGTCCGCGCGGCAGAATCACATTATCCCGATTGGTCTGTTGAAACAGGGTCTTGAGGCTTGCTGTTGTGGCATCAACCGATGCCAAGGTTTCCAGCAGGTCCGTGGTTATAGCGATATTCCGTTTGGCCCCGTGAACATCCGACGAGAGTCGTTCCTCAGTGAAATCCGGAGCATTAGGTCTATAGGCATTGAATTGGAAGAAGTCGACGGCCAATACGACTTTCTTTAATCGTCGTTCTGCATTGGCGTGCTGAAAGTAGCGCAAATTTTCATAGATAGTCGCTCCATTCAACGCGAGGTTGTAGGTGTTAAATTCGGGGAACAGCGCCGGATGCTCCGGATCAAGGCCGTGTTCGGTGCGAGAGCTGCCGATGACCAGTACGTCGGGTTTTCGTGCTCTAACGGCGTGGGCCTTGGTCAGCCGCAGTTGCTTGAATAACTCCGGCTTATTGGCATTTATCCCTTCCCAGCTTGGAGACCCGAAAATGGAATAAGGGTCTACCAGGTAATTCATCAGGATGATTACAGTCAAAAGAACAACGGCACCGATACCGATCGTATCGAGATAAGCCGCGAATTGGCGTTCGCTTGGCGTCACTGGGCCCTTGCCCAAAAGCCGTGAAGAAATCGTAGCAGGCCCGGCAGATCGGAGTCGGGATAAAAGGGAGGAATCGGGCTTCGCGGCGGGTTTATTCACGGATTCTCAGAATTGAAAGTAGAGAAACTCGCTCACCTTGGTGAGGCTGAGCACGTCGAACACGAAGAGCAGCATGGTGAGGTTGGCCCAGATTACCGTCGGCCGCCATTCCATCCATCTCCAGCGAAGGCGCTGTATCTCGCCTTTATAGGTTTCGAATGCCGGGTGATAGTTGCGCATGAGTTGCTGGGTGTTGGGCAAAAACAGAACGAATATCGACAATGCCAACAGCCATGCACCAGCCATCTCGGGTTTCGCGCCGGCGACGTGCGCGAAGACCCCGTCGAAGGTGACTCCCAGTCCCTGCAGCCACTCGCCAAAGCGCCCGAGAACCCGAAGGGCTTCGGGTTCCAGGGACACGCCGTTGGCTCCGATCATTCCGAGCCATATGCTCTTCGTACCCGTAATCGTCTCCGCGCGAAAGGGCACCCAGGCGGCGATCACCGCGACGAATGTCAGCGTCCAGCCGAATGCCTTGCCCATCCGGCTGGCGGCTGCCCGACCGCCGAACAGCGATCGCCAAACATGATTGACGATGAGAAAGAATCCATGCAGCCCGCCCCACACCACGAAGTTCCAGCCGGCGCCGTGCCACAGGCCCCCGAGCAACATTGCGATCATGAGATTGGCATGGCGTCTTGTCGGGCCCTTCCGGTTGCCGCCGAGAGGAATGTAGATATAGTCCCGCATAAAACGGGAGAGCGTTATGTGCCAGCGCCGCCAGAAGTCGATGATATTGGTCGACTTGTAGGGCGAATTGAAGTTGAGGGGTAGCCGAATGCCGAACATCCGGGCTAATCCGATAGCCATGTCGGAATAACCCGAGAAGTCGAAGTAGAGCTGAAGGGTGTAGGCCAGGGCGCCCGCCCAGGCCTCGAAGAAGGTCAGCGCAATGCCGCTATCGGCCGCATGGAATGCCGGCGTGGCATAGGCGGCGACGCCATCGGCCAGCACCACTTTCTTGAAGAGGCCGATGGTGAAGATGGTGAAGCCGACGGCATGGCGTCGGACGCTCAGTTGATAGAGGTCATTCCGGGCGAATTGCGGCATCATTTCCCGGTGATGCACGATGGGACCCGCGATCAGCTGGGGAAAGAAGGTGACGAAGAGACAGAAGTGGAGAAAGTTATACTCCTTGGTTTCCCCTTTATAGGCGTCTACGAGATAGGCGATGGTCTGAAAGGTGATGAAGGAAATGCCGAGGGGCAGGATGATGGTCTCCACGCCGAGAATATCGCCGAATATGAAGTTGATGTTGTCGACGAAGAAGTTCGCATACTTGTAATACCCGAGGAGCGACAAGTTGGCGGCAATACCGAAAATCAATAGCCATTTTTTCTCAGAGGAATGACCTTCGCCGCTCAGGGAAACTCCAAGCGCGTAGTTGAACAAAATGGAGGCCAAGAGTAAGCCCAAGTAGGCCGGATTCCACCACGCGTAGAAAAAGAGCGACACACCGATCAGCCAGGCGATGGCAACCCGGTGGTGGCCGCGGCTTCCGATGGCAAAGAAGACGAACAGAGAAATGGGGAGTAATAAGAAAATAAACGGATAGGAGTTGAAGAGCATCGGAGTTGCTTGATTCGACGTGCGGGACTAAAGGGCTTTGATCGGTGATCGACTCCCTACTCGATGTCCACATCCCGCTGGATCTCCCCGGACGAAGGCGATCCCGGAATTCTCTACAAATAAATACTGCTTGTAAGACGGCAAAAGCCATCAAAGTTCCGCCTGCTGCTCAAGCGATGCCTCCCCAAGCATCGCTTAACGGAAACCTAGCCTATCCGGAGCTCAGCCCGAGAGCAAGACCGATCGGTGTGCCTTATAAGAGCAAATTAGAGCGGTTTTCCTGGGGTCGTAAGGCATAGCGCACTATCTGGACCAACCGCCCACATCGGAGGCGGTGATCGTGTCGAGGGACTCCTTCAAAGCCGCTCGTAGCGGGATTTGAAGCGCACCGGGCTTCCGGGCTGATTGGGGTCAGCGTAGCGGGTGGTTATCATCCTCAAATATAGTTGATCGATCGTTCAACAAAAGTGGCAAAAAAGGGGCGCCTGCGGTCGGCGCCCTGACCGGGTTTTACGGGGCATCGAAGTGGAAAGTCTCACTTTCTGCAATCAGAAAGATCGGCGTGCCGCCGGTCGAGATGTCGACGGCGTGGGCGAGTGTTTCCTTACCGCCTTCCGACTGCGCGCAGGCTTCCAGCGCCGCCATGGACGGAAAGAACACCTCGGCAATACGGTAGAAGGGCGCTGCGCCCTGGGGTGATCCCAGTACCCGGGTGGCGATGAACTTGGTTTTTCCGCCGAGCTTTTCCACGGCCATGGGAACATGCTCCTCTTGATAGCGCTTCTCGAAAGCAGCGATATCGGCGGGCGTTGGATAAATCACCATGAATTTGACTTCGGACATGTCGTTCTCCTTGAACTGAAGTTGGAAAAAAAGATTATCGAAATCTAGGGTTGCTGATTGCCGATTTCCTCCTCGGTATATTGATGAACGATCAGTCAAAAATAGGCCGAAAAAATCAGTCGAGCACGGAGAGGCCGACGGCGACGATGTCGGCCAGGACTTCCCGTTCCGGCCGCACTTTGCCGATAACCAGGAGTCCTTGCAAAACGCTGGTCAGATAGCGGGACAGCGCTCGGATATCCGCCTCCTCCCGCAGTTCGCCCGCCTTCCGCATCCGTTCCAACGTGCGCCGAAAGCCTTGTTCGAGCCGCTCCAGGCAACCGCCCACCTTGGCCGCCGTGTCCGGGCAGGACAAGCCACGTTCCACCGCGGAGTTGGTCACTAGGCACCCGCGCAGGGGACCGGCCGTGAGGATGTGCTCGATCACGGTGGCGAAGAAAAAACGGATCGCGGACTTGCCTGAAGGTTCGCTGTCGAGCAATTCCAGCAGGCGCTGGACCACCACATGGTTGTAGCGGTCCAGAACTTCCAGGAACAGCGCCTGCTTGTTGCCGAAGGCCGCGTAGAGGCTGCCTCGATGCAGTCCGGTGGCATCGACCAGGTCCTGGATCGAGGTGGCTTCGTAACCTTTCGACCAAAAGGTCTCCACGGCTTTATCCAGGACGTGCTCGTAATCGAATTCGCGGGGTCGGGCCAAAGGAGACTCCTCGTATTCAGGTTGTAGCTAAGGCTAGTCTTTATTGAATAGTTGGTCAATAACAATCGACCGGTATATTGCCATAAGCGATGTGAAATTCGGAACGATCCGGGCGTAAGCTTCTGATCATCGGCCTCCTGGAAATGAGGCTGAACTTGCTGCTTCCGAACCGGAGGCGAGGGAGGAGGGGATTACTGCGGCACGGGAAGCCATAATAAATTTCCCTAAGCTCGTATGTTCAAATTGGAAACTCTCCCTTCGGAAAAGGGCGAAAATGAAGAGACCGATGCGTCCGACTATATTGCTTGGCGTGGTGATTGGATCTTTAGCATGGACGGCGCGGCAGACGTGAATCACACGCTTGCACTCAGCGTCGTCCAGGTTCATGCCTATCCAAGGGACGGCAAGGCCTTTATCGACTCCGGCGTGGTCCTCGATCAAAATCTGGTGGCCACGAACTGCCATGTCACGCGGCACGCCAACGCGGTCGTCGGGAAGGATGCGTTACGCTTTCGCGCCGCCAGCCAGCGTGCCGATTTGAAACACGAGCTGTGCATTCTCGATGCACCGGGAATGCAGCTGTCGGCTGCGAGCCTGGGGACCGCATCCGGACTCTCCGTCGGCGACCCGAATATCGGTACGGTTATCCGCGGGCTATCGGCATCGCCTTCTACTTTCACGCCGCGTCCACGCTTGCCGACCGACCTCGATCCATCGCAGGTGCGGCATGGGGACCGGAAGTATTGAAAACTGCGGTATCCTGTCGTTCTCTCATTGCCGAAGGCATCCCTTAAGGAAGCTCTGAACAAGTTGATTCCGTTCATGCCCTTCGACAGGCTCAGGAGAGCGTTCGACAAGCCTGTCCTGAGCCCTTCGACTCGGCTCAGGACAGGCCTGTCGAAGGACTTAATCAGAGCTTCCTTAACGCCGTTCACCGCCGAAACGGGGACCTCATGACTATCAGTAATTCCCGGCGTTTTGCCCGCTATATCGGCATCGACTATTCCGGCGCTCAAACGCCGACCGCTAGCCTGAAGGGGTTGCGCGTCTATCTGGCGGAACGGGAAGCGCTGCCCGTGGAAGTGCTGCCGCCGCCGGGCCCGCGCAAATACTGGAGTCGGCGCGGCATCGCCGAGTGGCTGGTCGAGCGCCTGTCGGAAGGCCAGCCAACGCTGGTCGGCATCGACCACAGCTTTTCCTTTCCGCTCCGTTATTTCGAGGTTCATCACCTGCTGCCCGATTGGCCCGCCTTCCTAGACGATTTTCAGCGGCATTGGCCGACCGACGAGGACCACACTTATGTCGACTTTATCCGCGACGGCCTTCGCGGCGATGGCGCCGCCCGCACCGGCAGCCCCCGCTGGCGCCGTCTTTGCGAGGAGCGCGCCAGGGCGAGGTCGGTGTTTCATTTCGACGTGCAAGGCTCGGTCGCCAAATCCACCCATGCAGGCATTCCCTGGCTGCGGTACCTCCGGCGGCAACTGGGCGAGCAAGTGCATTTCTGGCCTTTCGACGGCTGGGCCATCCCGACCGGAAAGTCCGCCATTGCCGAGGCATATCCCTCGTTGTGGAAGAATGTGTATCCAAGCGAGGGCCGCACCCCCGATCAGCACGACGCTTATACCATCGCTGCGTGGCTACGGGAGGCCGACGACGATGGCCGCCTGCAAGGTTTGCTCGAACCCGTGTTGACACCCCCGGAGCGTGCCGTCGCTGGAGTGGAGGGTTGGATACTCGGAGTAGGGTAGAGAGTCAGCTCAGGGGCTAACATCACCCACTTTGGCGATGTTGCTTTACGAAGGTCGCCGACGACGGCATCCCCTGCGAAAGCCGGAATTTCGTTCCGGCTTTCTTCATTCGAAACGGATGTCGTCGCTGGCCGGGAAAATCACCCAACTTGCTCTGCAAGCCGTTCATTCGGCAGCCTTTGCGGCTTTGCCGCCGTTGATGGCGGTGCATCGCCGTGGAATTCGCCGGAATCGTTTGCAAGCACGGGGGCTCGCATCCGCAAAGCGGTTCTTCAGCCCCGGTCTCAATCGTCCTCGTGCCAGCGATGGCCGCTGCGCGACAGCAGTTCCGCAGAGGCGGCGGGGCCCCAGGTGCCGGCTTTGTAGGCTTCCGGACCTTTGGGATCGGCGGCCCAGGTATTGAGGATCGGTTCGACCCAGCGCCAGGCCATCTCCAATTCGTCCTGGCGCACGAACAGCGATTGGTTGCCGCGGATGATATCGAGCAGGAGACGTTCGTAGGCTTCTTCGCGGCGTTCGCTGAATTTGCTGGTGAAATCGAGGTCCAGGGAGACCGGCCGCAATTCCATCGAATGGCCTGGCCGCTTGGCGTTCAGATAAAGGCGGATCGATTCGTCAGGTTGAAGGCGGATGACCAGTTTCGCCGGGGCGCGGGACCCGTTGCGGGGCAGCGGAAAGATGTGGTGGGGCACATCGTGGAAATGGATCACGATGTCGGCCAGGCGGGTGGGCAGGCGTTTGCCGGTGAACAGGTAAAACGGAACCCCGGCCCAGCGCCAGTTGGCGATTTCCGCCTTGATGGCGACGAATGTTTCGGTCTTGCTGCCGGCGGGGACGCCGCTTTCTTCGAGATAGCCGGGCACCGCCTGGCCGCCGCAAATGCCGGCGCGGTATTGGCCGCGCACCGTGTTGACCTGGACATCCTCCGGGGTGAAGGGTACCAGGCATTCCAACACCTTGAGTTTTTCGTTTCGGATCGCGTCGGAGTCGAGGCTGGAAGGCGGTTCCATGGCCACGAAGCAGAGCAGCTGCAGCAGATGGTTCTGCACCATGTCGCGCAGCGCGCCGGTACCGTCGTAGAATCCGGCGCGACTGCCGATCCCGACTTCCTCGGCGATGGTGATTTGGACGTCAGTGATCCATTGCCGGCGCCACAGCGGTTCGAACAGTGCGTTGCCGAAACGCAGCGCCATCAGGTTTTGTACCGATTCCTTGCCCAGGTAGTGGTCGATGCGGTAGATCTGCTTTTCCTGATAGTGGCGGCCGACCGCCACGGTGATGGCGTTGCTGGAAGCGAGATCGTGGCCCAGGGGTTTTTCCAGCACCACCCTGGAATTTGGCCCGTTGAGTTTCTGCCGTGCCAGGCTTTCGCAGATCATGGAGAACAGCGACGGCGCCACCGACAGGAAAAAGACGTTCACTTCGGCCGGGGTTCTTTCGAGCAGGGCCTTCAACGCGGCATATTCTTCCGGATTCTCGGCGTCGATCCTTTCGTAGATCACCCGCCGACGGAAGGCTGCCCAGATTTCGTCGTCCCAGTCGGCCTTCGGCAGGAATTGTCGGGCCTTTTCCTCGGCGATCGCGCGATAGTCTTCCACGGTATAGTCTCGCCGTCCGAGACAATAGAAATAGCCGGCATCTCCCAGCTGGCCGTTCTTATAGCTCTGGTACATCGCCGGCAACAACTTGCGCATCACCAGATCGCCGGTGCCGCCGAAAAAAACCAAGTTGAAGGATTGGGGGAAAGGGAGCTCACTCATTGTTTGAATCCTCGTAGGCCGGGTAGGGTTACAAGAGGGACACGCAAAAAAGTCGGTCAAAGCAAATCCCGCCCCTTGCCAGCCGGGATCGGGGGTCTGATGCGACTTTCAATCTACGAGCGATGGCCAAAATGCGCTTTCGCGATTTTGCGCCAGGCACAATGAGTATACCGCGCATGGCACCGCTCCCTGGCGGACAGCGTCGGCAAGAAATTATAAGAAATTCAACCGTCTAATGCGGAGTCTGGGCCTGGATGGTAAGGGGCCTTGCCGTAGATGTCAACGTAGCTTCCGGTTTGACAGATTCGCGCTCGAACCTTCTGCAGCCGTTGAAGTCGTATTTCTAACTTGGCTCATCCCCAGTCCGGGGAGTCAAGCGGTCCTGATATTGCGGCGGCAGCAGGTCGCCCGGTTGTTGGAGAATCGTCATGGCTCATGAAGAACGACCGAAGTCACCTGAATCCACGGAGTCGAACGGTCCGGGTGGAGCGGGGGCGGGTAGGCAGCCCGTTGAACCGGCGACGGAGCATGAAAAGAAAGAGGAAACTGCCTCTTCGCCGGCAGGCAAAGCCGATTCGTCCGGTCGGCAGACTCGCAAGGCTGACGTCAACATCGCACCCGAATCGCGTGTCGGGGCGGCCGGGGCGCGCGAGGACAGCGAAGCGGGAGGCGCTTAAATGTCGGGCAAGTACCGCTTCATCGACCGACGCACCGCGTCTACGGCGGTTTCAGGTCTCGGACCAAGCGTTCCTCATCATCCGCATCGGGCTGTGTTGCGTATCCCATTAGACGGACACTTTGGGAAGACGAATGGCGGACTTCTCTTGCGGCAGCCCGCCCAGCCGAAGCAGGGATGAAGCCGAGGGAAAAAAGAACGGTGTTCCGCTCGATCGATACTCTTCATAGGGTTCGCCGTAGGCCGCTAGCAAACGGGCTTCCTCATGTCGCGAACCCAGATAGGCATAGGCTGTGGCGATCAGATTGAATGCAAGGCCGTTCGCCGTCAGACGCGGTGTCAGCCAAAGGACCGGCACGGCCAAGGCATTGAGCGGATGCCGCATCAAGCGGAACGGGCCTTCTGCCTGCATTCTCCCGTCCGAACCGAGAATGGGGCCTTGAGCTTCGGGTTCCGGCGGCACTGTCTGAGCGCCTTTCCACCAAGCCTTCAAGCCCGGCAGACCCAGCATTCTCGCGGGACCGATCTGGCCGACGGCGGCAGCGGCGTAAGCGGCGATTCCGAGGCGGAGCAGCCGTATCAAGGTGGCTGGAGGGCCTTCCAGGGCATAGAGGGTCCTGTCGGGGAGCCGCTTGATGTATCGAGCGAGCATGGCCACCGAGGCGAACGAGGTCGCCACGTAAAAGGGACGATACCAGACCCGTCGCCGGCGTTCGCCGATGAGGTTTGCCGCTGTTCGCTTGGCGGGGTGGCTGGCTAAGAGGCTGTGCACCGCACAAAATGCCAGCGTAGCGACCGCTGTTCGTGCAACGTGTTTCCACATACGCATTCCTCCTGTCGGTGTTTCATTTTAGGCGCGGGAATTCGCCGCACGGGTCGGCTCCGGTCGTTCTGCATCTGCCATTTGCAGAAACCGGTTCAAGGCCGCCGCCACACGTTGCGGTTGCTCGACTTGAGCGGTATGGCCGCAGCCGGGTAGAACTTCCAGCCGCCCACAGGGTAGACGTTCCACTGCGGATTTGCCGTGCCGAACCGGGAAAATCCGGTCGCCATCGCCCCACAGCACGAGTGTCGGCATTTTCAGCCTATGGAGTTGGTCGAGCACGATTTCGGATTCGCGCTGCCCCCATAAGGTATTGGCGGCCCGGAGGGTGAGCAGAGTAGCCTCCAAATAGCCCGGGAGCAGGGCCATCCGAAAGAGCCGGTCGTACCAGGCCCGCGGTATCGACCAAGGCTTGGCGAACAGCAGTTGCGACAGTCCGACCGACCACTGCCACGCCCCGAGAGGGGTCTTGCACCAGGCTGTGAGGAATTCTCCGGTTCCGGGCACGATCTGACCGCGTATCAAGGGGTTTATCTCATGCCCCAATCCGGCGCTGCTGATGAGCGCCAAGGCGGATACGCGTCCCGGATGTCGAAGCGCCAAATGCATGCCAATCAGCGCGCCAATCGAATTACCGATGATGCTCACGCGCTTCAGGCCAAGCCGATCGAGAAAGGATGCGACGAATGCCGCAAGACAAGCAGGCGAATAATCGATGCGCGGCTTATCGCTGCCGCCGAATCCCGGCAGGCTTGGCGCGTAAAGAGTATGGGCGGATGCCATTAACGGCATGATCCAGCGCCATGTATGAGCACTGTCCGCCGTCCCGTGGAGTAATAACACATCCGAACCTCGCCCCGCCGCCAAATATTCGGTGGCGATAGGTCCGCGGGAGGTGCTGACGGTCAGCCGGTATTCCTGAGGGGTTCCATCCACGATGACGAGCCTTGGCCTAAATTGTCTAATTTACGCGATGGCTCCATAGCTGCCCATTCGGAGTAATTCCTATAGCGGCGGAGAGCATTGTGCGAAGAGGCCCTGATCCAGGGCCTCTTGATGGCGAATCCGCCGATACCGCCATATACGCTAACGAGCAAAGACGCAAGCGGTTCGGTATCGAAATTGCGGCCGGGTAGGAGGGGATTTTTCCGGCGGCGACCGTGTCAGATTTAGGATCAGGCACGGCTATCCGGAAATCGATCGGGATAAACACGGAGGATGATGTGCCGACCGTGCAAGCAGCCGGTGTTCATCGCAATGGTGTTCACGGGATTCTGATCCATGAGGAAGCGCCGCTGACTGGGGCAAGCCGGTATAGGAAAAGGTTGCTCCCAGCTGCAAGGCCAGGCACGGACTGCGCCGTCAGTGTTTGCTGTCGCACCCAGCCGAGCATGTTAAAAAAACCGTAATTATCAGGAGTGAAGTTATGGAACTCAAACTTGCAAGAACCCTTGTCCTGTCCACACTTTGCGGCTTCGTGTGGGCCGCCGGATCTACCGCACAGCCACAGGAGGGCGCGCCGGTTGCGGGCGAGGCCACGTTTGGCACGACGGTCATCCAGCATGAACTCATCGCCAGGGGCTGGCGGGCCTCGAAGCTGATGCGCGCGAATGTCTACAACGAGAACAATCAGAAAATCGGCGCAATCGACGATTTCATCGTGAGCCCCGATGGATCGTTATCGGTCGCAATCGTGGATGTCGGCGGCTTCTTGGGTATGGGGGCTCATCGTGTCGCCATACCGGTACAGCAGTTTCAACCTATCGGGGACAAAACCGACGTATCCAAACTCGTTCTGCCTGGAGCCAGCAAGGACGCGTTGAAGGCGTTGCCCGAATTCAAGTACACCCGGTAACCGCAATACCGGCGCGGGAGCGGTGTTCCAGCCGCGGATGACGCTGGATTGCCGATATCCGCGGCTTTCCGCGCGATCTTTTGAATCGGCAGCCTGAGTGAGGACACATCATGAGGGAATTACTTGAGCAAGCTTGGTGGATGCTCGCCGTAAGGGGGATCATTGCCATTCTCTTCGGCGTTCTCGCCCTTATCTGGCCCGGCCTGACGCTATTGTGGCTGGTTGTCCTGTTTGCGGTTTATGCGTTTATCAGCGGCGGGTCGGCGGTCGCCGCCGCCGTGACGAACAGGAAAAGGGACGAAACCTGGTGGTTGATCCTGCTGTTGGGTCTGGTCAGCATCGGCGCCGGGGTAATCGCCGTTATTCATCCGGCCCTGACGGCGCTGGTGCTCGTGCTCCTCATCGGCGCAAACGCGTTGGTGACGGGCGTGCTTGACGTGGCGACGGCTATTCGTTTGCGCGAGGTGATCGAGGGCGAGTGGTTGCTGATCCTGGAGGGGGTTGTCTCCATCCTGTTTGGCGTTCTGGTGTTCCTGTTTCCCGGAGCCGGCGCATTGGCTCTGATCTGGCTCATCAGTTTTTACGCGCTCGTCACCGGAGCTCTGTTGCTCACGCTGGCTCGTCGTGCGCGTGCGTGGGTGAGGAGCGAGGCCTTGCGGCACGCCTGATCGATGCGCCTGTTGAAACCCGCGCATCGTCTCGCCGGCTTCCGTAACGCCGCACCTAAGCAAGCCCCGACAAGCAATGTCGCCGTTCTTTGAGAAATGTCGATCAGTTCGATGGACTTCGCACTTTCGGTTCCGGGGCGCGCCATGGCTGATCGGCTTTTCCGGCTTGAACGGACCGATCAATCTCTTACCGCGCAGCGGCTATCCCTGATACGCGGAATCCTCTCCGGGAAATGCAGATGGCGTTCCTATTGACCTGCACTTTTGTGTGTTTGTAGCATCGGTCAATCGTTTCGGGTAAGTGCAAGCTTTCGGAGGGATCCATGACATCGCGGCTCAAGTCGGTCCTATTGGCTTTAGGAATGGGGACTGCGGCATTTTTTGCGGCATCCGTCGAGGCGGATGAGTCCAACCGTGGTTCGGTGATCGAGGCATCGACCGCTCTGACCATCGACGCGAATGGACTCCATCTCGCAGCGCACAATCGCAGGTTGGATACGCTCCTGGCCGAGCTGGCGCAGAACAGCGGGATTGAGTTCGTTCGTCCGCAGGGCTTGGAGGATCATCCGGTCACGGCAAGGGCCGATGCGGCCGACTGGGCGTCGATTATTCGGGCGGCGTTGCAGGGATTCAACCATGTGGTCCAGTTGAACCGGGCCGGGACGATCGAACGTGTCGTCATCACCGGGCTCAACGGCGACGGGGCGGATTCGGCGGTGCCCGGTCCGAGCCTTTTCACTGAGGTCGGCGCGGTGAAGAATTCGACCCGGAACACTCTTCCCCCCGACTTGGCCCAACTGCCCCGGAAAGCAGTTCGACCTATCCGCCTCGATCGGGCGCGAATGATGGCGATGAAGTTTGGCGAGGAATTGCCGTTGAGCCTGCCGAGCGGACAGCAGGCGTTCGTTCACGACAACCGCTACGCCCACGAAAACGGTGATATTACCTGGGTCGGATATCTCAAGGCCGACGGTCAGGCTTTTCGTGCGGTGATGACCTTCGGGGAGACTGGTGTCCAGGGGCAAATCTCGACGCCCGAGGCGCTTTATCAGATCGAGCCCGGCAGCGGGCTGCACCAGTGGCTGGTCGATATTCAGGCGGCGGGACTGAGCCATTCGCCGCATCACAGCCCGGAACCGGTTCCTGCTTGGACGTCTGGGCCGGCTATCCAAGGCGACAAACCCGAAGACCCAGAGGCCGCCCAAGCGGCAGACGCCGCGTCCGGCGGACCAACGGCAAATCCCGACAGCGGCGCTTCGACGCCGACGACCATCGACCTGCTGGTGCTTTACACTCCCAAGCTCGCCTCGGGCAAGGCGATCACCCGCATTAACCAGTTGATCGCGCTGACCAATCAGTCCTTTGTCGATAGCCGAATCGCAATCAGTCTGCGGCTGGTGAAATCTTTGCGGGTCGATTATCCCGAAGCTGTCGACAATGGGACGGCATTGCGCGATCTGACGCTCGGCCGAGGCGTTTTTCGGAACGTCGTCACCTGGCGGCGGGAATCCGGCGCCGATCTGGTCACGCTGATCCGACCGTTCGAACACACTGCCCAAAAGGGCTGCGGCAGCGCCTGGCTGAACGGGGCCGATGGACAGCCGCTTTCGTCGAATCACGCGTTTTCGGTCGTCAACGATGGCCGAAGCGGCCTGTATTACTGTTCGGACTACGCGCTGGCGCACGAGTTGGCGCATACCATGGGAAGTGCGCATGACCGCGTCCATGCGGGTGTCGGAGGTGTTTTCCCCTATTCCCATGGGCATAGCGTTCCGGGATCCTTCGGGACGATCATGAGTTATACTCACCCCCGGTTGGGTCTTTTCTCCAATCCACATATCTCGCTGTGCAAGGGCACGCCGTGCGGGCTGGACGCCGCCGGTCCCGCAGCGGCCGACAATGCCCAATCGCTAAACGCGGTGCGCGCGCTCGTGGCGGGCTTCAGGCCGGCCGTTCGCTAGAGCGTTTTCAGATCGGATGTAGGGCGACTTGGGCGCTTTACATCTCCCTCGAGAAGCGATCCGACTCGTCGTCGGAAAACGATTCGGGCTCATGGCTAGACACGCTAGCTTGCTTCGGCCCGAACCGCTGCCGGCGGTTCAATCGGGATAGACTAAGTACCAGATTCGGCTGACCTCGGTCAGGAAGACCACTAGCCACATCAGTATGCTGATTCCGGCTGCAGCCGCCGCGATGTCCTTGATGACCTTGATTTTGAAGTTTTCCCGGTCCTCCACGAAATCGCAGAGTGCCTCGATAGTGGTGTTGAGCATCTCGACGATCAGCATCAGGCCGGTTGTCACCATGACCAAAAGAAAGTCGATCCACTGACGGAAATAGAAGCACACGGAGAGGACGATCACGGACAAGACGACTTTGTAGGCTACGCTAAAATCGTAGAAGATGGCGTAGCGCAATCCCGACAGCCAAACCTTCAATTTCCGGAGCGGGCTGTAGCCTTCTTCGCCGGTACCGAAAAATTTGTGGCGCATTCTTCTTAGATCGTGTCGATGTTCGCTTTGGTTCCGAAGCGTCGCCGCTGAAAGGTTGATGAAAGGTTCGGACGATAGAATGGCGATCAAGTATGCTCGCGCCAGCGTGGGGTAGTCCGTAGAACGGTGCGTCGCGGCTATGGCTGTTGTCGTAGCCGCTGCGATTCGATCTTGCTGCAGCTACCGGGGTGTTCCCCTTTCAGCTCGAATTCGCCATAGGGATATGATTTGGTGGGATGCATCAGTGCTTGATTCGCCTTCCGAGCACACTCGTCCGGATTTATACGGCGTTACAGCGCGCCGAGAGCGGAGCCGGCGGATGGGGTCGTCTCCATGGAAAGGGCATAGCGCCCCATCGGACTCTGCGAGCTGATTTACCCGAACAACGAGGTGCTGCCTAATGATACATAAGCATTTTCACTATTATCTGAGCCATCTGCGGAACGACATTCCGGCGGGCGTCGTCGTCTTCCTGGTCGCCCTGCCGCTGTGCCTGGGGATCGCACTCGCCTCGGGCGCCCCGCTGTTCGCCGGCATCATCGCGGGCATCGTCGGCGGCGTGGTGGTCGCCTGGGCCAGCGGCTCGCAGCTGAGCGTCAGCGGCCCGGCCGCGGGGCTCACCGTGATCGTGTTCAACGCCATCGACAAGCTGGGCAGCTTCCAAGTCTTTT
>Ga0268287_100244_pt1 | contig 22579 bp, 16 predicted proteins | sample MetcocultureR3M_FD_191348 | JGI IMG/M metagenome (GOLD analysis project Ga0268287, IMG submission 191348) | Soil microbial communities from Anza Borrego Desert, Southern California, United States - Methanotrophic co-culture R3-M | ecosystem: Environmental > Terrestrial > Soil > Desert | place... | reverse complement strand
GGCAAACTCATCGTCGGCGCCGCCATGCGCAAGCTCCTCGTCCTGGCCTACGGCGTCCTTAAGTCCGGCCGACCGTTCGATCCCAATCATGGGCTTGCATCGTGATTTCTAAGACGGTATCTACGACCGTGCCCCCGTAGGTCGGGAATCCTTTCCAATCGCAAACGGTCGCTTTAGTCGCGACCCTTCCAATCGCAAACGGGCCTTTAATCGGCCCCTTCCAATCGCAAACGGTCATCCGGGGAGCGCCCGAATGACCCTCCCAATCGCAAACGGCGTCTCCGGGAACACCAAGGCGACGATTTCCGACACAAAGCCCGTCGACAAAGGGTTACCGACCTACGACTGTAGCACCCTGTAGGTCGGCAATCCTTTGCCGACGTATCGGCTCGGCGAAGGGCTTTGTCGGAAGGGCAGCTCTGGCGCTCCCAGAGATGCCGTTTGCGATTGGGAAGGGATTGCCGACCTACGCTCTCCCCTCCTGGAACGAATCCGTACACCGGGATGGAAAACGCTCTAAGTACATTCAGGGAAGTCTTGCGGCATAGGCAACCTGCAGGACAACCCCGCCAATCAAGCCAATCTGTCGAGATTCCGCAAATATTTGCGGAATGTACTTAGGGATAAGCAACCTACGCCCGAAAGGACGAGTCCCCAGGGTTAGCCCGGTCGCCCGGCAACCTCGACGGATCGTCCTTCGGCATCCTCTCGTCTACTTCTTTCTCGACCCCTTCCCCCTGGAGGGACCACGATCCGTCTCCGGAACCGGAAAAGCTTCTTGCGGTCCGGCTACCATCGAGTCGCGCGCTTTTTCCTTGAGCTGGACGGCTCTAGCCAGCAGCTCATTGCGTTGGCCCTTGGCGCGGCCGGAAGCGGCGTTCCTCTCAAGCTTCAGCGCCTGACGGAGATGCGTCAGGGCCTCAGGATATACGATCAAAGTACCCTCCGTCAGAACCTCGATGGCATCCTTCGTGTCGGCCGCCGCCAATCGGATGATGTCTGTCGCGCTCCGGTCGCTCAGGCTCTGCGCTTGCAGATCCATCCGATTGGAACTCCGTATGTTTTCGAGCGCGTTGATGGTTCGCAGGAACATCGCGACGGCGACGACCTGGGACGAGTCGAGCTTGACGTGCCGGTTCTTGCCGGACGACGTCAATGAGCCGGGCGAATTATTGAACGCATCGGTGTTGTAATAGGCCACCGCTTCCTCGATCGTGCTGACGCTATTGTTGTGGAAGAAAGGCGCCGTATCCGCAGCTTCGACCAATGACGGGGTGTTGAACCGCCCGTCTCCGTAGCAGGGCTGGTCGTAGTCGGGACCGCAGTCGATTCTTGCGTGGTGCTCCTCTTTGCCGAATCCCCCATCATAAGGAATGCTGGCATCGACCAGGCGCGCCGGTTGATCCCGCATGTTTTCCACGCCGCTGTCACGCGTCGGATTCTTCTTGGTGGTCGAACTGTTGGCACCGGCATTTTGGTGGCAGCCATTGCAATTGGCCGTCTGACCGAAGATCGGATTGCCGCTGCCGTCGACGGGATTTTCCTTGGTGTCGAACAGCTGCTTGCCGCGCTCCACCAACGGAGAGGTGAACGTCAGGTCAGCCAGCACGATGTCCTCGCTGCGCCCCAGGGACAGCATATAGGCGACCAGGGCGTCCAATTCCTCGTCGGTGGCCAGACGAAAATCGACACCCGGAACCCGATTGAGCGTTCGGGTCATATGCTGGGCGATGGCGCCTTGCGCGAACAGCCGCAGAGAGCCGTCTCCCGGCGCGCCGTCCCCCGACCAGCCAATGGCGTTGGCAAATTTCGCGTCTTCCTCGAACTCGCCGCCGTCCGCCAGAGTTTCCGTGCCGATCGACGCCGCCAGGGCCAAGGTATGAGGCACGCTGCGCATGACGCCGGGCCGGTCGAAGCCGTCCACATTGGCAAGGACCAGGCCGAGTTGACGCAGCAATTGCGGCTTTTCCAAGTCCTTGAGCGCAGGGTCGTATTCGGCCACGAACAGGGGATCGTCCTTCGGAAGCTTGACGATGTATTTCGGGTCGATGGTGTGATTGTTGTCCGGCCGATGGCAGGTGGCGCAGGTGCGTCCGTTGCCGCCGAAGGTTTCGTTCAGAAAAATCTCCCGCCCTCGGGCAATCTCCGCGCCGAGAACCGCATCGAGATCGTTCCGCTCTCTGGCATCGGCGTGAGCGAGCTTGGGCAGCATGAAGTCGAACGGCTTCGCCGCGCCACCGCTATGCTGCTGGGGAGTGCTCGGCAAGTTGCCCACACGGGTCACGGTCCAGGGCTTGTCGCCGTAATAAAGTCTCTGCATGAAGCCCGGCGTACCGAACAGTATGCCCCCCTCTTCAGGATTCCCTTCCTCTCGGGTAATGGCAACCAGATCCAGGGTAAATCCGCTCATGGCCAAGCCGTCGAGATGGGTCTTCAAGATCCGTTTCCCTTCACTGTTCGGTTCGAGACGGCCGAGCCTCTGCATGGCGTTGGCCTTCTCCTGTCCGCCCGCCTTGTGCCAGCCGGTTTTATTATCGACCAGCCAAACCTCGTAGCCTCCCGCATCGAGTCCGCTGACTTCGACCGTCACCCATCCCTCCAGCAGGTCGAGCCGCATGCGTCCCTGCGCCCGGCTGAATTCTCCGGATAAGGCTTTCGAATAACCGAGCGGGATGGTCAGAAAACGATCGCCGCCGTCAGCTTCATAAGCGGTTTTCCAGCGGCTGTACGCGTTCTTCAGGGTTTCGACATCGCCGTGGCCTGTGACCAGCTCCGACTTGGAAACTTCGGTATCGGTAAGCAGCAGGTAGGCGACCGTACCCCCAAGCATGAGCGCCAGCGCCGCCAAAAGTGGAAACGTATTTTTATTCACGGACTCGTACCAGGATCGGATTTATTGGAAGAACGTAGCTATACAGACGGCGATCCCACTCCTATGGACGACCAACGCGCGAACCGCTGAGCCTTGCTCGGCCGTTGCGAAACCTTGGTCGCGAGGAGGTGTCGGACACCGCCCGCATTGGACGGCCCTGTCACTACGTTGAAATTATTGTTAAACGAATGGTTACGGCACCCGCCGAAACCGGTCATCAACCCCAAGGCCTCCGGCATCGCTTTGAGCACGCGTCTGCCGTGTTCGGATGAGCCGGGACATATCAATGCTCTATGGCCAGATCGATCGGATGAGCCCGGGAGATCGTTCCACCCGGGCACTCTTGCCTCTCTGGTTGCCAAGTTATGCCGGAGTCGGTTTCGAAGTCCGGCGGCCGATGGTAAATACGCCAACCAAGGCACTGCCGAACAGCCATACGGCAGCGGGAATCGGAACCGGCTGGACTGTCAATTGATAATTGCCGGCTACGCCGCCCAAGGCACCTATGATGATCGTGTATTCGCCCCCATAAGTGGTGTCGAGGTCGAATACCTGCGACAAGGTCTCGCCGACCGAGGATGCCACGCCCCAACCGAGCAGGGTGAGATCGTCGGAGCCCAGCGGATTGTTTACCGGGGTCGGATCGGTAAAGAAGGTATCGTGCCTAGAAGCGCCGGCACCGGCATCCCAGCCGCCATAAAGCGCGTAGCCGAGTTTGAGGTTGGCGCCGCCGTCGGCAAGGTCGTCCGCCAGAGTGATTTTGAATTGCGATACTCCGGCATCCACGCAGCCCTGGGCGCTGCCGCCGCAGGACCAATGGATCAGGCCGAAGTCCGCTCCATGGCCCCAACCCTGTCCGCCGTTGTCGGGATCGGACCAGGAAAGGCCGCCGACCCGCAGCATTCGATCCGTGGGAAGGTCGGGATCGTTATTGTTGTTATAGTTGGCAATCTGCCGCTGCAGGCTGCTGCCGTTGGTGGATGTGGGCGTGCCGGTCTCGATGGTGCGGCCGGCCGCCGCCGCGCTGTGCATGCCCGCATACCACATGACGGGCAAACTCCCGGTATAGCCGACACCGCCGTTGGTCCAAACGCCGCTCGCGTCGGTGCCCGGCATTCCGTCGGCGCCGTTGATGCTGCCGCCGGTGCCGTCGCCGTAACCGGCGATGTTGAACGTGGCGTGCGCGTGAGCCTCGGGCGCAGCGACCAATGTTCCCCCGAGCATTCCCGCGAGGGCCAGTATTGTTGCCGTGGTTTTCATACTATGATTCGTCCTCGTCACTGTTAGTGGTCGTCCAAAAGCTCGTTAACAGTGATGTCCGCGGCGCTTCACCGTACCCAATGGAGCTGCGCCGCGGTCCTCCCCATCACACTAGGAGGCGGCTCGGCCGTCTCGAATACTCCATAGCATCGAGACCCGAAGCTTTCCGGCCCCGCCTCGCGGCGGGTGTGGCGATTCGGACAGACCTAACGGCGGTCCATCCCGACAAAGATCCCTCGGGCGATCCCTGCCAGCCGATTCCTTGCGAATCCGTGTGTATCGCGTCTTTTTATGAGCCCCCTAAGCGGCGGACCCGGCCTTTGCTGAAACAATAAATATGCCACTAAATAATCATTGCTAATCAAACAGATAAATCGCATGCAAACGCCACCGACGTGGCAAATCACGCAGTCTCATGGGTGATTCCACACAAAAGTTCCCCGCTTAGAGCGCGGAAAGGAAGGCGTGTACATACGTCGAGGTCTTGTTTCAGGCGGGAACGGCCATGACGTTCTTGCGGCGCTGTCCCAGCGTGACCAAACTCGCGAGGGCGCTGCCGAACAGCCAAACCGCCGCGGGGACCGGAACCGGTGCGGTGCTGATATTCAAGCTGTACTCCGCGATGTTCTGACTCCAGTTCCCCACGCCGGCGCCGCCCAGGTAGATGGAATAAACCTGACCGGCCAGGGCCAGAAAGGTCAAACCGTCTACACCGTCGACGGTGCCATCGTGAGTCAAGTAGCTCAGTCCTACGGTGCCGAACGGGTTATCGGCTTCGTAAGGTTTCGCGGGTGTGCATCCGGGGCAGTTCCAGGAGCCGTGATGAGAGTAACTGCCAGTACCGGAGTCCATGCCGGTGAAGACGGTGATGCCAAAGTTCTGAATGTCGTAGCCGGTTCCCGTAACCACCACGGGATTCAGTGTTACCCACATAGTTTCTTCGGCCTTGATCAAGCCAATATCGGTCTGATGTCTCCAGCCGGTCGGCCCGTTGGCTGTCGGAACTCCGCTGCCATTGACGCCTGCGTCCTGCCAGGCCCCGGCGCCGGTATCGATTTCCGCGGCGAAGCCGTAACGCGTTACCGCATCTGCTTTCGAGATTTCGAGCGTGTTGCCCGCCGAGTGAAGCTCGGCCGCCCAGTTCAGATGAGACGTACCGGCATAGCCGAAAGGCAGCGTGGTGGCACTGGCGGTTCCGACCCAACCCGGCGATACCGTCGGATAGGTCGGATTGCCTATACCCCCATAGTTCCAGCCGTCGGTGGCGGACAGCTCAGTGGTGGTGAAGGTGTTGTACATCGTATGCGCCTGGGCGCCGGAAACGGCGCCTACGGACAAGACGGTACCGGTGAGGGCCATGGCCACCGCTTTGGTCAGTTTGTTTTTGTTTTTGGACATAGGAAATTACCTCGTGCTGTTCTATGGAGTTGGTCTTTGTTTTCACATAGGCAGCGATGTCCGCAGCGCTCCCGTCAAAAGCGGAAGGCGCTCCGATCTCCCCATCACCGAGGGAGGCGGCCCGGCCGTCTTGGGATCAAATTCACAAGACCCGTGGCTTTCCGAACCCGCCTCGCGGCGGGAGTGGCAGGTGCAAAAGGGACTCCGCCCTGCTACGGTCTACGCTCCCCTTCCCCGGCAATGGTTTTCGGGTTTTCCGTAGCACAAAGCGCGTTCGAACCGGAATTCGGTCGAACCGGCCGATACCCCAAGAGCAATAAGCGCGCCTGAGGTAAACCGTTGATATAGCATTTTCCGAATCGGTGTAAGGGATTCGGATATGTAGGTCGGCAATCCCTTGCCGACGTATCGGCTCGGCGAAGGGCTTTGTCGGCAAGGGATTGCCGACCTACGTTCTTCCCTCCTGGAACGAATCCGTACACCGGGATGGAAAACGCTCTATAACGCTATTTCCATGACGGAAACGACGGAAGCTGCTGGATATCCCGCATTTTTATTACGGGTATTCCAGCATGTGGCGACCCAAATCATCCGGAGGGTCAGTCAGCCAGCTCTTTCACTACACCGTTTCAAAGCGGCGATCGGCTGAGGCCGAGGCGATGAAACGGCCGGATATCGCCGACACCGGCGCATGCCACATGGTGCGCCCAGCCTCGAAGGCAAGCTCGACCGCCTTGTCCCGCATCATGCGGCGACGGCCTTGTGTCTGTGCCGCCCGACGAATCCCATCCCGGCCAAAGCACTGCCGAACAGCCAAATGGCGGCCGGTATCGGAACCGGAGAAGACGTGATGTTCAAGACGTAAAGATCCTTGTTTTGATTCCAATTGGCTCCGCCGCTACCGCCCAGATAAATGGAATAAATCTGACCGGCCTCCGCCAGGAAGGTCAGACCGTTGACCCCGTCGACGGTTGAATCGTGGGTCAAATAAGTTACGCCGGTGGTGCCGAACGGATCGCTCGCGGTGAAATCTAAGCCTTGAATCGGGCTATTCCATGCCTGATGGTTCTCATAGCCGGTACCGGTGTCCATACCGGTAAATACCGTAATCCCGAAGTTGGCAATTTCCGAATTGACGGCGGAGAGATTCAGCGTGACATAAGCATCGCTGTGCGACATCAACAACCCGATATCGGTGGTGTGCGACCAGCCCTGAGGGGTTGCTCCCGCGTCGAGCCAGGCGCCCCTGGCAGTATCGATATCCGCTGCAACGCCATATCTCGCTTGCGCATCTGCCCTGGAAATTTCCAGCGAATCACCCGCGTTATGGAGTTCGGCCGCCCAGTTCAACGCCGAAGAACCGGTGTAACCGAACGGCAGCGTCGTCGGGCTAGCGGTTCCGACCCAACCCGGCGATACCGTCGGATAGGTCGGATTGTTTATACCGCCATAGACCCAGCCGTCGGTTCCCCCATCGGTAGCGGGCGTTCCGGCGTTGTAGGTGTTGTACATCGTGTGTGCCGATGCCTCGGCAACAACCCCTAAAGAAAGGGCCGAGCCGGCAACCGCCATTGCGATCGCCCTGGCCAATCTGGTTTGTTTCATATGAATCCCTGCAAGTTGGAAGTTGAGATACCACGCCGTTAACCCGCATTGCTCATACCCCTTCGCTTCAGCCGTTCGCGCCGCAAAACGGTGTAATTCCAAATCGCTTCCAATCCGGAATTGATTTTCGAAGGGTGGCCGTAACCTACCCTACGCAACGTTCATTCGCATGCCGAATGGAGTAAGAAGTGCAAGCTAAGCGCAACCGATACTTAACAAGTGTCGTGCCAGTGTCCAAATCGAGGCACTACGGTGCTTCCAAGGCTTTACAAATAGGCCGGAATCCGGGAAATGAGGTATATGCCCCAGCATTCAGCGGCATATCGCGCATGAGGAGGAAGTCGGGCGAGGGGGGAGCCGATTGCAATGATGCGGCCTCGTTACGTCGGGAATCCTTTCCCGACGTAACGGGTTGACAGCCAAGCGAAGTCGGCAAAGGATTGCCGACCCACGAATAATTCCATTCGGCATGCGAATGAACATTCATCGTAGGATGGGTAGAGCGAAGCGAAACCCATCGATGGTGGGATAGCCCCTCGGCTCAGCGTAACCCACCGACCCTTCGACTTGGCTCAGGACAGGTCCGAGGCCGCTCGGTGGGTTACGGCCTTGCGGCCTCACCCACCCTACGAAAATCAATTCCGGATTGAACGCGATTTGGAATAAGCTGCCGATTCCGCCAGAGAGCCGCCCACGTTGCCCTCGACGTCGATCCAGAGATGCGGCAAGCCCATGGCGTCCAGCCAGGCCGGACCGTTTTCCTCCTTGAGCATGGCGATGGTCGAAGCGCTGCCGGCGACCACGCAGAAGTCCCCCACCACGCTGACGGCGGCGAGATGGCGTACCGGCCAGCCGCTTTTGGGATTCAGCACATGACCGTATCGGATACCGTCCACGACGATGCAGCGTTCGTAGTCCCCGCTGCTCGCGACCGCGCCTTCGCGCAACGCCAGGGTCTTGATCATCGAGCCTTTTTGGCGCGGGTGAGAAATTCCGACTCGCCACGGACTACCATCCGCCCGCGAGCCGATCAACTTGATGTCGCCGCCCAGATTGATCACGCCGTGTCGAACGCCCGCGTCCCGGCACAGCGCCGCGGCCCTGTCGACGGCATACTCCTTGACGATGCCACCGAAATCGAGCTCCATGCCGGCTACCGGAAATTCGAGCACCGGCGGTTCCCACCTCAGCTTGTGCCAGCCGACCTGCTCGAGCAGACCGCGCACTTGCGCGTCGTCCGGCAGTTTGCCTTGTTCGAAGCGCCAGGCACGCCGCAAAATGCCGGAGGTGATGTCGAAAAGCCCGTCGCTCTGTTCGTAACAGGTCGCCGCATAATTCAGCAAACCCGCCGTTTCGTCATCCACCGCAACCTGGCCACCCTCGGCGGCGACCCTGTTGATGGCGGACAGCAGGCTGTCGTTGCGATAGCGCGAATAGCGCGCCTCCAGGCGGCGCACATCGGCAATGGCCAGCTCCGAAATCCGTCTTGCCTCTGCACGAGTCTCGGCAAAAAGCTGGATTTCGCATGGCGTACCCATTGCCTTGAAGGCGAAACGGAAATACTCGAGACCGTAAGAATTCAAGACTGTTCTAAAGGTAATTCGTCGTCCGTCGAGCGCCGGGAACGGCGGGCGCCTTATCCCGGCCTGCCCGGCACAATATAGGATGGGCCAAGCGAAGCGGGCCCATCTCGGTCGGGAACGATGGGCACGGCCTATCGGCCGTTGCCCATCCTACAATTAGCTATGGCCCGCTCCCACCGGCCGGAAACCACCCCGGCCCGTCAAAACGTATAGGCCGGGAACTAAACGCGCCTGGGGATACTCGTCACCGACTTTTGGACTCTTCTTGATGACTTGGATGCCCCAAACGGTTTTGCCAAAAAATTGCGATGCAATCGCCTGGACATTCATCCGATCCGCGACAGGTACGCCACTCAGAAGCACGCGAAGATCAAGGCGTGGGTTGCCGCGCACCCACGATGGAAGATGCATTTCATCCCAACGACGCCAGTTGGCTCAACCCAGTCGAGCGCTTCTTCGCCCACCCCACCGAGAAGGCCTTCCCTCGCCGCTCCTTCACCAGAGTCAAAGACGCTGGTGAGCAAGATCGACCACTTCATCTCCCATTAAAACCAATCGTCCCGCCTGTTCGCATGGACCGCCCCGGCGGATTCCAGCCTGGCAAAAACTTCAACGACTATGCCGGCAAACTAATCGGATAGGACACTCGTTGCGGTTTCAATACGCTGCTGCCGGCGGGATGCCGGCAGCACGTCGAATGACCGAACCGAACGGCTATTGGACATTGAGTTTGACGGTTATTCCGTCATTCACGGCTTGCCAGCTCAAACCGGAAGGCAGTGCCGGCAAATCGAGCCGGCTTTCGATAGGGACGCCAAAATCGGTTACTGAGTTCGCGCTGAGGAGAGTGAAACTGTCTCCGGCTTTCGGGACGAATCCATCCCGCAGACTGACATTGATCTTAACATTGCCTAATATGAATTCGCCCTCAACATGAAGTTGATCGTGGGCTGGATAAAGACCGCCGAGTTCGATCGTGATTGTGCCCCGTGAGAAATCAACGTACCCATTGTGGGACTCAGGTATCAGCGTCAATGTCCCGAAAGGCGACCCGGTCGTACCGGGAGAGACGTTTAATCGTGCCGAGGAGTTAATACTGGGCATGTTCAAGATCGTCCCGGTTCCGCTTAGCGTTCCGCCCTGCAGAGTGATTTTATGCGCCCCGAAGATGCCGTCGACGATCGTCTCGCCCTTGGTTTGGCGGTATTCGGTCCACGTATCACCTCCTGCTTGAGCAGCCCCAAAATCACAGGTTGAGCCTTTTTTGACCTCAAATACCCCTTCATTGATGAGAACTGCTCTCTCATAATTCAAACAAATATTGGAAACGTTATCCCTATCCAGGATGAATGTGCCGGTATTTTTGATGGTTCCTCTGAGAACACCGGCGGTAAAGCCTCCAGGGTAAACTCTATGACCTAACGCTCCGATTACGCTCATGCGGCCGGCATTTTCAAAGTACGCGTTGTTGTTATACATATCCATATAACCGCTAAGGATGATGTTCCCGCCCGCCTGGTTAATGATTTTGTCACCGGTGATAGAAAGGGCACCATCGGCGAAGATGTTTCCTGAGTTACTAAGAATTCCTTGCACATAAATATTGCCGCCGGAACTGCCGTTTTTCAGTGCGTTAACTTGGCCTTGATTGATCAAGGTGCCGCGAATTGAAATACTCGCGCCGGCTGGATGTATGCTAGTGGGGCCAATAGATAAGGTATCCTGTGGATTCACAGTAAGTGATTGGCCGACAGGTATGGACTCAGGGTTTTCAATCAGGTCGGCGGTAGCCGTCACGCACAGGCTGATCAACGTAATAAATGAAAATGGCAACAGTTGTGTTCGAAGTATGTGCACTGTTCGGGTTCCTAGTGTATTTGGTTAACAAAATCGCCACATGATAGGCAAGGGGTCGATATTCTTGCCTTAACTCATAACCATTGATAGACCTTGTAATGGCGTTGCGTATTGAGCAACGTTTGCGCCAGATTTCGTCGCCGGCGCACTATTCCAGTGGTAGCGGTTATTTGCCTCGTATGGAGAGGATTTCTGCAATAGCCGCAAGTCTGGAGTTAAGGCAAAGGCCGTAGGAACTGGGGCATTTGCCCTAAGGATACAAAGGGGAGGCATCCATTTTCAGCGCTATGCGATAGGCCAAAAATCTCTTTGAAACTCTACTGTCAAATGACATCAGGAATCCGGCTAGTAAAACGCTCGAGCTATCGGCCAGTCCTTGCCGACAACTTTCCATACACACCATTCAATCCCGAAACCAACCCGGCCCATCAAAACGCATAATTCCAAGTAACGGCCAAGGTCCCGGTGCGCGCCAGCTGATAACCGTTGACATCGTCCGACACCGGTTGCAACCACTCGACGCTGAGATTGTGGCCGGCGAAATCGCCGCTGGGTACTGAAAGATTGAGACCCAGCCCCACATCCCAATAGCGTCCGCCGTAGTTGGACGGGAAGTCCACCGGCGCGGTGGTCGAATGCTCGCGGTTGAATTCGCCACGGATAGAACCTTGAACGGTGTAAACGCCGCGCACCGAAGCCGACAGCCAGTTCGTCAGGCTGTAGCCGCCCCAGGCGGTGGTCTGAAACACGTCGCCCAGGGCATAACCCGACTTGTTTCTGCCTTCGAGCCGCTTGGTGCCGCTCACCTGCGCGCCCCAGAACCACTTGTCCGCCTGTCCGGTATAGGTCAGGCTGGGTTTGAAATCCCAGGTGCCGCTGCCGAGTTGCATACTGTAATCCTGTAATTCACCGTCCTCCGTAGCCCCGCCATCCACGGTCATGTCGACATCGCCCGTGGGCGCGCTGACCCCCAGTCCCAGATTGAGGCGGTGCCCGGACACGTCGAACAGCTTGATCAATGCCACCATCAAGGTATCGCCGAATCCGTCGCTGCTGTGCCCGCCGCCGTGCTCGTCGTCTTCCGGAGCCCCCGGCAACGGCTTCGACTCCATCTCCATGTCGACGAGCTGGGGCATCAGCATCAGGTTCAGCCAGTCGGTCGGCGCATACATGATGTCCAGCATGTGCATGTGCATGGTCATGTCTTTCGGCCGGGAGAGACATCCCGAGTTGCCGCAGGCGCTGCCGATCAGCGTTTGACTGCCGACCCTGTTGGTACCGTGCAGCATATCCCCCGCCTGATTGCTGTACATGTAGCGATACCCCGCCATCAAGCTGTCGGCCTGGTCCATCATATGGCCGAACATAATGCCGGCGGGCATGTTATGCCCGTAATGGTGCGAGCCGTGTTCGTGGTGGCCGCCCGAGAATGAGCCGGGCGCCGACAGATTGACGTTAAGCCCGGCGTGAGCCAGGAAATAGTTGAAATCGGCATAATCGCCCGCGCCGCCCCCGCCCAGCTTCAGATCGCCGGCATGGCTGTAATATTCGAAGCCCGCTTCCAGCCGAATGCCCTTGGTGAACTGCTTGCTGAACGTGATGCCGCCGCTCAGGGCGCCGAAGCCGGACAGGCGAAAATCGCTCGAATAATAGCCGTCGGCTCTGGGCGCAAGGAAATATGGAGCGAAGAAGTCGGCTTGCGACTGCGAATAATAGCGGATGCTCGGCGCAGCCATGATGCCGAAGGGCAGTGGCTGATACCACTTCAGCTCGAAGGTGTGAGAATCGATGCCCCAATCGTCGAAGTAGTACCGGTAATCGAAATGCAGGGACGCATCCAGCGCCGGTATATGCCGGTTCAATCGACCGGAGAAGGCCCACTGGTTGCGCTCGTCGGGCCGTCTTTCCCGAAACAGCTCGATCCCCACGACTTCGAGATTGGTCACGGATTTCCAGTCGATTGTGCCCGCTTTCGCCTGCGAAATCTCATAGTACTCCTCGGGCGTAATTTCCCCGCGCACGTAAACGTACTTATATGGGTTGGTGAGATAACCGCTCTGGTTGGTGTAGCTGGCCGTGCCCTGAAACAATGTGTTCTTGCCCAACACCTGCGCGATGCTGGTACTGAAGCCGTGGAAAACGCTCTCTTCGCGCAGCTCCGGGTAATTGGGCGAATCATCGTTGTCATGCGAGTGTTCGCTGTCAGTTGAGTGGACGGTGCCTCGGCTGATGTCATTGCTGGTCAGACTGTATCCCGCCGATACCGTAGTATGTTTCTGGTTGAATTCGTGGCTCAGATTGATCGAGCCGAAACTCGATTTGAAATCCGGCTCGAGAGAATAGCCGCCGGAGAGGGCAAGCGTGGCCTCGTCGAAATAGTATTTGGCGCCGAATACCGGCATGGTGCGCGTTTCGCGCGGTTGCGTCTGGAACCGCTGGACCGGTTTCGTGCCTTTGGGCACTAGGCTGTCGAGAACCGCGCGATATCGTGAGATAACGGCAAGTTTGGTGAGTCTCTGGATCTCCGCTGCGAGCTTCTGGTCCCATGCTTTCTGTTCCTCGGTTCTTTCGCTAGGTAGGGTAACGCCAGAGAGATTGATGTTATCGAGTTGCACATCGAACCGCTTGCCGTCCGTGGGAGTCTGCGGATAGCCCTTGTAATGGATCCAGAACGCGTTGATGTTTTCGAACGCCTCGTTCAGGGTCAATGCGCCCTGGAAGCCGTTGGCCACGATCTGATAAGCCACTCGGGTCGCGTCGTAGTTAGTGCCGTCGCCGGCGGCGAGGTCCGGGTTCAGGGCCGTATTGAACCCCAGGATTTCCCAGACATCGTTGGGGCCGGTCCCCGGATTCCCTGACTTGATCCGCGCGTAAAACTCCATAGAGTCGAGGCTGAAGGCCGAACCGTCCAAGGCGCGCACGTAGATGCCGGCGGAATCGGGATGGTACTGGAGCAAGGTGCTGAAGTCTCCGTCCAGCCGATGCAGGTGGGCGTTCGGGGCTGTGGGGTCGTTCACGGTGCCGATCGCAAACCCATCCTCGAAATAACAGCCGTCCGAACCGATGCCGGCGCAGCTGCCGCCCGGCTCAGGCGCTGCGTTGGCTTTGCCGTAGTAGGCCGCGAATGTCATGTTCTCGAAATCGATCGTCACATTGTCGATCGTCGGCGTTGACGGCGGAGACGGAGGTTCGGGATTGGCGGCTTTCCACTGTGCTAACGCCGCGCTGGCGTCCGCCTCAGACGCATCCTTGCTGTCCCAGAATGCTTTGTACGCATTGAGCCCGCCGAGAACAGTCAACCCACCGGCAGTGACGCCCCCGGAAGCCGCCGAAACGACATCGGCCGGTGTCGGATCGCTGGCCGGCGTTCCGTCAGTGTTTTGCTTGTACTTGGGCTGATCCGCCATGGTCGCCGGGATGCTGAACGCCGGCGTGGCGCCGCTGTAGGTATCGCGGTCGATGCTGAAGGTGAATTCGAGCCGGTCGGAAACCGGAACCATGAAATCGCCGTGGGAAACCTCGACCTGCATTCGGTCATCGCTTTCCTCGTAATAACCGAAGTGGACATTACCTTGCGCTTGCGCGACCGGAACCGCGGCCGAGACATCCATGCCCGGCAGGGCGAGGGCGGCGGTCGTCAAGGCGAGAAGCGCCTTGGGCTTTTCCGATTTGACCGGCATTTCTCACGCCCCCTTCTTCGCGAGGACGGCGCTAACATCGTCGTCGGTAAGGGATTGCCGACCTACGTCGAGCCGCCGGGCCGTAGGTCGGGAACCCCTTCCCGACGCCGACCGCGCCAAGCGAGCCGTCGGCAAGGGATTGCCGAACCATGTCGAGCCGCCGGGCCGTAGGTCGGGAATCCCTTCCCGACACCGACCGCGCCAAGCGAGCCGTCGGCAAGGGATTGCCGAACTATGTCGAGCCGCCGGGCCGTAGGCCGGGAATCCCTTACGCTGGTTCCCAAACTCCTGTTTGGGAACCCATGCCGAGAAGTCGGCAAAGGATTGCCGACCTACATCGAGTCGCCAGCGGACGTACTGTGAGTAGGTCGGGAATCCCTTCCGGACGCCGCCTGAACCAAGCCGACGCGAAAGGCGGAGTGGAAAAGCCCATTCTCCGCTGAAGCATTGACCCGCCGACGCGGCGCGGCGAGCAAATCGGCAGAGAGGCGATGAATGCGGATCAGTTGCAGCCACAGCCGCCCCCGGTGCCGCCATGTCCACCTTGCGAGCCTTCCTTGCTGGAGAAAATGTGGTCGCGCAAGCCGGTCAGGCTGGGATCGGGCGTAATGGACATCTCCGGCTTGGCCAGAGTGCCCCTTTCCCACGGCGCGACGCTGGTGCAGCCCTGGCAAATCACGAGGGCGCAGAGCAGAATCGGCTGCCGCAAACGCGCCAGTCGAAGCTTTCGGAAGAATGTCATCTCATTCCCCCAAGAGCGCGTCTACTTGTTTGCGGATAGCGTCCTGATCCTCGTCGCGGTAGCCGAGATGAATCGCGCGCACCTTGCCCTGTTTGTCGACAAGATAAGACGACGGCATGGCCTTCACCTCGAAAACGCGCGGACACTCGCCCGAGGCATCGAACGCCGTGACGTAATCCACCGGGTGGGCTTCGAGGTATCGCAGAGCGTCCTCGGTGTTTTCGTCCACGTTGATGGCAACGACTTCGAATCCGTCCTTCAGACGTTCGTTGCGCAATCCGTTAATAAAAGGCATGGATTTCTTGCACGGCGGGCACCAAGTGGCCCAAAAGTCGACAAGCACGACTTTGCCTTTATAAGCCCCGAAGTCCAGTTTTTCGTTATTGCCGGGTAATGCCGCGGGGCACCCGGGTACCGACGATCCCTCTTGAACGGCATAAACCGAAGCGCTGCAGCCGAGCAGCAGAAGAGCCGATAGAAGAAATGTTTTCATTGTTCTGCATGTAAATCCGAGGTGACAGGCTGTTAACCACCGCCCTAGGTAGCACAGGCTGTGCCATCGGTTACGAGATCGCGGCGCCGACAGCGCCACGTACTTGCCTCCGCCGCCGGACGTACGCTAGAGCCTGCATCGCGACCTCAGGGCTCGTCCTCGGCCCGCCCCGGAAGCGGACCGCCGCTCCTCGGCCATGAGGCATATGACCCAGATAGAGGCTTCAAATCCCACACTCGACTCGAACGCTTCCCCCAAGTCCGATCTTATGGAATATCCATCGCGCAGGTGTGGTTTAAAGCGGGTGAGCGGGTTTTGCCCGGAACGGCAGTAACGGCCTTCAGACGAATTGGGCGTGGTATGTATTTTGCTCGTTACTGCCGCGGGGGAATGGTCCTTGTCGCAGGATAGTAACGCAGCGGCCGCACCCTCCTGATTTAGCCGGGAACCGGCTGGGTCAGCGTTTCACCGGCCGGTCGTCGGCATCGCACGCCCGGTCCTTTGTCGCGGAATTCTTTATTTCGCCGGGCCATATCTGTCCTGGACGAATGGGGATACCGGATTCATACGCTATGGAGATTTTTAGATGAACAAATCGAAGACAATCGCCGGAATGATATTTTCCGCGCTGACCTTAACCACCGGCACCGCTGGGGCCGCCATCGTAGACCCCGTCACGATCGATTTCGAAGCCATGACGTTCGCGGCCTACTACGGCAAAGCTAATCTGGCGCCTGAGCCGGGCGGCACTTGTGCCGGCGCCGGTTCGGCCGGGTGTTATTTCGAGGATGGGTTTGCGATCGGCACTGTTAGCAACCCCGACCCGAACGCCCACCTGCACCGGTATGATGGGGACTTCAGCACCTTGCTCCAGTACCATCCCGACTCCCCCGGCATCTACGTACGAGCCCAGGACAGCTCCGCGTTCAGCCTCACGTCCATGGAGTTTCAGGCGCCGATCAAGAACGCCAATCCGGGGACCGGCCCCAACGATGTCTGGGAAATCCTGGGGTTCAATACGGCCCTGAACCCGGACCTCGCCGCTGGCGACGGCACCAACTACCCAACCGTGGTCGCTTATCAGACGGTGGCCAACGGCTTCAACGGCACACTGACCCTCGATGAGGCGTTCGAAAACATCGATGCCTTCTGGATCCACTATAAGGGCTACCCGATTGTGCCGGAGGACGGCAAAAGGTTTGATTTAAGAATCGACAACATTACGCTGAGCGCTCCTGTCAGTGCCGTCCCCATTCCCGCCGCGGTCTGGCTTTTCGGCACCGGTTTGATGGGTTTGGTGTCGCTCGGCAGACGGAAAGCGGGCCTGGCGGTCGCTTGATTTTGCCGGTAATGGTGTTCGAGCGGGGCAGAGGCAATGCCGTTCGTTCAGACAGAAGACACCGTTCACCCTGAGCGTAGTTCCGCGCCATCGCTTATATGGTGCGCGGGACGAAGTCGAAGGATGAACGGCCTCTCCGGAGCTTCGACTTCGCCCTTCTCCGCTACGCTCCAAAGGGCTGCGCTCAACCCGAACGGAAAAATCTTAGACAAACGGTATTGGGGTAAGGACATTGGTCCCTGCCCCGCTTTTTACGAACATGGATAAGCGTTTCCCGCGGCGGAACCTCGGGGGAGAGGTTCTAAGGCCGCCAACTTCGAGGTAAAAACATGCGGTCTATCAACTACGTCCTTTTGGGGGTTTGCCTGCTGATCGCGCAGTCGGCGTTCGCCCACGGCCCAGAGCCCATGCCCTTGCAAAAGGTGCCCATTCCGCCGGTTCCGGGTCTCTTGGACGGCTCCGATCCCATCGTCGTCAACAAGAACATGGCCATCGCCCTGGGCAAGGCTCTGTTTTGGGACATGAACGTCGGCAGCGACGGCATGGCCTGTGCCTCCTGCCATTACCATGCCGGGGCGGATCGGCGCGTCAAGAATCAGCTGAATCCGGGGGAAAAGAGCAGCAGTCCGACCGGCCAAACTTTCGAGGCACTGCCGTCGGGCTCCGGGGGCGCCAACCACACATTGACCCGCAACGACTTTCCGACTTTCCGGTTCAACGATCCCTTGCATCAAGAAAGCGGAGTCGCTTTCGCGACCGACGACGTCGTTTCTTCAGCCGGCACGTTCAGCGGTGACTTTATCGGCGCTTCGAAATTCACCGGCACGAGCGATCAATGTGCCCGCAGCGCCGATCCCGTGTTTCACGTCAATCATGTCGGCACGAGACGGGTCGAGCCCAGGAACACGCCCACCGTCATCAACGCCGTGTTCAACCACCGCAATTTCTGGGACGGCCGAGCCAACAACATCTTCAACGGCAGCAGTCCCTGGGGCGACCGCGATCCCGATGCCGGGGTCTGGGTAAAAATCAACGCCCGAAGCGTGGTCAAGCAGCGCTTGCATCTGGAAAACTCTTCGCTCGCCTCTCAGGCCATGGGGCCTCCGTTGAGCGATTCGGAAATGAGTTGCAGGCAGCGCACGTGGCCGGCCATTGGCAGAAAGCTGCTGCTGCGCCAGCCCTTGCAGTATCAGAAGGTCCATCATGAAGACAGTGTACTGGGACCATTCAGCCTGAGTTCGCCGGGGACTCTGAAACCCGGACTGAGCACGACCTACAAGAACATGATCACTCAGGCATTCAATCCGAAGTACTGGTCTTACGGCGGCCTTGGTCCGTTCGGCGCGCCTTCCGGGCAAACGCCTTACAACCAGATGGAAGCCAACTTTTCCATGTTTTTCGGCATAGCGCTTCAGCTTTATCAGTCCACGCTGGTATCCGATCAAGCCCCCATCGACTTGTCGCCTCGCGATCCGCAGACGCACAGGCCAACCTGGCAGGGCATGGGCAAGACTCAGGAAGAAATCGACGTGTTGACGGATGGATTCCAGACCTTCGTGGACAATCACTGCAACCTGTGTCATGCCGGCCCGACCATGACCACCGCCGCCATGGTCACGAACAGCACTTTGGTGACGCCCACGCCGGGTATGTATTTCGGTCCGGATCATAGCTTGATCGAGTACGGTCCCAATGCTCTTGGCCCCTCGAACGGAGCCGCGGCTGCCGGCATCAACCGCGATGTTAATGTCGTTATCCGAGATGTCGCTTCAGGCGGCCAGCGGTTGATGGATATGGGTTTCGCAAATACCGGCGTCGGCGATCCGGATGCCGATCCGGGGGTAGGAGGCGTCGACGATTTCGGTAATCCCTTGTCGTTCTCCGATCAGTACGTTCAATATTTGCTCGGCAATGATTCAGGGATAGTCGATCCGGGCGTCGACAACGTCCGCAGTTGCGATTTTCTGACGCCTCTTGCGTTAAACACCAATAGCGTGATTTCCACAGTATTCACCATACCCGACGGCATAGAAATCGACGGCAGCCGTGAGGGTGTGCTGCGCGATCAAAACTGCCTGAATTCCCTACGCAAATACAGTCCCACCATTGCGGCCGCAAATGCCGCTCTCGTTTCGGCACCGGGCAAGTTGGCCGTGGCCAAGAAAGCGGTTTTCAAAATACCAGGGCTAAGGAATATCGAACTGACGGGGCCCTACATGCATAACGGCAGCATGGCCACCCTGGAAGAAGTCCTCGAGTTCTACTCCCGGTTCGGCAATGTCAACAATCCCGATAAGCATTCGTTAATGGACAGTGTCACGTTGGCCGAGAATCCCATTAAACGCACGCATCTGCTCGCCTTCTTGAAAACCTTCACCGACGACCGGGTACGTTACGAAAAGGCGCCGTTCGATCATCCGGAGATCGTCGTACCCCATGGGCACAGCGGAGATAGCCAATCCGTGACTGCGGGCAATCCGCTGGATCCAAATTTGGCTACAGAGGACACCTTGACGATTCCGGCGGTTGGGGCGAACGGCGCGACCGATCCGATTCTGCCGTTCGAAAATTATTTGGAACCGTAGTCAGGCCGAAATGGATCCGGCTGCCGCGGATCGAAAGCCGGGCAATCAATGAGTGCCCGGCTTTCATTCGCACCGGCCTCTATTTTTAGGAGATATGCATGAAACCGCTTACTAAAAACTACAAAGTACTAGCCACCTTGGTGGTAATGGGTTTGTCGAGCGCCCAAACGACACTGGCGGCCAGTGCGTTCAGCAGCGACGCGACACTGACCTATACCATCACTAACATCACCAACCTCAACAATCCGGGTGACTTGTCGGGACTCCAAATTCTCGGTTATTTCGAGCAGGCGGGCGCTCCCGATTCCTATGTGGCGACCACCGGTGACGGCGCAATCGCAGCCGACAATCCAACCGTGGGCCCGGTTAGCGTCGAAACCAGTTTCAGTCGGACATTCGCAGTAGGCGGCAATGTAACCGATGGTACGGTAGCCTCTTCCCACCTGGGGTGGTTCCGCCTGGATTTCAACAACCTCGGCAGCGACAGCTATGCCATCGAACTTGCTCTGGATTTCGAATTGACTGCTACCGCCAGCGGGCAGTCTGCGGACACCGATATATTTCTCGACTACTTCAGGACCAGCAGTTCCGACAGTTTCCTTCCGGGCTTCACCAATGTTTCTCCCAGTCTGGGCTTTGGTTTCGTGAATGCCTCGGTATACGGTCTGGATAATGCGGCAACGTCAGGCTCATCGGGGCCGTTGCTTTTCAGCCTAGGCCCGAATGCCTCGGAAGGTCTTCACGCCGACGTGTGGATCAACGGCAATCTGCAGGCTTCGCCGGTTCCCCTTCCTGCGGCCGTTTGGTTCTTTATCACGGGCCTTTTGACGTTTTCGAGCATGAGAAAACGGAAAGCGATGGCCTGATTCCGTCGGAAACGGATTTCCGACCTACTTATTCCATTCGACATTCGAGTGAACATGAATCGTAGGGTGGGTTAGCGGAGCGTAACCCACCGATTCAAGGCCGCTCGGTGGGTTACGGTCTCGCGGCCTCACCCGCCCGGCAAAAATGAATACCGGATTGAAAGCGATTTGGAGTTATCGTCGGCTGAAGCCAGCTTCCACGCCAACACTATAATCGTGGGTCGGCAACCCTTTGCCGACAAAGATGTCTCGTCGTGTCGGCAAAGGATTGCCGACCTACTGCGCCTTGGGGGCGCTAGCCTAGCCGGAAAATGCTCTAAACGAATATGTCTCAAATCCTCAGGGATCGTATCCAAAGCCGGCGACGAACGGCATGAGGATCTCGGACACCTGCGCAAACTCCGGTTCGTAATATCGCCAGCGCCCGACCGACGAGGCGTAAAGCGGCTGCGCCACCTGGTTGAAACTGGGGCTATTGATGTATTTTCCCGCCGCCCGCTTGTGAAAATCGGCAACCGCCGGATCCCAGGAAAGCCCGAGAAAGGCGAACACTTCGCGGAAGGTCGTCTCGAATCCGGATACGGCATCCTCGTAACGGAATTCGACGAAATCCAGCGTCATCCGCGTTTTCATGCACATCCACCACTCCATGACCTGCGCGTAAAAGGCCGCCGTTCCCTTCCAGCTCAGCAGTTGGACGGTAGAGGGGTTCGGAATCATGGTCTGCATGAAACAGCTCAAGCACACATCGCGCGGATCGCGCATGACGAAAACAAGCTTGGCCTCCGGAAAAATGCAATTGATGAGTCCCAAATCGATGGTATTCATCGTAGTCTTGTCCACGAAAATCCGTGTGTCGATCTTGTCTCCGAACCGTTCCCGCGCCCGGTTCCAGTAGAACCGGCGCAAATGCGTCACGCCGGCCAGATCGAGCTTCCCAAGCTGTTCGGGCGTCGTCCCGGTCGACCCGGACATGCGGTCCAGTTCCTTTCCCAAGGCGAAAATCAAGTCCGCTTCGTCGGCAACGAAAACATCCGGGTGGGCATCCAGAACTTCCTGAGTGAGCGTAGTCCCCGAGCGCATGAACCCCACGAGGAACACCGGGGGCGCTCGATGATCCTGCGGAAGCGCGGTTTCCGACCAGCGAGCCAGCAGTTCCCGAGTAAAACCGGCGGTGTTGGTTCTGATCAAATTCGGAACTAGAGTGACATCCTGCTTTCTGACTTCCGGCAGCAAGGCGGACGCATCCGCGGCAGCGTGCAAATGGCCGAACACCTGGTCGTATGCCTTGAGCTTGTCGTGTATCCGCGCCAATTCCTTATGCGCCCGGAATCTTTCTTCAGGCGTCGGAAAACCTTTCAAAACGTTTTCGAGCCTTTGTTTTGCTTCGTCGCAACTCCCGTCGGCCGTTTCCAGGCTCGCCAATAAAATTTGCAGCATAGCGCTATGCGGCGCCCGTTTGACCGCCTGCCGGCAAGCCGCCAATGCCGATTTGTTCTGATTCAACCTCGAGTGGGCAAGCGTCAGCAGTTGAAAACCGCGAACCTGCGAACTATCGATCTGCACCGCCTGTTTCGCCAATTCCAGCGATCCCCGATAATCGTTCCAGAATTGCAGCTGCTCGGTAAGCCCGAGCAGCAAACCGATATCCCGGCTCTTGCGCGCTTTTTTCAGCAATAACTGACCGGACTGGCGCAAATGGACGATGCCTTGATCGCGTCTGCCCAGCCAGCATAAGGCTTGTCCCAAGCAAGCCTTGGCCTGCGCGTCTTTCGGATTTTCCGCCACCGCCTTTTCGAACCACGCGGCGGCTTCTGCCGTGTTTCGGGATTGGATGGCGGCATAACCGCGCTGCATGAAGCTTGTCATTCGGAAACGCCGGCAAGGGCCTGTTTCGCTTCCTCGAGGCCCAGGTAATCGCTGTCCTTGACCACGGCCTTTTCCAGGCGCTCCTTGGCCTGGGCCTTATCGCCCGCCTGGAGGTACACCATGCCGAGGTGATACTGGAAAATGGGCACCTCGGGCGCCTGCGCCACGGCCTTTTCCAACAGTCCCCGCGCCGTCGTCAACTCGCCCAACTGCCGGTAAATCCAGCCGAGCGTGTCAAGAAACGCAGGCTCGGTCGCCGTCTCGAACCGCTGGGCCAACGCCAGCGCCCGCTGGAGTTTGTCCCGGTCGGCCGCATCCAGGCTGAGCAGGGCGGCCAGGTTGTTGCGCGCCAGCGCGTCATTCGGGTTGCGGGCCAGGACCGCCTCATATTCCGCCATGGCCCCCGCCCAGTCCTTGCTGCGCTCCAGGA
>Ga0268287_100243_pt1 | contig 22693 bp, 24 predicted proteins | sample MetcocultureR3M_FD_191348 | JGI IMG/M metagenome (GOLD analysis project Ga0268287, IMG submission 191348) | Soil microbial communities from Anza Borrego Desert, Southern California, United States - Methanotrophic co-culture R3-M | ecosystem: Environmental > Terrestrial > Soil > Desert | place... | reverse complement strand
GCGGCCACCATGGAGGTCGCCGAGATGGTGCTGTCGGGCGCCATCAACAAGGAAATCGCCAACTGGATCACCCAGGCCGGCGCCGAGGCCGAGGTGCGCGGCGTGGGCCTGTCGGGCAAGGACGCCCGCCTGCTCACCGTCGAGAAGGTCGCCCGCACCAAGAAGGACCCCGGCTCCCAGATCGAGAAGGTGGTCGACCTGGGCTACGTGGGCGAGCCGAAGCATGTGGACACCACCCTGCTCAAGGCCCTGATCCACGCCGAGGACGACTACATCCCGGTCGTGGCGCCGATCGGCGTCTCGGCGACGGGCGAGACCTACAACGTCAACGCCGACACCGTGGCCGGCGCCCTGGCCGGGGCGCTGGGCGCCAAGCGCATGCTGCTGCTCACCGACGTCGCCGGGGTGCTCGACAAGGACGGCGAGCTGATGCGCCAGCTCACCGTGGACGAGGCCCGGGCGGCCATCGCGGACGGCGTCGCCACCGGCGGCATGATCCCCAAGCTCGAGACCGCAATCGCCGCGGTCGAGGCGGGCGTCGAGGCCGTGGTCATCCTGGACGGCCGCCGCCCCCACGCCATGCTGGTCGAGCTGTTCACCGAGCACGGGGCGGGGACCCTGATCTGCCGGTGAGCGCCGACCTCACCCATGTCGACACCTGGCTGTTCGACCTGGACAACACCCTCTACCCGGCCGACTCCGGCTTCATGGACGAGGTGGTCCGGCGGATGACCGGCTTCGTGCAGAAGGTCACCGGCCTGCCGCACGACGAGGCCTTCGCGCTGCAGAAGGCCTATCTCGCCGAGCACGGGCTGACCCTGAAGGGCATGATGCTGAACCACGGCGTCGACCCGCTGGAGTTCCACGCGATCTTCCACGACATCTCGCTCGAGATGCTGGCCCACGATCCGCAGATGCTGCGCGCCCTGGAGCGGCTGCCGGGCCGGCGGCTGATCTTCACCAACGCCGACGACGTCCACGCCGAGCGGGTGCTGAAGCGCCTGGGCCTGGCCGACCTGTTCGAGGACGTCTTCCACATCGGCCGGGCCGGCTACGAGCCCAAGCCCAGCCCCGAGGCCTTCGCCCGGATGAGCGCGGCCCACGACGTGGACCCGGCCGGGACCGCCTTCTTCGAGGATTCCCAGCGCAACCTGGAGCCCGCCGCGGGCCTGGGCATGACCACCGTGCTGGTCGGCCCGCACGCGCCCGCCTGCGAGGCGCCGTTCGTCCACCACAAGACCGACAGGCTCGCGCCCTTCCTGATGGGCGCGCACGTGAAGGGGGCCGCCTGATGTCCGACCTGAAGAGCACGATCGAACAGGCCTGGGAGGCCCGCGACGGGATTTCCGCCGCCACCACCGGCGCCGTCGCCGACGCGGTGCGCGAAGTCCTGGAACAGCTCGATTCCGGCCGCCTGCGGGTGGCCGAGCGCGGCGCGGACGGCGCCTGGACCACCCATCAGTGGGTGAAGCAGGCGATCCTGCTGTCCTTCCGCCTCAACCCCAACGTGGTGATGGAGCCAGGTCCCTACTGGGACAAGGTCCCGCTGAAGTTCGACGGCTGGGACGCCGCGCGCTTCGAGCAGGCCGGCTTCCGCGCCGTGCCCGGCGCCATCGTCCGCAAGAGCGCCTTCATCTCGAAGGGCGTGGTGCTGATGCCGTCCTTCGTGAACGTCGGCGCCTACGTCGGCGAAGGGACCATGGTGGACACCTGGGCCACCGTCGGCTCGTGCGCCCAGGTCGGGAAGAACTGCCACATCTCGGGCGGCGCGGGGCTCGGCGGCGTGCTGGAGCCGCTGCAGGCCAACCCCACCATCATCGAGGACAACTGCTTCATCGGCGCCCGGGCCGAGGTGGCCGAGGGCGTGATCGTCCGCGAGGGCAGCGTGCTCTCGATGGGCGTGTTCATCACCTCCACCACCCCGATCGTCGACCGCCGCACGGGCGAGACCTTCACCGGCGAGGTGCCGCCCTATTCCGTGGTGGTCTCGGGCTCGCGGCCCAACCCCACCGACCCGTCGCTGCCTTCGACCTACTGCGCGGTGATCATGAAGCGGGTGGACGAGCGCACCCGCTCGAAGACCTCGATCAACGAGCTGCTCCGGGACTGATGCGCCGCACCGCCGCCGTCGCCGCCAGCCTCCTCGTCCTCGCCGCCCCCGCCGCCGACGCCGCGCCCCTGCCGGACCCGGTGCGGGCGATGATCGCCAGCGCCGCCGCACGGGAGGACCCGGCGGTGTTCGCCACGGTGCTGTCGGTCGCCCGGCAGGCCAATCCGGACAGCCTGGACGAGATCGACGCCCTCGCGGCCGATCTGACCGCCGGACCCGCCGCGCCTGAACCCGAACCTGCGCTCGAGGTCGCCGCGGCGGCCGCGCCGGCCGCCGCCTCCCTGGACGAAGCCGTCTGGAAGGGCTCGATCGAGCTGGGCGGAGCGATCGCCCAGGGGCGCACCGAGACGGTAGGCGGCTACGGCGTGATCGACGTCTCGCGCCTCGCCCCCGGGTGGTCCCAGCGGCTGACCTGGCGCGGCGACTACCAGGAGACCGACGGCCGGGCGAGCACCCAGCGGCTCAGCCTGGCCTACGAACCCCGGGCGCGGCTCTCGCCCCAGCGCTACGCCTTCGGCCTCGCCCAGTACGAGCACGACCGGTTCCTGGGCGTGGAGCGACGCTACACGGTGGGCGCGGGCCTGGGCGTCCAGCTCGCCCGTTCCGAAGAGCTGAAGATCGCCGTCGACCTCGGCCCCGCCCTGCGCCTGACCGAGACCCGCGAGTTCGGCGAGGAGAGGGCCGCCGCCGGCCGCGCCAGCCTCAACATCCGCTGGCTGCCCACCGAGCGCGTCACCCTCTCCCAGGAGGCGGCCGTCTACGCCGACGAGCAGCAGACCAGCGCCAAGTCGATCACGGCCCTCGAGACCCTGCTGTTCGGCCCCCTGAAGGGCCGGCTCTCCTACAACATGCAGTACGAGCGCGACGCCCGGGTCGCCCGCTCCGACCTCGACACCACGACCCGCGCCTCGATCCTGTACACGTTCTGAGGGGGCTGCCTACGCTCCCGCGCGCACCACGCCGGTCATCGAGTTGGGCGACAGGATCTCGATCCAGTAGCCGTCCGGGTCGGTGATGAAGGCGATGCCCTTCATCGCCCCGTCGTTCGGCCGCTTGCGGAACGGCACGCCCAGGGTCTCGAAGCGGGCGCAGGCCGCGTCCACGTCCGGCACGCTGATCCCCAGGTGCCCGAAGCCGCGCGGCGCGTCGTTGCCGCTGTGATAGCCGGCGAAGTCCGGATCGCTCTCGGTCCCCCAGTTGTGGGTCAGCTCCAGCGTCGTCTCGCGGCTGAAGATGAACCGCGCCCGCTCGGCCGGGTCGTCCGGGATCGTCTCGCCGTCCGCCAGATAGGCCATGAAGTAGAGCGAGAACTTCATCGGCGGGAAGTCCAGCTTCTGCAGCAGGGTCATCCCCAGCACGTCGCGGTAGAAGGCCACCGAGGCCTCGGGGTCGCGGACGCGCAGCATGGTCTGGTTGAGGGTGAAGCCGGCCGTGGCCGGATCGCGCGGATCGGGGGTCATCTGTCGTCCTTCGGGTGGCGGAAGAGGTCGGGGTCCTAACGCTTTCGCCCCGCGTCCGTCTCGTACGGCGTCCCGTCCCGATGGCGGTAGACGTTGTCGGGCCCGACGATCATGTCGAGGTCGGGATAGTCGCAATGGTCCTCGGCCGGCCGGCGCGAGCCGACCTCCAGCAGCACCGCCTCGCGGTCCGAGCGGTTCTGGATGTGATGGCCGTTCGGCGCGCCAGCGGGAAAGCCCGCGCAGTCGCCGGCCCGCAGCACGTGCGCGCCGGAATCGTCCACCAGCACCACCTCGCCCTCGACCACCCAGACGAATTCGTCCTCGGCCGTATGCCAGTGGCGCTGGCTGGTCCAGGCGCCGGGCGGCAGGCGCATCAGGTTCACGCCGAACTGGGTCAGGCCCGCCGCGTCCCCCAGCTTCCAGCGGCGGCGCTCGCGGCAGGGCGCGTCGTGGGGCGGCGGATAGGCCGTGCCGAACCGGGTCGGCGCCGCCTCGATGTCGATCCTGGGCATGGGCTCAGTCCTCCGGATAGGGCCGGCCGTCGCGGTGGCGATAGCCGTCGGGGCCCGCCACCATGTCGATGTCGGGATAGTCGCAGGCGTCGGTGTCGGGCCGCCGAGAGCCCACCTCCAGATAGACGGCGTCCGCGCCGCTGCGGTTCTGCAGGTGATGGCCGTCGGGAACGCCCGCCTTCCAGGCGGCGCACTCGCCGGCCCGCAGCACGGTCTCGCCCCCGTCCTCGACCAGCACCACCTCGCCCTCCAGCACCCAGACGAACTCGTCCTCGTGGGTGTGCCAGTGGCGCTGGCTGGCCCACTTGCCAGGCGGCAGGCGCACGAGGTTGACGCCGAAGTCGGTCAGCCCCGCCGCGTCGCCCAGCTTGCGCCACCGGGCGCCCAGGCAGATCTCCTTGAACGGGTGCGGATAGCTGCAGCCCGAGCGCGTCTCCAGCGTCTCGATGTCGATCCTCGGCATGGTCCCCCTCGCCTCGCGTCCCAATGGCAGGTAATGCGGCGGCATGAGCGCCGCCATAGACGCCGTCGAGCTTTCCCGCGAGCTGATCCGCAAGCCCTCCGTCACGCCCGCCGACGAGGGCGCCATGGACGTGGTCGAACGCACCCTCGCAGGGCTGGGCTTCGCCTGCCGCCGGATGCGGTTCGGCGAGATCGAGAATCTCTACGCCCGCTACGGGACCGCCCGGCCGAACCTCTGCTTCGCCGGTCACACCGACGTGGTGCCGGTGGGCGACGCGGCCGCCTGGTCCAAGGACGCCTTCGCCGCCGACGTGGTGGACGGGGTCCTGATCGGCCGGGGCGCCGTCGACATGAAGAGCGCCATCGCCGCCTTCGCCGCGGCCGCCGCCGAGGCGATCGCCGCCGGCCGGGTGACGGGCTCGGTCTCGTTCCTGATCACCGGCGACGAGGAGGGCGTGGCCACCCACGGCACCAAGAAGGTCGTCGAGGCGCTGCTGGCCGAGGGCGAGGCCATCGACCACTGCGTGGTGGGCGAGCCGACCTCGGCCGAGTCGTTCGGCGACATGGTCAAGGTGGGCCGGCGCGGCTCGATCAACGCCGAGATCCTGGTGGAGGGAATCCAGGGGCACGTGGCCTATCCGCACCGGGCGGCCAACCCGGTCCCAGTGCTGGTTCGCCTGCTGGCGGCCCTGCAGGACCGGGCGCTGGACGAGGGTTACCCCGAGTTCCAGCCCTCGAACCTGGAAGTGACCATGATCGACGTGCCGAACACGGCGACGAACGTGATCCCCGGCACGGCGAAGGCGCGGCTCAACATCCGCTTCAATCCGAACCACACCGGCCAGGCGCTGGCCGACTGGATCGCGGCCGAGGCGCGGAAGGCGGCCCAGGGCTTCAAGGGCAAGGTGACCGTCACGCCCCAGATCAGCGGCGAGGCGTTCCTGACCGAGCGCGGCCCGTTCACCGAGCTCGTCGCGGCGGCCGTCAAGGACGTCACCGGCGCCGAGCCCGAGCTCTCCACCTCGGGCGGGACGTCCGACGCCCGCTTCATCCGGGCGCTGTGCCCCGTCGTCGAGGTGGGCCTCGTCGGCCGCACCATGCACCAGGTGGACGAGCGCGCGCCGGTGGACGAGATCCGCCGCCTGCAGGCCGTCTACGCCGCCATCATCGCCCGCTACTTCGCCTGAGGGGCCGCGGCGGGCGCCAGGCGCTCCAGCCGCATCACGAACGGCGGGTCGGCGTCCGGGTCGGCGCTGCGCGAGACGACGCCGGTGGCGCTCACCTTCTGCTGCACCTGGCCCGCCAGGATCCCGGCGTCGCCCTCCAGGCGCACGATGGAGACGTGCGGGTCCCCGCCGATGCACGTCCGCGCGGGCAGGACGAGGGCGTGGTAGTCCACCTCCCGGGCGCGGGCGGCGGTGTCGCCGTCGGCTTCGTCGAAGGCTTCGAAGGCGTAGACCTGGCCGGTCAGGGTCGCCGTGCGTCCCAGCGGAAGGCAGTCCGCCGCGACGGCGGGCGCCGCAGCCAGGGCGCAGAGCGCGGCGAGGACGAGCGTACGGGTCAAGGCGGTCCTCCGGGCGGCGCGGGCGCGACCCTCGGTCAGTAGGCCACCCCTGTCAAATAGAGCCCCTCGGCCGGCGCCACGGGCCCGCAGGCGCGGCGGTCGCGGGCCTCCAGGGCCGCGACGAGGTCGGCCCTGGTCCAGCGGCCGACGCCGACCTCGGCCAGGGTTCCGGTCATCGAGCGCACCTGCCGGTGCAGGAACGAGCGCGAGGCGAACTCCAGCAGCACCTCGTCGCCCTCGCGGCGCACGCTGGCCAGGTCCAGCGTCTTCATCGGCGACTTCGCCTGGCAGCCGAGGTCCCGGAAGGTGGTGAAGTCGTGGTGGCCCACCAGCGCCTGGGCGGCCTCGTGCATGGCCTCGGCGTCCAACGGCTTCTTCACGTGCCACACGCGCCCCTGGTCCAGGGCCGGCGGCGCCATGCGGTTGAGGATGCGGTAGAGATAGCGCCGCTCCTTGGCCGAGAAGCGGGCGTGCCACCCCTCGGGCGCGACGCTCGCCTCCAGCACCGCGATCGGCTGGGGGACGAGGTGGGCGTTCAGCGCGTTGCGGACGGTCTCGGCCGGCCAGTCCTTGGCGAGGTCCACGTGCACCACCTGGCCCCGGGCGTGCACCCCGGTGTCGGTCCGCCCCGCCGCCTGCAGGCGCAGGTCCTCGCCGCAGAACGCCCTCACCGCCCGCTCGATGGCGCCCTGGATCGTGGGCAGCCCGTCCTGCGCCTGGAAGCCGTTGAACGGCCGGCCGTCGTATTCGATCAGGAGGCGGTAGCGGGGCATCAGGACAGCTTCACGCCCGCGGGGACGGCGGTCCCGCGCAGGAAGGCCTCGGCGTCCTGCGGCCCGCGCCCCTCGCGCTGCACGCGCAGCAGGCGCACCGCGCCGTGCCCGGTCCCCACCAGCAGCCGGTCGTCCAGCGTCTCGCCCGCCGGCCCCTCGGCGTCCTCGAACGCCGACAAGAGCGCCTTCACCCGCACCGGGCCCTTCTCGGTCGGCAGCTCGAACCAGGCGCCCGGGAAGGGCGAGAGCCCGCGGATCTTGCGGTCCACCTCGGGACCCGGGCGCGTCCAGTCGATCCGCGCCTCCTTCGGGCGGATCTTCTTGGCGTAGGTGACGCCCGCCTCGGCCTGGGGCGTCTCGACCGCCCGCCCGGCCGCGATCTGGGCCAGGGTCTCCACGATCAGGCCGGCGCCGGCGGCGGCCAGCCGATCGTGCAGGGTCGCGGCGGTCTCCAGGGCGTCGATCCGCACCGTCGCGGTGGAGAGGACCGGCCCCTCGTCCAGCCCCTCGGTCATCCGCATCACCTGGACCCCGGTGACGGCGTCGCCGGCCATGATCGCCCGCTGGATCGGCGCGGCCCCCCGCCACCTCGGCAGCAGCGAGGCGTGGACGTTGAACGAACCCAGACGCGGCGCCTCCAGCACCTCGCGCGGCAGGATCTGGCCGAAGGCGACCACCACGGCGGCGTCCAGCCCCAGCGCCCGGAACGCCTCGATCTCCGCCGGATCACGCATGGAGGCCGGCGTGCGGACCGGGATGCCGCGGCTCTCGGCGTAGGCGTGGACCGGCGAGGGCCTCAGCTCGTGGCCGCGCCCGCGCGGGGCGGGCGGCTGGGAATAGACGCAGGCCACCTCGTGGCCGGCCTCCACGATGGCGGCGAGAGCCTGGACGGCGAAGTCGGGGGTGCCGAGGAAGGCGAGACGCATGGGCGGCGGTTTAGCGGCCCCGGGGCCTCAAGGGAACTTCGCCGCAAGCGTGGCCGTTGCTGCCCCAGCGCCAGCCCGACGCCACTCTTGAGGAAGACAGGAGCCCCGCCATGAACAAGCTCATCGCCGCGTCCGTCCTCGGCCTCGCCGTCGCGGTCGCCGGCTGCACCCGCGAGGAGCGGGCCGACGCCGGGAACGATGTGGAGGCCGCCGCCGAGAAGATCGCCGCCGAGGCGCGCGATGCGGTCGACAGCCCCGAGCTGAAGGAGGTGGGGTCCGAGATCAAGGAGGCCGCGGGCGACGCCGGCCAGGTGATCAAGGAAACCGCCCGCGGCGCGGCCGAGGGCGCCCGCGAAGGCGCGGCCAAGGTCGAATCCGAGGCCGAAAATGTGGCGGACGACCGACATACTTCGGAAAACGAGCGACGGTAGCTGATCCCGGCCGCGTTCAAGGCGTTTGTCGCCGGTCCGTACGGCCAGGGAGTATGAGCGTGATCCGAAGCCAAGGCGCCCGGTGGGCGGGCCTGTTCGCAACCTCCGCCGTGTGCCTGGCGCTCGCGCCGGCCGCCTTCGCCCAGACCCAAGGGGATCAGGCGGCCGAGACGCCCGTGCTCGACGACGAGGGCTACGAGGTCGAGGAGCTGGTCGTCACCGCCACGCGCGGCCTCGTCCCGCGCGGATCGGTGGTGGGCGACGCGGTCCCCGAGATCACCCTCGACCAGCGCGAGATCCGCGCGCTCGGCGTCAGTTCGGTCGAGGAGCTGCTGGCGGCGCTCGAGCCGCAGCTCGCCAGCGGCCGCGGCCGGGCCGGCGGCCGACCCGTCATGCTCGTCAACGGCATGCGCATCTCCAGCTTCCGCGAGATCCGCGACCTGCCGCCCGAGGCGATCGTCCGCATGGAGATCCTCCCCGAGGAGGTGGCGCTGCGGTACGGCTACCGGGCCGACCAGCGGGTCGTGAACCTCGTCCTGCGCCGCCGCTTCCGGGCGGTCACGGTCGAGGGCGAGGTCGTCGCGCCCACGGCCGGCGGGCGGTCGGCCTACGAGCTCGACCTCGACGCCCTGCGCATCCAGGACGACGCGCGCCAGCAGTTCGAGTTCGAGGCGACCTACGCCACCCGCCTCCTGGAGTCCGAGCGGGACATCGTCCGCACGCCCGACGAGGGGCCGTTCCGCACGCTGTCGCCGCAGACCCAGGGCCTTTCGCTGAACGGCGTCTACGCCCGCCCCTTCGGCGAGGGCATGTCCGGCACGCTGAACGGCAGCCTGGAGTGGAACGAATCCAACGCCCTGCTGGGCCTCTCCGGCGGCGCCGAGCGCGACGCCCTGGGCCGGCTTTCCGACACCAGCGCAGCGCACCTCGGCGGGGCGGTGAACGGCGCCTGGTCCGGCTGGCGCTGGTCGGTCACCGGCAACGCCGACGTCAGCCGCTCGCGCACCCTGACCGAGGTCGCGGTCGATCCGGCGACCGGCGCCTGGCGTCCGGCCAACAGCGCCCGCTCCACCGTCACCTCCGCCGACCTGGAGGCCCTGGCCAACGGCACGCTGCTGACCCTGCCGGCCGGGCCGGTGAACGCCGCCTTCACCGTCGGCGGCGACACGCGCCGGTTGGAGAGCGAATCCGACCGCTTCGGGGTCCGGCGCGATTCGGACCTCAGCCGCCACATCGCCCGGGCCCAGGCGAACCTCGACGTCCCGCTGGCCAGCCGCCGCCGGGGGGGATTCGAGGGCGTCGGCGACCTGTCGGTGAACTTCAACGCCGCCGTGGACCGCCTGTCGGACTTCGGCACGCTCACGACCCTCGGCGGCGGCGTGACCTGGTCGCCGGTCGAGGTCGTGCGCCTGATCGCCTCGGTCACCGAGGAGGAAGGCGCGCCCAGCGTCCAGCAGCTCGGCGATCCCGAGACCGCCACGCCGGGCGTGCGGGTGTTCGACTTCACCCGCGGCGAGACGGTCGAGGTGCTGCAGCTCTCGGGCGGCAATCGGGGCCTCCTGGCCGACAACCGCCGGGTCGTGAAGCTGGGCCTGACCCTGAAGCCGTTCGACGAGACAGACTTCACGATCCGCGCCGACTACACCCGCACCCGCACCCGCGACGAGATCGCGAGCTTCCCGGCGCCGACGCCGCAGATCGAGGCGGCGTTCCAAGAGCGCTTCGTGCGCGACGCCACGGGCCGGCTGGTGCAGGTGGACGTGCGGCCGGTGAACTTCGACCGCCACGACGAGGAGCAGCTGCGCTGGGGCTTCCATTACAGCCGGCCGCTGCAGAACACCCGCACCCCCGCCGGCGCGCCGGGAACGCAGCGCCGGGCCGAGGGCGCCGGGCCTTCAGGCGGCGGACCGCCGGGCGGCTTCCGCGGCGGCCGCGGCCGCTTTTCGGGCGGGAACATGACCTTCGCCGTGTTCCACACCTGGCGCATCGAGGACGAGGTGCTGATCCGACCCGGCGTGCCGGTGCTCGACCTGCTGGACGGCGCGGCGCTCAGCCAGAGCGGCGGCGCCTCGCGCCATCAGGTGGACGTGCAGGCGGGGGTCTCGAAGAACGGCCTCGGCGCGCGGCTGAACGCCCGCTGGCGCGAGGGCTCGCGGGTCGACGGCGGCCCCTCGGGCGAGAGCCTGCGCTTCTCGGACCTCACCACCGTGGACCTGCGGCTGTTCGCCGACCTCGGCCTGCAGCCCATGGCCCGCGAGCACACCTGGATGCGCGGCGCCCGCGTCAGCCTGGAGGTGAAGAACCTGTTCGACGAGCGGATCGCCGTCCGCGACGAGGCGGGCCTCACCCCGCTCAGCTACCAGCCGGACCTGATCGACCCCGTCGGCCGCACGGTGAGCATCAGCTTCCGCAAGCTGTTCCTGCCGCCAAGGCCGGTCCGTCCCGTGCAGACCCCGACGGCCCCGACGCCGGGGTCCTGATCAGCGCCGCCGCAGCACCGCCATCGCCTGGACGGCCGTCTCCCGGCCGCCCGGGATGATCTCGGCGGCCTCGAACCAGGGCCCGGCCATGCGCGAGACGTGCGCCCGGCTGGTCCAGCTCGACATGTAGTTCGAGCCCTGCATGGCGTCGTTCAGCACGAACCAGTCGTCGCGGGGCCCGCGCGCCTTCACCGCCTCGGGGCCCCAGGCCGCGGCGTAGTCCTCGTCGTGGAAGGTGAGCAGGGCCAGGCATCCGGGCCGCAGCACGCGCGCGGCCTCGGCCAGCCAGGCCTCGGCCACCGGCTCGCGCAGGTGAGTCAGCACGGAATAGGCGTAGACGAGGTCCAGCGCCCCGTCGGCGTGCGGCAGGGGCGGCTTCAGGCCGTTGGTCCCATAGCGGCCAGGCAGGTTCGCGCGGCACCACGCCACGAGCTTCGGGTTGAGGTCGCTGCCGTGGAACTCCCCCCCGGCCGCCTCGATCTGCGGCGCCAGCCAGCGGGCGATCCGCCCGCAGCCGCAGCCCAGGTCCAGCATCCGCAGCGCCGGGGCCGGAAGGCCGTGCTTCGCGGCGAGCCGCAGGACGTCGGCGGCGTCGGCCTGGCCGCGCTCGGAGAACCAGCGCTGGCCCGCGGTCCCCGCCACGGCGACACGCAGCTCGGCCGGCGGCATCGGACGGCCGTCGTCCACCGCCTCCTCGGGCTGTTCGACGAGCTTGCGTTCCTTCGCCCGGTAGATGGGCGCGATCAGGCCGGTGACCTCGAGGCCCCGGCGGACGAAACGGATGAGCGGATGCTTGGCCACGAAGCGGCTTTTAGGCCGCTTTGGCGTGCTTCTTCACCTTCTTGATCGCCTGCTCGCGCTTCAGGCGCGACAGGTGGTCGATGAACAGGACGCCTTCCAGGTGGTCCATCTCGTGCTGGATGCAGACCGCGAAGAGGCCCTCGGCGTCCTCCTCGACCTGTTCGCCCTGGTAGTTCAGGTAGCGCAGCTTCACGCGCGCCGGCCGCTCAACCTCGTCGTAGTACTCGGGGACCGACAGGCAGCCCTCCTCGTACGGCGCGGTATCGTCGGAGGCCCACAGGATCTCGGGGTTCACGAAGTAGCGGGGCTGCTTCTCCTCGCCCTCGCGGGCCAGGTCCATGACGATCACGCGCTTGGGCACGCCGATCTGGATGGCGGCCAGGCCGATGCCCGGGGCCGCGTACATGGTCTCCAGCATGTCGTCCATCAGCGCGCGCAGCTCGTCGTCGACCTTTTCGACGGGCTGGGAGACCTGCTTCAGGGCAGGGTGCGGGACGACGAGGATCTCTCGGATGGCCATGGGCGCGAGGTAGGTTCGGAATGCCTGAGCGTCAAGGTGGGAGAAGGCCTCAGTCGGGCTTGCCGGCGGCGGCGAGCCGCACGCTGGGCTGGGGCTCGTCGGTCAGCTTGGCCAGCGGGCGCACGCCCAGCTCGATCGCCGGCAGCTCGGCGATCTCCTTGCCCTGGTGGTCGACCTTCAGTTCCTCGAAGCGCTTGGCCTGGGTCAGCACCTGGGTCTCCAGCGAGCCGACGAAGCGGTTGTAGCGCTCGACGGCGGCTGACAGCGCCTTGCCCACCGAGCCGGCGTGCTCGCCCATCACTGCGATGCGCTTGTAGAGCTCCTTGCCGAGGTCGGCGATCTTCTGGGCGTTGGCCGCCTGCTCCTCGACCCGCCAGCCGTAGGCCACCGCCTTGCACAGCGCGAACAGGGTCGTCGGCGTCACGATCACGACACGGCGGTCCATCGCCTCGGTCATCAGGTCGGGCGCGCGGTCCAGCGCCGCGGCCAGGGCCGAGTCCAGCGGCACGAACATGGCCACGAAGTCGGGCGAGGCCTCGAACTGGTCCCAGTAGGCCTTGGCCGAGAGCCCCTGGATGTGCCCCTTCACGCTCTGCACGTGCCGCAGGCCGGCCGAGTCACGGGCCGCCTCGTCCAGCGCCTCCTGCAGCTCCAGGAAGGCGTTCAGCGAGCACTTGGCGTCGATCACGAACACCCCGCCGCCCGGCAGGCGCACGGTCACGTCGGGCCGGCGCCGACCTTCCTCGGTGTCGGTCGAGGACTGCTCCTCGAAGTCGTAGCGGTGCGAGAGCCCCGCGGCCTCCAGCACGTTGCGCAGGGTCTGCTCGCCCCAGCGGCCCTGCACGCCGGCGCCGCGGCGCAGCGCCGCCGACAGCTTGCGCGCCTCCTCCTGGGTGGCGGTGGAGGCCTGCAGCAGCTGCTGGATCTGCTGCTTCAGCCCGCCGTTCTCCTCGGCGCGCTGCTTCTCGACCTGGGCGACCTGCTCCTGAAACTTCTGCAGGGTCTCGGCCACGGGCTTCAGCTGGGCCTCCAGCCGCGCCTGGACCAGCTGCTCGCGGCCGCGCGCCTGCTCCTCGTTCTTCCGCAGGATCTCCTCGGCGACCTGGGTGGCCGACTGGGTGAGCTGGGCCCGCAGCAGGTCGCCCTGCTCCTCCAGCAGCTTCATCCGCGCCTCGGCGGTGGCGGCCCGCACCCGCTCGCGCAGGGCGAAGGCGATCGCGCCCGCGGCCACGATCACGGCGACGATGGCGAGGATCAGCATGGCGTTCATGCTGCGTTCTTAGCGCGAGTCCCCCATCCCCGTCATCCCACGGTCGCGCAGCGATCAGAGGGATGATGTCGGATGTCTAAGCCGGCCGCCTGGCCCGCATGGCCTGGGCGATGGTGCCGTCGTCCAGCCAGTCCAGCTCGCCGCCCACCGGCACGCCGCGGGCCAGCATGCTGACCGTCACCTCCGCGCCGGCCAGCCGCTCGGCCAGGTAGTGCGCCGTCGTCTGGCCGTCGACGGTCGCCGGCAGTGCCAGGATCACCTCGCGCACGCCGGGCTCGCTGGCCCGCGCCACCAGGGGCCCGACCCGCAGGGCGTCCGGCCCCACGCCGTCCAGCGCCGACAAGAGCCCGCCCAGCACGTGGTAGCGGCCGCGGAAGGCGCCCGCCCGCTCCATGGCCCACAGCGCGCCGACCTCCTCGACCACGCAGATCAGGCTGGCGTCCCGCGTCCCGTCGGAACAGATCGCGCAGGGGTCTTGGGTGTCGAGGCTGCCGCACGTCGAACAGGTCTTCACCCGCGCCGCCGCCTCGGCCAGGGCGTCGGACAGCGGCGCCAGGAGCTGGTCGCGCCGCTTCAGCAGCGCCAGCGCCGCGCGCCGCGCCGACCGCGGTCCCAGCCCCGGCAGCTTGGCGAGCAGTCCGATCAGCCGCTCGATCTCGGGTCCGGCGGAGGCGGCCATGGTCAGTCCCCCCTCACGGCGCGAAATCGACGACGGCGTTGGCGGTCGGCAGCTCGCCGGCTGCCGACCGCGCCCTCGCCCCTGCCATGCCGGTCCAGCCCTCGGGCCGCTCCAGCACCTCCAGCGAGGGGACCTGGCCGCGCACCACCAGCCCGTCGAAGACGTATGGCAGGCCCTCGCCCCCCAGGGCGCTGGTCCCGTCCGAGACGTGGAGATGCAGGTGCGGCGCGTCGGACTGGCCGGAGTTGCCGAGCCGGCCCAGCACCTCGCCGCGCCGGACGTTCTGGCCGGGCTTCACGCGCACGCCGCCGGGTTGCAGGTGGCCATAGAAGGCGTAGGCGCCGCCGCCCAGGTCCAGCACCACGTGGTTGCCACCGATCGTTGTGAGGCTGATCGGCACGGCCGGCGCCCCGCCGGGGGCGTTGTCGGGCAGATCGTCCTTCACCGCCGCGACGGTCCCGTCGGCCACGGCCAGCACCTCGGCGCCGTAGCCGGACCAGGACTCGTTGCGGGCCGGGTCGCCGACGAAAGCGCGCCCCCGCGCGTCCAGCCGCACGAAGTCGATGGCGTAGCGCTGGGAGATGCGCGCCTTGCCGTCCACCACCGCGATCGTGCGCCGGTGATCGGCCTCGTTCGAGAGCGCATTGGCCGCCAGCCAGCCGCCGCCCCTCAGGGGCGGGCCGAGCCTCAGCGGGGCTCCGCCGACCGCCAGCTCGCCGCCCCGCAGGATCGTGCGGCTGGCCGGCGCGTCAGGGGCGGCGGCGCGCACCCTGATGCGGTGGGACAGCCTGGTCGGCGCTTGGCCGGGGGTCGTCTCGACGCCCACGAACACGGTGACGAACCCGCCCGCCGGCACAGTCAGTTCGCCGCCCTCGGCGGGCGAGGCGCCGCGGTGCGCCACCATGCCCTTCAGCGCCGCCGCATCGAACGCCGCCAGCGCGGCGCCCGCCGGGTCCAGGACCTCGAGGGACTCCAGCGTCACCGGCCTGGGCGCGAAGTTCGTCAGCCGCAGCTCATAGAGCAGGTGCAGCCGCTCGCCGCCGGGCACGGCGCTCGCCCGCGGCGGCGCCAGCACGTCCAGCGGGACCACCGACGGCTCGGCCGCCGCCGCACCGGCCAGCAGCGTCGCCGCCAGCGCCCCCAGCATCGTCCGCATCAGAACAGCTTCGGCATTCCGGGCATGCCGGCGAAGGGACCCGCGGCCTCGCGCATCACCTCGGCCTGCTTCTCGTCCAGCTTGCGCTTGGCGTCGGCGTGGGCGGCGACGATCAGATCCGCCACCACCTCGCCCTCGCCCGGCGCCATCAGGCTCTCGTCCAGGTCCACGCGGGCCAGCTCACCCGTGCCCTTCAGCACCAGCTTCACCATGCCGCCGCCCGAGGTGCCCTCGACCTCCATCTCGGCGATCCGGCCCTGGGCGTCGGCCAGCTTCTGCTGCATGGCCTGGGCCTGCTTCATCAGCGAATTCAGGTCTTTCATCGCAACTCACTCCCGGCGCCGCAGGCGCTCAGCTTGGCTAGTCCTCGTCCTCGTCGTCGGCCTCGACCGGCGGGGCCTCGCCCTCGGCCGCGGCGGGCTGGACCGCCTGGCGGATGCCGACGATCTCGGCGCCGGGGAAGGCCTGCATCACCGACTGCACGAAGGGATCCTGCTCGATGGCGGCGCGCACCTCGCGCTGCTCGCGCTTCTGCTTCTCCCACAGGCTCTCGGCGCCGCCGCCGCCCTGGGCCGAGATCAGCCAGCGCTCGCCGGTCCATTCGCGCAGGCGCGCCACCAGCCGCTGCGCCAGGTCGCGCGGCGCGCCGGGCGCCGGCTCGTACTCGATGGCGCCGGGCCGAACGCTGATCGGGCGGACGAAGCGCTCGATATCCAGCTTCAGCGTGATGTCCCGCTTCTTCTCGATCAGCGCCAGGATGTCCTCGAAGCTGGCGAGCTGCGCCATCGGCTCGGCCGACGCCTGCGGCTGCACCATGGTCTGGCGCGCCACCGCGCTCGCCCCGCCGCCGCCCGGCGCCTGGACCGCCCGGCCGCCGCCTCCGCCGCCGCCTCCCGGCCCGCCGGTCACCGGCTCGCCCGCCTGCAGCTTCTTCAGCGCCTCCTCGGGGCCGGGCAGGTCGGCGGCGTAGGCCATCCGGATCAGCGCCATGTCCACGGCCGCGGCCGCGTCGGGCGCGCGCCGGACCTCTTCGTAGGCCTTCAGGGTCAGCTGCCATAGGCGCGAGAGCACCCCCGCCGAGACCGCCGCGCCGATCGCCGCCAGCCGCTGGGCCTGCTCCTTGGGCATCACCAGCGCCTGCGGCCCGATAGCCTTGGCGACGCTGGCCCCGTGCACATGGTCCAGCAGGTCCAGCATCACCTGGTCGGGATTGGCGCCGTAGCCGTAGAGCGTGCGGAAGGTTTCGATGGCCTCGCCCGCCTGGCCGCGCATGAGCTGTTCGAACAGGCCGATGGTCTGGGCCCGGTCGGCCAGGCCCAGCATGTCGCGGATGGTGGCGGCGGTGACCGTCTGGCCGGGCTCGGCCTGGACGATGGCCTGGTCCAGCATCGACTGGCCGTCGCGCACGCTGCCCTCGGCGGCCCGGGCGATCAGCATCAGCCCCTCGGCCTCGACCCGCGCCCCCTCGTTCTCGCAGATCATCTCCAGGTTCTTGACCAGCATCTCGGGCTCCACCCGGCGCAGGTCGAACCGCTGGGTCCGCGAGAGGATGGTGACCGGCACCTTGCGGATCTCGGTCGTGGCGAAGATGAACTTGGCGTGCGGCGGCGGCTCCTCCAGCGTCTTCAGGAGCGCGTTGAACGCCCCCGTCGACAACATGTGGACCTCGTCGATGATGTAGACCTTGTAGCGGGCCTCGACGGGCGCATAGCGCACCCCGTCCAGCAGCTCCCGGATGTCGTTCACCCCGGTGCGCGAGGCGGCGTCCAGCTCGAGGACGTCCATGTGCCGGCCCTCGATGATGGCCCGGCAGTGCAGCCCCTCTTCCTTCAGGTCCAGGGTCGGCTCGTGGACGGTCGCGGTCTCGTAGTTCAGGGCCCGGGCCAGCAGGCGCGCGGTGGTCGTCTTGCCCACCCCGCGGACGCCGGTCAGCATGAAGGCGTGCGCGATCCGCCCCGAGGCGAAGGCGTTGCGCAGGGTGCGGACCATGGCCTCCTGGCCGTAGAGGTCCTCGAAGGTGCGCGGCCGGTACTTGCGGGCGATGACGGTGTAGGCGGCCGACTCCTCGCCGGAGGCAGGCGCGGACGCCGCCGGCGCCGCAGGCGCGGCGTCCCCGAAAATGTCGCCGGTGTTGGGATCCCGCTCGGGAATCTCTTCGTCGTCCACCATCGCGGCCATCTAACGGTTCGGGCCCGGTGAACGGAAGGGGAAAGGCGCGCGTACGCCCCGCTGTCCATGGCCACGAACAAACACGACCCGGGACCGGCCGCTCTCCCGCAGGCGCAAGGGCGACGGCGAAGCCGTCCTTCGACACGAAGGCCACGAAGCGCACGACGATCACGAGGCAGGACGCCCTTCGTGTCCTTGGTGATCTTTGTGGTCTTGGTGTCGGGGAAATCCGGAGCCGCCGCTTGCGCGGCGCCTCAGGCGCTTGGTTCGTGGCCAGCGACGCCACGCCGCCGCCCGTCCAGGCTTCCGAATGCTCGAAGGGAAAGGTGGAGACCGAACGACAACCCGAAGCGGGACCCGTTGTGGCTGCTTCCTTCCGGACCTGACCAGGTTGGCGAGGCGCTCGTCCGCCGCCGATCTCCGAGGCGCTATATGGCGGCAAGGGACCGTGGGGGCAAGGGGCAGGTCCCCGCCCCTCCTTTTTCCAGCGCCCCTTTTCCCGCCGCCCCTTTTCCCGCCGCAGCGCCGCCCCAGTCCCGCCACACCGGCTGGCGAACGAGGCCCCCGAGGGACCGTCATCCATCCTCTCGGGGCCAATCTCATGCGCAAGCTCGTGCTCACCGCCGTTCTCGCGGCCATCGCCGTTCCGGCTCTTCCCGCCGCGGCGGACCCGCCGCACCACGCGCCGGCGCACGGGCGGCGCCACAAGGAGCGGATCTACGACGAGCGCGGCCGCTACTACGAGCCCCGGCCGGTCTCCTACGACCGCGTCTGGCGGGGCGACGACGGCCGCTACTACTGCAAGCGCGACAACGGCACGACCGGCCTGGTGATCGGCGCCGCCGTGGGCGCCCTGCTCGGCCGCGAGCTCGACGGCGGCCGCGACCGCACCACCGGCACGATCCTCGGCGCCGCCGGCGGCGCGCTGCTGGGTCGGGAGATCGACAAGGGCGAGCTGCGCTGCCGCTGAGGCGCCCCAGGGCCGCGGCCTTGACCGACCGCAAGGCGCCGGGTCCGGCCGGCGCTATGCTGCGCGCCGATCCACCTCGGAGGCGACGATGCAGCAGTACGTGGTCCAGGCCCGCCGGATAGACGTCCACGGCAGCGAGGCCGAGGCCAAGCAGGCGCGGCTCGTCCTGGACACGGACGTGAAGGGGCGAACCGACGCCTTCAACCCGGCCGAACTGCTCCTCGCCGCCGTGGCCGCCTGCATGATCAAGGGCATCGAGCGCATCTCGCCGATGCTCGAGTTCGATGTCCGCGGCGTCGAGGTGCGCCTCACGGCGCAGCGTCAGGACGCCCCGCCGAAGATCATCCGGATCGACTACGAACTGGTGGTGGACACGCCCGAGCCGGACCGCCGCCTCGAGCTCCTGCACACCAACGTGCGAAAGTACGGGACCATCTTCAATACGGTCTCGGCGGCGGCGCCCGTCGAAGGGACGATCCGCCGCCGGGAGGCCTGACCGGCCCTCAGCTCGCGGCCGCGCCCGTCTTGTCCCCGGTCTTGGTCTCGAAGTCCGAGGCCTCGTGCCGCTCGGGAAGCTGGCTGGCCGGCTCGCCCCAGGTGCGGTTGACCATCCGGCCGCGCTTCACCGCCGGGCGGGCGGCGACCTGGTCGGTCCAGCGCTGGACGTTCCTGTACTCGTCGGCCGAGAGGAACTCGGCGGCGTCGTAGACGAGGCCCTTCACCAGGGCGCCGTACCAGGGCCAGATCGCCATGTCGGCGATCGAGTACTCCTGGCCGGCCATGTACTCGTGCTCGGCCAGGTGGCGGTCCAGGACGTCCAGCTGGCGCTTCACCTCCATGGCGAAGCGGTCGATGGCGTATTCGATCTTCACCGGCGCGTAGGCGTAGAAGTGGCCGAAGCCGCCGCCGAGGTAGGGCGCGCTGCCCATCTGCCAGAAGAGCCAGTTCAGCGCCTCGGTGCGGCCCTTGTGGTCCTTGGGCAGGAAGGCGCCGAACTTCTCAGCCAGGTAGAGCAGGATCGAGCCGGATTCGAACACCCGCACCGGCTCGGGGCCGCTGCGGTCCATCAGGGCCGGGATCTTCGAGTTGGGGTTCACCTCGACGAAGCCCGAGCCGAACTGGTCGCCCTCGCCGATCGTGATCAGCCAGGCGTCGTACTCGGCGCCCGGATGGCCGGCGGCCAGCAACTCCTCCAGCATGACGGTGACCTTCACCCCGTTGGGCGTGGCCAGCGAATAGAGCTGCAGCGGATGGCGGCCGACCGGCAGCTCCTTGTCGTGCGTCGGGCCGGCGACCGGGCGGTTGATGTTGGCGAACCGGCCGCCGTTGGCCTTGTTCCAGGTCCAGACCTTCGGCGGGACGTAGGCGGCGTCATCGGCCATGTGCGGCTCCTCCAGCGCTGGCGCCCGGGCCGGGCGCCCCTCCGATGTGGCCCAGGCGGGCCGGTTTCGCCAGCCCTTCGCTTGAGGCGAGCGGAACCGCTGCGGCCGGTTCCGCTTTCTCCCGGCCATGACGGCTGCGCCTTCGCGCAGCGCTCGGAGCTGGGAGCGGTTTGATGGCCATCATCACGGGTACGGCCGGGGACGACCGGCTGGAAGGCACGCCCGAGGCGGACACCCTGACGGGCCTGGGCGGCAACGACGTGCTGCTCGGCGGCGTCGGCGACGATCGCCTCGACGGCGGCGCGGGCGAGGACTGGCTCGCGCCCGGCGACGGCCTCAACACCCTGGTGGGCGGCGAGGGCTTCGACACCGTCGACTATTCCGACCTGTCCACCAGCATCGGCGCCGACCTCTACGCCGGCGCCTGGCGCAACGCCGGCGTCTATGTGGACAGCTTCGACAGCATCGAGAACCTGGTCGGCACCGGGTTCAACGACACCCTGCTGGGCGACTGGCGCGACAACATCCTCATCGGCAACGCCGGGGACGACGCCCTCGACGGCCGCGAGGGCGCCGACCGGCTGATGGGCGGCGACGGGGCCGACACCCTCACGGGCGGCGACGGCCAGGACTATGTCCGCGGCGAGGGCGGGAGCGACAGCCTCTACGGCGGGGCCGGATTCGACGACCTGCACGGCAACCTGGGCGAGGACACCGTCGACGGCGGGCCCGGCACGGACTGGGTCGTGGGCGGCCAGGGGCACGACTACCTGCTGGGCGGCTCGGACGACTCCTACGACGTGGTCTACGGCAATCTCGGCAACGACAGCTGCCACGGCGGCGGCGGGAACGACTGGGTCCGCGGCGGGCAGGGCGACGATGCGCTCTACGGCGGCGCCGGCGACGACTGGATCTGGGGCGACCGCGGGAACGACACCATCGAAGGCGGCGCGGGCGCGGATACGTTCTTCGTGTTCGGCGAGGCCGGCATCGACCACATCCGCGACTTCGACTTCGCGGAGGGCGACCGTGTCCGGGTGGAGGCCGGCTACACCTACAGCGCCGCCCAGGTGGGCGGGGACGTGGTGGTCAGCATCAGCGGCGGGGCGACCCTGACCCTGCAGGGAGTGCAGCTTTCCGCCCTTGGGGACGGCTGGATCACGGTCGGCTGATCGGTTCAGCCTTGGGTCGGAGGCGGTGACGGCGATATGTAGTCGCCATGCCGCTCTCCGCCTTCACCAACACCTTCGCCGGCAACCCGCTCGACCGGGCCAGCGACCGCCGGTCCGACGAGGCCTGGCTCTCGGGCCAGCTCGCCTCGGCCGAGTCCCTCGCCCTGGCCGTCTGGAACGGCCGCCCGCTGGTCGAGAAGACCTCCGGCGGCGGGGTCCAGATCGCCTATCTGCCGGCGCGCCTGGCGGGCGAGCTCTCGGGCGGGCCCGAGCGGCTGCTGTTCCTGGGCCTGTGGAAGGAGACCGCCGTCTTCGCCGTGGACCTGGAGGGCTTCTCCGATCCCACCGAGGGCCCGCTGCAGGGCCTTGGCGAATTCGCCGACCTGCGCCAGGTCGCCCTCGCCCTGCCCGGTCCCGAGGCCGCCATCTGCGCCACCGCCAAGTCGATGTTCGAGTGGCGGCGCAAGCACCGCCGCTGCGCCAACTGCGGCGAGCCGACCGACGTGAAGGACGCGGGCTGGAAGCGCCAGTGCCCGGCCTGCGAGACCGAGCACTTCCCCCGCACCGACCCCGTGGTCATCATGCTGCCCTATCACGGCGGCCGCTGCATGCTGGGCCGCCAGGAGGCCTGGCCCAAGGGCATGTTCTCGGCCCTCGCCGGCTTCCTCGAGCCCGGCGAGAGCATCGAGGAGGCTTGCGCCCGCGAGCTGTCGGAAGAGGCCGGCCTGCGCACCCTGACGGTCCGCTACCACTCGACCCAGCCGTGGCCCTATCCCTCCTCGCTGATGATCGGCCTGCTGGCCGAGGTGGAGGACGACGAGGGGACCCCCGACCAGACCGAGCTGTCCGAGGTGCGCTGGTTCACCCGCGAGGAGGCGAAGGCCCTGCTCGCCGGGCAGGTCGAGGGCCTCTTCTGCCCGCCCCCGCTCGCCATCGCCCACCAGCTCCTCAAGGCCTGGGTCGAGGAAAGCTGACCCCTCCTCTCCCCCCGCGAAGCGGAGCGAGGGAGCGGCCGCGCGGCGCTACCCCCGGCTCGTGCGGAACGGGTCGGCCGGATAGACGCCGAGAATCTCGAACTTCTCCGAGAAGAACCTCAGCTCGTCGAAGGCGCGGGCCACGCCGATGTCCTCGGGCCGGCCGTCCACCTCGGCGTAGAAGAAGGTCGCGGTGAACGCGCCGTTCTCCATGTAGCTCTCGAGCTTGGTCATGTTGACGCCGTTGGTCGCGAAGCCGCCCAGGGCCTTGTAGAGCGCCGCCGGCAGGTTCTTCACCCGGAAGATGAAGCTCGTCACGCAGGGCTGGGTGAACGGCGGCGGCGGCGGGTCCTTCTGCGCCGTCATCACCAGGAAGCGCGTGGTGTTGTTGTGCTCGTCCTCGATGTCGCGGACCAGGATCTCCAGCCCATAGAGCTCGGCGCAGAGGGCCGGGCTCACCGCCGCCTTGGTGGGGTCGGGGCTCTCGGCCAGCTCCTTGGCCGCCCCGGCCGTGTCGCCGGCGGCCTGGGTCTTCAGCTTCAGCTTGCGCAGGGTCTTGCGGCACTGGCCGAGCGCGATCGGCATCGAGACCGCCGTCGTCACCTGCTCCAGGGTCACGCCCGGATTGACCATCAGCTGGAAGTGGATCGGCTTGAACCGCTCGCCGACGATCTTCAGGCCCGAGGACGGCAGGAGGTGGTGGACGTCGGCCACGCGGCCGGCGATCGAGTTCTCCACCGGGATCAGGCCCAGCTGGCAGTCACCCGACTTCACCGCCTCGAAGGCGTCCTCGAAGCTGGCGTGGGGGACCGGCTCGTGATCGGGGAAGAACTGCGAGCAGGCCTCGTGGCTGTTGGCCCCGAGCTCGCCCTGGAAGGCGAT
>Ga0268287_100242_pt1 | contig 22712 bp, 26 predicted proteins | sample MetcocultureR3M_FD_191348 | JGI IMG/M metagenome (GOLD analysis project Ga0268287, IMG submission 191348) | Soil microbial communities from Anza Borrego Desert, Southern California, United States - Methanotrophic co-culture R3-M | ecosystem: Environmental > Terrestrial > Soil > Desert | place... | reverse complement strand
CGGCATGACCGAATCGACGCGAATTCCTTTAGCGGCGAGCGAGGACTCCAGTTCGTTTACCAAACCTTCGAGCCCGCCCTGCACCGAACGCGAGGCGGGATTCCGCTCGGGCGCCGATGGCGGCTCGAGCGTGACCACGAAGCGCGATCCCCTCCTCAACACCGGAAGCAGTTCCTGTACAAGAAAGAGCGGCGCCCGAACGTTTGCCGCGAATTCGGCATCAAACGCCTCGGCTGTCGGTTGCTCGGGGCTGGCTGTCTTCGTGAGCCGGGCATTGAAAACAAGAATGTCGAGCCGGTCCCCGATGATCGTTCGAGTTCGCATGGCGAGCTCCTGTGGGCCATCGTGGCTCGAGAGATCAACCGCTAGCGCCATCGCCTTGCCGCCGCTAGCGCGGATGTCGCTAACGGTCTGGTCGGCAGCGGCGGGCGAGCGCGTATGATGCACCAGCACCTGTGCGCCGGCCTTTCCGAGCGCCACCGCAACAGCCCGGCCCGTCCCACGTGCGGCGCTGGTGACGAGCGCAGTCTTCCCGTTGCACGAGTTCCCGCAATCCTTCATCGTTGCTGCTCCAATAATTCGATCGCTCGCGACGGCGTGCCGAAGCTAATTTTCGGGTTATGCCTCATTGGCAGATACCCTTGGTAGACAACCTATAAATAGCAGGGATTTTCCTTAGGGGAATTACTTTGTATATTCGACCGATATACCCCGGAGGCATAGCAAGAAAATGGAACTGCGACATCTCAAATATCTTATAGCGGTCGTCGAGGAAGGCAGCCTGAAGATGGCGGCTGAGAAGCGGCTTCACACTGCGCAGCCATCGTTGAGCCGACAACTGCGCGACCTCGAACTTGAGGTCGGCACCGACCTCCTCAAGCGAAGTTCTCGGGGAGTCGAGCTCACGCCTGCGGGACGAGCATTCATTGAGCATGCCCGGCTGTCGCTGTATCAGGCAGCAGAGGCGGTCGCCGCGGCGCGGCGCGCCGTCAGGCCTGCCAAGACCAGCTTTTCGGTCGGCTTCTTGACCGGGCAGGAGGTCGAGTGGCTTCCCCATGTAACCAACGTGCTAAGTGGGCAACTGAAAAACATCGACTTCAGGGTATCGAGCGACTTCTCTCCCGACATTGCCCAGGCTGTTCAGCTAGGCGAGATCGATCTTGGATTCTCGCGCATCGAGCCACAGCCCGACGTCAGCTACAAGGTCATTGCGCACGAGCCAATAGTCGTGATCCTGCCAAGCGATCATCCTCTGGCCGCAAAATCCACGATTGATCCGAGCGAACTCGACCCCGAGTCGTTCATCGGATATTCTGACACGCCGCACGTCTTGAGGGGGATTGTTGAACGATACCTTCGCGACCGGGGAGTGAGTGTTTCGCCCACTCATTTCCTCGACGGCTTTGCGACGGGCATTTCCCTTGTGGCGCTGACTCGAGGCGTTACGCTGCTGCCTGCCTATGTCGAACCTCTGCTTCCCTGGTCGGTAGTGAGTAGACCACTTGCCGGCGAACCTCCGGTGATCGAAATTGCGGCAGGCTATCGGGCCGACAATCCCTCACCCGTCCTCCTTGGCTTCCTCGAGAAAATTGACGAACTTATCGCCTCCCATGCCGCGACACCAAGACTGGTGCGTCCACCACGTTAGCAAGATCGCGTCCGCCAGCGTCGATGTAATGCTAGTCTGCAATCTCTCCATGCGCAACTGAGGGAGGCCGGCACCGTTATCCGCGTCGGTCGTGCTGGATCGGCTGCGGGCCCGATCGCCGCAGGCTTGCTTTTCGATGCGAGGTGGTCGCTCAACGCCGCTTCGTTCACTAAAGCGCGTATGGGAGCGCGAACGAGGAGACGGCGGCTTGCTCATACCTGCGGTATTCTTGCTTATTCCTCTTGTAGCATTGCGTGCCGGACCGGCGGAAATTATTCTAACCTTATGACGCACACATTGCTCGACACTGCCAAACACTACGCAGAGGCACATGCAGACGCCGACGGTATCGCCGTCACGCCACTCTCCGGCGTGACGGTTGTCCGGCAGACGTCTCCTAGCGCTCTGCAATACGCAGTCTCAAAACCCCTCGTCGCTCTGGTCCTGCAAGGCGCCAAGCGGGTGACGATTGGAAGCGACACGTTAGACTTTGGCGCGGGCGAGTCGCTCCTGATCACAGCCGATGTACCAACCGTCAGCCAAATTACTCGAGCGAACGTCACTGCGCCTTACCTCTCGCTGGTTTTCGATCTCGACCCCGCGGTGATCGAAAGCTTGGTGGTGGAAATGGGACCAACCCCGTTCCTCGCCGGCACTCCGGTTCGCGTTGACGCCACCGAGGCGGAGGTTGCCGATGCTGCCTTACGCCTTCTCCGCCTTCTTAACCGCCCTGCATCTGTGCCGATCCTGGAGAAGCAACTCATCCGCGAGCTCCATTTCTGGCTCTTGTCCGGACGTCATGGAGGGGCAATTCGGAACCTGGGCGTCCCGGAAAGCCACGTTCAGCGCGTGGGTCGGGCCGTCGCGCTCATCCGTGATAATCTGGCCAAGCCACTGAGAGTGGAATATTTGGCGGCGGCCGCCGGAATGAGCCAATCGACGTTCCACGAGCATTTCCGCGCCGTAACGTCGCTCTCGCCCTTGCAGTTTCAGAAGCAACTGAGGCTGATTGAGGCACGTCGGCTCATGCTCGCGGATGGCGAGATGATTAGCAATGCCGCCTATGCAGTGGGATATGAGAGCATCCCGCAATTCACCCGCGAATATAGCCGGATGTTCGGATTACCCCCAGCGCGCGACATGAAGGCCGCCAAGATGCGCCTTCAGACGGCGGCGTAAGGACACTTTCCAGAGGCAGCCTTCTAAGGTTAGTCCGCGACCTCGACCCGCAAGGCCTTTAGGGACTACGCGGTTCTGGGGTTCAGACGTCTCCGGTTTTCTCCACTAGCGCGCGAGTGAGAGGATGGAGCTGTCGAGCAGCAGACTGCCAGATTCAGTATCGAGGGTGTTCCACCCTCGATACTGCGGTTTCACTTAAGCGTTATTAGGCCGGGGCCTCCCCTCACAGTGGGCGACTGGCGCCCTGGTAGTAATCGCCGCTCCCGAGCGAGCTGGCGTCGTCCATCTGCCGGTTATCGCGGGAGGTGGGACGGCGCATGCCGCTTTGGTTTTCACCGATGCTGCCTGTGAATAGAGAATCGGTCTTCTGCCCATATTTTGCGTCCGTACCCTTGTAATAGTCTCCTTCGGCAGAAACGGCAGGGGTGACCAGGGAAGACGCTGCAAGAAAGACAGCGACAGCCGTGAGCTTGATAGTCTTCGACATCGTAATTTCCTTTCGCTTGATTGGGGTAATCTATTGTGCCGCTCGGATGATCTTCTTGATCCGTCGACAATCCCTTGTATCGCGCGATAAAAGATCGGCGAACTGGCCCAGCGCTTATAAGGACCGAGCGAATAAGTATGAGGCCCTTGAAGAGGATTCCGACGTTCTGGACGTCGATCCATATTGCAGGGGGTCAGGTCTCGCTCGGCGCGGCGCTTCCGATCGGTCAGCCGGAGAAGCCGGCGGAACTCCCTCCTCCTTTTATTGTCGCGGCCGATCCCGCTGTCGGGCTTTCCACCGACGAGATGTTCGCGGCGACGGGCGGCGTGCCGTAGTCGGCTTGAGGTTACGGCGCTGTTGCAGCGCATTCCCTATCCTGTTGAGGAAGGCTTGGAATTGACCTTAGATGGAAATCGTGCGAACGAACGCTTGTTCGTATTGACACCTCAAGGAAAAGGTTTAAGGACAATGTTACTCACGGATCGACGCACCTTATTGAAACTGGCAATGGCCGGCGCCGGCGCACTGCTGCTCCCAACAGGAGCACTCGCACGCGCGCCTTTGCTAGGTACTCAAGCTCCTGGCTATCACCGCTTCATGATCGGATCTTTCGAAGCGACGGTACTGCTGGATGGCCTGCTGCCGCTGGGGCCGCCGCAAGACAGCTTCCGGGGAGTAGATGCCAAGGAACTCGGGAGCATACTTGGCGACAACTTCCTGCCGCGTAACGACGTCACGATCGACGAGAACGTGCTTGTCGTGAACACGGGCAGCAAGCTCGTCCTTTTCGATACGGGTGTCGGCGAGTACACCATCTTCGGAACAAGGGCTGGAAAGCTCCTGGCGGCGCTGGAACAAGCGGGGATTCGCCGCGAGGACGTGGACGCTGTGGTGCTTAGTCATGCTCATGCGGATCATTGCGGCGGACTCGTCGACGGCGACGGGAAGCCGAATTTCCCCAACGCCCAGATCTATATGAGCCAGGCAGATCTCGACTTCTGGACCGACGAGTCGAAGCTTGGCTCGCCGTTAAAGCCGCTTGTCGAAATCGCTCGCAACAGTCTCCTTCCGTTGCGCGACAGGATCGTCTTCTATTCCAATGAACAGGAATTCCTTCCGGGTATCCAAGCGTTGTCAGCGCCCGGGCATACGGTCGGGCATTCGATCTTCATGATTACGTCGGGACGGGACACGTTCTGCTTCAGCGCGGACCTGGCACATCACTCGCTCCTTCTCCTGCAAAAGCCGCGGATGGGATTTTCCTTCGACAGCGATCCCGCACAGGCAGCCGCTACCCGCGTCCGGGTGCTGGATATGCTGGCGGCTGGACGTATCAGCATGCTCGGATACCATTTCCCATGGCCGGGTGTCGGGCACGTCGCCAAGCAGGGAGACGGCTTCCGGTACGTGGCCGGCTCCTTGACGACGCCGCTTTAGTTTCTGGACGCTCCAACCGTTCCATCGACATCGAGCATGGCGGGCCGCTGGCCGCCACGCTCTTCGGAGGGCGCGGTTGACAAAATTGGGGGTATGCGGAACTAACACCGGTTAGTCGGCCAAACGATTGAGTACAGGCCGACGGCCGTATCGCCGCGCAGTCATTGTTGAATATCAGAGGAATGCTATGGCATCGGAAGCCAACGAAACGGGATCACGAAAGGCGCTTCTTACGCGCGTGGCGATCTCCATGTTGCAGACCCAAGGCTATTTAGGGCTGGGAGTGCGGGAATTGGCTCAAGCTGCGTCAATCCGCGCGCCGAGCGTCTACAATCATTTCTCATCGAAGGAAGAGCTCACGCGACAGGCCATGTGCATGTACAGGGAACATCAGCGCGACGAACTGAACAGTCTGCATGGTACAGCCGCGACGAAGCTTAGCGCTTACCTTGAACTATTTGCCGATATGCTGCGCGACGAGAGCAAGGTTTGTCTCGGACTGGCACTGGCCGCTGATCGCAACGTCCTGCCTCCGGAGGTCGTAGATGAGGTGCGCAAGTTCGCCGACCAAAATGCTGAATGGATCGGATCCGTCTGGGAGGCCGGCTCGTCCGACGGGACAATTAATGCGAAGCTCTCCGGGCCGGCTGCCGGAAAAATTCTATTTGGTGCTCTCGAAGGGTTGATGCTTTTCGCGCTTTTAGACACTTCGCCTGTCTCCGCCTTCCTCTCCCGATCAAAAAGCCTACTAGGAGCTATGGGAGTCGAATGAAGCGCGACGATGAGTAGCGTCCATCGGTCTAGCCCAAAGCTCAGAAGCGGCTTGCCGCGTTTTGAATGAGCACGGCCAGGGAAAGCACCGCCTCACGGTGGTCGTCGTTATCAAAATAGATCATATATTTGACGTCCGGCAGGGGAGGCAGTCCCGTGTCTGCCCCCAGGATGCGTAATCCAGACCCTACCAGTCCTCGCGGCAGCGGAGTGGCCGCCAGACCCGCCTTGACGATGGCTCGCATTCCCGCCATGCTCGGAGACGAACCCGCAAACTGCCAGGAACAAGTCGATTTGGCGAGTGCCCTCAGGGCCTCCTCCCGATAGGGGCAGGGGTTGGGGAAGAATGCCAAAGGCAGTGGGTCAAGCGGCTCGCAACCTTCGGCAAAGGCCCAGACCAGCGGCTCTTGCCAAAGCGGCCAGACCGCGGCCTGCCCCCCGCAGTTGGAACCTACGACGATGTCGAGCTCTTTATTCTGAAGTTTGTCGTACAACGTTGTGACGATACCGATCTCTAGGTCGAGAGACACGGAAGGATGCTGCTTGGTATAGTGGCGCAATATGCGGGGAAGCCAATCCTCGACAAGATCCTCGGCGACTCCAACCTTTAGCTTTCCTGAAAAACCGCCATCCGACAACGAAGCTCGTGCGTCCTCATGCAACTGCAAAATTGTACGCGCGAACCCGACCAAAGTTTCGCCGGCCGGAGACAATGTTACGCGGCGCGTACTGCGCTCGAACAGAGGCTTCCCGACCTGCTGTTCCAGCCTCTGGATCTGAGCACTAACCGTGGTCTGCGTGGAATTCAGGATCTCGCCGGCGCGCGTGAAGCTGCCGGTATTGGCTACCGTCAACAGAGCGCGCAAGAGTGTCGGTTCAAAGGACATGTTACTCAACCATTTTTTTGGTTAATTGCACCATATTAATTCGTTAGTAAAGTGAATTGCGACGCGCTATCCCTACGCGCATGGGAAAGTGAGGGGATACGATGGCAAGGGTATTGTATGTCGAGGCCTCGCCTCGCAAGGACCGGTCAGCCTCGATCGAGGTGTGTGAGGCGTTTATCGCAAGCTATCTTGAGGCAAATCCAGACGATGACCTCGAAAAACTGGATGTCTGGTCGCTCGACCTCCCGCAATTCGGCCAGTCCGCCCTTGACGCCAAATATGCGGGCATCGCCGGCGTCTCTCTCACGGATGAGCAGCAAGTCGCGTGGGACGCCATACGGCAGCTCGCCGCCCCCTTTCTCAACGCCGACAAGCTGCTGTTCGGCGTGCCGATGTGGAATTTCGCAATCCCTTACCGGTTGAAGCATCTAATCGACCTGATTACCCAAAAGGACGTTTTGTTCACCTTCGATGAAAGGGGTCTCGGCGGTCTGATGAAAGCTCGAAAAGCGGCTGTCGTATATGCTCGCGGCCTGGATTATTTCTCCGACTCGTCGATCTCGCCGCAGGAGGTCTACGACCTTCAGCGCCCCTACATGCAGCTCTGGCTCCGCTTCATCGGCGTTGGCAACGTGAGTGAAGTGGTGGTGGAAAAAACCCTTTTTGGTGTCGAAGTCGATGCGGCGGGGCGTGCTGAAGCCAAGACCCAGGCGCGAGCCATTGCCGAAAATTTCTGATTCATACGGCGTCTTGCAAGCCTAGTTATGTGATGGACATGGGTTCAAGACGGACACCAAAATCAGTGTGTTTGCACGACCAACCTTTATCGATGTCGATCTTTTCGAGATCGTAATTTATTTTTGATCCTCATCCGGAGGATTTCTTTACGCCACCCACGCCTAAAGGGTGAGTCAGGATTCGACGGCGCCCGACGCGGATGTTGGTATCATTTGCGGGTGATAAATTTCAGCGCTGCCGTGTTGCTCAGCTGGTTGTGAAGATTGAGGCTTGTCCGCCGTGCAGTGAAGGGCTGCATCGAAGATCAACAAAAATCGATGAGGAGCTCACAGTGACCTGTCCCACCTGACAATTTTCGGAGTAAATATGCAACATTGGCTCGACAAGCTAATCGATCTTGCTGCGCTTCGGGGCGACGAAAATGTTCTGAAGGATGCTCTCACTCAGTTTGCCCACCAAGCGGGCTTTTCCGGCTACGCCTATTTATACCTCCGACCAGGACACACGATCGCCTCCTCAAATTACCCTCCCGAATGGCGGTCGATCTATTTCAAAAGAAAATTCGAGGCCATCGATCCGATCGTAAACCGGGCAAAGTCGCAGAAGCGGGTGTTTACCTGGAGCGGAGAGGATGAACGGCCGCGTTTGTCGAAGGAGGAGCGGGCATTCTTCGACCAGGCAGCGGATTTCGGAATCCGCTCCGGCGTCACCGTCCCCATTCGAGCGGCCAATGGATCGACCTCCATGTTCACGCTCGCTTCTGACAAAGCCTCGATTGACCTCGAACGCGATATCGATCCTGTCGCGGCGGCCGCCGCTGTTGGGCAGCTTCACACCCGCATGAGCCTGTTGCCCATAACGCCGAGTGCACAGCATCCGGCCTGGCTCGACCCGAAGGAGGCCGCATACCTCAACTGGATCTCGGTCGGTAAGACGATGGAGGAAGCTGCCGATCTCGAAGGCGTCAAATACAATTCGGTGAAAAGCAAACTTGAAGAGGCTAGGAAGCGCTTCCAGATCCATACGATGCCGCACCTGGTGGCGCTGGCCATCCGGGCCGGGCTGATCTAAGCGTGGCTTTCAGTTGACCGAGACCTTCGGTATGTAGCCCAAAAGGCCGACCAGCGTATTGACCACGCTCATGTGTGCATGCATCTCGATCATCGCTTCGATGTATTCGAGATGCTGCTCGCCCCCGACTGATTTGCCCGTTTTGTAATCCTCCGGCAACGCCTGGAAAAACCGATCCGCCTTCTCAACAAGCTGCCTGTGCATCCGAATGGAATTCACCGCCAAAGTTTCGATGTCCGAGCTGGGCAGTCCGCGTGTCAGCCCGATCACCGGGCGCAGCTCACATGTGTCCGACACTGCTGAATCTTTCAAATCCATTGACGACCCAACCCTAGGATATTGTCTGCGGTGCGCCCCCGCAAACGTTAATCTCTGATCCCAAGCCGGGGGTTGGAAAACTGTATCAGAACAGTCCTGCGACCTTTAGCACCGGAGCACCTGGACATACGTCGCAGGCCCACCGGCCAATGGCCAGAGGATTCTGGTATCGCATCGGCCGATACCAACCGTCTGATAGAGGTTTCCACACCCCGGGACAGCGCGTACTGCCCCGCCCCGTCTTATAAAAGCTCCAGAGTGTTTCCGCTAGGGCAATGGAAAACAATCGCCCTGCAGATCTGCAGACTACGCGGATTCACGGCCGCGCACCGATCCCCGAAAGATCGATCCTGATGCCTGCCTTGTTCGGATCGGGGGCTACTGTGTCAGTCGCAGTTGCCGTCGCGACGGCATCCTCATTTAAGTCAGCGCCATTTTCAGGTTCTTGGGAATCGGCCGTGGCGGGGCGAGTAATTTTTTCTTGCCCCGGATCCTCCGCCCGAAACACCGCCACCCCTTGGAAATTTCCCGTCTGCCAGGCAATGACCGCATCATCCATGACCTGAGGCAGGACGTCTTTCGTGGTGGGATTGCCATACCATTTCGAAACGATGCGAAAGACCTTGGCAAACAGTGCCGTCCCCATGCGGACATTCTCACAGGGCTCGACCATCTCCGGCTTCAACTGACCGGCCTCGACGATGCCGAGGCCTGCCGGATACTGGGTGAGACCGACGCGAACGGTGTTGCGACCGAGATTGTCGCGGATCAGAGCCAGTGCCTCTTCGGGTGTCGTCGGCTTCGGCACAAGCACCACCCGGTTGCCGGAGCGCACGGTGACGGCCAGCGGGTCCTGCGATCCGGCTTTCGCGATGAACTCCTGGACGATCGCGGGCTTCAGGGAAGGATCGGCGCATTGCTGGATAAGGGCGGCATCAAGCATCTTTAATACATCTTACGTGTTGAAGGCCATGACGATGGGTAAGTCGAAGAGCCTTGCCCAGGCTGCGATGCTCGCTTTCTGGATGGCGACGATCGAGGTGTTTTCGGTCCACCAGCCGTTGCCAACGGCAACGATCACTTCGGGCGCATGCAGCATCGATTGCAGGACCGGCCAAAGAATGAGCTGCTCGTAACAGATCAGCGGCGCGATCCTGAACCCTTTGACCTCAACCACCGGATTGACAAAGAAGTCGGCCCTCGCGCCACCGCTTTGCCCGGTCCATCGCAACCAAGGCTGCCACATCGAACCCGGGACCGGCATGCGCTCGCGATAAAGGATCTTTGCTGCGTCAGCCGAAATTGCCACCATGACATTGTCATAGCCCCGAGGGTCGATGACGGCAGCACCTGCGATGACGGTGAGGTTCGAGCCACGGAGACCTTCCTGCCAGACCCGCGCGACCGTCGGTGTCCAGAAGCCCAGTGCACTTTCTGGCAGCACCGCGACACGCGTGTCCTGATGCGTAGCAATTCTACGCAGCATCGTTGCGATCAGGTCACGGTGATACTGAAGCGAACCATCGCGACCGAGGTTTTGTGCCACCTCAAGGTCGACGCCCCTCCATGCATCAGGTAGTTTCGGTTCCGTCCACGATGCGGCGGCCCAGAGCCACAATCCTCCCAGGATGATGGCGGCGGCCGGCCAAAACCTTGTCGTCATGACGGTGAGGCCGGTCGCCATCGCGCACAGACCCCACCATCCCCAGCCGGGAAATAGCACGCCGGCCGCTGTCAGGGGATGCGCCCAGCCGGCAATACCGAACGGCGGCAGCCCTGTCAGCGCCATGGCGAGCAGATAGCGTAGCGCCCTCGCCGTATCCGTTTCTTTTTTCCCGGAGGCGTTTTCGCCACGAGGTTTCCTCCAAAGCACTGCATGGACGACGACGAAGGATGCGGAAGCCACCAGCCAAAGCACCAGACCCGGCCAGAGATCGGATGCGTAGAAGTTGGCCACACCCCGCGGCAAACCGCGGGAGGCGGCCAGGAAATAGCTCGCCGCCACAAGTGCTGCGATCGAGCGTGACGACGCCATCACCCAGAGCAAAGGAAAGAACATGGCGAGCGGAAGAAGAAGCACCTCGCCGCCCCAGCCGACCCAACCGCAGGCAATGGCCGAGATGATCAGCAGGATGGATCTCCAGCGATCAGTCATATGGTAGCCACCGCGATCACGGATCGAAGGTGAGGGCTGGCCGCGCCAGGCCGAGAAGACCGAAATCCGGAACCGGACCAAAATATCTGCTGTCATAAGAACTCGCAAACGGTGAGTGAAGGAACAGATGATGCGGCGGCACGACTCCGCCGGGATCAGGCAGCAGCACCCTGCCCTCCCCGTCCTCATGCGACACGGACGATGCGGGAACCGAACGACCATCGATCAGCACGTGATCGGTGATGTCGACACGCTGTCCGGGAAGTGCGGCGACCGACTTGATCAGCGGCGCGAAACCGCCGACACACAGCCCTCGACGCAGGTATCCGCGCCGCCGCGCCTCTTCGAAAACGGCTGTGGTGGGCGGGCATAAAAACACAAGATCACCGATTGAGACCGGACGTTGAAGCTCCTCGATACGCCAGAGGCCCAGCGGCTCGCTTGGGGTCAGGTTGAGCCGGTAGCCGCCCGTGAACCCGGTCGCCGCCAGTGCAGACATGACGACGGCAGCGCCGGTCAAAAACAGGAGAACCCGTCGCCGCCTCATTGCTTCAGCACCGGCGTCTGGCGCTGGGATAGACGCCGTTCCTCGGCTTGTCTTAGCGACCGGACGGTGCGTTCATGGACGCCAAGCTGTTGCGCTGTCCGCATTACCGGCCAGGCTTGTTTCAGGTGCTCCTTCTGCTCCGGATTCATGCCCTCGGAGAGTTTTTCGTACAGTTTTCCGGAGGGCTCGCGCGCGGCGTTGCTAAGCAGCGTCCGTTCCCCGAACCGCTCGGTGACGGCTTTGTTGAATCCGTCGATTTCAAGCTTTGTCTCGCGATTGCTGAGTGCATATGCCATCGCGGCTGGCAAATCGTTTCGGTCGATAGCGTCACGCACCCGCTCCAGCACAGCGCGCGCTTCCGGCGACAGCGCCGGAATGTCGATCGAAACCCGCTGACGCAGGGTCTGCTCGTCGGCCTGGTGCCGCACTGTGGCAATCTCGCGCATCCGAAGATATTGCTCGAGATCCCGCTTGAGCGCCGGGACATTCACCTCGGCGATACGGCGCGCCTCACGCTCTGGCTTGCTGGCGAGCATGCCGGTCTTGCCCTTCAACGGGCCGATCGAAGTCGGCTCCACCTCGAGTTTCCGGAGAACCTGTTTCGCCATCTCCTTGTCTGCCAAAACGGTGTCGAAGTTCATCGAGCGGAAGGCGGTTTCGGGATCAGCGAAGACGTAAGCGAAACGCGCGGAAACTTCTTCCCATTGACGTTTCAAGGCGGGATCGGTGCCAAGCTTGTCACCGACCGTATCGGCAACAGAGCCAGCGAATGTCTTGATGCCTGCGACCATGGGTGCGGCCTCCTTCATCGTTTGGGCTTTGGGGGACTGGGTGAAACCGATGCGCGCGGCGAAGGCAGTGAGGCGCTGGCCGAGATCGACAAGTCTGGATTTCTGGCGCAGCGTCCAGTCGAGCCGGTCGCGCACCAGCGTGCGAGCGACCTGGACAATGTGGAGGCCACGAGCCTCGGCGAAGCGCAGCGCCTCGCGATAGAGCTGACCGCGCTCGTAGTCGAGCGTCGTCTCCTTGGCGTTCTTTCGGGAGAGAACCTTGGCCAGGCCGCCGTTGAAGGAGAAGGACCGCGTCCCGTAGTAGAGCTGCAGATCCTCACGATGGCGGGTCATCGCCACATAGGTCAGATGCCGGTCAAGGGACAGGGAAGCGAGCACCTTGACCCTATCGACGGTGGCGCCCTGGGATTTGTGAATCGTCGTCGCGTAGCCGAGATCGAGATTGTTGTAGAACCTCTGTTCGACGATCACCTGACGGCACTGATCGCCCTCGCCCACCGTTGCAACGATGCGGTTTGCTGCGGCCTCTACGACATGACCGATCATGCCATTCTTGACGCCGAGCGATCCCTCGTTCTTCAGAAAGACGATCTGATCGCCGGCGTCGAAACGGCGTTCGCCGTCGGCGGTCCGGAATGCGTGACCCTCGCCGACGAAGCCGCGTTCGACCAGCTTTTCGCGGGCCATGAGATTGAGCATGCGAACATCGCGGCGCAGATGGGCGAGGATCAGCGTCGTCTTCGTCTGATCGTAGTCGTGGTTCCAGTCGGCGATCAGACGCTCGACAGCTTGGGCCTTCAGACGCTCGCCCGTAATCCTGACATTGGCACCATAAGCACTCAACGCCTTTTCGACATTGCCGCGCGCGAGATCGAGCGAGGCCTTGCGCATCCAATCCTCGCGCTGACGATAGATGGTTTCGAGTTCGGCGTAGCCAATGCGATCGACAATGGCGCGGAAAGCGGCCCCGGCCTCGATCGGCTGAAGCTGTTCGGGATCGCCGACCAGCACGATCTTCGCGCCTGCTCTTACCACCGCATCCACAAACCCGGCCATCTGTTTCGAGGCCACCATGCCGGCCTCGTCCATGACGAAGATCGTCTTGTCGTCCAGACCATCACGGCCGCGGTTCCAGCGCAGCTCCCATGACGCAAGCGTCCGGCTCTCAATGCCGGCTTCCTTCTCCAAACCCTCCGCCGCCTTGCCTGCTAGAGCACCACCGACGACGCGATATCCGGCCAGTTCCCACGCCTCGCGGGCCGCCTTCATCATCGTGGTCTTGCCGGCGCCAGCGCGTCCGACGACGGCAGCGATACGGGCAGGTCCTGCAATGCGCTCGATCGCCGCTTTCTGCTCGTCGGACAGCCGTTCATGCCGACGGAACGTCGCATCAAGAGCCGATTGGGAAACGCCCCTTCCCTCCCGCTCCGACAGCCATGTTGCCTGCCGCGCCATCGTCGCTTCCAGCCGGATCATTGCTTGCGTCGAGTAGCGCGCAGGCAGTTTCTTGGCCGTGACGAAATCGATCGTGTCGCGCTGCAGCCGCAACACGTCCGGGTTCAGGATGATTTTCAGCATCAGCTGTTGGAAGACTGCGGGATCATCGACATAGCGATACAGGACCTTCGCGATGTCTCGTTCATTGAAGACGCTCTTTTCCCGCGTAATCAGGTCGAGCACGATGGCAGGATTGTGGATGATCCGGCGGGCGTTTTCCGAGCGTCGCTGCTCGTTCAGCTCGATCCGTTCCAGCTCAGGGCGAACACGTTGGCTCTCCGCCTTGCGCTCGATCGCCTTGGTCCCGACGCCGAGATGGATAGTGGGCTGCAGATCGATGCCCTGCTTTTCGTAGGAGCGGCCGTCGACCCTCAGATCGACACCGCCGAGCGCCAGATGATGGTTGAGCCGCTCGAACCAGCCGTCGCGCAGGACATTGAAGTCCTCGCTCGATCCGGCCCAGAGTTCATAAAGAATCTTGCCGGATTTCGTGCGTACCGGCTGGCCGTCCTCGCCGATGATCGCAACCTTCTTCGACCCGAACCCGTCGTCGGAGAGCGGCCGCAATGTTGTCATCAGATGGATATGTGGATTGCCGGGGTTGTCGTGATAGACCCAATCGGCGACCATGCCTTTCGCCTGGATGTGTTTCTCGACAAAATCCCGGACCAGGGCGATGTTCTGCTCGGCCGACAATTCCAATGGCAAGGCAATCGTCAGGTCACGGGCAAGCTGCGCATCGGCACGTTTCTCGAACGCTTCCACCTTGTTCCAGAAAGCTTCCGACGCTCCGGAAACCAAACGGTCGGCGATCAGCGAGCGGACCCATTTAGGGGCATCGGGCGGGAGCAAGAACTCTTCGTGCAGCAAGCCCTGCTTGCGGGTGTAGTCGATGGTGCGGGCCTCGCGCTCGAATTCCATCTTCGCGCAGTGCCTGTAAGCCGCAGACAGCACCACGCTGCGGCCCGAGCCGCGGCTGACGATGCTGGCTGAGAAATGTGCGATGGCCACGGCGAAGAGCGCTCCCGGTTTGAACCAAGTTCGTCGGGAGTGGCGGTAGAGCCCGGTCTCATCGGACCGAAAAGCAACGCGTCGCATCGCGACGTATAATTGCGCCCTTGGAGCCATTCCTTCGGAACGGCGGGATCATTCACAAAAGCATCGCCCTTGGCGATCTGCAGATCTGCAGATGTCTTTTTCAGCGCATCCGGAAGAATCTGGGCGTCGCAGTGCAACGCCCAGACTTCAAAGGAGCAAGCGGAATGAAGAAACCGTCGTCGCGGATCAGGGAAGAGATCGCAAGATTGCAGGATCAGCTGAAGCAGGCCGAGACCCGTGAGGCCGAACGCATTGGCCGTATCGCACTGAAGGCCGGTCTGGGGGAAATCGAGATCGACGAGGCAGAGCTTCAGGCTGCCTTCGAGGACGTCGCCAAACGGTTTCGCGGAGGCAAAGGGAGTGCGACCGGGAAGAATGACGGTGGAGATGGCCGAACCGCAAGCGGGACGAACGCGACGCAGTCGCCTAGCGCGGATGCGGGCGGGGCTGGTGAGGTTTGAGCGCATGGGTAAAGCGATGACATCGGATGCGCGCAAGAAGGACACGAGGGAAAAGATCGAGCTCGGGGGCCTGATCGTCAAGGCGGGGCTGCGCTACGAGAAGCGTTCTTTGCTGCTCGGCCTGCTGATCGATGCCAGCCAGCGGATCAGGGGTGACGAGACGGAGAAGGCCCGCTTGGCGGCGATCGGCGCGGAGGCCTTCGGCAATGATGGTGAATAGGCTGCTTCTGGCGATCCTGCCCGCAGCAATCATGATCGCGGCGATGGCCCTGACGTCAGGTTTTGAACATCGACTGGCGGCGCTCGGAACATCGGCGCAGGCGAAGCTCGTGCTGGGACGCGTCGGGCTCGCCCTGCCCTATATTATTCCCGCCGTGATCGGCGTCGTCGCGCTATTCTCGGCCAATGGTTCAACCAATATAAAGGTTGCCGGTTTGAGCGTGCTGGCTGGAGGCACTTTGGTCGTCATCATCGCGATTTTACGGGAGACTATCCGCCTCGCCGGTATCGCCAGCGACGTGCCAGCACGACAGTCGGTTCTCGCCTATGCGGATCCGGCAACGATGTTTGGCGCTGGTGTCGCCTTCATCGGAAGCGTCTTCGCCTTACGAGTTGCGATCAAGGGGAATGCCGCCTTCGCAATGGTAGCACCGAAGCGGATCGGTGGCAGGCGCGCAATCCATGGCGAGGCCGACTGGATGAAGATGCAGGAGGCTGCGAAGCTGTTTCCGGAGCATGGCGGCATCGTCATCGGCGAGCGATATCGTGCCGATCGCGATAGCGTTGCCGCTCTGCCGTTTCGTCCCGGTGATCCGCAGAGTTGGGGTGTCGGAGGTAAGTCATCGCTGCTTTGCTTCGATGGCTCCTTCGGCTCGTCGCATGGCATTGTCTTCGCCGGTTCCGGTGGCTTCAAGACGACCTCCGTGACGATCCCGACCGCGCTCAAATGGGGCGGTGGTCTCGTTGTGCTGGACCCGTCTAGCGAGGTGGCACCGATGGTCAGCGAGCACCGGCGCCAGGCTGGCCGGAAGGTGATCGTGCTCGATCCCATGGCGTCGGCTGTCGGCTTCAATGCGCTCGACTGGATTGGCCGTCATGGCAATACCAAGGAAGAGGATATTGTTGCTGTCGCCACGTGGATCATGACCGACAATGCGCGCACCGCGTCCGCCCGTGACGACTTCTTCAGGGCCTCGGCCATGCAACTCCTGACGGCGCTTATCGCCGACGTTTGCCTGTCAGGACACACCGACGAAAAGGAACAGACTTTGCGCCGGGTCCGCGCCAATCTCTCCGAACCCGAACCGCAGCTTAGGGCACGCCTGACGAAGATCTATGAAGGGTCGGCGTCCGACTTCGTGAAGGAGAACGTCGCCGTCTTCGTCAACATGACACCGGAGACCTTCTCCGGTGTCTATGCCAACGCGGTGAAGGAAACCCATTGGCTCTCCTACCCCAACTATGCCGGCCTCGTGTCCGGCAACAGTTTCTCGACTGACGATCTCGCAGACGGCGAAACCGACATCTTCATTGCGCTCGATCTGAAAGTACTGGAAGCGCATCCGGGCTTGGCGCGCGTCGTTATCGGGTCCTTCCTCAACGCGATCTATAACCGCAACGGCGACGTGAGGGGGCGCACCCTTTTCCTGCTCGACGAGGTGGCACGTCTCGGCTACCTGCGCATCCTGGAAACCGCCCGAGACGCAGGCCGCAAATACGGCATTACGCTGGCGATGATCTTCCAGTCGCTCGGCCAGATGCGCGAGGCCTACGGCGGCCGCGACGCGACGAGCAAATGGTTCGAGAGCGCTTCTTGGATTTCGTTTGCGGCGATCAACGATCCTGATACCGCCGACTACATTTCCAAGCGTTGTGGCGACACCACGGTCGAGGTCGACCAGACCAATCGCTCGTCCGGAATGAAGGGAGCGTCGCGCTCGCGATCGAAGCAGCTCAGCCGCCGGCCGTTGATCCTTCCGCATGAGGTTCTACGAATGCGCGCCGACGAACAAATCGTCTTCACCGCGGGCAACGCGCCGCTGCGATGCGGGCGCGCGATCTGGTTTCGTCGTGATGACATGAGATCCTGCGTGACAGCCAACCGGTTCCATGATCGGCAAGCTGTCGCCAAAGGTGGCCTGTCCGAACAAGCAGAGAACCAGGTGAAAGGTGAAACGAATGCGATACTGGGAAGCGTGCGAAGCACAGGTGACAGCCGCTGAAGCGGTAGAAGAATGCCGCAGACATGGCATCGCGGTGGAAGTGCGGGAGGCTGACGGCGCGCTGATCGACAAGGACAGCGGGGACATCATCGGTCATCCAGACGGCTATGGAGAATTCTATGGCGGCGATGTCCTCGGCTTCCTCGGATATTGATCGACGTCCGTTTGCGATGATGGCGCTCGGCGTTTGCGGGAAGATCGTGACCCGAATGGGCGAAGACCACAGGGCTTCGTTCGCCTCAGCGGATAGAGCTGAACGCCGCAGGCGGACCGCCCGTATCTTGCAACGGAACTTCACGAAAATGAATCGGTCAGACGAAATCGATTCATATCTCTCGTTGGACGAAAATTGGCGGCCGAGCGATTATGCTGACATGCTCATTCAACCCTACCGCCTCTATGTCGAACGCACGGACGAAACCCGCAACATGGCTCGCTTCTATGCCATGACGATCGAGCCCAATCTGTTCGGCGAGGTCTGCCTGACACGTCGCTGGGGTCGGATCGGAGCACAGGGCCAGATGAAGACACAGCATTTTGCCAGAGAGCAAGATGCGGTCACTACCTTCCTGGATCTTCTCCGCCGCAAGCGAAGCCGCGGATACCGGGTCACCCCTTCGGCAGTCCGTCATTGAAAGTCAGCGATCTCTCGCAGACACTAGCTAACTGCACACATCGACCACGATAAAACGGGAGCATTCGACGTTTGGCATATTCGCATGGTCTCCGGCTTTTCTTCCGGAAAAAGACATGGCAGCGCAACCTCACTATGCGCGGCATGTGCTCCGCATCATGTTCACCATCGCCCTCGCGGCCAGCGCTGCGTCAATGACACTGGCCGCACCGAATATAGCTGCGGCAGTGTTTGAGAAATGCACCGGCGGCCATCGGATCGCCTGCGTTATCGATGGCGACACATTGTGGATCAATGGCACGAAAGTCCGGGTTGCAGACATCGACGCACCTGAGATCAGCGAACCGAAATGCGCCTCGGAATTGGCTCTTGGCAATCGCGCGACGGAGCGGCTGATCGAACTGGTGAATCAGGGTCCATTTGAGTTGCAGGCGTGGCCGGGGCGCGACACGGACCGCTACGGCCGCGCCCTTCGCGTTCTCTTGAGAAATGGCCATAGCCTTGGCGATATCCTGGTCTCGGAAGGACTGGCCCGGACCTGGACAGGCCGTCGGGAACCCTGGTGCTAGACGGCTCGGCCGGTTAAGGCCGAGCCGGTTTGCGCTCACTCGCGCCGTTCCCATTCGGTCTCGATATTGAACTCGACGTCTGCGAAAAACGGGATCTTGATAGCGATCTTCAGACCGAGCTTTCCCTTGCGGAAAAGGTGACAGACGATCTTTCCGAGGGTGCGAAGGCGGCGGCCGGTGGCGCTGAGAAATTTTGCGAGCTGTTGCATCATGGATCTCCGGTTGATTGCGCTTCATTGCGGGGATGAACCGCGGACCGGGAAGGAGGGCTGCACCCGCAGGGCCAAAGCCGAGCGGAGGACCTGATGGCGACTGAATTTTGGTCCGCGAGGAGCCGGAGGCGGGGAAAATTCTGGCGTTATCAGGTTGCAGCCAGACGCCCGGGACGCACTATCCCTGATGTCAATGAAATGGGATCGACATGAGATCTGCGACAGCGTGTGATGAAGACGCGGTTTGACGCCGCCCCTCAGAACGGTGGCTCCGCATCGACGCGGCCGTCCAGCTCGGCTATCGCGACCGTCAGTTCGGCCTGTGCGAGATCGAGCTCGGCTTCGATCTGGCGGCGCGCGCAAGGCTCCAAAGCATTACGCAATTCCGCACGAAGTTCTTCGATCTGGCATTCGATTTCGTAGGTCATCATCTGATCTCCTATGTGAAAGACGATCAGCGGCGCCGGATAGGGAATGACGATGTCAGGGATCGCTGAAGCGACCGGCAGCGCCGGGGAGTGGGGGAGCCGATTTCGTGTTGGCGGCTCTGCTGCCAATTCGAAATTGGGGGCACCGCTCATCCTTGACGACGGCGATCCCGTGGGCATCATCATCGGATACTGAGCAGGTTTTTCTTCTTCTCCGTATGGCACCCAAAAAAGCCGGACCTCGCTCGATGCGTGGTCCGGCTTTGATTACCCGGTGGGAGAGGCCCCGCCGGCGGCGGAGCCTCATGATGTCAATCAGTCCCGATTCGGGCGGGACCAGATGAGCTGGAGACCATCTTCGCCTTCGACCTCGGTAAGCGTTGCGTAGATGGGGGCCGGGAAGCTCGGATCGTCAAGCTTGACCGAGAGGTAGTCGCGGCCCTCGCCGGAGGTCTTCTGCCAGGCGGCGCCTAGTTCGACGCTCCCTGCGTAAACGCGGAATTGTGGGCCTTTGTCGGAGGGGTTCTCGACCCGGGCGATGCGGGCTTTGACGTTGAGGGCGAGGGTGCGGATGGAGCCAGTGAAGCCGTTTTCGGTGGAGGTGAAGGTGCCGATGGTTGCCATTGTCGTATTCCTTTTCTTAAGTTCGGGCCGCGCCCATCGCGGTCTCGATGGCTGTCGAACAGACCGGTGACGATCGGACCGCACCCGATGGGCCGCAATGAAATGGAGGGCGGCAAGTCGCAGATTTGTTGGTGGGCGAGGAGGAAGGTGCAGCCTTCCGGGGTAAGAAATCTGAGGCTGCCGTTGCGGGAAGACGATCGAGGCGCAGCCGGTCTCCGGTCAGACATGCCTCATCGAGCCCGCAGATGGGTCGCCGGAAACCCTGACGGGAAGGGATATGGCAATGGCATTCGACAAGTCGCGCTTCCTCCCGAGGTATCCTGCCCCATCAGCCACTCGAAACCTGTCGTTACAATGGGGATCTCAAAGGAACGTTTCCACGGTATCGCGTTCCCACACGCTGCATTTATCGACGTTCTGGGCACCGGGTAGGTTTTAGCCGGAGCGGTTGGATTTATGTCCAGGCTTTCTCTTTCCTTGCGGTATCGACCACAGTCGAAAGTGCCGAAGCCGCTGTCGATGCCCAGCAGGGCACGCTTCGACCGATCCGGGCTTATCGAACAGGCGGTCACTTGGACCGAAATTGCTTCAAGAGCTCGTTGATTGCAGCTCCAAGACCCTACCGCAGGCAAAAATGGGCCAGTTTGTATGGACAAATTTGTCCATGACGCCTGGTTATACTCCAGCATCCTGCTTCCGCTGATCCTATATCACGATTGCTTACTACTTCAGTGGACATCACAGCCCACACTCTGACGGGTCTTGAATGTCCATACGTATGCCCCCATATGTCCATATGTGATCGGGGGCCTCGCCCTTTATTTCCAATCATTTATGCCCGAAATACAGGTCACAAACAAGCCAAAGGAGGCCAAAGTGACCGAAGAATTAGAAAACAAACCCGCTAATGACGATGCCGACAAGAAGGACGATAAGGTCTTGATCAAGAAGTGGGGCAAAGAGGCGATCGACGTGGGATACACCGTCCTGCCGAAGGCCTTGCTTCAAGGCCAGGCGCGTCTGAAGATCAATGCCACGGATCTTGCCGTGCTGATCCACTTGATTGAGCATTGGTGGCGGCCGGACGAAATGCCTTGGCCGAAAAAAGCACGCATTGCTGAGCGGCTCGCCGTCACTCCGAAGACCGTTCAGCGCTCGATTGCCAGGCTCGAGGAAGAGGGCTTGTTGAAGCGGGTCAACCGTTTCAACAATGGCCGACGGGTATCGAACGAGTACGATCTCTCGCCCTTGGTCGCGCGAATCAAAGCAATTTCTCTGGACATGGCCAAGGCGAAGGAAGAGGCCACCCAGGCGAAACGAAAGGCTGTCCGACCCGGTGCGCGCAAACGCACGCAGGCTGCAGCTTGAGGGGTGCATAGAGATGAGTGTTGGTCTTTATGAATACATCTCGCTTGCCGTAGCTGTCGCCGCGCTCTTGGTCGCGATTTTACAGCTTCGATCGCGCTGACGCCTCGGGAAGGGCCGCCACCAGGCGGCCCCTCGACAAGTCCGGATGCGCTGCCGCGCTCAAGCTGCAACCTTATCCGAAATCGTTTCACCCCTCTGAAGTCCGTGAAGATAGGCAACAGCGCGCTGTGCGTGCGCTGCCGCCTGGAAAATTGCCCGCTTGTCGTTGGCCAGCACCGATAGCCACGACTGCAGATACGATGCATGATCCGGCCGCGGCTCAAGTTCCGGCGCGATACCGAGGTCAGCGCACAGGAAGCAGCTGCCGAGTTCGGCAATGAGTTCTTCCCGCGCGCGCTCCGTCCGGTCCTTGGCATAGCGCGACAGGTCACGTCCCACGCGATGCGCTGCTGCTGTCCAGTGGGTTGCCTCATGACTGAGGACGGCCGCGTATCCGGCAGCATCGTGAAACGCCTCAAAGGGCGGCATCTGGATGTAGTCCATGACGGGAGAGTAGTAGGCCTGATTGCCGCCGTGACGGATGACTGCACCGGTATTGCGGAAGAAGCGATCGGCGCCCTCGATCCGCGCGATTGGGTCAAGGACCTTGTCCGGCGGCGCATAATAGCCATCGGGCAAACCGTCGATCTGCTCGACGTTGAACACTGAATAGGCCTTCAGGAACGGGATCTCCCGATCGACCTCATTGCCGTTCCCATCCGCCTCCGACTTCGTGAAGCGGTTGGCGAAGACGACGGTCGAGCCGGTCTCGCCCTTGCGCACGGCCCCGCCCAGTTCGAGGGATTGCTTGAACGTCATCCACATCAACGAGGCGAAGCCGCGCGACATCTGCTCAGACCATAGGAGGAGCACGTTCATGCCCGAGTAGGGAAGGCCGTTGTGGCGCACCGGCCGGCTTATGCGACCATTGGTGTTGGCGGCGCTCCACGGTTTCATCCAGGGACGCACGCCTTGTTCGAGATCCTCGACAATCCCATCGGTGATCCGCGCATAGATGTCGACGCGGTTGGAATCCGTTTTCCTGCTCATGACTTCTTTCTCCATTAGGACAGCGCCTATCGCGGTCCGTCACGGAGGTCCGAAGTCAGGGGCCGATGGTGTGGCCATGCACCGGAACGGCCACAACAGCGTGGAGGACGGCAAAGCCGTTGCATGGGCGCCCGGCTCCTGCAGGACCGCCGAGCGGGACGGGTCGCGATAGGCGCGTCTCCAGTTTTCCTTTTCGGCATGAGAAAAGGCCGGCGCCGTAAGCACCGGCCTTGGACCAGGAAAAGAAGGCGGGGAGCGACCCCGCCAAATGAGTTATCCGAATGCTGCCATCTGAACTTCCGCCGCTTTGCGGTCGAGCGATGCGCCCGGGTTTTCGACCGGCCGGTCGAATGGTTTCCAGCTCTCGCCGACGACCTGTTCGTAAGCCGCCACCGCGCCCTCGGCTGCCATGCGCAGCGCATGGGACTGGATACCCATGTCAGCCGCGAATTCCCGCTTGCGCTGGGCAGCACTGTCATAG
>Ga0268287_100240_pt1 | contig 22973 bp, 19 predicted proteins | sample MetcocultureR3M_FD_191348 | JGI IMG/M metagenome (GOLD analysis project Ga0268287, IMG submission 191348) | Soil microbial communities from Anza Borrego Desert, Southern California, United States - Methanotrophic co-culture R3-M | ecosystem: Environmental > Terrestrial > Soil > Desert | place... | reverse complement strand
GAGTTCGCGAAGGTCTTCCGAATAGGGTCGCGTCATCCATGCTGGCCCCCGTTCTCCAGCATGGAGTTTGAATCAGAAATTCCCCCCTCTGGGAATCCCGATTCCGGCAAAAAACAACATGCTCTAGGCCGCCAGCCCGATCGCGATCGGCATCGTAATGGCTGCAAAGATCGTCTGCAGCGTGATGATCTGGGCCAGCAGCGGCGCGTCGCCGCCCATCTGGCGGGCGAGGACATAAGCGCTGGACGAGGTCGGCACCGCCGAGCAGATCGCCACGATCGCGAGGCTGTTGCCGGACAGCCCGAACCAGAGACCGAGCCCCATCGCGAGCGCGGGCATCAGCAAGAGCTTGAAAACGACGCCGACGGCTGCGCCGAGGCTTGGACGGAAGAGCCCTTCGAGATGCAGCCCCGCGCCGGTGACGAGCAGGCCGATGGCGAGGGAGGAACTGCCGAGCGCGTCTGCAACCTCATGCCAGAGCCTTGGCAGCGGCAGGTGGGTGACATTGACGGTAAGGCCGATGATGCAGGCCCAGATCAGGGGATTGCGAACCAAGGTGATGACGATGGCGCGGCCGGATTGCTTTTCCGGCGACGCGTAGCGAGCGAGCACCGAGACGCTGAACACGTTGACGAGCGGGATGATCGCCACCATCGCCACGGAGGCGAGCGCCAGCCCGACATCGCCGAACAGATTGGCGGCGATCGACAGCGCCACGAAGGTCTGCCAGCGCGTCGCGCCCTGGAAGATCGAGGTGAAGGCGGGGCCGTCAACGCCGAGCCGCGACAGGGCTGGGCGCAGCGCGAGGCACAAAAGCGACATCGCCAGTGCCGACAGCAGCAACGCGCCGCCGACGCCGGCGACCGGCACCTTGGACAGGTCGGCCTTCACCAGGGTCTGGATCAGCAGCATCGGAAACAACACGAAATATGTCAGCAGCTCCAACCCGTGCCATTGTGTGTCGAGCCGCATCAGGCTGCGCTTCAGCACGATGCCGAGCACGATGAGGATGAAGACCGGCAGCAAGGCCGCGATCACGACGGCCATCGGTCAGGCGGCCCCGGGACGGAGATTGGCGAGACGGTCGAGCGCGCCTTGCAGGATGAACATCGCAGCGTGTTCGTCGATCACCTCGGCGCGCTTGGCGCGGCTGACATCCATGCCGATCAGCTCGCGCTCGACCGCCGCTGTCGACAGGCGCTCGTCCCACAGTCCGATGGGGAGCGCAGTCAGACCGGCGAGGTTGCGGGCGAAGGCGCGGGTCGACTGCGCGCGCGGGCCCTCGCTGCCGTCCATGTTGATGGGCAGGCCCAGCACGAACCCGGCCGCCTTGCGCTCGGCCGCAATCGCGAGCAGGCGCGCGGCATCCTGCTTGAATTGCTTGCGCTGGATCGTCTCGACGCCGGTCGCAAGCCGACGATCGGGGTCGGACACGGCAACGCCGATGGTCTTGGTGCCGAGATCAAGCCCGACCAGCGCGCCGCGCGCGGGCCAGTGGGTTACAGCATCGACGAGGGGCAGGATAAGGGCCGACATGGCGTTAGCGCATATCACGCGTCGTGCTGTGGCGTGAACCCGGAACAATGGATGTGCTGACATTATTCGACCTGTTCGCGGTCGCGGCGATGCCGATCACTGATGCCCTGGCGGAGTGCGGCCACCGATTCGTGCTGCTGTTCGCGCCTCATGCGCCTCCATCGTCGCGCTGCGGCGGTGGCACCTGAAGGCGATAGGAAGAAGCGCGTGAAGATGACCACGCACAAATGCAGCGGCCATTTGTGGTGAATCTCACACGGGCCATGTTGCGGACCATGGCATGATCTCGCGTCCTCAGCGGTGCACCTTGATTGACGTTCTGGTTGCGGTCCGGCAGTGATGTATGTATAAGTAGAGTGGGGCGCGTACCCCAATTTCCAGAACAATCGCCAGCGACCGGCAGTCGGGTCCGCTAGGCAACCTTGGCGCAGATTTTTGAGGCGCCGGCCACCTCCGACATTCGCTCAGTCATTTTGAGAGGTTCTGATGCTCATCAAGCCAAGCCTCATCGCGGGCTCCGAAAGGCGATTCAAGCAAGCCGAGTTCTCACCCGATGCCTTGAACCGGAAACTGGGCGACGGCCCGATCGAGATGTCCGTCGAAAAGATGCGCCTGCGCCAGCGCCAGTTGCTGGCCGAGACGCACGACATGCAGGCAGCGGAGAAAGGGCTGGAGCGGATCATCCAGGGCAATGATCTCGACAGCATCAATTATCTCGCAAAGGGGACGGCCGCCGCACGCTCTGTTTGCCGTATTCAGCTCAGGGATCTGAAGTCGAACCTGCTCGGCTATGGCTCGGGCTTTCTGATCGGGCCCGGCCTGCTGCTGACCAACCATCATGTCTTCGGCAAGCCGGCGGACGCCGCGAATTCGATTGCCGATTTCAACTATGAACTGGATATCTCGGGACAAGAGCGGCTGCCGGTGAGGTTCGGATTCGAGCCCGGCAGATTCTTCTACACCAATGACAGGCTGGATTTTTCGGTCGTCGCGGTGGCCCAGACTTCGCTGTCGGGCCACGAGCATGTCGACGACTGGGGATGGCTGCCGCTGAGCGGTGCACCCGGTAAGGCAGACCCGGGCGAATATCTCACCATCATCCAGCATCCCAGCGGCCAGATGAAGCAGGTCTGCGTCCGCGAGAACAAGCTGCTCAAATATGCCGGCGACTTCCTCTGGTACAACACCGACACGACGGCTGGATCGTCGGGCTCCCCGGCGTTCAACCGCTTCTGGCAGGTGGTCGCGCTGCACCACAGCGGCGTTCCGCGGAAGGATGGGCAGGGCCGCACCCTGACCAAGGACGGCAAGGTATGGAAGCCCTCGATGGACGAATCCTCGATCGACTGGATCGCCAACGAAGGCATCCGAGTCAGCGCGATCGTGGCCGATCTCAAGGTGGCCGTCGGCTCCCACCCGTTGATCAAGCCGGTGTTGGATGAGGAAGAGCCGCCAATCCGGCAAGAGAGCGCGAAACTCCGGGCGCCGGAGGCCGTGCCTGCGTTCGGCGCCAATTTTTGGGTCGAGCAGTCCGTCGACGGCACCTCTCTCGTGGTTCCAGTGCGCGTGCCATTGCCGATATTCAGGAAGGAGATTCCGTTCGCTCCGCTCGCCCCCGTGCCGAGCCCGGCGGGAGGTGATGGAGGGACAGCGAACGGCGGCATACACAACGGCGGCAAGCCGCTGATCGCCCCGCCGGCTGGCCTCCTGCCTCACATCAGTCCGAGAAACGGCCTGCCCATGGAGGCCGTGCATATCGATCAGAGCACGCTCAAATCGCGTCCGGGGTACAAGGCGAACTTCCTCGGCACCGGCAAATTCTCGGTCCCGTTGCCGAAGATTCCGGCCGCCCTCAAGCCCAGGATCGCGATGCTCAAGGGCAGCTCCAGGCAGTTCGAGCTGAGATATTTCAACTACAGCGTGGTCATGAACAAGCAGCGCAGGCTCGCCTTCTTCAGCTGCGTCAATATCGACGGCGCCAAGCAGCAGGATGTCGGCAAGCGTGAAGGCGATTCCTGGCTGCGCGATCCACGCATCGACGACGATGCCCAGATCGGCGACGAGTTCTACCGCAAGCAGGCGACGTTCGAGGCGGATCGCACCAGGAATCCGTTCGATCGGGGTCATCTCGTGCGCCGCCTCGATGCGACCTGGGGCGACACCGTCGCCGCGGCCAAGCAGCATGGCGACGATTCCTTCCATTTCACCAACTGCTCGCCGCAGTTCTTCTCGTTCAATCAGGGCAAGCAGCTCTGGGCCGGATTGGAGGACTACACCCGCGATGTCCTGCTCGAAGGCGAGGAGAAGGGCATCGTGATGAACGGTCCGGTGTTCGATGGACCGGACGCCGACGGATCCGATCTGCCCAATCCGACCGGCCGGCCGCACAAGGACCCGAGCTTCGGCGGCGTTCAGATTCCGAAATACTTCTGGAAGATATTGATCCGACGCGATGAAGACGGCCTCAAGGCGGCGGCATTCCTGATGAGCCAGCGCAAGCAGGTCATGGAGATCGACCGCATCCGGGAGGCGGATCTGCTCGAGCGGATGTCCGAGGAGGACGTCAGCGTCTTCCAGGTCTCGATCGCCGATCTGACGAAATTGACCAAGCTCGACTTCGGCAATCTTGCCGACGCGGACTCGCACGAGGCGACCTCGGTCGGTCCGCGTCGGATCGAGTCCTATGAGGACATCCGGATCTAACGTGCGGAGCGGGTGAGGGCGGCAGTGCGCTCCGGAGAGACACTGCAAGACCTCACCCGGCCTTCTTTCCAGGCCCTCGCGGGCGTCAGCGGATCGCGATCGGGTTGATCATCGCCTGCACGCCGCCGGTCCAGCGCGGCTGTCCCAGCACGAAAAGGAACTCATAGCCCTTGTCGCGTGCGAGCGCGGCCGTGTCCATGTTTTCGAGAATGTAGGTCCCGTTCATCGCGAGCAGAATCTGGTGCACCTCGAACACGTTCTTGGATTCGAACGGCAGCACCTCGAGTCCCCAGGTATCGGCACCGACGGCGACGACACCCTTGCCGGTGAGATATTTTGCCCCCTCGACGCCGAGCCCGGGCTCGCCGGCCGAATAGCGCTTGTCGTCCTTGCCGACCAGGCTGAGCCAGCCGGTGTGGAAGATGACGACATCGCCCTGACGGATCTCGACGTTCTGCTGCTTGGCGGCCTCCTCGATCTCCTTGACGTTGAACGCGGTGCCTTCCTTGACCACGTCGGTCTTGAAATAGGCTGCCATGTCGAGCAGGACGCCGCGGGTAACCATCGGCGGCACCTTCTCGATGCCGAGCTTCTTCAGCCCCGTCGGATCGGCGAAATCGGCGAGCTTGTTGCCGTTGTAGTAGACGTGCTCGATGCCGAGATGGCCGAGGCCGTCGAGCTGGCTGCCGACGCCGACCCAGCTGTCGAGGATATCGTCGTTGTAGGTGGCCTTGTTGGGGCCAAGACCGGAACTGCCGGCCTGACCCGGCTGCACAACGGTGATCTTGTAACTGCGCGGCGGGTAGGCCGGCGTTTGGGATGTGACGGGCATGCCGAGGGCGTAGGTCTTGCCGGTCTTCACCAGTGAGGCGGCCTTCACCACGAGCTCGGGCGTCATGTAGTTGGCGGAGCCGATCTCGTCATTCGGCCCCCATTTCGACTTGGTCCAGTCCTGGGCGTTTGCTGTTCCTGATATCGCCGACAATGCAGCGACACAGCACAACACGAGCGTATTGCGCATCGAATAGTCCTCCCGATGTTCTTGCCGATGTCCGGCTTCGTTATGGTTTTGCGCTGGCCAGCCAGTCATCCTAACGTAGAACGATCGAGGGCTTCAAAGCTTTTTGATGTGCTGCGTTGCCGCGGCAGAACATGCGCGGACGCGCGATGGATTTGTGACGAATTTCGTGGAGTGGAACGCTGCGTCGCGTCAGGCCGCGATGACCTCGTCGTCCCTGGCAAGGGACTCGACAAAACCGCTCAGCGCGCTCGTTTGATGTCCGGCGCGGCGGTGGATGAACAATGTCTCGACGCGCGCATGCGACGGGCTCAGCGTGTGGATCGAGATGCTGGCGCTCATCGCGCTGCATTCAATCACCGCGCGCGGCAGCAGCGTCACTCCCATGTCGGCGGCGACACATCCGATCATGCCGTCGAGCGTGCCGAGCTCGAAGCGTGCCGCCGACGGCCAGCCGAACTCGACGAAAATTTGCTCGAGCCGCTGACGGTAGGTACAGCCGGTGCGGAACACCAGTGCGGTCGGGCCGGACTCCGGCGTGCCAGCGCGCAGCTCGGCCAGCGAACCCCAGCGCCGCGCGCTGACCAGCACCAGCTCCTCGCGGAATGCAATCGTAGCCGTGAGATCGGCGTGCGTGATGGGCCCCGCGACGAAGGCGCCGTCAAGCGTGCCGTCGAGCACGTCGGCGACGAGGTCGGCGGTCGGCGCGGTGCGCAAGGAAAGACGCACGGCGGGACAACGGCGATGGAAATCCGCCAGCAAGGGTGGCAGGCGCACGGCCGCCGTCGTCTCCATCGATCCGATCGAGAGCGGTCCACTCGGCTCGCCATCATCGCGCGCGGCAAGCACGGCCTCACGCGCCAGTGCCGCCATCTTCAGCGCGTAGGGGAGGAGGCGCCTGCCGGCGCCGGTCAGCGTCATACCGCGCGAATGCCGTTCGAACAGCGCCGTGCCGATCTCCGCCTCCAGCGCCTTCACGCGCTGGGTTACGTTGGACTGCACCGTATTCAGCGCTTCCGCAGCGCGGGTGATGCCGCCGACGCGAGCCACTGCCGCAAAGGTCTGGAGATCGCTGAGTTCCATATCTCGTTTCTCTTTTGAGATGGCAACGTTCGCAAGAATTCAATTTTCGAGAATGTAAGTCAGGCCTAGTCTCTCTGTCCAGATCGGGGGAGGGACCATGCCCATTGCGACATCGCTGACCAGGCTGCTGGAGATCAGGCACCCCATCCTGCTGGCGCCGATGGATATTGTCGCCGGCAGCCGTCTCGTCTCGGCCGTGAGTCGCGCCGGTGGGTTCGGCATTCTCGGCGGCGGCTATGGCGAGCGGACTTGGCTGAAGCGGGAGACGGCGAAACTCGCGGATCTGCGTGCGCCGTTCGGGATCGGCTTCATCACATGGAGCCTTGCCAGGCAGCCCGAGCTTCTCGACATCGCACTCGGCGCAAAGCCTTCCGCGATCATGTTGTCATTCGGCGATCCCGCGCCGTTCGCGCCGCGCATCAAGTCGGCCGGCGCGCGCCTGATCTGCCAGGTGCAGGATGAAGCGATGGCACGGCAGGCGCTCGAGGCCGGCGCGGACATCCTGATCGCGCAGGGGACCGAGGCGGGCGGTCACGGCGCTTCACGCACCGGCATCGATCTGCTGCCGGCCATTGTCGATCTTGCCGCCGGTCGTGTTCCCGTGGTGGCGGCCGGCGGCATCGCCGACGGGCGCGGGCTCGCCGCCATGATGATGCTGGGCGCGAGCGGCGTGCTGCTCGGCACGCGCTTCTATGCGAGTCAGGAGGCCGACGGCGCGGAGGAAGCCAAGCGGCGCATCTGTGCGGCGAGCAGCGGCTCGACGCTCCGCGGCATCATCTTCGATCTCTCCCGCAACAACGTCTGGCCGGCGCCATTCACCGGCCGGTGCCTGATCAACGACCATGCCAGGCGCTGGATGGGACGCGAAGTCGAACTGATGCAGAATGTCGCCGCAGTCGCGGCGGAGTATGCGGCAGCAAAGGCGGCCGGCAATTTCGACGTGGCCGCCGTGATCGCGGGAGAGGCGGTCGGATTGATTCATGATATTCCGCCGGCGGCGGAGATCGTCGGTCGGATTGCGGTTGAGGCCGAGCAGTTGCTGGAGGGGCGGCGGAATTCCGGTGCTTCTTTTCCTTCTCCCCTTGTGGGAGAAGGTGGCGCGGATGCAATCCGCGCCGGATGAGAGGTTCTATCCGCGGAGCGTAAAGTCAAATTTGAGAGGTCTGTCTCTGCGGATGCAAACCCCTCACCCGTCTCGCCGCTACGCGGCGATCCACCCTCTCCCTCAAGGGGAGAGGGCAAGAGCGAGGCAAGAACCATGTGGCCTGACCGTCGACTGATCGATCTCTTCAAGACCGAATTCCCGATCGTGCTGGCGCCGATGGCTGGCGTGATGGATGCGGAGCTGGTGATTGCGGCGGCGCAAGGCGGGGCGCTGGGCTCGCTGCCGTGTGCGATGATCTCGGCGGAGAAGGCGCGCGAGCAGGTCGGGCTCATCCGCCAGCGTGTGAAGGCGCCGGTGAACATGAACTTCTTCTGCCACACACCGGTTGAGCTGACGGCGGAGGCCGAGGCGCGGTGGAAGCAGCGGCTGGCAGGGTACTACGCCGAGCACGGTCTCGATCCGGCGGCGCCGATCGCCGCGGCCAACCGCGCGCCCTTCGACGCCGCCTTCTGCGAGGTCGTCGAAGAGCTGAAGCCGGAGGTCGTCAGCTTCCATTTCGGTTTGCCGGAGCCGTCGCTGCTCAAGCGGGTCAAGGCGGCCGGATGCCGCGTCGTCTCGTCTGCCACGACGGTGAAAGAAGCGGTCTGGCTGGAAGAGCGCGGCGTCGACGCCGTGATCGCACAAGGTGCCGAGGCGGGCGGCCATCGTGGCATGTTCCTCACTGACAAGATTGCAGAACAGCCCGGCACCTTCGCGCTGGTGCCGCAGGTCGTCGATGCCGTGAAGGTGCCGGTGATCGCTGCCGGCGGCATTGCGGACGGTCGCGGCATTGCCGCAGCCTTTGCGCTCGGTGCCTCCGGCGTGCAGATCGGCAGCGCTTACTTGCGCTGTCCGGAGTCCAAGGTCAGCGCGGGCGGCCGCAAGGCGCTCGCCGAGGCACGAGACGATTCCACGGTTATCACCAATGTCATGACCGGCCGCCCGGCGCGCGGGGTCCAGAACCGGCTCATGCGCGAGGCGGGCCCGGTCTCGCCGGATGCGCCGCCCTTTCCCCATGCCGCGACCGCGCTGGGGCCGCTGAAGGCCGCGGCCGAGAAGCAGGGCAGGGTGGATTTTACCAATCTCTGGGCCGGACAGGCCGTGGCCCTCGGTCGCGAGGTCCCCGCGGCAGAATTGACCCGCGATCTCGCCAGATCGGCGCTGGCTCGCCTGAAAGCGCTCGCCGGATAGGCCTCCAGGTTATTGTTTCCGAATGATCTTTTCGGAAAACCGCTTCACACTTTTCCGGATCATGCGCTAGCGCCGGTTGCGGCGCAAAACCGGCCTCTGCTATACGGCACATGGGTTTTGCCGTGAGAGGCCATATATAATGTCCGTCGACGCCGCTACCGTCCGCCGCATCGCGCATCTGGCGCGGATTGCGGTTTCCGAGGACGACGTTCCGCATCTGCAGGGCGAGCTCAATGCCATGCTCGCCTTTGTCGAGCAGCTCTCGGAGGTCAATGTCGAGGGCGTGGAGCCGATGACCTCGGTCACCCCGATGCAGATGAAGAAGCGGCAGGACGTGGTCAATGACGGCGAGATCGCCGACGATATCGTTGCCAATGCTCCCGCGACCGAGGGCCACTTCTTCCTGGTGCCGAAGGTCGTCGAGTAACATTGCGTTTTCGAGCGAAGTGGAAGCCGGTTCGCGTGAAGAAAACGCGTCAAACAAAGAGTCTTAGGACGTGGTCCGATGTGCCTGCTTTGCGACGATGAGAAGGCCTATCAGGCCTATATGAACTATCTCGACAAGATGGAGCGGCAGGGCAAGGCTGCCGATCCCAATGTCGCCGTCAATGCCGTGCTCGATGAGCTCGAGGCTGCTGCGAATGCCGCTGCCAAGAAAGACGACCCGGCCAACGACAAGACCTTGTCTCCGTTCTTCTGCAGCCCGATCAATAAATGACCGATTTGACATCGCTGACGCTCGCAGAGGCCCGCAAGGGCCTCGCGGCCAAGACTTTCACGTCACTCGAGCTGACCGACGCGCACTTGTCCGCGATCGAGGCTGCGCGCGTGCTCAACGCCTTCGTGATGGAGACGCCCGACAAGGCACGGGCCATGGCGCGCGAGGCGGACAGCAAGATCGCCAAGGGCGATGCGGGGCCGCTCGCCGGCATCCCGCTCGGCATCAAGGATCTGTTCGCGACCAAGGGCGTGCGCACCACGGCGTGCTCGAAGATCCTCGGCAATTTCGTGCCGACCTACGAGTCCACCGTCACCTCGCAGCTCTGGCGCGACGGCGCGGTGATGCTCGGCAAGCTCAACAACGACGAGTTCGCGATGGGCTCGTCGAACGAGACCTCCTGCTTCGGGCCCGTCGGCAATCCCTGGCGGCGCGACGGCAGCAACACCACGTTGGTGCCGGGCGGCTCGTCCGGCGGTTCGGCCTCGGCCGTGGCGGCGCTGCTGTGCATGGGCGCGACCGCGACCGACACCGGCGGCTCGATCCGCCAGCCGGCGGCGTTCACCGCGACCGTCGGCATCAAGCCGACCTATGGCCGCTGCTCGCGCTGGGGCATCGTCGCCTTTGCCTCCTCGCTCGACCAGGCTGGTCCGATCGCCCGCAGCGTCCGCGATGCCGCGATGCTGCTGCGCTCGATGGCGGGTCATGACCCCAAGGACACGACCTCGGTCGACATTCCTGTGCCGGACTACGAGACCGCGATCGGCAGGTCCGTGAAGGGCATGAAGATCGGCATCCCCAGGGAGTATCGGCTCGACGGCATGCCGGCCGAGATCGAGAAGCTGTGGCAAGCGGGCGCGGATTGGCTCAGGAGCGCCGGCGCCGAGCTCGTCGAGGTCTCGCTGCCGCACACCAAATATGCTCTGCCGGCTTATTACATCGTGGCGCCGGCGGAGGCCTCCTCCAACCTCGCCCGCTATGACGGCGTCCGCTACGGTCTGCGCGAGCCGGCCAAGAACATCATCGAGCTCTACGAGAACACCCGCGCCGAAGGCTTTGGCGCCGAAGTGAAGCGCCGCGTCATGATCGGCACCTATGTGCTCTCGGCCGGCTATTACGACGCGTACTATTTGCGCGCCCAGAAGGTGCGCACGCTGATCAAGAAGGACTTTGAGGACTGCTTCGCCCAGGGTGTGGATGCCATCCTGACGCCGGCGACGCCGTCGGCGGCCTTCGGCATCGGCGAGAAAGGCGGCGCCGATCCGGTCGAGATGTACCTCAACGACATCTTCACGGTGACGGTGAACATGGCGGGCCTGCCGGGTATCGCCGTGCCCGCGGGCAAGGACGCGCAGGGCCTGCCGCTCGGCCTGCAACTGATCGGCCGTCCGTTTGACGAGGAGACGCTGTTCTCGCTCGGCGAAGTGATCGAGCAGGCCGCCGGCCGGTTCACGCCCGCGAGGTGGTGGTGAATGTCGCTGACTTCATCGCGAGCCTCGACGGCGCGGCGCCGGCGCAGGACCTGAGTGCGCCGCTCGCCGGCCTCTGGTGGGCAGCGAAGGGAGACTGGGACCGCGCGCACAAGATCGTCCAGGACGACAACGGCCGTGAAGCCGCCTGGGTGCATGCATACTTGCACCGCGTCGAAGGCGATCTGGGCAATGCCGGCTATTGGTACCGCCAGGCCGGCCAGGTCGCAGCAAAGGATTCATTGGAAGCGGAGTGGGAGCGGATCGCTGCCACGCTGCTTGGGAGCAGGACATGAGCACGGCCACGCACAAGCTTCTCAAGGGCGCCACCGGGGATTGGGAGATGGTCATCGGCATGGAGATCCATGCCCAGGTGACGTCGAACGCCAAGCTGTTCTCGGGTGCCTCGACCGCGTTCGGCGGGGAGCCGAACAGCCACGTCTCGCTGGTCGACGCCGCGATGCCGGGCATGCTGCCCGTGATCAACGAGGAATGCGTCAGGCAGGCTGTCCGGACCGGACTTGGCCTCAACGCGAAGATCAACCTGCGCTCGGTATTCGATCGCAAGAACTATTTCTATCCGGACTCGCCGCAGGGCTATCAGATCAGCCAGTACAAGTCGCCGGTGGTAGGCGAGGGCGAGGTGCTGGTCGAGCTCGACGGCGGCCGCAGCGTCACCATCGGCATCGAGCGGCTGCATCTGGAGCAGGATGCCGGCAAGTTGCTGCACGACCGGTCGCCGACCATGTCCAATGTCGATCTCAATCGCTGCGGCGTGGCGCTGATGGAGATCGTCTCCAAGCCCGACATCCGCGATGCCGAGCAGGCCAAGGCCTATGTAACGAAGCTGCGCTCCATCCTGCGCTATCTCGGCACCTGCGACGGCGACATGGAGAAGGGATCTCTGCGCGCCGACGTCAACGTCTCGGTGCGCAAGCCCGGCGGACCGCTCGGCACCCGGTGCGAGATCAAGAACATGAACTCGATCAATTTCATCGGCCAGGCGATCGAGTACGAGGCGCGGCGCCAGATCGAGATCCTCGAGGATGGCGGCCAGATCGACCAGGAGACGCGGCTCTACGATCCCAACAAGGGCGAGACGCGCTCGATGCGCTCGAAGGAAGAGGCGCACGATTATCGTTACTTCCCCGACCCCGACCTGTTGCCGCTGGAGTTCAGCCAGGCGTTCGTCGACGAGCTGAAGGCCCAGCTGCCGGAGCTGCCTGACCAGAAGAAGACGCGCTTCGTCGCCGATTTCGGGCTCTCGGCCTATGACGCGAGCGTGCTGGTCGCCGAGCGCGAGAGCGCGGTCTTCTACGAGACGATGCTCGACAGGCTCGCCAACCGCGCCCGCGACGGCAAGATGGCGGCGAACTGGGTGATCAACGAGCTGTTCGGCCGTCTCAACAAGGAAGGCCGGGGCATCACGGACTCTCCGGTCGATGCCGAACAGCTTGCAGCCATCATCGACCTGATCGGCGAGGGCACGATATCGGGGAAGATCGCCAAGGATCTGTTCGAGATCGTCTGGCAGGAGGGCGGCGATCCCCGCGCGCTGGTGGAAAGCCGCGGCATGAAGCAGGTCACGGATCTTTCGGCGATCGAAAAGGTTGTCGACGACATCATCGCGGCGAACCCCGACAAGGCCGCGCAGGTCAAGGACAAGCCGCAGTCGCTCGGTTGGTTCGTCGGCCAGGTGATGAAGGCGTCGGGCGGCAAGGCCAACCCGCAGAGCGTCAACGACCTGCTCAAGTCCAAGCTGGGCGTCTAGCCTCGCACGTGCGTACGAGGTGACGGACACGCTTCGTCACCTCGCTTTCCGCTTCGGTGCGACGCTCGCGCGCATGCTCGGAAGAAAACTTCATCCCGATCCACACTGCTACCGCGACCGAATCGCCGTCACGCGATTCGCGCAAAACGGCGGCTTGCACAGGCTCCGAGGAGCGATTGCGCCGTTAAGCACGAAAATATTTTCGTTGCCAAAATTCGCGACTCAGAGTCCGCGAAGCGCCCCGGCAACGTGATCGCCGAGATGTCGATGCACATCATCGCATCGATCGCGCGTGATGCGCGCGTGCAGAAAAATACTTGCTGCATAGTGTTTTCATGCAATCGCGTCTCTCTCGAACGCCGATGTTGCGAGTGCTCCTTGCGATCGCTCGCGCGCGTCGCGCAGTGTGCTTGCGTCGCGCTCGCCAAGCGCACGCGCGTTGCGTCGTCAACACTTCTTTAAGCGAGACGCTGTTTTTTTCTTCGTGTTGGTGTATTCGGGATGAAGTGCATTCGATCCCCGAATGCACGCAGCGATTAAAGCCATCTCACACATCGGAGGGCAACATGGCCAAGAAAGCGAAGAAGGCGAAGAAGGCGAAGAAGGCGAAGAGCGCAGTGAAGAAGACTGCGAAGAAGACCCGCAAGGTCGCAAAGAAGAAGTAACTTCGCTTCTGAAGTTGCCGGCTTCAGATAGCCGGCACGTCATCAGCGCCTTCGAGGTTCTGGTCGACGATAGAGGGTGTCGGCGAGACATCAGGTCAACGGTCGGATCGTTCTCCTTCACGGTCCGGCAGAAGAAACGAGTTTTCTTCGTTCGGTGCGGGTATCCTTTTGAGAGCCCCGCAATTTCGCTAGCAGCCTTCGGGCTCATGTGAAATCTGGTCCTGACGTGTTCGCCGACGCCCTCGTTCCCCTGAGGCCGGGGTATTGCCGGCATTCCTTTCCCCACATTGCTGATCTGACCGGGACGGCGCCCAGCTGACGTCTCTGCCTCCGACCGTGGGCAGGCGAGGGTTGCGGCTTGACTTGCGCCGCTCGCGCGCCGCGTCCGAAGTTGCGGTGCCTTCGCCTGGCTCCGACGGGACGATCCAGTACACCGTGGCTTCTCGGTGGATCGCCGTTGTCTCTGGAAGCTGCATCACCGCTCTGCGAAGATGCGATGCGCGGCGCGCGATAAGCCACAGAGCACATCCGACTGTGCGTGATGGTTATCGATGTCCTGAATTCCAACGGTAAACCGAATCTGACGAATCGCAGAAGTGCCTGCAACTCAGGAGCTTTTTGGATTCCGCAGCTCGGCGTCGCACACCCGCGTTTACGTCTGCTTCATCGCGATACTTAAACTGCCATTCAAATTTGCCCGCCATCATCGCCTCCAACAAGCCGGCAAACGGCATGGGATGAGTCGAACAGCTTTTTGGACGGGAGCCGCGCTCGGGGGACGAGGCGGCATAAGAACAAAGGGGATGCGTGATGTTTCAGGGTACTTTCGATCTGGAGACGGCAACGCCGATCGATGCGAGCGCGCTGTCGGACGTGCTGTTCGAGCGCGGAATCTACTGGGCGAGCGGCCGCTCCGGGATCGTCGATCTCGTCGCCGCGCACAAATGGTTCAACCTTGCCGCGTTGAAGGGCCGCAAGGACGCCGTGGTGCTGCGCCAGGAAGTCGCCGGGCAGATGTCGGATGCCGAGATCTCGGCGGCGCAGCGCGAGGCGAGGGCCTGGGTCTCCGCGCACTGATGAGAATCGCGTCTGTCCCCGTGGTCGCACGGGGCGGCGAATTGCGCTGAAGCAAACTACTTCGTCGTGCCGCGCATAAAGTCAGACGGCATGGGCGACCAAGGCACGAATGGACGATGGCTGCCGATTCAGATCGCTCCCGATGAGTGCGATCTGGAACTCGGACGTCTGCACAAGACCGGAGTCTTGCCCTGGTCCTTTCCCTGCCGGCGCACGGACGGCGTCTGGTTCAATGTCTGGGCCGGCGAGGCCGTGCTGATATCGCCTTCGCATTGGCGGATTTGGCGATCCGGTATCTGGGTGCGCGCAGAGACATAGGGAGGGCGCGAATCGCCTTGAGCGCGCCGTGCTCATGATCGTTCTCAGGTGAAAGAACGCATGAAGCGAGATTGATTCTCCTGCTGGGTGGCGGAGAGGGAGGGATTCGAACCCTCGATACAGCTTGAGACCGTATGACGCTTTAGCAAAGCGTTGCCTTCAGCCACTCGGCCACCTCTCCGGTGCGAGCCTTATGCATCTAATTGCTCGCGCGGGTCAAATTGGAAGCGCGTGTTTCGCTCGAATTCCCAGTGAATTTCGAAACATAGGGGTGCTCTGAGCGGCCAAGAGCGTGGCGCCGCCAAGGCAGATCCGAGGCCTGTCCATGTTCAGCATGGATACAGGATGCTCTGTGGAGGGAGACTTCCTTGCTCCCCTCGATGTCCAATTTTCTCTTGAACTTCAATGGTCTGCGAGAAGGCTATGGAAGATTGGCCTCCCTGCGTCTTGTCTTGCGAGCTGCCGGCGCGATCCCGATCTGCGCCATCTCTATAAAGAGTGATTGCCGGCGCGCCAAAGGCACTGCGGCGACTGCGCTTACCGGGGCGAAGGCGCTGATGTCTGTCCATTGAGTCTCTTCGTGATTCCACGATTCGAGCGCGTCAAAGCCACTCCAGGCCGATGTCTTCAGAAGCGGCGCCCCATGTGGGGAACTTTGATGGCAAATGGAACCGCTTAAAAAACGTTAGTGAAAACAGTTGGTTGCAAGCGCGATCTGATCACATCTGCGTGTTATTTGTGCAACACCCACCGGAAAACACGCTTCCTCGGCCCGTTTGGGAGCGTTCTCTTGTTGTGTGTGCAGGGCCGTTCGGTAATTGTGACTGAGCGACGGAGGGGGGCATCCCGAGGTCGTCCCGTTTAGGTCTTTCGCTTAAGTCCCTCGCGTTCATGCGGGTGTGTCCGAAGGCGCGAAGGGGCCCAAAGCGGTGATTTAGAGGGGGCTGGGGAATTGACCATCCGGTCAGTGACCTTCCCTGAAAGAGCAACTTGGAGGTTTAACATGAAGTTGGTTAAGAGCCTTTTGCTCGGCTCAGCGGCGGGTCTGATCGCCGTGGGCGGAGCGCAGGCAGCCGATCTCCCCGTGAAGGCCAAGGCGGTCGAATACGTGAAGATCTGCTCGCTGTACGGTGCGGGCTTCTACTACATCCCGGGCACTGACACCTGCATCAAGCTGGGTGGTTATCTCCGCGCTGAAGTCGCGCTGGGCACCAACAGCGTCTACAATGGCGCGTTCAACGGCGCTGCTGGCGCTCACAACCGCCTCAGCAACTACTACACGATGCGGGCTCGTCAGGATCTCAACATCGATACCCGCACTGCGACCGAATACGGCGTGGTTCGCACGTTCTTCGATGCGACCTTCTCGTGGACGACCGGCGGATACACCGGTGGCGGTACGACCGCATACGACTCGGCTCCCGCGGGTACCTCGGGCAGCGGCTCGGTGGCCGGTGGTGCGCTCGGCGTGTACTACGCCTTCATCCAGTTCGCTGGCTTCACGATGGGTAAGGCGGTCTCCCAGTTCTCCGCTCCCTGGACCAACTATCCCGGCAACAACTTCGACGGTCTCGTCGGCGGCGGCGGCACGGTCACCGGCGTCAACCAGTTCACCTACACCGCTGACTTCGGTCAGGGCATCACGGCATCGTTCTCGGCGCAGGATCAGGTCCAGTACTATCAGGCTGGTATCAACAACCTCGCTGCTCCGGGCACCTTCGGCTACGGCACCAACAACACCGCCGGCTCGCGCTCGCCGGACCTCGTCGCCATGGTTCGCGTGGACCAGGCTTGGGGTCTGTTCCAGGCGTCGGTTGCCGCGCATGAGAACCATGCGGGCTACTACGGCGCCACCGAAGTCACCGGTCATCCCAGCGACAAGTGGGGCTGGGCGGCTCAGCTGGCTTTGTCGATCAAGAACATCCCGACGGGTGCGGGTGACACGATCAACATCCAGGGCGTCTACACCGACGGTGCGACCCGCTACAACATCCAGGACCTCGCCGGTGGCACCGGTGCCTGGACGAGCTATGGCAGCACGGGCCTGGCCGGCGCATATCAGAGCATCGGCATTGGTTTCGCACCTGACGCGGTGTTCGTGACCGGTGGCGGCCTGGAGCTGGTCCAGACCTGGGGTATGCGCGGTGCGTACACCCACAACTGGGATCCGTACTGGAACACGGCTCTCTACGGTGCGTACGCTGGAGTTCGCTACAGTGGCGCAGCGAAGACCGCGATGTGCGGCGTGGGCGGCACCGTGTCGGTTGCACTCGGCATTGCCTCGGCTGCCTGTAACCCCGACTACAACATCGCTCAGCTGGGTCTCATCACCCGCTGGACCCCGGTCAAGAACCTGACCTTCTCGGCCGACTTCAACTGGACCCATCTGGACCAGAAGTACGCAGCCGGAACGGTCACCGCTGCTGGCGCCAGTGCGGCGTTGGCTAAGCCCGTCGCGGCTTACGAGCTCAAGGATCAGGACTCGTTCACCCTGCTCCTCCGCGCTCAGCGCAACTGGTAAGTTTGGTCTAACGACCTGACAGAGAGCCCCGGCGGGAAACCGCCGGGGCTTTTCCTTTTGGCCCTGGGCGCCTGTGTTCTCGCCGGGCCGAGAGCGCGACCGCGCACCCCTTCCTCGATGGTTCGGTGTGGCCCGATGCAGGCTGTCGTGGAGAGGGGATCCGTGCACGTCCTGTCGACCGAGATGCGTCGAGCAGGGATGCAGCGTTGCCGGCCCGGCGGTGCCAGCGCCTCGCGGGTCGCGAGCTGCAGCCGCCGCCGCCTTCATTGTCGCGCGGCGGGTCTCGGCCGAAATGCTGATTGAACCGCGGCCGCCGCGCCGTCCGAGAGACGCGTCGAGCAGGCGTAAGCAGAAAGTCGCCGACCGCTGGACAGGTTTCGCCGGTTCAGCTCACAACCAGTCGGGCGCTTGCCGCCCATGCTCCGGGGCTGCGAAGTGAAAGAGGGAACCGCTACTATTCCACGCTGACCGCGCCGCGGCGCAGATCGGCCTCGATCTGCAGGCGCGTGCCCCCGCCGAAGCGGGCGCGGTAGACCTGAAGGTTTTCCATGATCCGCTGCACGTAGTTGCGCGTCTCGGAGAATGGAATCAGCTCGACCCAGTCGACCGCGTCCACCTTCGGGTTGCGCGGATCGCCGTAACGCTCGACCCACTTCCTCACGCTGCCGCGGCCGGCATTATAGGCGGCGAAGGTCATGATATAGGAGCCGCGATAGTCCTCGAGCAGCCCGCCGAGTTCGGCCGAGCCGAGCGTGGCGTTGTAGACCGAATCGTTCTTCAGCCGCCCCAGGTCGTATGTCGCGCCGTGGCGTTTGCACACGTAGCGGGCGGCGTCCGGGGTCACCTGCATCAGTCCATAGGCCTGCGCCGGCGAAACCACACGCGGATTGAACGCGCTCTCCTGCCGCGCGATCGCGTAGATGATGCTGCGCTCGACCTCGGGGCCGATCGGCGTGAACTGCGGAATGCCGTTGACGGGATAGGCGTAGAAGTCGAATGGCAGGCCGCGATTGAGCGCGGCCTTGCCGAGCAGCAGCATGCCGCGCGCGTCGCTGTAGCGCTGGGCGAGCTCGCCGAGGCCGGCGAGCGCCTCGGGGTCGCCATTCTCTCCCATGTCGGCGAGCATGGGCACCGCGAGCTCGCGCTCGTCGAGCTCATAGAGCAACTGCGCAGCGCGCACGATCTCCAGCCGCTCGGCGCCGCGCCCGCGCGGCTGGCTGTTGAGCTCGATCTGCGGCAGGCCGAGCTTGGCGCGGGCGAGCTGGCCGTAATAGCTGGTCGACTGCTCGGCGGCTCTCGCATAGGCGTTGCGCGCCTCTTGATGACGGCCCATTGCTTCCGCGGCGCGGCCCTGCCAATAGCCGGCGCGCGCCAGCGCGGTCGGATTGACGCTGCCGACCCCGATCCGCGCAAAGTGCTGGGCGGCGGTCGCGGGATCGTTGAGGAAGCGCAGCGCGATCCAGCCCGCGGTGAACTCCTGCTCCGTCTTGTAGATGTCGCGCGAGGGCAGTGCCGCATCGCGCGCGATCAGATACGCGCTGCGGAATTCCTCGGTGTCGATCATCTTGCGCGCCAGAAGGCGCCGCTCGATCCACCATTCGTCGAGATTGCGGAGGCGGCCCGGATCCTTCGGCGCGGACAGCATCAGCTGGGCGGCTTCGGTGAACTTCTCTTCGCGGCGCAGGAGCTGGATCTTGCTGAAGATATAGCCGGTGTCATTGTGCAGCTCACGCGGCACCGCGTCGAGCAGCGCCCGCGCGTTCGGCGCTTTCTTGACGGCGGCGATGCGGGCCCTTGCAAGCGCCACATAGCCTGCCCCGAGGCGCTTTGCGGCGCGGAGCGCCGCCTCGGTCTCGCTGCCGTAGAGCAGGGTGTCCATCCGCGCTTTCTGATCGCCCGGCGTGAGCAGGGCACCGAACTGGTCGAGCGCATTGTTCTCGGTGTCCTCCGACATCGGATCGCTGCGCCAGGCATCGCGCACCAGCCGCTCGGCATTGGCGCGGTCGCCACGTTCCAGCATCGCCTTGGCGAGCATGAAACGGCCCTTGGCGGAGATCGGGGATTCGTTCTCGAACCACGACCATGCGACCGAAGCGTCGCGCCTGTCGTCCCACATCGCAGCCTCGAGGCGCCGGCGCAGGAAGGTTTGCGACGGCCAGCTCGGATTGGCGGAGAGGAAGGCCCGATAGCGTTCCACCGTCGCGCCATTGTCGTCGCTGCGCAGGATGATCCATTCCGCGAGCTTCCGCGCAACCGGATCCGCGATCGAGGCGGCATGGTTGGTGGCGTCGGCGGCCTTGCGCTTGCGCACGAGCTCGATGACGTTCTCCAGCGTGTCCTTGTCGGCTTGCGACGTCGACGAGGTCGCTGCGACCGCGGCCGGCATGGCCGGCTTGCGCGGTGCTGCGTGCTGGCGGGTCGCAGGGGCCAGCACGGGAGCCGCGAGCGGTTTGGCAACCGCCGCCGGGGCGGTCGGTCTGATGGTCGCCGTCGAAGCCGGAGCGGCCGCGGCTTTGGGGGCTGAACTGCTGGCGGCTGGATGCGTCTTTGGCGCGGCCGCAGGCTTGGGCGCTGCTGGTTTCGATGCCGCCGCGGGATTGGCAGCGGCCGCGGGTTTGGTGGCTGCCGCGGGCGTAAGCGCTGCCGCGGGCTTGGACTTGCCCTTCGCGGCTTCCTTGCCTGCGTTCTTGGTGGCGTCCTTGGCCGCCCCTTTGCTCGCGCCCTTGACCGTATCCTTCGGCGTTTCCTTGCCGGTTCCCTTGGACGAGTCCTTCCCAGCCGGCTTCACGGAGTTCTTGCTGGCCTCCGCGGTCGTGTCATTGGACTTGGCCAAGGCAGCGCAACCGACCGACAGCCCTGCCATCAGGGAGACGATCAGGCCGAGGTATCGCCATGCGGCGCGAGGGAGGGAGATCACGGCGTTTCGTCGCCCCGAATCAGTCAAGTGGCCCAAGACCAAGATCTAGCTGTATTTGATTGAATATGCGGACAAAATACCAACAGCCGCTTACCTCGGGCCGATTTGCACCATCACCGCGGCAAAATCGCGGCCTAAACGGTGCGTCACAGGGCAGCGGCCCTTTTACCGGCTGGACAGACCCGATATGAATGGGGCTTGCTCAAGAGATCGCCGCGTACGGAGGAAGTCCATGGCAGCCAAGACGAAGTTCCGGGGGTCGTTCACCGCCTTGGTTACGCCGTTCAAGAACGGCTCACTGGACGAGGCGGCGTTCCGCTCTCTGGTCAACTGGCAGATTTCGGAGGGGACCAATGGCCTCGTCCCGGTCGGTACCACCGGCGAGAGCCCGACGCTCAGCCATGACGAGCACAAGAAGGTCGTGGAATGGTGCATCGCTGAAGCCAAGGGCCGTGTCCCTGTGATCGCGGGCGCCGGCTCAAATTCGACCAAGGAGGCGATCGAACTGTCGCAGCACGCCGAGAAGGCGGGCGCGGATGCCGTGTTGATCGTCACGCCCTACTACAACAAGCCGACCCAGGAAGGGATGTACCAGCACTTCAAGGCGATCAACGACGCGATCGGCATTCCGATCATCATCTACAACATCCCCCCGCGCTCGGTGATCGACATGTCGGTCGACACCATGAAGCGGCTTTGGGAATTGAAGAACATCGCCGGCGTCAAGGACGCCACCGCCAGCATGGTCCGCGTGTCGCAGCAGCGTGCGGCCATGGGCGAGGACTTCAACCAGCTCTCGGGCGAGGACGCCACCATCATCGGCTACATGGCCCATGGCGGCCATGGCTGCATCTCGGTGACCTCGAACGTCGCGCCGCGCCTGTGCTCCGAATTCCACGCAGCCTGGCAGAAGGGCGACACCAAGGCTGCGCTTGCGATCCACGACAAGCTGATGCCGCTGCACAATAACCTCTTCATCGAGAGCAATCCGGCGCCGGTCAAGTACGCGATGTCGCTGCTCGGCAAGCTGGAGGAGACGCTGCGGCTGCCGATGGTACCCGTGGCCGAGCCGACCCGCGTTGCCGTGCGCAGCGCGATGGTGCACGCGGGGCTGATCAACTGAGAGGCTGGCTTTTCCGGGGGGCGTCTCGTGAGCGCGGTCGAGGAAAAGGGTAGGCGGATGCTCAAGGAGTTCCGAGAGTTCGCCATGAAGGGCAACGTCGTCGACCTCGCGGTCGGCGTCATCATCGGCGCGGCCTTCGGTGCCATCGTCAACTCGCTGGTCGGCGACGTCATCATGCCGATCATCGGCGCCGTGACCGGCGGCCTCGACTTCTCGAACTACTTCACCCCCTTGTCGAAGGCGGTCACCGCCACCAACTTAGCTGATGCCAAAAAGCAAGGCGCCGTGCTGGCTTGGGGGAGCTTCCTCACGCTGACGCTCAACTTCATCATTGTCGCCTTCGTGCTGTTCCTGGTGATCCGTGCCATGAACACGCTGAAGCGCAACGAAGAGGCGGCACCCGCCGCTCCCCCGAAGCCGACCGCCGAGGTCGAGCTTCTGACCGAGATCCGCGATCTCCTCAAGAAGTGACGCGCGCGCTTCATCCTGACTGTTAGGATCCGCGCGCATCTCAATCAGGTTTGCCCGTGATGGCCGATAAGAACGAACGTCCAATCAAGGTCATGGCGGAAAATCGCAAGGCCCGCTTCAACTATGCCATCGAGGACACGATCGAGGCGGGCATTGCGCTGACCGGGACCGAGGTGAAGTCGATCCGCAACGGCAAGAGCACGATCGCGGAATCCTATGCCGATTCCAAGAACGGCGAGATCTGGCTGATCAATGCGACCATTCCCGAATATCTTCAGGGGAACCGCTTCAACCACGAGCCCAAGCGGCCGCGCAAACTGCTGCTGCACCGCCGACAGATCAACAAGTTGATGGGCGCGGTCGACCGCGAGGGCATGACGCTGATCCCGCTCAAGCTTTATTTCAACGAGCGCGGGCGTGCCAAGCTGCAGCTAGCGGTTGCAAAAGGCAAAAAGCTGCACGACAAGCGCGAGTCCGAGAAGAAGCGCGACTGGAGCCGGGAGAAGGGACGGCTGATGCGGGCGAGGGGATGAGCCGATGAATCAACGGAACCTGCTCGAGGTTGATTGGAGCCAGATTCCCGCGCCCTCCGACGACGGCGGCGCCGCGCATCTGAAGGGTATGGCGCTGCCGCCGATCGACCTGCTCGCGACCGACGACACATCGGTCAGCCTATCGGCGCTGCGCGGCCGCACCGTCGTGTTCGCCTATCCCCGCACCGGCGAGCCGGGCAAGATCGCGCTGGTCGACGATTGGGACATGATCCCGGGGGCGCGCGGTTGCACGCCGCAGACGTGCGCATTTCGCGATCTCTACGCCGAGCTGAAAGCCGCCGGTGCCGCACACGTGTTCGGCCTCTCGACCCAGAGCAACCAATATCAGACCGAGATGGCCTCGCGCCTGCATTTGCCCTTTCCGGTGCTGTCGGACGAGAAGCTGGCGCTCACGCGCGCCTTGAACCTGCCGACCATGGAGGTTGCAGGCCTGACGCTGATCAAGCGCCTGGCGCTGATCATCGACGACGCCAGGATCACGCATGTCTTCTATCCGGTGTTTCCGCCCGACCGGAACGCCGCGGACGTGCTGGACTGGCTGAGGGCCAATCCAGCCGACGGCATCAAAGCCTAGAGCATGATGTTTTTATACGGAAACATAGCCTGAATTTTTGAGGTAGTTGGTGCATTCCTCTTTGGAGAAGATATCGAGGAGTTCACCGACTTTGCGCCAAGTCGCTTCGACATCACGTGT